>SKEH01000079.1_pt1 | contig 67088 bp, 61 predicted proteins | sample 4826571 | NCBI WGS metagenome assembly SKEH01 (sample SAMN11008814, study PRJNA524170) | human gut metagenome | biome: Human fecal sample; material: Feces; isolation source: fecal sample from pouch patient p29 | host: Homo sapiens | place: Israel: Tel-Aviv | collected 2016-09-14 | reverse complement strand
AAGAATTGCTCATAGAGTGAAATAATTATTTTCTCAAAAAGGAATAAAAAAAGAGTTCGGATGTGAATTGGCTCTCTTTTTATTCCTTTTTTTTGAGTGGAGTAAGTGATAAACTGTGATTATGTTATTCTATTAAGGATTAGAAAATGAGAGAGAGATTCTAAGGTCATTTCAGAATTTTGTGTGGGGAATTATCCGTTAAAACGCGCTGAAAAAACGTCAAAATATAACGAATAGGTTATTTTTAAATTGAGTAATTTCACAAACTTTTAAAAAGAGAAAATAAGTAAGGATCTATTATTTTTAACTAGACCAATTTCATTTCACAAAGTCGGATGTAAAAAGGCTTGGTAACACTGGTACTTGGTAGTATACACATTATGCAAACTAACTAAATAAATAACATTTTTAACCCTCTGGTAATTACTTGTAATTACTCTCTTTTTTTGTTACAATGTACTTACTAAGTAATTACTATTTATTGGAAATGAGGAGTATATATGATTACAAAAACAAGAAAACAAGGTAATTCTATTATGTTGACAGTTCCTAAAGACTTTAATGTTCCGAATGGAGTAGAAGTCGAGGCAAAACTTGTAGAAAATGGCATTCTTTATGAATTTGTTGAACCACAAAAGGAATTCTTTGATTTTAGTGAAGATATTTTGTCTGATATAATCGCAGAAGGCTACGATAAAGATAAAATCCTTGTAGAGTTTAAGAATAGAAAAAACAAAATGGTTTCTTCTTTTAGTAATATTGCTACAGATACACTTACTAATTCTAAGGCTATGACTAAAGAGGAGTTGGCAAAAGAAATTGGGTTATGAGATCGTTCCTTCAAAACATGTCATTAAGTATCTAAAAAAGATAAAAGAAAAGCCTTTAAAAGAGAAATTTTTAATTATTATTTATGACGAGATTGCAATTAATCCATATTCAGGAAGTCAAAAAACTAGGGATTTATCAGGTATTTGGTCTAGGGGATTTACGTATGCAGGAACTACTTATAGAATTGCTTATGAAATTGAAGAAAATATGGTTATTCCTGTATTGTTATGTGGAACCCATGAAAATTTCTATGAGCAGTTAAAGAATATAAAAGGATAATAAGTTTCTGTCTTTTTAGAAGGAATAGGCACGTGTTAGTTTTGTTGATTATTGACCATAAAAACCAAAAAAATAACCATCTAAACACTTTGACAGGAGTTAGATGGTTTGAAAAAAGTTAATAACTGTCATCGTCTTTTTAAGGCTCTAAGTCAAATAGTGTTGTTTTAAGCCAATCAAAAAAGCCCATAGGACACATCCAAGTGAGCCCCCAAAGTTAGAACAAAAATCTACCTTTGGGAGCTCACTTCACATATCAAACTTAGGCTTATTTTATTTTTAAGAAGGACTATTGTCCCACTTCGATTATAGAACTATTTTTTAATGTACTATCTCACAACTACTTTGTTTAAAGTGGAATTTTTGCTTAATGCAACATCATTTCTTGTGCAATTTCCTGGCCATTCATTTGTGCTGGATAAAAAGTCGGCCAATTCTCCATTTCTTCTAACAGCTTCTCTTGACTCTCATTCCCTAAATAGATATGGAAATGTTCTGAATCACTTGGTTCAATTGAATGATCACTGAATTGGACATAGCGATATGCACTATTTTGTGGTTCTTTCGCCTCAAATAGATAGCGTACACCTCGGTTACCTGCCTGATAATCCAACACTTTTTTGCCACTGTAACGGTATTCTGCTTTTTTCACTTCGCCATTTTTAAATGTAAATGTCAACTCGTTCCCCTTGATCGTTATCTTTGCGACATCTGTGTGATAGCCAACTTTATAATATTCTTTATACTCTTTCGCCGTCTTTTCTGGATTCACTTTTGCCTTGTATTCAAAAACTGGATCTAGTGTTCCATTTTCAAGATAAGAATCGACAGTCTGCCACGCACCGTTCCAATCCAATAACGTACGGTCTTTGACCGCTGAATCTTCAAAGTAGCCATTGTATACGGTCTTTTCTTCCTGTTCCCATCTATCTTCAAGGGGGTTCTCTATTTCAGTCGTTTTTTGTAACGCTCTCAGATTTTTCTCCATGATCGAAAGGTAGTTTTCTCCCTGTGCCATTTGTTCCTTCGTCAATCCTTCCAACGGATTAAGTACCTCTAAAGAAACTCCTGCTTCATTCGCTAGTGTTTTAGCAATACTACCTTTCGTATTTTCTTCGAAATAGATAGTGCTGATCCCATGTTCCGTTACGAATTCCTTTAATTCTGCTATTCGAGAAACAGAAGGTTCTTCGCTTGAAGATAAGCCCGTAACTGCCACTTGCTTTAGCCCATACTCCAATGCTAAATAGTTGAACGCTGCATGTTGTGTAACAAATGATTTTTGTTTTGCTTGCCCCAAGGTATCTTGATATTTTTGGTGTAGGTTTTGTAGTTTTGTTAGGTAGTTCTCCGCATTACTTGTAAAAACTTCCTCTTTTTCTGGGTATTGTTTTATCAATTGATTACGTATCGTCTGAACCTGTTTCACTGCTAAACTTGGCGCCAACCAAACATGAGGGTCTAATTCGTGGGTATGCCCCTCCCCTTCATGAGTATGATCATGTCCGTCTTCACTACCTGACAATAAAAGCATTCCTTCTGTTGCTTTGATCGACAATACCTTCCCTTCCCGCAAGGTTTCTTGAATTGCTGGAACCCATGTTTCCATATTTTCATCATTATAGACAAATATATCTGCATTTTGGATTTTAGTCATGTCCTTAGCGGATGGTTCATAATCATGTGAATCTGTTCCTGCGGGGATCAATAATTCCACATTTCCTTCTTCCCCAACGATTTCTTTAGTGAACTCATACATTGGGTAAAAGGTTGTCAACACTTGCAGCTCTTCATTTTTCCCAGCTTCTTGGTTACTTCCGCAACTAGCAAGGAGACCAACTAATAATACCCCACTTAACAAACCAATCAAACGTCTCATCTTTGTTACACTCCTTCTCATCTTCTTTCTTTGTTCTTTTACGATTAACTCCATTAAATCGTAATCGTTACGTTTTAATAGCAAGAATAAATTTAGCATATCTCTAAAACATAGGTCAAGTGTTTTTTGGTTATTTAATCGTTGATTTGAACATCCGAACCTTTATCATTTTCTTTTTGGCCCTATTTCCGACTATAATGAAATAAATCATCTCTCACTTTAGTAAAATTTTTATGTACTTACTTGTTCGAGATGTTCTGACTTATTAGAAAGGAGAAAAAAAGTGGAAAATAAATCCAAAGAAAATTCACGGTTCATACGGTTTTTAGGGGGAAAAACTTCTTACTATGTTTTAGGTTTATTGATCATGTTGGCTTTAGTCATTTACATTTTCCAAAAGGTTGGCTTTGTTTTTAAACCATTTATTGTGATTTTTGCTACTGCCTTACCACCCGTTTTATTTGCTTTAATTCTATATTATTTATTAGATCCTTTAATCAAACGTTTGAATAAAAAACTATCCAGAAATCTATCAGTGGTTATTGTTTATATCGTTATTTTGATGCTGATCGGACTAGGAAGCATCTGGCTGATCCCATTTCTGCAGCAGCAAGCTAAAACACTGATTGCGAGTTTCCCGGACTTATTCGCTGATTTTCAGCAGACACTAAAACAATTTTTGGCGCAAACACCATTTTCAGATGCGTTCAATCAATTTTTTTCATCTATTGATGATCTTACTTCAAATTTTACCTCCTTCATTGGAGATTATTGGGAAAGCGGGGCTAAGAGTTTAGGGAACATCTTTTCAGCAGTCACCACTACTTTTATTACATTATTTACTGGCCCGATCATTGCCTTTTTCCTATTGAAAGATCCTCATAAATTTTATCAATCAGTCTTAGGAATCGTTCCACCGAAATTCCGTACGGATTTTCAAACATTGACAAAAATCGCCAATCAGCAACTTGGTGCATTTTTGAAAGGACAAATCATTGCTTCCTTCATTTTAGGTGCTGTCTATTGGGTGACTTTTTTATTGATTGGTTTAGAATTCGCAAGCATATTAGCGATTGCTGCAGGTATCCTATGTATTATTCCTTATATCGGTCCTTTTATCGCCTTCTTCCCTGGTCTATTTATTGCCTTTCAGGATTCAACGTTTATGGCGATAAAATTTATCCTTGTCTGGTTTATCGTGCAACTACTCCATGGTGATCTAGTCGTTCCGCGAGTGATGGGCAATCGTTTACAGATCCATCCGATTACGATCCTGATCGTTCTACTAGTCATGGGTGATTTGTTAGGACTTATGGGTGTCATTTTTGGTATTCCGATCTACACGCTGATCAAATTGCTTGTCGTCTTTACTTTTAGGAAATTCAAGCAACGCTACAACAAGTTCTACGGTGATCAAGGTGTTTATCAAAAAGCAGATTTTTCAGAGAAAGATTACCTAGATAAAGAATAACTATAAGTTAGATACAAAAATGAGATAATCCTACTGAGTAAAGAGAACTAAAATTTTTTGTCTCTATCCTTTGAGGTCGAGACAAAAGTCGTTTAGGTTTGAAAAATTGGATAGAAAAGGGAGTGGGACAAAAATCAGTTTTTTTCTGATTTTTGTCCCACTCTCTTCATTTATACCTCTTACGCAATTCATCCGTCTTTCTTGATAAAGAACTACTTTTTGAAGTAACCTATTTCGAGTATTTTTCTAGTTATTCTTTCAATAATGCAATGGCTTGATATGGTTTCAATTTCAACTCACGTTCAACGATTGTTCCATCGTAATTATCGATCAATATCTTGGAGTCTAAAAATTCTTCTGGTAATGAAATAGTCGTTTCTTTACCGTAGAAATTAGTAAATACGATTACTTTCTTTTCTTCATATTGCCGTAAAAAACTATATACTTGTGGATGTTCCGGCTGGTATGCCTGATAACTTCCCAAGGCAATTACTGGGTACTGTTTTCTCAATCGGATCAATTTTTGATAATAATTGAAAATAGATTGCGGAGAAGCAAGTTCTTTTTCAACATTGATATCCCCATAGCTTTCTGCTACCTTTAACCATGGTTTTCCTAATGTAAACCCAGCATTTTCATCGGCTGTCCACTGCATCGGTGTACGTGAATTATCTCTTGATTTGGCTTTGATCCGGCGGAAAGCTTCTTTTTTTGATAAGCCTTTTTCCAGTAATAGATGATACGCATTTAAACATTCGATATCCACATAATCAGCAATCGAATCAAAGTCAGGATCGATCATGCCGATTTCTTCGCCCATATAGATATAAGGCGTTCCCCGATTTAAGTGGATCATGGTCGCTAGCATTTCTGCTCCTTGTTTTCGGTAGCTATCAACTGCTACAAAACGGTTCAGTGCACGCGGTTGGTCGTGATTATTCAAAAATAAAGCATTCCAGCCATTCCCAGCACTCATCTCTTCTCCCCAAGTATGGAACAATCGTTTTAATTCTTCAAAATCAAACGGCGGAGTGGTCCACTTGTCCCCATTTTCATAATCAACTTTCAGATGATGAAAATTGAAAACCATGGAAAGTTCATTCCGACTCGGTTCTGTATATAAAATGCAGTTCTCAACGGTTGTTGAACTCATTTCGCCTACAGTGATGATCTCTGCGTCTTGACCAAATGTTTCTTTGTTCAACCGTTGAAGATACGTATGGGTGATTGGTTTATCCGTGTATTCTGGTTTACCTTGGTTCTCTGAATTGTTTTTCAAGACTTCATCTTTTCCGATGACATTGATAACATCAAAACGGAAGCCTTTGACTCCTTTGCTCATCCAAAAACGAACGACCTTGAATAACTCTTCTTGGACCGCTTCATTTCGCCAATTTAAGTCTGCTTGTGTTTTGTCATATAAATGTAAGTAGTATTTGCCAGTGTCCCCAAAAGGCGCCCAAGCATTCCCACCAAATTTAGATATCCAATCAGTTGGTTCATCTCTTAGAATAAAAAAATCTTGATAGAATGGATCATCTGCTAAAGCTTTTTGAAACCATTCATGTTCAATCGACACATGATTCAATACCATATCCAACATGATTTCGATCTGATAACTTTTAGCTTCAGCTACTAATGATTCAAATTCCTCCATCGTTCCAAAAAGAGGATCGATCGCGATATAATTGGAAATATCATACCCATTATCTTTTTGCGGACTTGGGTAAATAGGGTTCAACCAGATCATATCAATTCCCAATTCATGTAGATAAGGAAGTTTTTCTTTGATGCCTGCTAGATCGCCAATCCCATCACCATTGCTATCGCGATAAGATTTAGGATAAATTTGATAAATGACTTTGTCTTTGAATGTCATATTGATTTGCCTCCAATCAACTGATCACCAACTTATATATACAAGTTGCTAAATTCATTATAACCAAAAAGGAAGCGTTTGTAAAACTTTTGCTCAATAGTTCTCCAAATCCTTTAGACAACGACTCACTCAAAAGAAAGAGCACCTCTTTTTTGAGACCGTTCACTATTCAAAGAGACAATGGTCCAAAAATAAGCCTGTACAACTCACAAATAAACGACGATTGCGAGTTGCACAGGCTTTTAGAACGAAACATTCTACAATTTCGTTTGTTTCCTTCTATTCATTTGATTTTAGTGCATCGATCATATTGATATGTTTTAACTTGAAGTGAGTCACGATCATTACGATCACGGTAAACAATATCGTTAAAATACTTGAAAGTGCATAAGCTTTCCAAGTAATCACTAATGGAAAGATGACATTTTCCATAGAGGCTTGTCGTAAAATGAAGTCCGTCAATACATACCCAATACCAAATCCACCAATAATACCAAGCAAGGTGAAAATAATGTTTTCTCTAACAATATACATCGTCACTTCTTTATCGAAGAATCCTAGTACTTTGATCGTAGACAATTCACGTACCCGCTCGGAGATGTTGATGTTCGTTAAATTGTACAATACAATAAACGCTAATAAACCAGATAAAACAACAAAGATCAAAACAACGGAATCTAAGTTTGCCATAGATTCTTTCTGTGTTTCTATTTGTTTTGAAACAAAGGATGTGTTCGTCACGCTACCCGTTTCTAATAATTTTTCTGATAAATGATCCTCTTGGTCTTTTGTCATAGCAGCTGTTTGAACTAAAAAGGCATTTGTTTCAGCAGATTTTCCCGATACTTTGTGGTAATAGTCCGCACTCATATAAACAAAATTCCCTAAATAATTCTGTAAAACTTCACGGATTTTTACTTTTAACTCTTTTTGATCATCTGTGTATAAAGAAACAGTATCGCCTTTAGCTAGACCAAACAACTCCGCCGCTTTTTGTGTGATCGCGATACCATCATTCGGTAATTCCCGAGATTGTCCATCTGTTCCTAGCAGATGGATAAAGTTTTCTAGCTGGTTCTTCTCTTTTGGTGCAATCATCGTCAAGCTTTGCGAGGCTTGCCCTTTTTTCCGCAACTCAAGTGTCTGCATGTCGACTGCGAGAAGCGCCTTGAACTTAGGATCGTCTTCTAATGTCTGTTTTGCTGTATCTGCACTTTTATCAGCGCTTTGGTCGATCGTGACAATTGCTTGGTAGTCTGTGATTGGTCCGAATTGTTTCTCGGAAACCGAACTTAATGAGTCTTTCAGCCCTACTCCGGCTACCATCAAACCTGCACAGCCAGCAATTCCGATGATCGCCATCAGCATTCTTGATTTATATCGAAAAAGATTGCGATAACTGATTTTTTGATTAAAGCTAAGTCGAGACCATAGTGGCTTGATATACTCTAACAAGATCCGCTTTCCTGGTTTTGGTGCTTTGGGTTGGAGAAGAGCAGCTGGCTTTTCTCGTAGATCTTTAAATAAAACAATCATCGCCGCGCCAAACGCTGCAATAAAGAAAGCAACCGCTGCTTGAATAATTGGCGCCCAATCATAAAAGATAACGGCTGAACCAATATCATATTGCTCATTTGACAGTTCAAAGATGATTCTTGGCAACAAATTGGTTCCCAGTACCGTTCCTAAAAGTATGCCAATTCCAGAAGCAAGTGTGGCATAAATCGCATATTTTTTGGCAATCTCCAATTTTGTATAGCCTAATGCTTTTAACGTACCAATTTCTCTGCGATTTTCTTCGACCATTCGTGTCATCGTCGTAAAAGTGATCAATGCCGCAATAAAGAAGAAAAATACTGGAAAGACATTTGCAATAGCAGCAATACGTTCAGCTAGATCTCCAAATTCCTGAAAGCCAACATTTTCAGATCGTTCCTGATAACGGTAGGTCGGCTTTTCTAACGTATTGATTTTCTCTTGGTTTTCTTTGATCGTCTCTTCTGATTCAGTGAGTTTTTGCTGTTGTTCTGCTAATGCTTGTTCTTGTTGCGCTAATTGTGCTTGCTGTTCAGAAAGCTGGTTCAAAGCTGTGTCACGCTGTGCTTCAGGCAGTTGCTCGATTGCAGCCATTTGTTGCGTCATTTGTGTTTTTGCAGACTCAAGTTGGCTAACTGCTGCATCCAATTGACTTTGGCTATCCTCGATTTTTTGTTTCGCAGGTTGTAAGTCTGCTGTTGCTTGTTTTTTGAGCTCATCCAGCCTTTGTGTTGGTCTGTCCTGAAAGATTGTTTCAACAGTTTCCTGATTATTAGCCATTCGATTTTCATAGGCTTGGCTGTAAGTATCTAAATCTGTAACATCGGTGAACGTAAGATAGATAACGGAATCAATCGTTGTGTTGAATTCTGATTCCGGCAGATAAGCAAAGTAATCCACTCTTCCGTTACCAACATTTGCGTAACCACGTTCTAAATTATTGATAAATAAGGGAGAATGCACAAAACCCACGACTTTGTATTCTTTTTGAACTAGATCTTCGGAATCGATCGTATAAGAATCCCCTATTTTATAGCCTGAATTTTTGGCTTTTTCGTCTAAGACTATTTCCCCTTGTTTTTCAGGTAGATGCCCATCAACAACCTTCAATTTATTTTGTTTTGCTGTATCCGTATACGAGAAAATCTGTGCCACTTCGTTTTTTTGGGCATTTGCGTAATAAATCTGTTTGCCTGTCTCAACTTGCGCATGGGGGATTTTTTTGGCTTGCGTCAAGTCGTCTTCAGTCAATCCAGCTGTGGAAATCACTTGTAGATCCGACAAATTTTTCTGATCAACATAATGATCCATCGTTTTTTGCATGACTGGACCAGCTGTTTTAACTCCTACGAAAAGTAGCGTTCCTAGCATAATGATCAACACAATCGCAATAAATCGTCCTTTTGACTGCTTTATTTCTCTAAAGCTTGCTTTAAGATATGTTTTTGTTTTCATAGCTATCTCCTTACCATACAAGATCATCAATGGATGAAGGAGTATCATTGATTTCAACGGAGCGGACCTTTGCATCATTGATACGGATCACTCGGTCTGCGATTGGAGCTAAAGCAGAATTATGTGTGATGATCAACACTGTGTTTCCATGCTCTCTACTGGCATTTTGCAATAGTTTCAACACTTGTTTTCCTGTTTCGAAATCTAACGCTCCTGTTGGTTCATCACACAACAATAGTTTTGGATTTTTGGCTAGTGCCCGTGCAATCGAAACACGTTGCTGCTCACCCCCAGATAATTGTGAAGGGAAATTTTCCAAACGATGGGCTAACCCTACTTGCCCCAACACTTCTTCTGGATCTAGTGCATCCGGTGAAACTTCAGTAGCAAGTTCGACATTTTCTTTGGCAGTCAGATTAGGAACAAGATTATAAAATTGAAACACAAAACCAACATCTGTTCTTCGATAAGCTGTCAATTGTTTGTCATTGAACTGCGCAATATCTGTCCCATCAATAATGATTTGTCCTTCATCTGGTTGATCCATACCGCCTAATATATTTAAAACAGTTGATTTTCCCGCCCCACTTGGTCCAAGAATAATCACCAGTTCACCTTTTTTAATGGAGAAAGAAATATCTTCATTCGCTGTGATCGTTGTTTCTCCCATTTTATAGCGCTTAAACTCGTTTTTTACTTCTACATACTCCATTCGTATTCTCCTATCTTCACGATATTTCTTTTTCGTATACGTTTTCTTCTCTTTGTTCTACCATTGAACGCTACTAGACTAAAGGCAGGAACAAGTATTCATTGACAAATAAACAAAATATGATTTACTTACAGGGAAACAATCTATTTTTGAAAGAAGGACAACCATGAATACAATAAAGTCACTTAACCTTGTACTTGATCATACCGCATTTGTCGCGATTGATCTTCAAAAAGGGATTCTCGGTTCAGGACAATTATTCCCTAATGATGCCGCTACTGTTTTAGCAAATAATGTAGAACTGGCACAACACTTAAAAAATACAGACGCGTTAAATGTCTTAGTCAATGTAGATATCACTGAATTCCGCTATTTGAGTACTAAAAACGAATTAGCTAAACAAGCAGCAGTCCCTGTTATCCCAAAGGAATTTACAGATTTGCTGTTAGCTCCCTATTTAGAGGATACAACAAATACATTGACCGTCACAAAATACAATCCCAGCGCTTTTTTTGGTACTTCTTTAGATCTCCAGCTTCGCCGCCGTCAAATCGACACGATTATTTTGTCTGGCGTTGCTACGTCTAATGGTGTATACGCAACTGCGTTAGACGCATTTCAACATGGTTATCATGTCATCGTGGTCGAAGATGCTTGTGCAGATAGAGATCTTGAGTTACATCACGTCTTTTTTGAAAAAATCTTCCCTAAAACGGCCCGAATCCGTTCTACGAAAGAAGTTATTTCAGCAATCGAAAAGGCGAAGGAATAATGATGCAACTACGCATTCTTTCCATTTACTTCTTTCATTTTTCATGGGAAAATAGCGTTAATAGCTAGATAGGAGTAGTAAGTATGGGGAAAAAAAAGATAACGATCAAAGACGTAGCGAAACACTCTGGTGTATCGATTGCTACTGTCTCATTGATTTTAAATGGTAATGAAGCAAAATTTAGTCCAAAAACGGTCGAAAAAGTCTTTGCTTCAAAAAAGGAATTAGGGTATCAGCCCGATTATCTTGCCCGCCAGATGATCACAAAAGAAACAAAAACTATCGGTGTCCTCGTTCCAGACATCACGAACCCTTTTTTCAATATATTGATGCGGGGAATCGAAGAGGTTTTGTATCAGCAACATTTCGTGACGATCCTATGCAATGCTGATTCTGATCATCAAAAAGAAATTGAGTATCTAGCTGAACTTACACGACGTGGAGTAGATGGATTCATCATCGCCACTTCTGCCATCTCGACATCAGCAATCAATGAAAATTTAAAAAAGCATGGACGTCCTTACATCGTGCTCGATCAAAAAAAATCACATGGATTCAGTGACTCTGTTCGAACAGATGATTTTCGTGGTGGATATCTTGCAGGTGTTCATTTATTATCGCTAGGCCATGAAAATATTGCGCTTGTTTACCCTGAGAATCCACCAGAAAATATCCAGCTACGAATTGAAGGATTCAAACACGCATTAGACTTCTACCAACATTCTCACGATCAGTTACTGCTATTGCCCACACTGTTCTCCAAGCAAGGTGGGTATCAAGCGGTACCAAGCATCATTGAATCTACGACAACTGCAATTTTCGCATTGAATGATGAATTAGCTTTTGGTCTTTATCGCGGACTGGAGGAGAAAGGTAAATCAATTCCTGATGATTACAGTATCATCGGCTATGATAACATCGACATGTGTGAATATGTTAAACCTAAGCTCACCACCATCGCACAACCAATAGTTGAGTTGGGCAAAGCTTCTGCTAAATTATTATTGTCACGGATCCAATCGCCCACTAAGGAATGGGAAGAAGAACTATTACCTGTAAAATTAGAAAAAAGAGCTTCGACTGCTCCATTAAAAAAAACATAACAAGAGGAACTTGCCAAAACATGTGCGACAAATTTCATGTTTTGACAAGTTTTTTACGTTTTACGCCCGTTATTTTTACAAATATTTTGTAGAATTGCTCCACCTTTGGTACAATTTAATTAGCATGACCATTTCCCCCCATTTGTTCCCCCAACAAATAAATGGTAGTGCCTTATACTGAATATCAAAGCATTGAGAGTAACGACTCAGTGCTTTTATCGAATGGCAAACGCAGAGTCAATTTACTGAAAGTACAAATTCATTGCTGTTATGAAAAATAAAAGACTACGCTACTAAACGTTTAAAAGAAAAGGAGTATCTGATTATGAACAAAAATAAAGCAATACGCCTACTCGCCACATCATGGCTGATTGCTCCAACTATTTTGTCGACACAGTCTGTGTTTGCAGATGAACAATCAACACAGACAACTGAAAGCTCAATCGTCGCTCAAAAAACGACAAACTCTTCCACTCTTACCAGTTCTGATCTAACTGATTCATCTTCTACTGGAACAGCCACAACAAGTTCTTCGATGACTGAATCGTCTACTAGTTCTTCTACAACTGAGTCATCTACAACCGAATCGTCTACTACTGATTCATCAGAATCACCAGATGGGTCAACAGAAGAAACAGCTACGCGTACAGTTACGATCGATCCGACACTATTAGGGAAAATCAAATTAAGTACCGTCGCTACAGACACTACAGAAGAAAAAGAATTGACGATCGATTCATCTGGAGTAGTTAGAGGATTGAAAGAGGGCACTAAGATTACCTATGAAATCACCCCTTCAAAAGATGAAAAATTAGTCTCTTTTGAAGTGAACGGTGCGCAAGAAGTCGACTATCAGCAACACACCTTTACTATTGGCGTCATTGATATGACACTTTCTGCTAAATTCGAATCAACTACAGAAACATCGAATAGCGGATCAACAGGATCAAACGGAGGCTCAACTGGATCTTCTAATGGTTCGAATACTGGTGAATCAACAAACCAAAACAGTGGCAATAATGGAAATCCTGGTAATTCTAGCAAACCAAATGGAAACTCGAACAATCAGTCAAAACCTTCGACTGCTACAAACAATGACTCAGTTGTTTCCGCAAACAATGGCGGTGGCTCTAATAGTCAATCTAACAACCAACAGCCTTCTGGTTCAACAGGTCAAGCAGGCATCGAAAATCCGGGAACTAATTCTTCTGATTTTGTTGTCAAAACACCGATCGAATCTCTTTTACCAGCCAACACGACTGCTGTCCAACAGGCAATCGTCAGAGAAGCTTATAAGTATTTAGGTAGTCCCTATGTTTGGGGTGCAAAAGGTCCATCCACATTTGATTGTTCCGGTCTAGCTTATTATGTTTACATGCAAGCTACAGGTCACTATATTGGTGGCTGGACTGGTGAACAACAATATGCCGGTACGCAAATTCCTGTGGACCAAGCACAGCCTGGAGATTTAGTATTCTGGGGACCTTCTTCTGGTGTTACACATCACGTTGGTATCTATCTTGGAAACGGCTTATACATCCATGCACCTCAACCAGGTGATAAAGTACGGATCACTTCGATCGCCGATTATGCACCTGATTTCGCTGTCCGTGTGAATATTGCAGGTTTACCAATTGCAAATGGTTCTCTAGCAAATTCATCTATTTTAGATGGCCTTGGAGATTTCAACTTTTCAAAAAATCAAACGACTGATCAATTTTTGAAAAAAATTGCCGATAGTGCTCAAGAAATCGGACAAAAAGACGGCATCTACGCTTCCGTTATGATGGCTCAAGCAATTCTAGAAAGTGGCTCAGGCAACAGCTTATTATCCAGTGAACCAAACTTTAATCTGTTTGGTATCAAAGGGGATTATCAAGGAAAAAGTGTTTCATTCAATACACTAGAACAAGACGAATCGGGTTCAAACTACCAAATCCGAGCATCTTTCCGCCAATATCCTTCTTATAAAGAAAGTCTAGAAGATTATGCAAAATTAATCAAAAATGGATTGTCTCATAACAAAGATTTTTATAAACCCACATGGAAATCAGAAGCAAAAACCTATAAAGAAGCAACAAAATATCTAGAAGGCCGCTATGCGACAGATAAACAATACGCAAATAAATTAAATGCGATCATCAAGGCATATGATCTGACAAAATATGATGAGCCTAAGAAAGAAGAAAAATCAGTTGTTGAAACATCTACTAAAAAAGAGTCATTCGTTGTGCCAGTTTCATGGAATAAAAATGAAATGTCACTGACAAACTTAGATGTTTCAAACTTCAAACGAACAGCTAAAAAACCTGACTATTTTTCTACAACTAAAGTATTGACGATCTTTGAGGTACTCCAACGACTATCCGCTAGAGAAATCCCTCAAACTCCAGTGGTCCAGGTCAAAGCAGATACAGTTCCATTACTAAGCATCTTAACGATCGATAACTTACTATGGATCCAAAGCAAATTCAAATAAGCTAAAAAGAACCTACAATATGCGAACCGACTACAAAGTCGACCCGCATACTGTAGGTTCTTCTTTCATTTATTTTTCTCTTTTCAAAACGATACTTGTGTATAGCCATGTAGTCAAGACGTAATAAACAAAGTATAAAACAAAGAAAATCAAAAATGGAATCCAGATATCATGGTACGGATTACTCATCAATACTGTAAACATCTCTAAACCGAAAATAACGTGTATTGCACCTAAGATACCTGGTGCTAGGAAAAGCACGCCAATTTCTCGTCGGATGGACTGTTTCAATAGATTACGTTTAGCACCGATTTTTTCCAACATTTCATATCTGCTGATGTCACTTTTACTTCCTGAAAGGATCTTGAACATCAAGCAACTTGCCAACATCGTCAAGAAGGCGATACCTAGGAAGAAGCCCATAAATTCAAAACCAGAATACATACCGTTGAACAGTTGATACATGGTGAATTTTTGATTGAAGCTTCCATCATTAGTTTGCAACGTTGGATTGTTCTCGCTGTTTTCTTTTACCAATGTTTCAATTTGATCTAGATCAGCAACAAAATCTTTCACTTGAACCAGTTGCAGTGTCGTTTGAGGAAGATTCAATTGTTCAAATTCTGTTGACTGCACTACTTTGATTTCTTTACCTTGTTGTTCTGGTAATTCATACGAACGCAATTCATCTTGCATCGGCAACTGCTCCGCTAGATCTTTTGCACTTACTTCTGCGATTTTTGAGTCATTGATTGAATTCCCATTATTTGAAATATATTTCAAAGGTGTTTTTTCAAAGTCACTATAATTGTAATACACATATTGTGCATCTTCTTTTTGAGCATAAGTCGCATTGACCTTCAACTGTAAATCAGAAACTTTTTGTTGATCTACTTTTTGTGCATTGTTCAAAATGACATCATAAGCAGAAACCTTATTTGTGAATGTCATAATCTCATTCTTAAATCCTAATCCAACAGTCAACGCACCCAAAGCTAAAGCTAACAGCATCGCTACCATCGACAACATTTGAGTATACTCACGAATTCTAAAACTTAATTGTGACAACGTAAAATTATTCAATTTACGCATTGAAATACTTTCTGTTTTCTTCAATAACGACAAGAAGAAAATAATAACCGAATGGAAAATGAAATAAGTACCTAGAACAATTGTTACTAAAGCTACGACAATAGCCATTAACTGGTATTCTAGTACATGTGCCATCATATAATAACCAATACCTAAGAAAACAATTCCTAGAATAACTTCTAGTAAAAATAAAAACTTATGTTGTTTCATTCTAGTTGGTGTTTGATCTGCACGTATCAGTGTCAAGATCGGTTTTTTTACAATTGAGAATGCATTGACAAATGCTGCAAGTAAAAACAAGATTGCAAAAAAGATGAATGTGATAATCAATCCTTTTAGATTCAAAGGTGAAAAATGGGTGATCGTAACATTTAATTGATCGACTAGTAATTTTTGAACGATACTAGTAAGCCCTACGCCCAAGACAGAACCAACTACTGTAGCCACTATCCCAACGATAAATGTTTCCGAAAAGATCATTTGTGCAATTTTTCTTCCTTTTGCACCCAACATCATGAACATCGCATAATCTTTTTGCCGCATCGTCATCAAAAATGAATTTGCGTAAAGAATGTAGACAAATGTGATGATCCCCAATAAAACAGAGCCTATCTGAAAGATGATCACTGTCATCGACAAGGATGAATTATGTGTTAAAAAATCTTTATTACTTGCCATCGATTCAAACATATAAAAGATGGCAGATGCCATAACTAAACCTGAAAACAAGACAATGTAATCCCTTAATCGACTTTTGATTCCAGTAAGTGATAGTTTCCAAAGCATTTTCTTTTCCCCCTTACTGTTCCAAATTTCCTAAAATGGATAAGATTTGTCGATAAAAAGAATCTCGACTTTGGTCTCCGCGCTTCACTTCTTGGTGAATGCCCCCATCTTTGATAAATAAAATACGTTGACAATAACTTGCTGAAAAAGGATCATGGGTAACCAAAAGAATCGACACTTCGTCTTTGGTATTTAGTTCTTCCATCGTATCCAACAAATCACGAGCGCTTTTTGAATCCAAAGCACCTGTTGGTTCATCACCTAATAAGATCGTAGGTTGGGTAATCAAGGCCCGAGCTGCAGCAACCCGTTGTTTTTGACCACCTGATATTTCAGACGGATAACTTTCTAAAATATGAGAAATCGATAAACGTTCAGCGATTTTTTTCACTCGCTGTTTGATCTCTTTTGCCCGAACACCTTGTAAAGAAAGTGGAACTGCAATATTTTCTTGAGCAGTTAAATTTTCTAATAAGTTGAAATCTTGAAAAATAAATCCGATTTCTTTTGATCGAAAATCAGCTAATTGATTTCCCTTTAATTTTGTCACATCTTTTTGATTGATTCGAATCGATCCTTCAGTAGGTTTATCTAATGTAGATAAAATGTTCAATAGTGTGGATTTACCAGAACCAGAAGCACCCATTATACCAATGAATTCGCCTTTTTCTACTGCAAAGCTGATTCCATTCAGTGCTTGAGTCTTTTTCTCATTGTTTTTACCGTATACTTTTGTTACATTTTGAACCTCAACGATTTTTTCCATTTATCCTCTATCCTTTACTTAATTTTTCTTGGGCTGTCTTTGGAATATCTTCCTTTTGAACTTCTTCATACGAAGTTACCCCTTTATTTTTATTCCAGGTGATCTTTAGATAGGCCCCTTTTCTCAATGGACGTGGTTGTTGCCCTCTAAATTCTAATGTTTTTTTTCTTCCATCTGCATCATAACCTGGCAGACTATATTTATAGCCAACATATTGTTGGTCATTATCGGATTTGCTGACTTCTTTTTCGCCATTCGTCGTTATTTGTACATAGTAGCTATCGCCACCCATAACAACGTAGTCTGCCACCTTCATACCTGCAAAAGCAATGATAACAAAAGCGGCCAGACCAATTAGAAGTTTTTTCATTTCTTCTCCTTCTTTCAAATTTGATAAGTTCATTATAGTAAAAAAAATTGGTCTTTACCTTCGATTCAACTGTCGAGTTTCTTTCAAATTTGTCATTTCTACTACAATAACACGAAAAAAGGTTGAAACAGAAGTGATTGCTTCTGCTTCAACCTTTTATTCGGATCTTAAGCGTGAAACAAACGAACTTATTCGTTCCACGCTCAAAATTATTTTCTATTTTTCTTGCAGACTTCCAGTATTGATCACTGGCTGCGTACCTTTATCCGTAATGATGGAAACAAGTAAATTATTGATGAGTTGCACTTTCCGATCATCCGTAAAATTGATTTCTTGTCCTTCTTCGATTTGCTCTAATGCCATTTGAGTCATTGTTACAGCGCCTTCGACAATCGTCTGTCTAGCAGATAAAATAGCTTTTGCTTGTTGTCGCTGCAACATTGCGCTAGCAATTTCTGTTGCGTAGGCCAAGTGATTCAGTCTAGTTTCTATTACTTCTACTCCTGCAACGGATAAACGTTCTTGCAGTTCCTGTGCTAATTCATCTGAAACTGCTGTCGTATTTCCCCGCAAGGTTAGATCGTCATCATTGAATGTATCGTAGGGATACTGACTAGCAATGTGTCGGATCGCTGTTTCACTTTGGATCTCCACGAAATCATGATAATAAGCGACATCAAAAAGCGCTTTCGCCGTATCCACGACTTTGAAAACAACGACTGCAGATATTTCGATCGGGTTACCATCTAAATCATTGACTTTCAAAACTGAACTGTTGAAATTGCGTACTTTCAACGAAATACTTATTTTTTGTGCGAAAGGAACAGTCAAGAAAAAGCCGCTTTCTCTAATCGTTCCGATATATTGTCCAAAGAACAAGATGACTTTTGCTTGATTAGGACTGACCACTGTTGCCGAGCTAAGTAAAATAAGTGCTATAAAGAAAAAAATAAAGCCAATAACCGTTGCAAAAGTACTGGAATTCGTCATGCCCAAATAGAACAAGACCGCCCCAGCTCCAACCAGTATGATCAAACCTACTAACCCGAGATATCCATTAACATAAACTGCTTTTCTCTCTTTCATTCTTTTTCCTTCTTTCAACCAATATTTTATGTGAACTGTTTCTTTCTGATTCGCGCCATTGCACCTTCAAGCTCTAACTCTTTGTCTTCAGTGATATACCACCCCTGTGTCTGTGGACCTCCAGCAGCTTGTGGAAGATACTCTAAACTTGTTCGCACCCAATGTTTTTCTTCCGTAAAATAATCCTCTACTAAGATTTCTAGATCCATTCCTGCAGATAGAACTAAATTCTCTCGAACAGATTTAAAAATGAATCGCTCTTTTTCTTGGTCATACTTCAAGATTCCCGTATCTAAAATCGGCAAAGAATAATAATCCAGTTCTTTTTTCACTTTCAATAGATTTTTGAATACCTCATTGTACACCTGTTCCATCTGACGACCTTCTGAATTTTTAGGATAATCGATCCTGACACGCTCGTTTGATACGTCATAATAATTTTCACTAAGACTCGTTATTTCGTTATGTAATTTTGTTAATTCTATCTCTAGTTTCTGACGTTTTGATTCATCTATTTTCATTGGACTCGTCCACCTTATTTTATCTATGTATTTGTATGTTTCTCTCGCATCCCCTATTTTACTATAGTTTTGACAGTTAAGCGATGGAAAAACAGCGAAGAATCCAGTAATTCGTTCTTCGCTGTCTACTAAATACTATTCAGTTTATTATAAGAACAGAATGACCTACTCACTTTTTAGTCATAGTCATTATAATCGTCATAATCTGATTCCGTATCGTCTAATATCTGTACGACACTATTTTGACCAGTTATCGTTAACGTTTTATCCTTTTGACCAAATGATTCTGTAGTTATCTCCTCACCATTTTTTTCAAGATGAGAGTCACCAGAAAGTTGGATATCCAGATTATTTTCTTCCATTTCATAAAGATCTAGATGGCTATTTTGTAAGTCGATCTTGCCCTTGGTACTTGCTGCTAAGCCTTCCAAAGAAAGTTGACTGTCACTGGTTGATACAGCCATTTGTTGAATCGTTGCGTCATTGATATAGATCGATCCTAATTTATCATCTGCTGTAAGCTTGTCTGCGTCAATATTCGTAAGTGTAAGTGCCCCACCATACGTATTCGTGCTGATAGCTTTACTCTTTACTTCATCTAATTCGATTGGACTGTTGTTTCCTTCAATCTTTATTTCTGAAAGAACGATGTTTTTAGGAATCGTGATGATGATTTTTGCTGTGTCATCTTCCACACTGATCAATGTATTTCGCTCTTTTTCATTACCAGCAATAGCTAAAGTATTATCCTTTACTGAAATAATCGGTTTAGATTTCTTTTCGTGAACAGTTGTTACCTCGAAATCTAGTCCACGCTTGATTATAACCGCTTGATTTTCTACGGAGACCTCCAATCGATCAATTTTTTTATCTGCGCTGATCTTTTGTGTCTCTTGCGCCATTTCAATCAATTTTGGTCCATTTTCCCATGTTAAATTTTTTTGGGCACCATACGCATAAGTGACTCCGGCAAGCAATCCACCAGTAACCATCAATCCAATTCCCGCTAGTAAAAAATGCTTCAATTTCATTTTTTTCACCTCTACTTTCTACTATATTTTTGAAGGATGGATCGTTCTGTTTGTGACAAATCGTCTTCCTACCCATTTCACAAAATTCATCATCATCTGGAACAATAGTTTTGTTAATTTTAATAGTATTGGAACAAAGAATACTACACTTCCCGTTGCAAACAAGCCCATTCCAACATAGAATAGTCCGCTAGTCACAGATTGTCCCAAAACACCAATCCCCGAAATGATCGCAAACAATCCTACACCTAGAATAGAGATACACCCAACATAGATTGCTACGATGAGCATTAGCAAAGCCAGCATCAATCCGAAAATAACTGCAATAAAACCAATTGCTAGAGGAATCAATAACGGTGAAGCACATAACCCGATGATGACCATCCAAATCAAACGTACTTGTCGTTTTGAGCTTTTCGTATTGACTTTTCCTCCATTAGAATCATCCAATTCAGAGAAATAATTGATTTTTAATTTCAGTGCAAACTGTTTAGGGGTGCCATATTCTTCAAGGATCTTCTCCATCGTTTTACCAGAATCTAAAAAATATTCTTCATAATATTGAATTAGATCGAAACGGTCATCCTCAGGGAGTTCTTGAAGTTCATTAAATACTTCATCTAAATATTCATTCATGCTTATTATCCTCCAATAGTCGATTTAGAGAGTCTCGAAACACGATCCATTCATCAATTATATCCTCTAATTGATTATGCCCTAATGAAGTCAATCGATAATAACGGCGATTTCTTCCTTCAAACGGTTCATCATATGTTTCTAAAAAACCTTCTTTTTTCAATCTGCGTAATACTGGATACATAGTAGATTCACTTACAGATAAACTTTCTTGTACGATTTTGGTCAATGCATAACCATACATGTCTTCTTTGCTTAAAGCAGCTAATACTGTCCCATCAAGCAATATCGTCGGAACTTGGATGTGCATTCCTTCACCTTCTTCTATAGATTACAATAATATCTTCTCTCCAATACTATACCATATATAATATTAGTTGCAACAAAAAAAGCATAAAATATGTAAGCGTACTTACATATTTTATACTTTTTTAACTCAATCGTTCGTTCCATTAACCAAACATTCAAATGTACCTTCTTATAGCATTGGCATAATCAGGTTTGTCCAGAGCCAACTCAACGGCATGATCACGATCATCGCCGGTATCATATCTGCAACTGGGAACATCTTGACATTGATCATTCGGAAACCTGTTGCTACCATCAAGAATCCTCCACATGCTTTAAAATCTAAAATCATATCAGGTGTTGTCAACGGATAAATGAATTTAGCCAATAAGAATAAAATATAGAAAATAATAAATTGCGGAATCGCCACTACCGAAACAACATAACCGAGATTACATGCAAAAATAGCTGCTGTAAAAAAATCCAACACAGATTTTGAGATCAAAATCGTGCTATCCCCAGTCATCCCAGAATCTAAACTACCGTAAATACCTGTTCCACTAGCACAGAACAAAACAATAACAGTTACTAATGTAGTAATAAATTCTTCGTGGGACATCCCTAATCTTTCGCTAGGGAAAATCTTAGAAATTGGTTTTTGCATTAGGGCTGCCCCTTTATTGATTCCGTGTCCTAAATGGATGATCAGCCCAATCGCTGTACCGATAACCAAGGCGAAAATAACTGCGGGCATATTTTTCATCGGTGCAATCGAATAGATCCCCATTCCCATTGAACAGACACCGAAAACCATCGTCAACTGTGCTTTGAAATTTTCACTTAACTTATTACCCGCCAGACCTCCGATCAATCCGCCAAATAATACAGAACCTGCATTAATCAACACTCCTGTTGGCATGCTAAAAAACTCCTCTCATCTTCTTGTATGAAATATTTTTTGAAAATTTTTAGTAAAGTATATTTCCCTTTGCAAAAAAGATTTTAACAGAGAGTCGTACTTACACCAATTCAAATTTCATGTTAAAGTATTCTCAATTGGAATAGATAGGGGACATAGTTATGGATATCCGCAAATTTGAAATTTTTCTCGATTTAGTAGAAACAATGAATTTCACTAAAACCGCTGAACGACAATTTACCACTCAAGGAAACATCTCAAAACAAATCCTTTCACTTGAAAAAGAATTAAACGTCAAATTATTTGAGCGTGTCCACCGAAAAATCGAATTAACAGAAGTGGGAAACTTACTGATTCCTTATGTAAAAAATGTAGTGGAACAATACCACACAATGCAAGAAGTATTGGTAACGTATACGCAAGAAAAAAATCTCGCCCTCCATATCCTGACGATCCCTACAATGATCAACTATGAAGGTTTCACTGAAATCACTGAATTTCTGAAGCAGTATCCAGAATTTACGATCCAGTTGAAAGAAGTAGAAAGTATTGAAATGACCGATGCAGAGTTGAACGAACATAGTGATACCATCCATTTTGTGCGGATTTTTGATGAACCCTCAAAAAATATTGAATGGCTCCCTACTGAAAAAGATTCCTTTGTTGCTGTGTTACCAAAAAGTCATCCATTCGCCAACAGAGAAAAACTTGATTTAAAAGAATTGAAAGATGAAGATTTTCTCGTTCTTGGCCCAAGCACAAATCTTTATCAACCCGTTTTAGATCTTTGTGAAGAAGCAGGATTTGAACCTAAGATCTCCTACAAAGGTTCCCGAATCGATTTGATCATCAATATGGTTGCCAACGATATGGGTATCTCAATCGTCATGGGAAAAACCGTTCAAAACCTCCTGAAAGAAAATACAGTGATCGTCCCCATCACGCCAACTAAAGAAAGTCATCTAGCCTTCACCCGTAAAACCGGCGAGCACACATTAGCTTCAGATAAATTCTGGGAATATGTAAAAGAGGTTGTGAAAAGAGGTTGTGAAAGAAGCGTCTAGCTCCGAGCAAATAAGAACTAGATTTCTAAAATAGCTTTTCATATTTTGGAAATCTAGAACTTATTGCTGAGGAGTTGCTTCTTGAACACCGTGAATAAGGTTGTAAAAAGGCTGGTCTGCATCAAGCAATAAGAACAAACAGAGAAAAACAGCTTCTCATGTTTTTCATCTGGTTGAGCTTATTGTTGAAGATGTAAGCCTTTGAACACCGTGAATAAGGTTGTGAAAAGCCCACTTTGACCTGAGCAATAAGGAGAAAAAAAGCGCTACTCCAAACAAAAAAAACAGCCTCAAACAAAAAACACCACTTTGTGTTCCTTGTTTGAAGGCTTATTCTTTGAGATCGATAAATAGCCCTATTTTTTTTTCAACTGGATCACTACCGTTGTGCCAACTTCTGGAATACTACTGTAGCGAATCGTTCCATGATGCAATTCCAAGATTTTCTTCACTAGAGATAATCCTAACCCATTACCAGCCATTTGCCGGCTTGTATCTCCTTGATAAAATTTTTCAAACATCCGCTTTTGTGTTTCTTCGGTCATTCCAATTCCAGAGTCCGTCACTTCAAAATACACATCTGTCGCATTTTGAGTCAGTTTGATATCGATTTGACCATTGGCTTGATTATATTTGATTGCGTTGTCCATAATATTCAACCAAACTTGATATAAAAACTCTTCATTTCCAAAATAGTGAATGGAATCAAGTTCGATATTCAATCTTAAATTTTCCCATTTTGGCTGTAAGAATACAATGACTTCTCGTATTTGTTCATCTAGTCGAAATGTTTTTTTTCTCTAATTGTATCCGCTGATTTTCTAATTTATTCAACTTCAACACATTTTCAGTAAGCTGCGAGAGCTGATTGATGCTTTCGATGATCCGCTGTAAAAAAACTTGTTTATCTTCTTCTTCTGAAATATTCGTTGCCTGTAACAATTGGACATAGCCTTGGATCGTTGCCAGTGGTGTCTTGAACTCATGGGAAACACTAGAAACAAAATCATTTCTCAAAGTCTCGATACTACTTAATTCTTGAACCATCACATTGAAATCTTTATACAGTTGTTGCACTTCTTCCACTTTCGGCTGTTCGTTCATCTGGATCGAAAAATCGCCAGTAGCGACTTTGCTCATGTTTGTTCGCAGTTCACTGATTGGCATCAAGATCCTTCGTCCCACAAAAATCGAGATCCCTGTACCCACGATCATACTGAATCCAGCAAAAACAACTAACGGATATAACGTCGGGCGTTCAGATGGAGAAATCGATTGATGGGATAACAGAAAAATAAAGCCGAGGAAACAGAGCAAGGTCACCAATATCGACACAAAGACGATACTAGCAAAATAGATCCATAACTGCGAATAAAGTTTCTTTTTCACCTTCCGATCACCGCCTTATATCCTAGACCACGAACAGTTAGGATCCGAAAATCGTCTACATGATAAAATCGCGATCGTAGACGCTTGATATGTACATCGATCGTCCGTTCTTCTGTGTTTGTATCTAGCCCCCAAATATCATCCATCAATTGTTGGCGGGTAAAAATTTTATTAGGATAAGCCAATAATTTATAAAGAAGCAGAAATTCTTTTTGCGGTAATACTGTTGCTTGTTCTGCTATCCTCACTTCATAGGTCTCTTGATCTAGTGTTGTTTTTCCAATAACTAGTTGACTACTGTGATTGATTTTTGCTCTTCTCAACAGTGCTTCTACGCGTAGGACCATCTCATTGACATCTACAGGTTTCGTCATATAATCATCAGTGCCCAAATGAAAGCCGCGTTTTTTATCTTCAAAGTCAGCTTTCGCAGTAATCATCAAGACTGGCACTTCGATCCTGCTTTCTCTTAGATGTTCTAGTAATTCATACCCATCCATTCCAGGCATCATGATGTCGGTGATGATCAACTCGATCTGGTAATTTTCCAATCGTTGAAGCGCTTCTTCTCCATTTGCTGCCGTAATCACTGAAAATCCAGCTCGTTCTAACACTGAGCGGTAAAGCAATTGCAAATTTCCATCATCTTCTACTACTAGTATTCGGTTCATATTTTTCCCTCTATTTTGAAAAATTTCTTGTTTTTTTCTGATTGTTCACATTCAGTTAATATTCATTGAGTATACTACGTTCGTTATTCTGATATACTTGTTAGTATACCGAATATTTCAAAAGGAAAGAAGGGCGAATATGCTACAACTGAAAGATATAAAAAAATATTATAAAGTCGGCGAAACAACTACTAAAGCATTAGATGGCGTATCTGTTGCCTTTAGAAAAAAAGAATTCGTTGCTATCCTGGGACCAAGTGGCTCAGGTAAAACGACGATGCTGAATGTCATTGGTGGACTAGATAATTACGATTCAGGTGATATGGTCATCAATGGAAAATCAACAAAAGACTTCAAAGATAGTGACTGGGATGCTTACCGCAATAATTCGATCGGTTTCGTGTTCCAAAGCTATAATTTGATCGGTCACTTAGGGATCATCGAAAATGTCGAACTTGGTATGACCCTTAGTGGTGTATCAAAAGAAGAAAAACGAAAGAAAGCAGAAAATGCATTGCAACGGGTTGGTTTGAGTGCCCACATGCATAAAAAACCAAACCAACTATCTGGTGGTCAAATGCAACGGGTCGCTATCGCACGCGCACTTGCCAATGATCCAGATATCTTGCTCTGTGATGAACCAACTGGAGCTTTAGATACTGAAACAAGTATCCAGATCATGGAATTGATCGAAGAACTATCGAATGAAAAATTAGTTATCATGGTTACCCATAACCCTGAATTAGCCCATCAATATGCTGACCGTATCATCGAATTTTCTGACGGGAAGATCTTATCCGATTCAAACCCACATATTGAACGACCAAAAGATGATCAATTCAATCTACGTCGCACAAAAATGAGCTTTTGGACAGCGTTGAAACTTTCTTTCAACAATATTCGGACAAAAAAAGGACGGACATTTTTAACTTCATTTGCATCAAGTATCGGGATCATCGGCATTGCTATCGTTCTTGCTTTATCCTCAGGTTTCCAAAAACAAATCGATAAAACACAATCTGAGACAATGGCTAAATTCCCGATCACGATCTCTAAAGTGACAACTAGCCAGACAAATGATGCTACTGGTTTAGGCGCAAGCAAAGCAAGTTATCCAAAAACAGACACGATCACTGCTAAAATCAGTGATGAAGACAAAGCACAACATACGAATAAAATCGATCAAACTTACGTGGACTATGTAACAAATATCGATTCTGATCTAAGTAACAATATTGGTTTCACACGAGCGACTGGCATCAACATGCTTCGCCAAGTGGATGGTAAAGTCCAACCAGTCAGCTTCTCAAACCAAAATCCTGATTCTGAATCATTATCACTGACAAGCACGATGTCTGCAATGACAGGTGTCGGTGTTTCGACCTTTCCTACACAACTGGATAATCAAAAAGAAAACTTTTTACAAGCAAACTATTCTCTACTAGATGGAAGCTATCCTTCTTCTGCCACAGATGTTGTTTTGATCGTTGATGGGAACAACAATACGAATATCAATGCCTTGAAAAATCTTGGGTTTGATGTCAAGGATGGTCAAAAATTAGATTTTGATAAAATCGTTGGTACGACATTTAAAATTGTAAATAACAACAATTACTATACAAAACTACCAACTGGTAATTTCATTCCAAATACTGACTATGATGCGATGTATACTAATTCAACCGATGAAGTAAAAATTTCTGGTATTTTACGTGTCAAATCTTCTTCTACAATGAATTTGCTTTCTCCAGGGATTGCTTATAGTGATCAATTAACGACACAAATCGTAAATGAAAACAAAGATTCTGATATCGTCAAAGCGCAAAAAGAAAGTGACACCAATGTATTGACTACTGAAAAAGTAGACGAAACAACGAAACAATCATTGATTAGCTATTTAGGTGGCGACAGTATTCCATCAAGTATCATGATCTATCCAAATAATTTTGGTGACAAAGAACAGATCCTTGATTATTTAGATGATTACAACAAAGGAAAATCAGAAGAAGATAAAATCATTTATTCTGATCTAGCTGGTACAATGACTGAATTGACTGGTGGCCTAATGGATGCGATCACTTATGTATTAGTTGCCTTTGCTGGTATTTCCTTAGTCACAAGTATGATCATGATCAGTATCATTACTTACACTTCTGTTATTGAACGTACAAAAGAAATCGGTGTGCTAAAAGCATTAGGTGCTCGCAAAAAAGATATCACACGTGTCTTCGACGCCGAGACATGTATCTTGGGTATCTCATCAGGAATATTAGGTGTTTTGATTGCTTGGTTGGCTACATTCCCAATCAACAGCATCCTATACAACATGACTGACTTAAAAAATGTTGCACAACTTAACCCTGTTCACGCAATCATCTTAATCGTAGTTTCGACTATCTTGACGATGTTAGGTGGACATGTTCCAGCACGAATGGCTGCTAAGAAAGATGCTGCAATTGCTTTACGAGCAGAATAAGAAGCTAGCTTATCAAGAATAATTTAAAAAAAACAAATGAAATAAAGCGAGTGTATGGCAAAATTTTTGCCATACACTCGCTTTAATTTCGTTTGTTTTTATTGGTGGATATTTTACTGCTTGTTTGGATCGATTTGATGCAGATTTTCAACTAATTCACGATGTTCTCGTGGTCCAGTTGACTGTGGTGCCTTATCTAGCCGAGTAATCGCTGCAATTTCCTCTTCCGTCAATCGAAAATCAAAAATCGTAAAATTCTCTTCCATCCGTTCTGGATGAACTGATTTTGGAATCGTGATCACACCAATTTGTGTTTGCCATCTCAAAATGATTTGAGGCACACTTTTTTGATATTTGTGTGCGAATTGCAGCAACAATTCGTCTTCAAAGATTCCTTCTTTTCCTTGATTGAACGGACTCCAAGCTTCCACTGCAACATCAAAATGCTGTGCTGTTTCTCTTTGCAACTGTCTCTGTTTATACGGGTGCTGTTCGATTTGATTGATGACTGGTTTCACCTGATTGTTTAAAATCAAGTCAGTCAATCGTCCTGTAGAAAAATTGGAGACTCCGATTGCTTTGACTTTCTTCGCTTCATACAGTTCTTCCATCGCACGCCAAGCACTATAATAATCGTTATACGGTTGATGGATCAAAAAAATGTCTAGATAGTCGACATCTAATTTTTCCAAGGAACGCTCATATGCTTTGTATGCTCCCTCATAAGTTGCATCCGTCACCCACAACTTAGAAGTCAAGATGATTTCTTCTCGAGGAATCCCACTTTTCTTGATTGCCCGACCAACTGCTTCTTCATTATAGTAAACAGCAGCTGTATCAATTAACCGATAGCCTATTTTCAGTGCTTCAAGAACTGCTTTTTCACATTCCTCTTGATCCCAGATTTGATAGACACCAAATCCTAAGATTGGAATGATTAAGCCATTGTTTAATGTTTTATATTCCATCAATAAACCTCTCTATCTACTTGTCAGTGCTTCAACGACTTTAATACCTAAACTATGAGCAGATTGCGGATTTTGCCCTGTCAATAAGCGACCATCCACATGAACAACATCTGTAAAAGCTGCTCCAGCTTGGTAGTTTGCACCTTTTTCTTTTAAGGCATCTTCAGTTAAAAATGGAACTTCCGTTGTTGTACCATTTGCCGCTTCTTCTTCATTACTAAACCCTGTCACAGTCCGTCCTGCTAAGATAGTTTGACCTTCAGCATCTGTGATCGGTAATAAGCCAACTACACCATGGCAAACTGCAGAAACGATCCCGTTATTTTGATAAATAGCCGAACCAATCTTCCCTAAATCAACTGAACCTGGGAAATCCCACATTGTACCGTGTCCACCTGCATAATAAATTGCAGAATAATCATCCACATTTATTTCAGTTGGACGAAGTGTTTTTCCCAAAGCACGATTACGAAAATCTTCATCTTGATAATAGGTCCAATCGATTGCATCCATATTTGAGATACTTTGTGGTTCAACGGGGACATAGCCACCATTAGGACTAACAAAATCAGCTGAGATATTATTTTTGACTAACACATCATAGAAATGAGTCAATTCGCTTAACCACAAACCAGTTGGACGATCGATTCCTGAATATTTTTCAGTATTCGTTAAAACAATCAGTACTTTCATTGTTATTCCTTCTTCCTATCTATTTAGATGGTTGATAACGCATATTCAAGAAATTATACAATGGACTGGGTAGATAAAGCTCTTGATATGCTTCTTCAAACGGCTTCGTCACAAACTCAGCATCACGTTCTTCCACCATTTTTACTGCCCAATCTGGATCAACGATCATTTGTTGGCCAATTGCGACCAATTCAGCGTTTTCTAGAACCGTTTCCACATCTTGACGATTACGAACACTACCCACTCCAACTAAAGGAATTTTTCCTTGTAATGTTTCATGGACGTATTCAAGAATCGTTTTATCTGCATATTTTTCAGAATGAGCGACTCGATCATAGGTATTTAATGAAACATGGAGATAATCTAGTTTTGTTTCACGTAAACGTTCCAACAACCAGATCGTATCTTCCAAACGGATACCAGGTGTTTCAAATTCTTCCGGTGAAAAACGGTAACCCACGATGAATGGTTTCTTCGCATATTTTTCGACTGCTTGGAATACACTTTTAAGTAATTCATCAATAAAATGATAGCGATTCTCTAAACTTCCGCCCCATTGATCTTCACGACGGTTAGAATGTGGAGAAAAAAATTGTTGGATCAAATAAGTATTCGCTCCGTGCAATTCAACTCCATCAAATCCTGCTTCAATCGCTCTTCTAGTTGCTTCACCGAAAGCGATGATGGTTTCCTTGATTTCATCTTCACTCAAAGCACGTGGTGTTTCCGCATCAGGTCTTTCTGCAGGAATCGCACTTGCTGAAACGATTTGTTCACCAGACAAAGTCGCACGCTTCGTCATCCGACCGCCATGGAAAATTTGGATGATTGCTTTAGCACCCTTTGCTTGGATTGCTTGCGCTAACTCACTCAAACGAGGAATCATTTCATCATGGGCAATACTTAATTCTCCAGGCCAGCCTTTTCCTAGATCTTGGACATTCGCTGCATCAGTGATCACTGCTCCTAATCCATTTGAACGTTCAGCATAATACTTGATTTCATCTTCTGTGATCACACCATTGTAAAAGCTTAGTTGTGTAGTCATTGGTGCCAACATCAAACGATTTTTAAGTGTCGCACCAGAAGAGAATGTCATTGTTTCATTAAAATTTGTCATATTGATTCCTCCATTACAATGTCTCTATTTATTAAAGCACATAATTAGTTGTGCATACAATTATTATGCGTAAAAAATTTTTTATTTTTTTTGTAGTTTATCTGTAGCAGCATTTAAATCTTGTGATAACTGACCACTTACTTCTGTACCTAACACAGCATTGTATGCCTGATGTAGTTCTTCCCAGCTACTGTCGATTTCTTTGATGAATTCCCGACCTTCATCCGTCAAATAAACAAGAGACAAGCGTCCGTCGCTCACTGTTTTGATATACCCTTTATATTCTAATTTTTCAACAAAGCGAGCAATCGTAGACGGCGCAGAATAGAGCATTTGTGCAATATCCTTTTGTGGCAGTCCATCTTTTTCTTTCAAAATCAACAAGATGAATCCATATGTCGGTGCTAGACCAGTCTTTTTGAACGCCTCATCCGCCATTTTGTTCAACATACGATCTAATTTTTTCACACTAAAAAACAGACATTCATTTAATGCTTGTTCGATTGGTTTTCCCATTCTTTCTCCCCCTAATATCAGCGTACATATCATAGTATGATTTAAGTTATTTGTCAAAAGGTTGTGAAAAGACCGTTCAGCTCCGCTGGCAATAAGAATGGATTTTTCGAAACAGCTCTCCATGTTTTGAAAAATCCAGACTTATTTCAAGGAGTTGGTCTTTGAACACCGTGGATAAAGGTTGTGAAAGAAGCGTCTAGCTCCGAGCAAATAAGAACTAGATTTCTAAAATAGCTTCTCATATTTTGGAAATCTAGAACTTATTGCTGAGGAGTTGCTTCTTGAACACCGTGAATAAGGTTGTAAAAAGGCTGGTCTGCATCAAGCAATAAGAATGAACAGAGAAAAACAGCTTCTCATGTTTTTCATCTGTTTAGGCTTATTGTTGAAGATGCAAGCCTTTGAACACCGTGGATAAAGTTGTGTAAGCTTCATTTTGCTCTAAGCATTAGACCAAAAAAGCTGGAACACACCTAATACATAGGTAAATCCCAGCTATTTATTGATTTTCAGTTAGCTAGTTATCATTAGAAATACAAGTAAACAGATGCAAAATACCCAGCTACTACTTGTTCTCTCAAAAAGTTGAACGGGTAAGCTTATTTATTATCCGCATGTAAGACAAAAGCTTCATAGGGACGTAATACTATTTCGCCTTTAGGAACAGTTTCTTGTGGGTAATTTGTGACTACTAACGAGAAATCACCGTTAGGCACTGTAAATTTTTGTGTTTTGTCTGATATATTGCCTACGACTAGCCACTTCTCGTTAGCAGCCAAACGAAGATAGGCAAATACTTCTTCTGTCGTATCGTGTACTAATTGGTACTCACCCCAGACGATACTGTCATTCTTCTTGCGTAAATCAATCAATTTTTTATACGTATAGAAAATAGACTCTTTATTTTTCAACGCATTTTCTACATTGATTTCTTGATGATTCGGGTTGACGTGCAACCAAGGTGTCCCAGTTGTAAAACCAGCATTTTCGCTATTGTCCCACTGCATCGGTGTACGTGCATTATCGCGTCCTTTCGCATTGACAGAACGTAGGATCTCTTCTTTTGAATAACCTGCTGCTAGGCGTTCATGATACATATTGATACTTTCGATATCTTCTACTTCACTGATGTCACTGATGGGATAATTCGTCATCCCGATTTCTTCCCCCTGATAAATATACGGGGTCCCCTTCATCATATGCAGTAGAATGGCAAACATTTTTCCGCTTTCTTCACGGTATTCTTGATCATTCCCCCACCGAGAAATGATTCGCGGCAGATCGTGGTTGTTCCAAAACAGACTATTCCAACCTTCTTCTCCTAAAGAGGTTTGCCATTTAGAGAGTACGTTTTTTAATTCAGAGATACTTAACGGTTGAAGATCCCATTTATCTTTTCCTTTTTGCTGGTCCAACCCGACATGTTCAAATTGGAAGATCATCGACAGTTCATTGCGTTTAGGATCAGAGTATAACTTGGCAATCTCCGTTGTTGCTCCCCATGTTTCGCCTACTGTCATCAAATCTTTATCGCCAAACGTTGCCTGATTCATTTCTTGCAGATACTCATGTAGCTTAGGCCCATTATTGGTTATCCCCTGATCAGGTAGTTTACCGATCGTATCGATTACGTCCATGCGAAAACCACCAATGCCTTTGCCGATCCAAAAATTCATCATTTGATGGATCTCTTGCCGTACTTTTTCATTCTCCCAATTTAGATCAGGTTGTTTTTTACTATAAAGGTGTAAATAATACTGACCAGTTGCTTCATCCAACTGCCAAGCAGACCCACTGAATATCGAACGCAATTGGTTAGGAACATCACCGTTTAATGGATCTCTCCAAATGTAATAGTCTCTATAAGGATTGTCTTTATTTTTCCGTGCTTCGACAAACCAGATATGCTCATCTGAAGTATGGTTAACAACTAGATCCATAATGATCTTGATTCCCCGTTTTTTTGCCTCACTGATTAATTGTTCCATATCAGCCATTGTTCCGAACTCTGCCATGATTGCTTGGTAATCACTAATATCATATCCGTTATCATCATTAGGTGATTCGTAAACCGGGGAGAGCCAGATCGTATCGATGCCCAAATAACTCAAATAATCTAATCTTGAAATCACGCCTTGTAAATCACCGATCCCATCACCATTCGTATCTTGGAAACTACGCGGATAGACCTGATAAACAACTGATTGATGCCACCATTTTTTCTCCATATTTTCCTCCACTATCAAAAAAATGTCCTTCTCCCAAGAATTGTAACGCTTTCATAAAAGGGAGTAAATACCGATTTTCTTCGCTTTTTTGCTAAACTCAATTAAATGTTGCTGGTACGCGATTTCTTTTTGAACGGTCATTGCTTGTTACCGATAACAAGTTTTTTTTGATCAACCTCTCTTATAGAAAAAGACAAGAAGTTTTTTACTGATCCATAGTTTCCGTGAAAGAATAGCTATCGATTAGTTGACGGACTGTAAAAAAAGCGTGGGGCAAATCTAAAAATCAGGCTTGCTACAGACTCGCGAATAAACGGCGTACAAAAGTCAGTTTTTTCGGAAATTTCAAAAAAAAGCGTGAGACAAAAGTAAGAAACACTTTTATCTCAGCCTTTTCAAACATGAATGGTTCAGAAAGCAACGTCGTCGTAATACCTCTGTTCCAATTTTTTTCTATACTCTTTATTACACGTTCAATATCCACATAAAACCGATGAAGACGAAGAATAATAGGTACATGATTGGTGAAACTTCTTTTCCGCGTTTTGCAGCAAGCATTGTGATTGGATAGAAAATGAATCCTAATGCGATCCCGTCTGAGATACTATAAGTCAACGGCATACCAATCAAAATCAAGAATGAAGGAATAGCGATCTCTAATTTGCCCCATTCGATTTGTCGTAATGATTGTGCCATTAAGACACCAACCATGATCAACGCTGGTGCTGTCACTTGAGAAGTAACGACAGATAATAGTGGTGAGAAGAACAGTCCTAACAAGAAGAAGATCCCTGTTGTCACAGCTGTGATCCCTGAGCGACCACCGACTGCGATTCCTGCTGATGATTCAACAAATGCCCCAACTGGTGATGTTCCTAATAAAGAACCAGCAAGCATTGCTGTTGAGTCAGAAGCTAATGCTTTTCCAACACGTGGCATTTTATTGTCTTTCATGAAACCAGCTTGATTGGCGAGGCCAACTAATGTACCTGCCGTATCAAAGAAAGTGACCAATAAGAAAGTTAACACAACCACCCACATTTGTAGAGAATTGATATCCCCTACATGTTTTAGGGCAACCAAGAATGTTGGTTTCAAACTTGGTGCAGCTGAAACAATTTGAGACGGCATTGGAATCAATCCAGTGATCAAGCCTAAAATTGTCGTTGCTGCCATCCCAATAAAAATACCTCCAGGAACACGACGAACAAGTAAAATCGCTGTGATCGCTAGTCCAAAGATAGTAAGCCATGTCGTTCCTACACTTAAGGAACCTAATCCAACTAAAGTCGATTTATTCGAAACGATGATGCCACCTTCACTTAAACCAAGAAAAGCAATAAACAAACCAATCCCACCTGAAATAGCATATTTCAAGTCTGCAGGTATTGCATCGATGATCATTTCACGCAATTTAAAGATCGTGATCAAAATAAAGATCAATGAAGCAACGAAAACTCCTGCTAACGCTGTTTCCCAAGGAATACCCATTCCTAAACAAACAGAATAAGCAAAAAAGGCATTGATACCTAAAGCTGGCGCCGTTCCAATTGGGTAACGTGCTAAAACACCCATCAAAATACAGCCGATTGCACTTGCCAAAGCAGTAGCAGTAAATACTGCTCCCTCATCCATACCAGAGGCACCTAAAACAGTTGGATTCACAAACAAAATATACGCCATTGAAATAAACGTCGTGAAACCAGCAAGTACCTCTCTTTTAACTGTTGTACCTAGTTTTTCAATCTCGAAGTAGGAAAGTATTTTTTCCTTCATCTTCCATCCCCCTAAAAGCCGAACATTTATAAAAAAGTCCTTTAAAAATTAGTTTTATTAATAAAACAACGAGGTTAATCATATACTAAATAATAACATAAGTAAATAAAAAATTCGGATTTTAAGCAAAATCCGAACATTAATTCTTTATTTTTACCATTAAGACTTTTAGCGTGAACATTAGCTTTTTATTCAAAACTTAAATTCTTGTCGTATGCTCTTATTTTTTCGTGTTTTCGCGAGCTATTCGTCGCTGTTCTTCTGCAATAAACGCCTTATTGTCAATTTCATGTTGCCAACTTGTTACCGTATCATGCGCATGGTTCATTGAATTCAATCCACCAAAGCCAGTATCGACCATCTTGCCCCAGCCTTTTGTATGATCTTTGCCAGATTCGCTGTTTTTCTTCCTTAACTTTTCACTTTTTTCTCCCCGTCGCTCTTTTAAGTACACTTCCATTTTTTCAGTTAGACTCATTTTCTTCTTCCTTTCTTTCCATCTGGCCAATCACAAAATAGTTTCCTTCCGGATCAGAAAAATTAAATGTCAAAACGCCGTTATTATCCGTGATTTCACCAGGATTTTCCATTTGTTCATAGATTTCCTCAAATCGATCGGTAAAAAATAGTATTGATGGAGGCGTACCTAATACTTCTGGTGAAAAGCGTTGCACAAAAACTTTAGGGAAAATACCTAGTTCAAATTCAGAAGAGATGGCTACTATCACACTGTGGAACTCTTCTGGTAATTCAACTGTTTCGCTGACTGTCGCTCCTAGTTTTTCGACAAAAAACTGACTGATTTTTTCAACATCTTCTGCATAGAGCATCACACGAGTTTTACCGATCATTTTATATCCTCCTTTTATTTCCTTTTGCATAGGGAAACTAATTACTTCTATTATATCACGAAAGCGGATTCTACTAAAAAAAACTCTACCAATGCGAGAACACTTTCCAGCACATGGTAGAGAGTTCTTATCGGTGAGGCTTATTTTTTTAATTTATTGTTACTTCTGTTTGATTTTTTGTTAAAGTGTAATGATTGCTTGTCACATGGAATGTTTGATCGATCATTTTCTTTAATTCAAGGATTGCTTCATTCCCTCGTTTTGCTTGTTCTGGATTGATTGATTCGATGACCAAAACAGCATGCGCAGTTTCTTCGGTAAGCATTGTCCGCTGTGCTTCTCGCCAATTGAAACAACGGCAGATAGCACCTTCTTCATCATAGTAGATGATTTCTTCTGGCAACGCTGGCGCATCTTTGTCTGCTCCTAGAGGTAAGAAGTTTTCTCCACCTTTTGCCTTTCCTAAATGCAGATCTCCTTGGATTTTCGCAATATCTTCCCCACCACATGGCACACCATATTTTAGTGAGATGCTATTGTAAATATCTACCAAAGGATTGATTGGGTAAAATTCACGTTCTTGATTGGCCCTTTTCAATAACGCTTCAATAGAAGAGCGTGCCCCTTTTTTCGTTTTGAATTGCGCAAAAGCTTGGCGCCATTGTGCAATCACTTCATTTTGACTAAAGGGTTCTTCTGTTAGATACGCTCTTGCTTCTTTCGCTGCCTGATTCAATAAATGATGATAGGTTTCTTCTTGGTCTTCTTGGACATGATTATCGATACCTTCAACAGTTAAGACTTCGATCGTTGCTTCCGGGAAAACTTCCCAAAAAGTTGAGTCTACAATTACTTTATTCATTCATTTCTCCTCCATTGATTTTTTTGACAAAAATATAATCTGTTTGAGCGTCATCACCCATATAAAAAATATGTTCGCTATGATGCGAAAAACCATGTTTCTTGTAAAAGCGCAGTGCTGGGTGATTGTGTTCCCATACGCCTAACCAAATTGCTTCTTTTTGTTGTTCTTGCGCTCGTTGGATAGCAAATGCCATAAGTGTTGAGCCGATTCCATTTGCTTTAAATGCACTGCGTACATAGATCCGCTCAATTTCTAAAAAATGATCCCCCATTTTTTCTGATTGTGCTTGGTCAACATTCAGTTTCAAATAACCTGCGATCTCGCCATCGACCATTGCCCAGTAAAATTCTGATTGTTCATTTTGCAGTTCTTTCATCAATTTATTGATCTCATATGCTTCATCTAAATAAATCCGCATCAGTTCCTCACTGTTATATGCGCCAAACGTATCTCGATAGGTTTCAATACTGATTGTTTGAAGAAGTTCCGCATCTGAAACGGTCATTTTCTTGATTTCGATTTTTTCCACTTGCCTGTTCCTTTCAATAAATTCTTTTGTTGCCCTTTTTTACAAAATTCCAATCCTCACTCACATTTTGTCGAACTTTTTTTAACATCCTTTGCAATTGTTCAACTTCTTCTGATGTCAATCCTTTGAGTGCTACCTGATTGGAATAATGGTGTTCCCGGATGATAAATGGATAGATTTTTTTACCTTTGTCTGTCGGATAGAGTTTCTTGATTTTTTTATTTGTCTGATCCGCCGCACTTTGGACCATCCCTTTTTCTTCTAACCGTTTGATTGCTCGTGCCGTCGTCGTGCGATCGACTTTGATCATTTCTGCTAGTTTTTCTTGGATGATTCCAGGATGTTCACAAATACGTACCAAATAAAGGTATTGACCTCTTGTTAATTCGATTTCTTTGAATTCAATATTGCTGATCGAATCTAAGGCTCGAGAAATCATCCCGATTTCTCTAATGATGTCGTCCATCTTGTCCTCCTTTGGTTAAATGTTAGTCTTATTTTACACTATTTAGTTGCAAATGCAACAATTTTTAACCAAAAAAGACCGTTCAGTCCTGATTATGTGGAAAGAGCATGTGGAACAAATCTAAAAATCAGGTTTGCTAGAGACTCTCGAGTAAACGGCGGGAGCAGAAGCAACTCCTTCGGAAATAAGCCGAAATTCACAAAAATTTGAAAAGCAATTTTCGTTCATTTTTTCTTATTTCTCGGAGTTAAACACTTCTGTCCCAGCCTCTCTCAAATAAACGGCATCCAAAAGTCAGGTCTTTCGGAAATTTCAAAAAAAGAGGCGGGGACAAAAGTAAGAAACACTTTTGTCTCGACCTCTTTCCTTCACTTTCATTATATCTGCACGTCTTTTTGATTATTTACCGAGTTGCTTCCTCAATAGCCCCAACTATTGTGAATATTACTTTTTTAACGCAAGAGTTCCCCAATCAATTCTTGTGTTTTGGTCAATCCATCTACTTGTAAGGAATGGACAATCTTAGATCCTACTACTACTCCATCGCAACACTGCGCAAATCGCCGGACATGTTCTGCTTTTGAAATGCCAAAACCTGCTAAAACAGGAATCGCACTTTTTTCTTTGATTTCTTTTAGATGCTCTGTCAGATTTTGCTGATAGGTTTTATTGACTCCAGTTGTTCCGTTGATCGTTACCGCATAGATAAAGCCTTCTGCTTCTTTTACTAAGGTGTCGATTCGTTCACTCGGACTAGTCAAAGAAACCAATTGGATCAGTGCAATGTCGCCTAGATCAGGCAAAACCAAGTCACGGTGCTCATAAGGGAGATCCGGGATAATGACCCCTTGGACATGACAATCTTTTAAATCATCTACAAGTTGCTTCACACCGTAATGAAAGAATGAATTACTATATCCCATTAAAATCAATGGGACTGGTGAGTGATAATCTTGTAATACTGCAATGATTTTCTTTAGTGTCACCTGATGTTTGAAGGCATTCAAACCAGCTTCTTGAATAATGGGACCATCTGCTACTGGATCGGAAAAAGGAATCCCTAACTCAATTGCAGTTGCTCCGCTTTTTGCTAACATCTCGATTTCTTCTGGTAGATGTTCTAGGCCCTGTGCACCAGCCATGATATAAGGAATGAATAAAGGTTTTGTTGTTTGATTTTCCAAATAAAGGGTTAAAGGTTTCATGCTTGTTCCTCCATTTCTTTGATTTGTTGCACATCTTTGTCCCCACGACCCGATAAGCAAACGACGATCAATTCATCTTTAGCCATAGTTGGTGCTAATTTCATGACATGAGCTAACGCATGGGAACTTTCTAATGCTGGAATGATCCCCTCTTTTTCAGATAAAAGATGGAACGCTTCGACAGCTTCACGATCGGTGATCGCTGCATATTCTGCACGGCCACTAGTATATAAATAGGAATGTTCTGGTCCGATCCCCGGGTAATCCAGGCCTGCCGAAATAGAAAATGCTTCAATAACTTGTCCATCATCATCTTGAAGCAAGTGCATCTTCGCTCCATGCAGCACGCCAACACTTCCTTTATTGATCGATGCAGCATGTTCATTGGTATCCAAGCCATGCCCTGAAGCTTCAACACCAATCAATCGAACTGGATCATTGAGGAAAGGATAAAACAATCCCATTGAATTGCTTCCCCCACCAACACATGCGATCGCCACATCTGGTAACCGGCCTTCTGCTTCTAGAATCTGGCGGCGTGCTTCAGTTCCAATCACGCTTTGGTAATCCCGCACAATTTCAGGGAACGGGTGCGGGCCTAAGACTGATCCCATGACGTAATGTGTATCTTCTACATGTTCGACCCAATAGCGTAATGCCTCGTTGACTGCATCTTTGAGTGTCTTGCTGCCAGAAGTCACACTGACTACCTTCGCACCTAATAACTCCATCCGAAAGACATTCAGTTCTTGGCGTTTGACATCTATTTCTCCCATAAAGATCGTACATTCCATCCCGAACAAAGCAGCCGCAGTAGCCGTAGCGACTCCATGTTGCCCTGCTCCTGTTTCTGCTACAACTTTCTTTTTACCCATTCGTTTGGCTAACAGTACTTGTCCTAATGCATTGTTGATTTTATGGGCTCCTGTATGATTCAAGTCTTCCCGTTTTAAATAGATCTTCGCACCACCAAGATGTTCTGTTAATCGTTGTGCAAAATAAAGTGGATTCTCACGTCCTACATATTGCTTTAAATAGTAGGCAAATTCTTTCTGGAATTCCTCATCTGTTTTTGTTTCTTCATAAGTTTCTGTCAATTCTTTGACTGCGTACATCAAGGTTTCTGGGACGAATTGTCCACCAAATTCCCCATAAAATCCTTGTTCATTCGGTTGTTGGTACATGTTGTTTCCTCCTTTTTTACTGATAGACTGTGTCATGCCTTTTTATCGCGTTGCTTTCAACGGATCCTTTACGTTTCAGCTGTTATCAGCAATTCTCACCGCTTCACAAAATGCGCTGATTTTTGCTAGATCCTTTTTCCCATCTGTCTCGACACCACTTGATACATCCACTACTTTCGGATGGAAATAAGCAATGGCTTCTCCCACATTTTCAGCTGTCAAACCGCCAGCAAACCACAACTTTTCTTTTTCTAACTGCTGTACTGCGACAGCTGACCAATCAAAACGCTGACCATTCCCGCCCATATATTTAGTAGGTGGGGCATCCAATAAAAGAAAATCTTCACCAGTCGTTACTGTCAATGACACGTTTTTAGTCACACTTTTGGCTCGAATAATTGGAACATCCAACTGCTGAAACTTTTTTTCTCCATGGATCTGGACGAAATCAAGTTGCGCGATCTTAACAATCTCTTCGACGAATTCTTTTGTAGGTGAAACAAACACTCCGACTTTTTTTACTTTTTCAGGAAGATCTTGTGTAAGTGTACGAACGTTTTCGGGGGTGATTTTTCTTGGACTCTCTGCGAAAACAAATCCGAGATAAGAAGCACCAGATTGAATTGCTGTATCGATCGCTGTTTTTGTCGTCAATCCACAAATCTTGATTTCAGTCATCTTCTCGACACCTGCAATTCCTTTACTTTTTCTTCCACGTTTCCTGCTCTCATCAGCGTTTCACCCACCAAGATCCCTTGATAATTTTGACTGATTTTCTCAACATCTTGTGCTGTTTTAAAGCCAGACTCACTGATATAAATACATCGACCTTCTGGCTGACTCAAATCAATACTGGTCTGTAAGCTGACTTGGAAGGTCTTTAAGTTGCGATTATTGACCCCAATGATCGTAGCGCCGATTTCTTTCACAGTTGCTAATTCTTGGGCGTCGTGGGTTTCCACTAAGACTTCTAAGCCTAACTCAGTCGCATACTCATGCAATTCCTTCAATCTTACCTTTGGCAAAGCTGCAACAATCAGTAAAATCAGACTTGCACCTGCTTGTTTTGCTCGTACGATCTGCTGTTCATCAATAATGAAATCCTTACATAACACCGGTACATCGACTACTTGAGCAACTGCCGTCAAATCATGGATCGTTCCATTGAAAAAGACAGGATCGGTCAATACAGAGATGGCACTGACACCAGCTTTTTCATATGTTTTCGCCTGCTGCAAAATATCAACCGTTCCATTGATCAGGCCTTTAGAAGGAGAAGCTCTTTTGATTTCTCCAATGATATGGACTTTTTTAGGATTTCCTTTTACCGTTTGATAAAAGGAAGGCCGCTGCTTCTCTACTCGTTTTTCGACCGGCGTTAAGTTGTTCACTTCATTTGCTTTTTCTTTTAAGATTTTCTCTAAAAAATCCATCCGCTCACCTACTGTTCTTTTAATAAATTTTGTAATGTATCAAATGCTGCACCTGATTGAATCACTTGTTCTGCTTCCTTGATGCCTTCTCTAATTGACTGAACTTTAGCACCTGCTAGAAAACCTAATCCCGCATTTAGGAGAACCGTTTCGTAATACGGTGTTCTCTCACCTTTTAATACCGATAATAGAATCTCTTTATTTTTTTGAACATCTCCTCCGGTAATGGCAGTCAATGGCAGTGACTTCAAGCCCACTTCTTCTGGTGAAAATGAAAACTCGCTGACTTTTCCTGACTGATAAAAAGCACAATGGGTCTTGCCACCCAAATTGGCTTCGTCCATCCCCTGATAGCCATGAAGAACTAGTGCTTGTTTTCTCCCTAACTTTCCTAATGTTTCAGCAGTTGATGCTAGTGAATCTCCTGCATAGGTCCCCATCAGTTGATACTCTAATGGATAAGGATTGATCAATGGACCAATCAAGTTAAAGATCGTGGGTGTAGCTAATTCTTTACGCACACTCATGACTGCTCTCATTGCAGGATGCATTGCAGGGGCAAAGAGAAAAGCAATCCCAACGTTTTTTAAAAGATGATCGATTTGTTCTTTGCTGTTGGTGATGGTAACGCCTAATGCTTCCAACACATCTGCACTTCCAGAGCGGCTCGAGATACTGCGATTGCCATGTTTTGCCATAGGGATTCCCCCACCTGCAAGAACAAATGCCGCTGTCGTACTGATATTGAAACTTTGTGAATGGTCGCCACCAGTACCACAATTATCCATTACCCCAGTTGGTGCTTTTTCCATTGGAATCGCCCGCTTTTGCATCACATGAGCCAAGCCTGTCAATTCTTCTGTACTTGCCCCTTTTACCTTCAATCCGATCAACACACCGCTGATCTGGTTTGCGGTCACTTCTTGATCAAACATCGCAGTCGCTAATTGTTCCATTTCTGCTTGTGATAAATCTTTTTGCTGATAGATACGTTCAAGTAGTTGTTGCATCAGTAATCCCTGCTTTCTGTAAAAATTCCGTTAAATAGTCTTCCCCATTTTCAGTACCGATAGATTCTGGATGAAATTGCAGTCCATATATCGGGTATTCCCGATGTTTCATTGCCATGATGTAGCCATCCACTTCTGCGGTGATACACAGTACTTCCGGGAAATGTTCTTTTGACACAATCAATGAATGATAACGCATGATTTTCTTGTGGTTGATCACCGATTGCTTCCCATGCATGATTGTGGGTGCAGATACGATCTTTGCACCAAATACTTCACCAATAGCTTGATGCCCCAGACATATCCCTAAAATTGGTTTCGTTTGATAAAACAATCGGATCAATTTTTCTAGATCACCTGCTTCTGCTGGTTTCCCAGGTCCCGGTGAAAGAATGATGCCATCTGCTTTGCGAGCGACTTCCAACAGTCGTTGGTCGTCATTTCGTAAGACGATGATCTCTGTATCTGGAAGTAAATGAACCAAGTTATACGTAAAAGAATCATAATTATCGACTAATAAAATCATTTTCTTACCTCCAATAGCCCTTTCGCTTTTTGTAATGTTTCAAAATACTCGCTTGTCGGATCAGAATCATAAACAATCCCCGCACCTGCTTGCACGTACGCTTTTTTGCCTTTCACTACCATCGTGCGAATAGCAATGGCAAAATCCGCTTGGTTGTCTTGCGAAAAGTAGCCAACTGCGCCTGCATAAATCGAGCGTTTCACTGGCTCCCACTCGTAAATGCGAGTCATTGCGCGAATCTTAGGTGCCCCGCTGACCGTTCCTGCCGGTAAAGTTGCTTTCAACGCATCCATCGCAGAAAATCCAGTTTTCAATCGGGCTTGCACAAGTGAAACGATATGCATGACAAAGCGGTAACGTTCAACTGTCATGAAAAGAGGAACAGTTACAGAACCATGTTGTGCGACTTTCCCAAGATCATTGCGTCCTAGATCGACTAACATCTGGTGTTCTGCGATTTCTTTCGGATCGCTTATCAGTTCTTTTGCTAACTGATCATCCAACTCTTTACTTGCTCCACGTTTTCGAGTCCCAGCAATCGGGTTCGTTGTCACGATCTCCCCTTTGACTCGAACTAAACTTTCAGGGGAACTTCCGATAATCGTTGCTTGAGGGAATGGTAAAAAATAAAGGTAAGAAGAAGGGCTGGTCACTCGTAATTGACGATAGTAATCAAAAGGATCAATCGTAAAATCTACGCTTAATCGTTGTGAAGGAACCACTTGGAATAAATCACCCTCTCTGATTCTTTGTTTTGCTTCTGTAACGATCTGTTCAAATTTTTCTTGTGAAAAATTACTCTTGAATTGTAAGGACAACGAAGGTAGTTCACTTCCTTCTGCTTCATTCATTGTTCTGATTTTTTGCTCGATAGTTTCTAATCGTTGTGCTAACACTTCTTCCGTTTCATGGCTGTAGCTATTGCTCGCAACGATAGTTATTTCTTGCTGTTGATGATCATAGATCACGAATGATTCGTAGAGATAAAATTGCAGGTCTGGTAAGCCCAGTTCATCTTCTGGAATCGTTCCTATCTCCTCGTAACACGCCGCAATGTCATAGCCTACATAGCCAATCGCCCCACCTTGAAATGGGAGCTCTTCATGTAGTTCTTCTTCAACCAACACGTATTTTTCAAGTTCTTTCAGCGGGTCCTTACAGCGGTATGTTGTTTCATCAAACGAAAACTCTCCTTCTGCATATTTGACGTGATGCGCTGGATCAAATGCAATGACTGAATATCTGCCATTTTCTTTTTCTCTGGGGATGCTTTCCAATAAACAACTTTTTTCATCTCGCAGGCGATAATACAAATTGATTGGCGTTAAACAATCGCCATTGATTTTCTTCGTTTTTCTCATTTTTTTCTCTTCCTTCCTTTTATGTAAACAAAAAAGCCCCCAAGTCAGACGAAGTCCAACTTGAGGGCGGATGTACCACGGTGCCACCTCAATCATATGCTAAAAAAGCATATCTCTATTGACCATCTAACAATGGTCTTTCTCTGTAACGGGAGTCCCCGTCATCCCCTACTTTGGTTCAAGGATGCTCGGACAAGTCCATTCACTAAGCAAAAAATACTTCCTTCTCATCATCGGAAATTTTCTGTGATTTTTTTTTTCTCAGCTACTTCTCTTGTCATTGATTTTTTTATCTAAAATACAAAAAAGCCCTCAAGTCAGACAAAGTCCAACTTGAGGGCGGATAATCCACGGTGCCACCTCAATCATATGCTAAAAAAACATATCTCTATCGACCGTCTAACAACGGTCTTTCTCTATAACGGGAGTACCCGGAAGTCCCTACTTGATTCAACACTTCAGTCCAAAAGTCCATTTCACATCATCCACTTACTGATTCGCAGCCCCATCAGCTCTCTGAAAAGATCAATCATGTTACTTCTCTTTTGTAAGACACTTATTTTTGATAATAATACGCTCTCTTATTTTACTTGTCAATACTTTTTTTAGTCAAAATAAGGTAAAGGTCCGTTGGCTAAAATTGCCAATTGTTCCTTCGTCGTTCGCTTGATCGATAATGGTGGCAACTCATCTAAAGCAAAAAAAGCACTGTTTGATGTTTCACTATTTTCCACAAATGAGCCGGCCAGGATAGTACAGGAAAAAACAAGCTTATAATATTGAAAAAGTTGCGGAACATCTTTTCTTACATTTGTATCGAACAATGCAAGTAGTTTATCTGCTGTCACGATGAGCCCCGTTTCTTCTTCAACTTCTTTTTCGATATTTTCTTTAGGCGAGAGCCCAACTTCTGCAAATCCCCCTGGCAGTGCCCATTCTTTTGTCCGCTTATCTTCAATCAAGAGAACTTTATCCTCCTGCTTGATGTAGGCTCGAACATCGATTTTCGGTGTGGGATATCCTTCGTTTTGCTCTGTTAAACGAAATAGTTCAGCTGAAGTTTCTGTACCAATCCCACTCAATAATTCAAGAGCAATCGTCCGCAGCTCTTCATATCTTTCTTTATCAAATACGTCTTTTCCGTAAAGTAAGCCTGCTTCTGCAATCGTCAATAGTCTTCTGTACTGATCAAATCTGGTCTGCATCTCGTTTCTCCTTTATCGACATCCTTTTCTCAAGTATAAGGATGTTTGGACCAACTGACAAATCCGTCTACTTGAACGTAGCATAATTTTAACTTTTCCATTACTTCACTTATCCACATGATTTATAAGCTATTGTCTATGGATCGTTTAATCTGTGTAAATTGGTTGAATAAAATCTGCTCTCCAGAGATTTTCTTCCTGATCATAGTCAAAGTACCATATTTGAGAAAAATGCTGTTGTCTCCTACGGCTACCTGAAATAACCCGTCTATCTCGCCGATCGATCGTGTAATCTAAACAACTGAAATCAATACGGATCGAGAAACTTTCTTCGTGGATTTTCCGATAATTTTCTAAGCCTTGAATACTTACCTTTTTAGTATGATTCTTGACCCCATCCGCTTCATTTTCCTGCAGTACCCGTTGATGTTCCTCAAATAGCCGTTGTGTATAGTAGTTTCTCACTTCCTCAAGAGTTTCATGATCCCAAGCATTTTGAATGGTCAGAAAGATATTTTCTACTGTTGCACATAATTCTTTTTTTTGTTGTTTCGTTCCTGGCATAGCAGCAAATAGAACATCTTTACGCTTGCGTTCGACTTTATTCCGTTTATAGCGCCTGAAACCATAAGAACCGATGATCGCAAGCGGTGCGATCCACATTCCACGACCCACAGGATAGTTACTTGTTTCATAATCGCTGTAATACCTACCTCCTGTGTTCATATAGCCACGAGAACTCGATCTGTTACCAATCGAAACTCCTCCAGAACTAAACCCGCCACCGCTACTACCAAAACTACCACCGCCATGTCCACCAGCAACTGCAAAGCAAGCAGTTGGCATAGCAAATAAAGCGAAGAAACATCCTAAACTCACAACTAGACCGATTATCTTTTTCATCATTATCCTCTTTTAACTAAAATATTATAAAAATCATATCCTTTGTTTCTTTGCACGTCAATATGTATTACAATGTATCTAATTTATTGTTCTGTGAACCATTCTATTCACAGAACAACAGTGTTCAACAATTTAGGGGGAAGTACACATGCTTGCTGATGCATTACTGATCATCGATCTTCAAAATGGCGTCTGTCACCAAGAAGACCACTCAATCGATCATCTCGAACAATTAGTTCTAACTGTTAATTCTTTGATACACAACTATTCCGAGCGACCAATCATCTTTGTTCAACATTGCGATGAAGAATTGGTGGAAGGAACCTTTGCTTGGGAGATCATTCCTGAGATCCACACTGAAAAAGGAACTCATTTTGTCAATAAGATCCATGCCAACTCTTTCTATCAAACAAATCTTCAGGAACTGCTCACACAATTAACTATCACTTCTTTAGAAGTCTGTGGTGCTCAAACACAATATTGTGTAGATACCACCGTTAAATTTGCCCATGGATTAGGGTATCACCTACAGATGCGTAAATCTGCTTCTACTACGTATGATACTCCTGTCATGTCTGCAGAAACGCTGATTCGTTTTTATGAAGATATCTGGGATGGCCGTTTTTTGACCCTCTACGAAGAGTAGTCCTAGGACTTTTTTATCTCTGACAATGCGTATTGAACAAAAAAAGAATTAAGTTGTATTTACGTAGAAATAACCTCAAAAGTTAGTTGATGTTGCACCCCATGACTCGGATATTAGGCCAGGTTATGGCGCTCTTCAATGAAAGTCTAACTTTTTTGGGTCACTACATTTTTCCGATCACCTACCATGTATTTAGTTCAACAATCTAAACTTCCAAAACAATTTGAATCCTATGTGTACATTGTACTTGTAAGAATCAACAATCTAAGCTAATATAAAGAAAAGGAGCTATGCGCGAACATAGCCCCCATGTAGAACTGTTAAAAAGACAGTGACAGTTATTAATTGTTTTTTTCAAACCATCTAACGACCTGTCAAAGTGTTTAGATGGTTATTTTTTGTCCTTATGGTCACTAATCAGCAAAACCAATGTCGCAAAAGCGATCATCAGTTGAATTGCTTCAAAAGTTGACACTTGCTTACTCCCTTCTAGGGATAAAGCGATGAACCATAGGCATCACCCCTTTTTCAAGAGATTAGCCACCATCTTTTCACTTTTCTACTTTACTAGTATATCATATATCGAAGCAAGAATAAGACAAAAAAATACGATAAAGCGCCCGAGAATCCCATCTCATCGGTACTTTATCGTATTTTAACTTATTGAACAATTAGTCTGCTGAATTTTTAAGTTCTAATTGCTGAATGGTTACTGATGATCCCATAAATCGTTCTACTATTCTGGACTTTTCTATCTTCAGAAAAGTTGGCGTTAAGGTAATCCATTATCGTTTAAAAAACTTGTGTAGGTCCAATTCCATTTAATATCTCAGTCATTCATTAACAGTTGAAGCCAAGTGTTCTTCCGCTGTCATATCAGTATGTTTGATTACTCAAGCATTTAAATTATCTCTTACGATATAAAACCCTTGTTTCTCTTCAACACTATAATTACCTAAATTTAATTGTTCTTCAACAATATAAAATTGATCTTTTTTATCTAGTTTAATCAGACTAGTATAAACATGATCAATTTCATTCACTAATTTATTTTGTACTACAAGTGCTGTAGGTGTCCCTACAGTTAAAGGAGCTACAACATCAAAAATATCTGCAACTTCAGAAGTGATAGCCGGGTTCTCTGTTGCTAGAACAGTAGTCCAAAAAAAAGCTAAGCAATCCTGCTTAGCTCCCAATGATCCAGTTTTATGGGTGCGCTACATTGTTGGTCTAACTTTTGGGGCGCACTTCATTCCCCTAACTTTTTGGGGTTATTTTTATAACAAACTGGATGCTTGTATGTTTTACTAATGTTGAACGAGAACACGATCGTTTCCTTGGCTTTTTTTTTCCCAACTTTTCACTTCTACCAAAAATATACCAGCTGCCAGCAGATCTGCACTGCCGCCAGGTGAAATTTGTTTCTTTTGGCAAAAACGAAGAAGTTCAGAAAAACTAGGATTCGGTAGCAGACGTTTACTAGCATCATAAGCCAGTTTTTGCATCTTGAACAATGTCGTTTCATCGCTACGATGCAACACACAGGTATCTTCAATCGTACTCATCAAGACTAATAACATATGCAACTGCTTTTGCTCTTTTGAATCTGTCGAAAAAGACTCATAGGAGGTCAATGCATGTGCCAAATTAGGATAGCCTAAGACAGCTTCTTCGTATGCCCCATTGACACCATATTTTTTCTTAACGACAAGTCCATGACTTTTTTGTTTCGTTTGAAATTTAGAGTCTGGAAAAGCAGCTAATTTTCCCACAGTTTCGAATAATTGAGGATAGTCTAAAGATTCATTACTACTGATTTTCTGAGAAATGACACTGCTTAAGAGCCCCATGACCCAAATAGCCCCTTTATGCGTATTCACACCATTGGTTGCTTTAAGCATCGCTTTTTCCGCCTGTCGGCCAATTTCTGCAATTTTCTCACGTAATTCTTGGTCGATTGGATGGTTCCACGATACAATAGCCATTTGTTTAAAAAAAGGAGTCAATGACTTAGCTGAGCGAAGAAACAAAGACAGATCCATATCATGATGGGCACCCGTACTGTGGGCATCCACTAAACCAGGCTTGGGGCTCAATTCCACTTCTGCTATCAATGCTTTCTCCACAGAATAAGCAATCTGCGCTGCCACCATTTCCCTTTGTTTTTCTCTCATGACAAAAACTCCTTTCATTTTTTACTTACTAAATACTTTCTTCACGTTAGACCAGATAAGGTGTAAGATCCAACTTAAAGCAAATGCACAGCTAGCTGTAGCTAAATATGCCACAAGGATCATTATTCCAGAAGGTAATCGTAAGAAACTATCTTTAAAGAATAGTAACAATACTTGGAATACAAAGACATTCGCTAAATACGTACGATATGCGTACACAGATAACCATTTGAAAAGTGGTAATTTAGGTGAATCATTGATGATCATTTTTGAAGCGCCCATGAAGACGGCAAAAATAATAACTAAGCTATACAAACTTTGAATCGTATTCAAGTAAGGAGCGTTAGCAAAACTCAAATCTCCTGGATGTTCTAATAATGAACGAACAGAAAATAGCGCAATGACTAAGCCTACAGGCAAGAACAAGTAACGAACTCGATTCAATACATTGAATACTTCCTTGTGATACATGAAAGCAGCTACGCCATAGATACCATAGATAATAAAACTTAGTACAAATCGATCAAGTAGGTATAAACTTTGATGGTATGGTCCATTCAATACTTGTGATTGATAGAATAAATACCAAACAACGTAGATGGCTGTTGAAACGATCATTGTTGGCCAAACATGCTTTTTATTCGCAAAGAATTTATAGCCTAACCAAACAAAAAACGGCATAAACAATTGGATCTGTAACATCATCACGGTATACCATAAATGTGGCGCTCCGTCACCAGTCACATATTTCAATAAGAAGCTACCTACATTTGTATACGGTGTTTGTTGTTGTACAGCTGGGAATAACCATAGATACGCAGTTGCCCATAATACGTACGGAACAAATAATTCAAAGAATTTTTCTTTTAAAAATTCCCCGTAAGATATATGTTGACTAGTTTTTACCATATTATAAACAATTGCAAAAATAAACATCGGAGCAGTATATTTAACCATCACGTAAAATGTTCCAATAAAAGTAGCTGTCGTTTCATTGTGTGCATTCGCTAATGCAAATGATAAAATAGTTTGCATCATTACAGCAGTTACAGCAGACACTTTTTGGAAATCGCTTACATTGATTTTGATTTTCTTATTTTCAAACATCTCTTTCTCTCACTTCAAATTTATTACCAAATTTCTTTGGTTAATTTTGGACCTTCTGTTGTTTTCAAAAGAATTTTTTTCTCTGGATTTCTCAAATATTCTTTTAAGGAAAAACCACCTTGAGTTGTGATCACTTGGGTATCGAATTGCTCAAAAAAATCAGGGTGTGACTGGATCGCCTTCAATGGCAATCCAGCTGGAGTATCCACATAAAGTAAAAGATCAAAGTCACTTGTTTCTTTTACTGCCGGTATATCCGTTGTCAGTTCAAAACCTAAACTTCCTCCGACTCCCCACTTTGTTCCTGATAAAATTTCTCTTGCAGCATGAAATTGCTGATAAACAGGGAATTGGGCAATGTCTGTTTGACGAAATGATTCACGGTCTGTGATTTCCCACGGATGTATTACTTTTTGAACCATTCGAGTAGGTATTTCTAGTGCAAACCGCTGATTTCTGGCAGTTCCACGCAAGCCGATCGGTAAGGTTTCAGAATAGTCGGTCATTGCTCGGCGGACTGTCGCAAAAACATGATCTGAAAGAGTTACCCAGTCAGGCAAATCATTATTTTCAATTACTTGTTTATCAAAACAAACAATATCATGTGCGTTGATCATTTTTTAAGCATCCCATTCTTCAGCCATTTTGGCACGTACTTTGTTTGTTTCAACACGTCCCATTTTTTTAGCTGTTTCATTTGTATAACGAGCTGTTAGCATCGTATCATTTTTTTCACGTACGTCACTGATAGCAGCATTGATTGCTTTGATGACTTCATTGACATTTTTTTCTGAAGCTTTTTGATCAGTGATATCTTCTAGGAAGCAATGGATTGCTCCTAATTTTGTATAATTGTTGATATCGTAAGCAATAGCAGGAACTTTATCTGCTGCAGCTTCGATTTCTGCAATCGTCCGTTTTGTTACACGAGCAGCACTTGCTTTAGACATTGCTTGAACAGTGATTTCTTTACTGTTTAAAGCAATCAAGCGACTTGATTGTAATCCGTGTGCTAAGAATGCACCAGAAATTGCGTTACCAGCAATCAAACCGATAACTGGATGACCAGCTTGACGTAATTTTGCATATGCAGCAGCGCTGTTTGCAAGAGCGACATGGATCCCGATCAATTCTTCATTATAACCATATGCTTGACTAGGAACATCAATAACGATGACGATTGGACGTTTGATGACTTTATCTTTATCTTCTTCATAAACATGGTTCAAGATTTGTCCCATGCGGAAGCCTTCAACCAATCCAACTTCACCATTACGGACACGGTACATTGGATTTTTTGGATCAGGAACGATTGATGTAACAATTGCATCTTCTGCAAATTTATCTGATTCACCATAGTAAACTGTACCAACAGATGAAGTAGGATTTTTCATATCAGTCAATGCTTCAAACCATTCGTAACCAACACTTGTAGCTGCTGGTTTGTCGCCTTCTGAAACAGTTGGTAATTCAACTGGTGTTGCTTGATGTTTCGCAATTGCTTCGTTGTATTCAGCGATAGTCATTGGTTTTGAAAGATCAAGTGAATCCAATAAAGAAAGATAGAATTCTGAGCTTTCACTGCGATGTGTATCTTTACGTTCATTGATTGCAGCTACTACTGCTTCTTTGATCGATTCAACACTATCTGTAACCAATTCATCGATGATTTTTGATTCAACACGTTGGCGTGAACCTAATGTGTTCCAAATCAAATCTTTATCACTTGAATCGAATTCACGTACGCCAGCTTCTTGTTCAATAACTTCTGGTCCATTCAAACCAACTCTTGCTTTTTTCGTTGCAATCAAGTAGCTCATTAGTGCAGAAGTGATTGACATCCCACCAAATGAACCAACGCGGCCAGGAACAAGTCCAATAACTGGAACATATTCTTTTAATGCAATAATCATATTTCCGATTTCAGAAATAGATAATAAACCGTAGTTTGCTTCTTGTAAACGAACACCACCGGTATCTAAAACGATGATTGGAAAGATTTCATTTCCTTTTTTGTTTTCTTCTAAAGCATGTTCCAATGCAGAAACGATTTTCGCACCAGAAACTTCACCGATACCACCACCTTGGAATTTACCTTCCATTGCAATGACTAATGCTTGTTTTCCAGCAATCGTTCCTCGGCTTACGACGATTCCGTCATCACTTTCAGGGACGATTCCTTGTGCTAATAAACTTGGTGCGATCAATTGATCAAAAGGATCGATCAATTCATGACCGTTGTCTAACAATGCGTTGACACGGTCTCTAGCATTTAATTCTACAAAACTATTTTTCATCAGACAGTTCCTCCATTGCTTGCGTCAATCGTAAATAGACAACACCTGGCGTTGCGCCAAAGTCATTGATGACGATATCTGCTGAAATTGGATAACGATCAAAAAATCGAGTTAGGACATTTGCCCAAACTTCACCAAAACCGTCACTACCTGTACAGATTTTGATTGTTGATTCTTGTTTTGTTGTTGGAAACATCAAGATTTCTAAGTCTCCTGATCCAACTACACCTACATGGATTTTTTTATTAATTGGTTGATTCGTTGGGTACGTATAGGATAATTGTTCCATGAATCTCTCCCCTTTTCATCCGTATTTTATTTGATTCTTTCTATTGCTTCTATAGAAGAAAGCACAAAAATCAAACATTTCTTTTTGCACTTTCTTTCGGAAGCGAAATGCGTAGCAATGCTCTTTTATGCATGTACTAGCATATTTTTTTCAACTATAAGACAAGTCAAAAAGTTGTTGAAACACTGTCACCAAAATAGTACGACTCGTACTTTCTATGACCAAGTTCTGAATTTCATTGGAGGTTCATACAATCCATCTGACCATTCGATCAAATCATCGACTGTTTGAGCAGCTAACAATGAACGTTTTGCATCACTACGTTTGATTCCTAGATCTTCTGGTAATTTAACGATTCCAGCTGCACGTAATTGATCCAATGATTCTTTTGTGCTTGTCATACCTAATGGAGTAACGCCGCCGACAGCTGCAATGGCTGCTTGACGTTCTTCTTTTGTTTTTGCTTTATAAAGGTAAGCAATACCTTCTTCAGTAACGATATGTGTTGTATCTTCGCTATAGATCATGACTGGTGCATTTGCTAATCCTGCTTGTTTTTGAACAGCTAAAGCATCTAATTCTTCTACAAAGACAGGTTTTTTATTTGAGCCAAATGTTTCAACCATTTGAACAACCAATTTTTGACCTTTGCCTAGTGGATCGCTGTTGTCGCGTAATGATTGCCATGCTGGTGTAGAGTGACGACGTCCGCCAGGGTTATGTCCCATGTTTGGCGCACCACCGAAACCAGATAAACGACCTTTCGTAACAGTAGATGAATTTCCATCATAGTCTAATTGAAGAGTTGATCCAATGAACATATCGATCGCGTATTGACCAGCTGCTTGAGACAACGTACGGTTACTACGCATTGAGCCATCTTTACCAACGAAGAACACATCTGGACGAGCAGCGATATATTTTTCCATCCCTACTTCGCCACCGAAACTGTGGATACTTTCGACCCAACCAGATTCGATTGCTGGAATAATTGTTGGATGTGGATTCAATACCCAGTTTTTAGCAATTTTTCCTTTTAATCCAAGAGATTCGCCGTAAGTTGGCAACAATAGTTCAATTGCTGCTGTATTGAAACCAATCCCATGGTTCAATGATTGTACGCCATGTTCAGCATAGATACCTTTGATTGCCATCATTGCCATCAAGATTTGTAATTCAGTGATGTTTTGAGGATCACGAGTGAATAATGCTTCTAATTGATAAGGTTGATCTGCTTTAACAACAACATCGATCCAATCACCAGGAATATCAACGCGTGGTAATTCGTCAACGACTTCATTTACTTGAACAATAACGATTCCGTCTTTAAAAGCCGCAGCTTCAACGATTGTTGGTGTTTCTTCTGTATTGAAACCTGTATATAGATTACCGTCTTTATCTGCTTTGTCGGCAGCAACTAATACGACATTTGGAATCAAATCAATGAACAAACGTCCATAAAGTTCCAAGTACGTATGGATATCTCCTAATTTCATCGTGCCGTCTTCAATCATTTGTGCAACGCGTAGACTTTGTGCGCCTGCATAAGAAAAATCAATTTTACTTGCGATTCCTTTTTCAAAAACATTCAAATGTTCCGGTCTTGAAATACTAGACATGATCAAGTGAAGGTCATTCACTTTTTCTGCATCTACTTTTTCTAAACTTTCTGATAGGAAACTTGCTTGTTTTTGGTTGTCTCCTTCTAAGACAACTTTATCACCAGGTGTGATCAATGATTCTAGTACTTCAACGATCTTATCAGTTTCAACATATTTACCTTTTAGTAAATGACTGATGCTAGCTAATCGTTGCGCTTTTTTTTCACGCTTTGAAGCCCAATTACGTGTTGGTTTTTCCATAATATTCATCTCCATTTTTGATATAGAAACGTGGTGTCATCAACGCCATGTTGATCTAAATTAAGAGTTCGTATCCCTTGATCTACACCAAATCTTGCGTGAATCAACTTTGTTAAAGTATTGCCGGGTGGAAATTCAATCGTCAAATCCATTCCTAGCTCATGTGCAATCCCCATCATTTGGTTCCATTGAACAGGAAAAGCCAGGTTTTCAAGTAAATCTTTCCGGATCTCTTCTGCATCTTTCGTTGCTCGGCCATCGATATTTTTCAAATACAAACAGTCGGCATCTTTAACAGAAACGGTATCCATGTAAGGCTTGAATTTTTCAACGGTATCATTCATCAATACACAATGGGAAGGAACTGGGACCTTCAATAACTTCGCTGTCCGCGCTTGCTGTGTTTTCGCTGCGGCCAATGTTTTTTCTAAGCCAGTGATACTGCCAGAAATCGTATGTTGCAATGGGCAATTCTCATTTGAAAGATAAACTGGTTCATTGGGATCAAATGTTTCTGCAACGACTTTTTCCGCTTCACTTCTTGTTAGACCGACGATAACGCCCATCGCATAACCGCTTGGGTATGAAGTTTTCATCAAATTTGCTCGGTGATAAACAAGTTCGGCAGCATTTTCAAAGCTTAATGCTCCACAAGCTACTGCTGCACTGAATGCCCCAATTGAATGTCCTGCTACAAGATCTGGCTTGATTCCTCGTTCTTTCATTTCATCAAGGTAATAAGCCGCTTTTGTTAGCAAAGCTAACTGGATAAAAACCGTATCCTGATAAGATGCTTCTTCATCTACCAGTCGAAATCCAGTCACATTTTCAATACTGTCAATGTATTCAGTTGGCACATCTTTTAACATCCCAAGTGTTTGACTTCCCTGTCCCGGAAATAAAAATCCTGTACTCATGAATGTTCCTCCTTTGGCACTTACTTTTTCCTCTGTTATCATAGTAAAATTCTGCTATAATGAAAAATACCAAAAAAAGAAAAATCCATAACAAAAAGGTATGAATCGGGTGTAGGACATGAAATTACTTCATTTACAGTATTTTAAAAAGGTTTTTGAAACACAGAATGTCACACAAGCAGCAAAAGATTTATTTATTTCCCAACCAGCTTTAAGTAGGGCAATCAAACACCTTGAAAGTGAGTTAGGCGTTCCTTTGTTTTATCACAGCGGGCGTAATATCGAACCAACGATTTACGCAGAAGAGTTTTACCCTTACGCTGTCAAGACATTAGCCACTTTAGACGAAGGAATCAAATTGATTTCTTCTGTGAATGAAAAGATCATCACCTCTGTTATTCTCTACTTAGAAGTCGCTTCGGTCTCGATTCCGAATCTAGTAAAAATTTTTCAAGAAAAACATCCTACGATCCAATTAACGATCATGCAGCATCAGTTACCAGAAGATATCACTGATCCAGTTTTATATATCACTTCGGAAATAAAACCAGGTATGACAAACGTGCCGATCATGGAAGAGCCTGTTTATGTAGCGATCCCTAAAACACATCCATTAGCTAAAAAAGAAACTTTGCAGTTAGATGATATCCGCCGCACACCGATGCTGATGCTGTCTAAAAATAATGCCTTTCGCCATACATTAGACGTCGCTCTCGAAGCAAAAAATATTGAATTAACGATCAGTTCATCGACTGATGATCCCGCTACCCTTCGCTCCATTCTTAGACAAGGATTAGCGATTAGTTTCTTTCCCAAAATTTCTTGGTCTTATGATGAGAACGATCCATTTGTTTTGAGAGAGATCGAAGACTTACCACTCAGTAGAACGATTTACCTTTCCACGACATTCACAAAAGATCATCCTTTGACTAAAATGATTTCGAAAACATTGAAGGAATTCTATTTAAATTAATTAAAAAAACGAAGCAGCAAGAAAAAATTCTTTGCTACTTCGTTTTTATGGTTTATTTTGTCGATCGTACTCGTAGATTTCCGACTATCGCTCATTGATGAAAAAACAGACACCTTTTCTCTGAGTAATCATCTTTCTAGCATGTCTCGCTTTTCTTTTATTTTCTATTTCTTCTAATTCTTGGGACTTGGTTGACCACTCCAACTGATAGCAACGAGAAAAATAAAGAGCATTCCACATCCTTGTTATCTCTATAGTAGCTTGAGCTGACAGTAATTCGCGTTCCTGCGCCTGATCCACTGCTGCTGCCAAACTAGCCACCGCATCAGACGTACATTCACTTAAACTAGACATCTGATTCCACACGTCATTCTTTTTTTCATCAGCCACTTTGACTTTTTTTCGATCATACATGCCCCCTTCGATATGGCTGGAACTCTTTTGTCTTTCTTTTATTAGACTGTTTGCTTTTATGTAATTGAAAGATTGTTGCAAATCTGGCGTAATAGGTATATTTTTCATTTTCTCCCCCCTGAACCTAGAATAAATCATTTACCAGAATCTGTGAAAACTATTTTTCCCAAATAATAGAAACTTTATTTTTATTAAAATAACAAAGATCCTAATCAAAAAGTAAGCGATGAGATTTTCTTTTTTCTTTATTGTTAAAGAATATCACTAGTTTTTTACTTTCCTTTCTTTTTTCCTTATACTTAAGAAAAGCTATTTTTTATAAAGCAAAGAAACAAAACAATAATTAATCCATGTCTTGTTTATAGGCAAAAAGGAGAGCCTTATGTATTCTTTGATGAAAAAAATTATTACTGAAAAAGACATCCAGCGTCAGGTCACCCTACTCGAACTACTGTTGAACCACCCAAAAATCACAGTCAATGAACTGGCCAATGAAGCAGACACGACAGAAAGAACCGTATTTTCCGATCTGCAAATGATCCGAACTCAACTTCCAGACGGTTGGGTGATCGATAGTGATCAAGCTGGTATCCACTTAAACCATCAACCAAATTTATTGGCCAACGATCTATGGGAAATCTTTTTGCGGCAATCCATCAGTGTCCAACTTTTAAAAGAACTATTAGTGAATAAACAAGTAAGAATCCCTTCTTTTTTAAATAACAACGGTCTGTCCTATGAAACGCTAAAAAGGCATGTGAAAAAATTGAACCTCTCGTTAAGCCCTTACCATTTGCAGATCAAGTTGACGCGTCACACGGCGGAAATCATCGGCAAGGAACAAACCATTCGCCTTTTTTATCATCGGTTACTTTTACCATTCACCCATAATAGTTATTTTTTCGAAGATTTTTCTGTACATGAATCACATTATTTCCGTTTTTTAAAGCAGATCGATCAGACTGATTTAGCAGTAGAAACAGAAGAGATTTTTGGTGTCTGTTGGTTTTTCATTAATACGATTCGTATAAAAGCAAATAGTCGAATGGCAACATATAGCCTATCACCGACTGATCCGTTGTTTCTCCTTTATCTCTCTGATCTACAGACATTATACGAAAATGAAGGAGTTTATTTAAAAAATGAAGAAGCCGTTTTTGCCTTTTCTTGTTTTTTGGATAGTTGGAATTACAATAACAACTATACAACTAAAATTACTAACACTTTATCAAGTTATCCTTTTTCAACAAGTATCCAAGCGTTTGTTCAGGAACTTTCAGATCATTTATCCCTGTCTTCTTTACGGGATACAAAATTAAGTCATAATTTGATTTTGATGTTATTGAAATATCATGAATCACCGTTACTTATGGAACAACTCCAGTCACAATATCATTATTTCGTGGAAGAATATGAAACTAACTATACCGACTTGTATCCTTACAAAGTACGTTTGTTTGAAAAAATAAAAACACCCGCTCTTCCAATCAATGATGAAACCTATTTTTTCTATCTATTATCTTTACTAACACAGCAAGCACTCTTAGCCGTCAAACCGAATCAGGTAATCGTCTATTTTCTCTTTCAAGGAGAACCCTCATGGAAAGCATTCTTGCAACAGGAACTAAATGCCTCCTTTGGAAAAAGAGTACAAGTAAAACCAATAGAATACAGTCAACTCGCAGAAATAAAACTCAATAAAAATGATTTATTCGTCTCAAATATCCCAATAGAATCACCACCAATAGAAGTAATCTACCTCTCAACCATCCCAACAAAAAACGAACTAGACCGCCTCTACAAGAAAACAAAAAGAAGTTATGTATAAAGGTTGTGAAAAGGCTGGTCTGCATCAAGCAATAAGAATGAACAGAGAAAAACAGCTTCTCATGTTTTTCATCTGTTTAGGCTTATTGTTGAAGATGCAAGCCTTTGAACACCGTGAATAAGGTTGTGAAAGAAGCGCCCAGCTCCGAGCAAATAAGAACTAGATTTTTAAAATAGCTTCCCATATTTTGAAAATCTAGGCCTTATTGCTGAGGAGTTGCTTCTTGAACACCGTGAATAAAGGTTGTGAAAAGAGCGTTTTGACCTGAGCAATAAGGAGGAAAATCTCGAAATAGCTTTTCATATTTTGAGATTTTTTGACTTATTGTTGAAGGTCAGCTCTTTGAACACCGTAGATAAGGTTGTGAAAAGGCTGGTCTGCATCAAGCAATAAGAATGGGTTTTTCGAAACAGCTCTCCATGTTTTGAAAAATCCATTCTCATTTCAAGGAGTTGGTCTTCGATAAGTTAGATGTTCCACAAAATCTTTTCCATGGATAATTTATTCTCTCATTTTGATCATTTTCTTACTAACTATCTTCTCTACCTCAACGATTATAAATAACATGATGATATTTAATAAGATTGGTAGTTGCTGTTGTAGTGAAAGACTGGTTGTACCAATCAAGTGTTGCATGAAGGGAAGATAAACGACCGCTGCCTGTAGGATGAAAAGGATTCCTAAAGAAATGAACAATGCTTTGTTTTTCAGCATTCTTTTATTCAAGGAAGCATCTACTAATTCTCGGCAATTGATCATATATACTGCTTGCGCGCCGACGATATTTTGTAAAAGTATGGTTTGCTGTAACGCTTGTCCCTCAAAGCGCATTGCCAGAAAGTAAGCTGGGATCATGATCAGCAAGGAGACATAAAAGATTCGAAAAACATTGTACCTCGTGAGAATTCCTTGCTTTGGATCTCTAGGTGGTCTTGTCATCGTATCTTTCCCTGCCTGTTCGAATCCTAATGCGTAGGATAACGTGATCGTCGTGACCATATTTACCCAGAGAATTTGTACAGGCGTCAACGGTAGTGGTTGGTTAGCCAACAGTGCCCAGATAATGATCAATCCTTGTGCTAAAGCTGTTGGTAAGAAGAAGTTGATCGTCTTTTGCAGATTGTCTAAAATTCTCCGTCCTTCTTTGACTGCTTTGGCAATCGTATGGAAATTATCATCTCCCAAAACCATATCTGCTGCTTGTTTACTGACTTCACTACCCTTGATTCCCATAGCGATCCCGACATCTGCTCGCTTTAAAGCTGGAGCGTCATTGACTCCATCACCTGTCATCCCAACGATTTCCTCATTCTTTTGTAGCGCCTCAACGATTCGGAGTTTATGCTCTGGTGTCGTTCTGGCAAAAACATCCACTGTTTGGACCTTCACTGCTAATTCTCCCGCCGAGAGCTGATCCAAGTCGATTCCTTCTAATACAGTAGTGGTATGTTTCAACCCAATCTGCTCTGCAATAGCTTTTGCCGTGTCTTTGTGATCACCTGTGATCATTTTGACCGAAATCCCTGCAGTTTGACATTCCTTGACAGCCTTGATTGCACTTTCTTTAGGCGGATCAATGATGCCAGCGATCCCGACAAACGTTAATTGCTCTAACGCTTCATGTGTTAATGGTTGCTCATTCGGGACCACTTTATAAGCAAACCCGAGTACACGTTGCCCTTTCTGTGCTAAAGCTTTTGCTTTTTCTTGCCATTCTTTTAACTTTTCAGCCGTTAAGTCTGCTTTAGCCATTAATACTTCCGGTGCTCCTTTGACATAAATGACTTTCCCACCTTGGTGTTCGTGCATCGTAGCCATATACTTGTAACTGGAGCTAAAAGGCAGTTTTCCGTGTAACTTTTCCAAAGAAACTTCTGCATTTTCAGCGTAGCGCAATAGCGCTAACTCTGTCGGATTCCCGTTCAATTCTGCTACACGTTGATCTGCTTTTGTTTGTGCTTCCTGACAATTTTTCATGATCGCAATCATCTTTTCTTTCTCATCTGTCAGAGTCTCTACAACACTCATCTCGTTCTTTGTTAAGGTTCCTGTTTTATCCGAACAAATCACGGTCATTGAGCCGAGAGTTTCAACTGACGGTAATCCTTTGATGATTGCTTGCTCCTTCGCCATTTCATTCACACCCAATGAAAGGATCATCGTCAACACCGCTGGCAAACCTTCTGGAATCATTGACACGATCAAAGCAATGATCGTAGAAAAGAGAAAATTCAATTCCAATCCGTAGCGGAATGTTGTGAAGAAAATCAGGAATAGGCTCAAGAAAATGATTCCGCGAAAAATCTGCTTATTCAACTGATGGATTTTCCTGACAAGCGGCGTGGTCTGTTGTTCTACCGTTTGTAGTGCTTGGTTGATCTTACCGATTTCTGTTGAGTTGGCTGTTTCAACCACTACGCCAATTGCTGACCCCGTTTGTACTAACGTTCCTGAAAACGCCATGTTCACTTGGTCACCAGTAGCAACCCTCTTTTTGATCGTTGCGCTCGTTTTTTCGATAGCTTCCGATTCCCCTGTCAAAGCAGCTTCTTCTACCATGAAGTCATGGACCTCAACCAGTCGAATATCTGCAGGAACGACATCGCCAGCTTTTAAAGCGATAATGTCTCCAATGATCAGCTCTTTGGCCTCAACCAGTTCTTTGATGCCTTCCGTAAAGATCACAGCTTCTTGCCCCATCATCTCTTTTAATCCATTTAGTGATTCTTCTGCTTTACGTTCCTGCCAGTAGCCCACAAAACTATTCACGACGACCACAGCTAAAATGATGCTTCCTTCGATCACATCGCCTGTGAAAAATTTCAAAAGAGCCGCAATCAATAGTATGATCATCAGCAAATCGGTAAAGTGCTTGAAAAATTTTCTTAAAGGATGAACTTTCTTTTTGACTTCGATTTGATTGTACCCATGTTTCGCTAAGCGTTTCGTCCGTTCTTCTTGTCCTAATCCATCTTGGGTTGTCTGAAGTGTCTGCATCACCTGGTCAACTGTTTCTTTATACCACATCATGGCAATCCCTCCTGTTTCAATTTGATACTTTTATTATACGTAGGAGAGCCATGGATGAACGGCGATTATTTCAGAGACCCCTGAAATAAATAATTTTAGAGGAGTTGCTTCTGCTCCCACCGTTTATTCGTTTTTAAAGAATGAGATAAAAGTATTTCTTACTTTTGTTCCACGCTCATTTCTTTTTTATGGCTGACGTGGATTTTTCTATACATCAGATTCAAGACAATAAACCAACCAAGGGAAATCAATGGAATCATTCGGGTAGCTGATTCAAAAAACAGACTCAATCCCACCATAAGGAAGAAAAGAAACGTTACTTTATCTCGATTTTTTTGTAGCAGATTGATTGGCAATTTAAGATGGGCACAAAGAATCGAAGACCAAACAAATAAAAAGCAAACTGTAGTCATCCCAGCTAATAATTGAAATAACATGCGACTATCTGCAACAAAAAAGTGTAGACACAACCCTAGCAAGAACATACCACCTGTAAATAAAATGCCATGTAGCGGTACACTGCGGGAAGAAATAAATAAAAACCATTTGGAGAGATTTTTTTCTTTTGCCGTATTATATAAGATACGACTTGTACTGTAGATTGCACTATTCGTGGAGGATAAGGAAGCCACCAAGATGATAAAATTGATCATTCCCGCACCTTTGCTCCAATGGACCATTTGAAGCATCGTGACCAATGGACTTTCTTTTAAATCAAGATTTTGCCAAGGGACAACCAATAAAATTGCTACGATCGTTCCAATATAGAAAAAAAGAATGCGTGCAGGTAAACATTTGATTGCTTTTTTCAAATTTTCTTGTGGGTCGCTTGTTTCCCCTACTGTCAATCCAATCATCTCCACACCGGCAAAGCTAAATAATACCATCGGAAAAGAAGTAGCGATTCCTGTCAGCCCAAATGGGAAAAAGGAATGAATCGTCCCGAAATTCTCCTTGACTCCAATATGAGGTGTCTGAAAATGCCAGATGCTGATACCGATACCCAACAAAATAAATAGGAAGATCCCAAAAATCTTGATCGTAGAAAAAAATGATTCTAATTCGCCAAACCAGCGTACAGCAACAATATTGACGACGACCAACACACTAAGAACGAGGATTCCGCTAAGTAATGGCGAACTGTCAGGAAACCAAAAGCGAATATACAATCCTATCGCCGTTAATTCCGTTAACCCTGCTGCCATCCAACATAACCAATACGTCCAATTGACAAAAAAAGCCCAACGGTCACCCAGATAGTAATGAATGAAATCACCGATCGATTGAAAGTCGCTATTCGTTAAAAATAGATCACCCATTGCGTGCATCAAACTATAAATAGCAATTCCACAAATAAAATAAGTGAGTAAGACAGCCGGTCCAGCCAATCGGATTGCTTTAGCAGAACCTAAAAATAATCCTGTACCGATCGCACCTCCTAGCGCAATCATTTGGATATTTCGATTCGTTAAAGCTTTCTTCATTGTTGTTCGTTCCATCTTACTCACCTTTTCTTTATTCTTTGTTCAATTTGTCAGTTACTTCTTGCTCCCATGATGGTTTTCTGATTTTTTCGATACCTAAAGGTGCAAAAAATAAGACAAGGCTGATCGCAGTCACTGCAATCAAGTTGATCAATGTGCCTGCTTTCATCGTCAATCCCACAGAAAATACAATCGCTGTAAACAAGATAAGGACAACGATCCAAGCACCTAGATTGCTATTGCTTCCTTTTTTGCCAATTCTAAATGGTCGTTTGTATTCAGGATGAGCCTGTCTTAATTTCAAGATAGCGATCCCCATGATCACATAGACGATACAATAGATAACTGTGGTTGAATTGACTAACATCAAGAAAGCTTGATTGACTCCAGGAATCAATAGATAAAACAATGCAAAAATCGAAATAATTGTTGATTGAGTTAAAATCACTGATTTTGAAACATCAAATTGATTCGTTTTCCAAAAGTTGAATTTTGGTGGGTAAGCTCCTTTTCTGGCACTTGCGGTAACTGTTTTCGCAGGTCCCGAAGCCCAAGCAGACAACTGTACAGCAACTCCGACAAAAACAAGCAGACTGAAAATATTCACGATGATATGTGGTAACCCCAAGATTTGACAATAGATGGAGATAGATTGAGCAATATTGTTTAATTCCATTTGTCCTTTTGGTACCACATTCGCTACAACTAGCGCATTTAGCGTATTCACCAAAAATAAGAAAATCAAAGCAGCAAAAATCCCGCGAATATAAGTTTTCACTGGATTTTTAAGACGAGTAATATAAACAGAAGACATTTCGATCCCAGTAAAAATAAACATGATTGGTGCAAAATAAACAAATGAGCTAGCTGTTTTCGCATCAGGAATCAATTTTTCCCATGAGAAACTTCCTAATGTGCCATGTGGTAAAATACCCACCTTGATCCAAGTAATGATGCCTAATAGAAGCATCATCGCTAAAGGAATATATAGTCCTAGCCAGACACCAATCTTTCCGCCGATCTTTGCCATATCGAATTTCAAATTCAATAAGGTAACGATCCAATAAACAACTAAGATCACAACTAACGTAAACTTGCTATTCAACCCAAGTGGCACGTTGTCGATGATATTTCCAAATAATGGCGCAAGAGCAGAAGCAACCATCACCATTCCAGGAAACATTTGGACCCATAGAAGCCAAGAAACAACAAAACCCCATTTTCTTCCTAAAGAATTAGATACCCACAACTCTGGCCCACCATTTTGTGGAAACATCCCGGCAAACTCTCCAGAGATCAATGAAATCGGAAACGCATAGAATAATACCGCCACAAGCATGTAAAACAACATCGTCCAGCCAGTTGCAGCCACATCTGGGATATTTCGGACACTAGCAACAAGCGCACAAGTCATCCCAATAAAGGTCAGCGTGGTAATTTGTTTGGATTTTGAATCCGCCATTTTATTTTTCCTTCTTTCTATCACAGACAAATAAACCGTCTAGCTTTCTGAATGCCACAGGGGGAATGAGATCATAACAGCAAGAACGCTTTTTATATCAGTCAAAATACACGTGCAATTTTGAAAAATAAATATTGACGTTTTTCTTATGGATACTTACTTTTATGATCTCCTGTGGGCAAGCTGGGGAAGTGTCTTTCATTCATTGCTAGACGGTTCAACGATTCGTTTTTTTATAGTAATTCGTTCAATTTCTTTTCAATGGCTTTTGTGATCGCATCTGTATAAAATTTAAAAATCTTATCATCATTCAAATAAGGCGTCATGATTGCGGCTCTCAACAAAGTCACTTGTTGTTCTTTTTGCCATTCCTCTTTTGAGAGTCCTAGGCTTTCAATAAATTTCACTGGCGAATCACCATAATCTGCTTTTGTAAAGGTCGTATGTGAAGTAATAAAGCGTTCATCATACACATCTCCATCCATATAAGAAGAGACATCAAACATTTTTTCATTTAAGTCGTTGATCTTCTTCAAATCTGTGCAATCTTGGACTTTGAATACCCAGTCGACCATGTTGAAATCAGGATGATTCAATGGATGAACTTCGATTGTTTTCCCTTTGACTGTAAAGCTTAATTGACCTAAGAATTCTCTGAAACGTTGCGCAGCTTCGATCGATGCACCAATCAATTGCCCATATCCTGTCACATTCAACGGTAAGACCCGATGAGCTGTCCAGACTGCGGCGGCTGTTGCTCCAGCTTTTGATCCTTCTAGAATATATGCACCTAACATATCAGGCGCTTTGACTGATTTTTCAAAAACATAAGGGGCAAAATAAGAAATGATGTTCCGCATATTTTTATGTTTGATGACGATACCGCCAGCTGCATAAGGAACATACCCCATTTTATGAGGATCGATCGTCACAGAGTCCGCTTCAGTGATTGCCTTAAAGCCATCATAAACACTCTTATCGATTTTCACTTGATGATGAAATACTTGATGTTCCTCGAAGAACTCAGTCAATGATTCATAAGGAACAAATTCACCTGCTTCATTCAAGAATAAGGAACGAGCATAACCACCATATGCTGCATCGACATGGAGATAGAAATAGATCCCTTCTCCTCGTAATTTTTCACGTAATTCTACGATTTTATCAACGCTGTCAACTTGCCCTTCTTCTGTCGTTCCAACCACAGCTACGACACCAAGAATAGGGACTTTTTGTTCGGATAACTCGCGGATCGTCTTTTCTAATACCGCCACATCCATGCGATAATCTTCTTGTACTGGGATAGCGATCATTTGATCTAGTCCTACTCCACAAATATCTAGAGCCTTCATCCATGAATAATGTTTGGTTTGTGGCACGAGCCATTTACCTAATTCTTGGATATGTTTTCCGCTACGAGAAGATGCGGCTTTCACTGCATCCAGCTCTTCATCTGTAAATGTTTCGATCATTTCGAGTATTTCTTCAACAGAAAGGTTCAACAATTCCCATTCTGTCTTATTCTCAACTTTTTCTGGGAAGACGTCTTTCACCGCTAATGGAATTGATTTGATACAACGTGCGTACCACAGACCTTCTAAATTGGCAATCGATCCATCCGCTGTAATATGGCCCCAACCATCTGTCATATTGAATAATTCGGCAAAGTCTTGACCAACCTCTGCTTCCATTTGTGAGGTAGCCATTGAGGATTCTAAGGCAACGTTATTAGGATTCCAAAGCATGGCATAATTATAAGCTAGTAAGGAAGGCATCAACGTTTCTGCATTCATTTGCCCCCAATAACGACCGGCAGAATGCCAAGGAATCGAACCAGCACGCATCCGTTCACTGACTTCATCCAACACTGTCATCATTCGTTCTCGGGTGGCGATGTATCGTGGAGCCAATTTATCTTCCTCGCTGATTGCAGGAAGATCACTAGGAAGGTAGTTTTCTCTCCATCCAAGATGTTCATCGACCATCTTGTTCAATAACATTTTGTAAACTGCACCATTTTCTGCTTTGTCGCCAATAAAGACGGCTTTGATATCCATATCTTTCATGTTTCATTACCTCCATTTTTTTCGTTGGCCAACGTGTTGCAACTGCAGATGTTTCGTGCATCTGTATCACACAACTGACTATAGACCCAAAAAATGAGATAATTTTTTTTATAACAAGTTAAAAAACAGGCTGATTTCTAAAAAAAAGAAATAAAGTTAGATTTTTCTGAATTTTCTTTTTGTAAAGCCGAACATTCAAATCCTATGAA
>SKEH01000077.1_pt1 | contig 67697 bp, 75 predicted proteins | sample 4826571 | NCBI WGS metagenome assembly SKEH01 (sample SAMN11008814, study PRJNA524170) | human gut metagenome | biome: Human fecal sample; material: Feces; isolation source: fecal sample from pouch patient p29 | host: Homo sapiens | place: Israel: Tel-Aviv | collected 2016-09-14 | reverse complement strand
CTTTCTAATATTCTAAATTTATAATTTTTATAATTAAATGTTTGTGCTGATCTTTTAACGCTTTCAATATTTGGTAATTTTTTATTATAAGAAATCAAATCATTTAAAATCTGAATTAATTGTTTTTTGTTTCCCATCTCATAAAGCCAGCCATTATTTTTATTTACTATATCTTTTGTTCCTGTTGGACAATTAGATGAAATAACAGCAACACCTCTAGCTATTGCTTCAATCAAAACCATAGGTAATCCCTCAAATTTTGAGGTTAACACTAATACATCGGCTTTACTGATATGAGACCAGACATCTTTATAAAATCCTTTAAAATTTATATTGTTACGCGTCTCATTATTAGCAATTTTCAATAATTTTTCTTGTGTATGTTTATCTACCTTGCCATATAGATCACAATTCCAATTTCCTTTTAATCCATTCAATGCCTCTATCAATTCAGACACATTTTTTTGCCCTGAATAATCAATACGCCCAATATAAATAAAATGGTTATGATTATGGCTTCGCGGAATTAAACCAATATTATTAAAGGAAATAGGATTATAAACAACGTATATTTTGGAATCTGCTATTCCCATAGAAAGTAGTTCTTCTCGTATTCCACTGCTAATTGCCCAAAATTTGTCTGCACAGCTTAAATATCTTCTTTTAACTTTTTTCATCTTAAAAGAATAATGATACCATGCAATAACTTGAGTATTAGGAGATACTTTCTTTTTAAATTCGAATGCCAATGTCCAAATTATAGGATTTGTTGCAATAAAAAAAGTGGGCTGTTCCTTTTTTAAGATTTTGTGTATTAAAAAAGGCATTATTAAAATATAACACATTAATTGAATTATTCTCTTATTTGAAAATTTATAAACTTTTTTAGGCCATTTTTTCATCCAATTTGAATATTTTGTTCCACCGAAGCTGATTAATTTCCAATTCAAATTTGATTCTTGAGAATTCTTTACTACTGCATCATAAAAATTTTTTATTACTGTTTCTGTTCCACCATTACCACTAAGATACGGTACAGCTACAATAGCTTTTTTCATTTTAACCTTCTTAATTAAAATGCGTTTTTGTCTTAATTCCAATTTTTCTTTCAACAAGTGAGACAGCTTTTTGAAAATTCTTCTTTCCTCCAAGTTGCTCCCACTTAACTTCAGTTGCGTTAAAATTATTCGTCTCTAGCCAAACGTCCATCAACAATTCAGAAATATAACCAAACACTCTTTTTTCCTGAACTGAATAGTTTGAAATATCAATCTGTGATTCGACTTTTTCCAAAACTCCAAAAATAAAACTACAGTATGATTCAAATGCAACTTTCCGCATGATAAACATATTAAACATATGAGCTTTCTTCCGTTGCATAACTTTATCAAAATTAATTAGATACTGAGGATAATATTTTTTTATTATTTCACGTGTTTTATCTAGTGGCTCTTTATGATGAGCATGTATATAATGTGAATAATTACTTTCAATATAATAGTTTCTCTTTTTAGGAAGAATAACATCATACTTTGAAAGTAGTTTTTCTATTTTCGGTTTACTTAAAACATTGTTTAATGAATGAGGCTTAGTATCAAAAAAGAGACGTCGATAGTGAACAAGACCTATTGCATCTACATCTTTCAAATTCTTCCAAGCCCAATAAACAGCTGTTAATTCATTATAGTTGGGATTCTTAGAAGATATATTTTCTCCTTCGTCGTCTCTTTGATATTCAATTCCTGGTTTATAATTTTTAGCTGCACCAACTAGAATTGGCATATATCCTTCTGCATTTGGCATAGGGAATTTTTTATGTGCAGCGACTAAAATCTTAATCTTCATAAAACTCTTTAATAAGCTCCATTCGGATGAATCATGACTAATATAGTCTTGATTATCAACTTTAAATCTTCCCACGCTCCAGAATGGTTAATATACACAATATCAAGCCAAACCATTTCGTCGAAATCGGCTTCGCTTCTACGAGTTACTTGCCATAGACCTGTACAGCCTGGCATCACAGTTAAGCGTTGCTTATCGTAGTCAGTGTATTCTTCTACTTCTGAAGGTAGAGGTGGACGCGGGCCAACTAGTGACATGTCACCAATTAACACGTTCCACAATTGTGGCAATTCATCTAAGCTATATTTACGAATCACATGCCCAATCTTGGTAACTCTTGGGTCATCCTTGATCTTAAACATAGCCCCATCAATTTCATTCTGATCTTCTAACTTATCCAGCATTTTATCCGCATCAACGACCATCGATCGGAACTTCCACATCTTGAATGGCTTTTCGTTCTTACCAATTCGCTCTTGCGAATAAAAAGCTGGGCCTCCATCTTCACTTCTGATCTTGATAACCAAAAACAAAAACAATGGAAACAGAAGAATTAACCCACATGCACTAGCAACGATGTCAAATAATCGCTTCACTACATGATAAAAAGGTCGATCATTGACCTTTGCAGGATTAACTTTTAGTCTTTCCATCGCCATCATTGCCTATTCTTACCTTCTATATCTATACTTTATTAACATAAATTTAAATTTTTTGTTTACTCTCAGTTAAGTATTATAATACCTAATTCTTATCTTGTCTCGTTTGTAAAAGTTTACATCTTAAAAAAACGGAAGATATTTTTTCTTTTCTTAAGTGGGCGCCAATTTAATTGAACATTATCACCATTGACAATTGCCCGTGCGTTATTTTTAAACTCATTTACGCGTTCTTCGCCGAATTCTTCACCTAGCTTTTTTAATGCTGCACTATATTCATATTGCCTTTTGGGCAGATCATGAGCATCTGAAGCAAAGCAAGCACATTGACCTGCTTCGATGAATTGTTTGCTCATTTTTTCAATTTCTTTACCGAACGTACCAACATATGAACTAGCCGTTATCTGAACCAAGCATCCTTGCTCAATCAATTCTTGCAAGATGTGCGGCTCCTTCAAAATTCTACTATTACGCTCAGGGTGCACCACAATTGGCGTGATGCCGCGCTGTTGAATATTAAAGATCATATCCTTAGCATAAGTTGGCACATCATCACTCGGGAATTCTAACAACATGTATTGTCCGTCTTCATCTAAGAAGAGAATATCATCATTGTCGAGTGCTTCAGGTAAATCTCCTGAGATGCGCACCTCTTGCCCAGGAAATACTGTCAATGGAATCTTAGCTTCATCAAGCATGTCTTGGAAGTTTTCAGTTAACCGAATCACGTCTTTTTTATGATTAATGTATTTACCATTTAACGTGTGCGGCGTACACACCGCATGTGTCACACCATCTTTGACAGCATCCCTTGCCAACTTAATTGATGTTTCCCAATCTTTTGATCCATCATCAATCCCCGGCAAAATGTGACAGTGAATATCAACTAAAGTCATAATTACTTCCTAAATTTAGAGAACAATCCTTTTTTCTTTGTATCTTCTTCTCCGTAGCCATAACCATAGCCGTATCCGTAACCATAGCCATAGCCATAACCCGCATTATCAGAACTTACATCATTCATGATGTAACCCAAGATACGTGCCTTTGCAAATTCAAGCATTTCAACAGCACGCTTAATGGCCATCTTTTGCGTCTTACCTTGGCGAACTACTAAGACAACCCCATCTAAGTGACTAGCAAGTTCTTGTGTATCAGATACTTCAAGAACAGGAGCCAAGTCGATAATAATCAAATCGTAGCGTTCTTCGGTAAGTTTAACAAAGTCACGCATACGCTTAGAACCAATCAGTTCTGCTGGGTTAGGTGGCATCGGACCAGCCGTTAACACGTAAAGATTATCTACGCCACTCTCTTGTACTACACTATCAAGATCAACTTCCTTAGCAGTTGAAGAGATAACTGTACTAAGACCAACATGATTACTTAAGTTAAATGTTGAATGTACTGTGGGTCGACGCAAGTCAGCATCAATCAACAAAACTTTGCGACCAGCTTGAGCATAAGTTACAGCAACGTTAGCAGCTACAGTAGACTTACCTTCACTAATATTAGCAGAAGTAAATGCTAAAGACTTAATGTCATGATCCACTGCCATAAAGTTAATATTAGTACGAACAGTACGGAATTGTTCAGCTATTGGACTCTTTGGCTTAGCTACAGTGATTAACTTAGCACCATTTTTAATGGTATCATCTGTACCACGCTTTTTCTTAAATAATGGCATTTTGTCCTCCTACTCTTATACTCTACGTCTCTTAGATTGTCCGCGCTTTGTCATATTGGAATTGTTTTTAATAGTAAATGAAGATGACAAGTGGAAGTGAGCAATTTGACCTAAGTTAGTTAAGCCTAATTCACGAGTTAAGAATTCATCATCACGGACAGTGGTATCGTTCATTTCACGAATCATAATTACTGCGAAAGTTAATACCAAACCAACTACGAAGCCCGCTAAGGTAAATAACTTAACATTAGGAAATGATTGTACACCATTAGTAGCTGGTGCAACGATTGTAACGTTATTAATATTCATGATGTTAGGAATTTGATCTCTGAATGATCTAGCAACTGCGTTAGCTTCAGCCTTAGCCTTTTCAGGAGTATCTGCTTTAGCAGAAACAGAGAAAACTTGTGATTGTTGTTGTGTAGCAACTGAAATGTTTTTAGCTAATTGACTAGCGGAAACGCTATAAGCTTTACCATCACGTTCGATGACTGCTGGCTGTGCTTTTCTAACTAAGACTTTTCTACCATCATCAGTAGTTCTGTACTTAGCTGGTTTAGCCTTCTTAACTACTTTAACTGGGTTAGCCAAACGATCAGAAGCGTCTTTCAAGATAACATGACTAGTTACGATATCCTTATAGGTACTAACCAACTGCATGTTAGCTTGTTGCGTTGCATATGCCGCATTAGGATCATTCTTATTGGATTTTTGGTTAACCAAAATCTGCGCACTAGAACTATACTTTGGTGAAATAACAAAATTAGCAATTCCCCAACCTACTAATGCTAATCCTACACTCCAGAGAATCAATGCCCAGATATGTCTGCGGCAAAGTTGAAGCAATTGAGTAAGATCAATTGTATTATCAGTTTGCTTTTGTTCTTGTTCCATCTGTCTTTCCTTTAATTATGATTCATAACGTAGCTGTCCTTATTAGCCGCTACCTTTACTTTAGGCAATTCAAGAGCATCCCTAATCTTATCAGATACTCTTTGTCTTTCTTCCTTACTTACAACTTCAATTTCCATTAAGCCAAACTTAGGATTCATAGTTTGCTTACTTACACCTTGAGCATGGTCTTGACTCAAGTTATCAGTAGCCTTGCGGTAATCCATACCAATCTTGTACATCTGGTTCATAGTCAAGTCAGTCTGCATTTCATCAGAAATTGAATTCAAGAACTTAGAATTCAACAAGGTTGTCGGTGAAACAGACTTCTTAAGAAGCGCCATAATCACGCGACGGTCACGATCTTGACGACCATAGTCTTGACGTGGATCTCCGTGACGAAGTTGAGCAAAGGCTAATGCCTTTTTACCATTCATATGGTAAGTCTTACCTTCTTCGAAGTGGTAGCCCATATTATTGAACGTAAGTGGTGAAGTGACATCTATACCACCAACTTGATCGATTGCCTTCTTCAAGCCGCCCATATTAATCATGATATAGCCATCAATTGGCACACTGTAATATTTATCAAGAGTCTTAACAGTTTCAGCAACTCCGCCCAAAGTATACGCTGAGTTCATCTTCGTTACCCCATATTGTGGGAAGTCCGGGAAGATTGCATTAGAGTCACGTGGAATAGAAATAATAGTCGTGCTATTCTTCTTTGGATTAATGGTCATCATCATCATGGTATCAGTTCTACCTTTCCAATGACGTCCCATAGCACCGGTATCTGTACCAAGAAGCAAAATATTGATTGGCTTCTTTTCATTCAATAGCGTATCTAAATTACGTCCCTTATTACTCTTGGTTTGTTTAGCAACAGGCGTATACATGTTTTGTGTGGTATCACGCAAATTCTTATAAATGTAACCACAAACAAAAAGTCCGATGACAATAATCACACCAATTACAATCCAGAATCCTCGCCAAAACTTGCGGTGGTGATGGCGATGATGGTGGTGACGGTGATGATGATGCATCGGTTTTTGACTTTGATCATTATTATCTGACATATTTGTCCCCTTTTATAATCTTACAAATCCCTCCTATTATATACTCATAAACTGCATTTTGGCTAGGTAGAAAAGGGTTACAAATGAAAACATTGAGGAATTTGGCAGATTTTTCGGGGAATAAATGCGGATTTTTGTTGCTACTATTTTAGAATTCTAATTGATTTAATAAGTGTTTGTTATAATTGTGATTGGCATTTGTGCTCCTCCCAATGTCCATTTTTGCATTAGGAGGTAATTATTTTGCAAGTATGGTAATCCTATTAACCGCCGTAGTTGCGCCTATTGTTGTGAATGCAGTGTCTCATGCTCTAGAGAAGCTGTTTGATGAGTGGCTAGATAATCGTCATCGCACAAGGCGGCACGATCAACGAAAGCGGAAAAAGCACAAGCGCCGCTAGCCTTAGCCATTTACACAGAACTTTAATGTCCTAAAATTTGGTGAAAATAAAAAGTCGTTACTCTTTTGTCCACTTCGAGTAACGGCTTTTTTGCTCTTATTTTTTGATCAATTTTACAAATTGGTCAATCCTATAAACTTACTATAGCATGTTTAAAATATTTTAGCTACACATTTGCAGAGCTCACAATAGAAACCGACACGTTCTTGAATTCTCACTCATTCACCTTTTTTCCTTATTATAAGCAACTGTAATACAATATAGATATACAAACTAGATAACGAGGTGGACTCATGATCGATAATCAACCTAAAAAAATAAAAGCTTATATCGCGGGCGTCAACTTGAATGACCCCAACTTCGACTACTACATGACAGAGCTGGCTAACTTAACTGAAGCCAACAACATGGAAGTTGTGGGGCAAAGCTACCAAAATGCCGAATCAATCGTTGCCGGAACCTACTTCGGTTTGGGCAAGATCAACGAAATCAAGGCGATGGCTCATGGTCTCAAGGCTAAAGTCTTAGTTTTAAACGATGAATTAACGCCGGTGCAAATCCGTAACCTGGAAAAATTAACCAAGATGCGGGTCATCGACAGAACTGAATTAATTTTGGAAATTTTTGCCAGTCGTGCTCGCACTAAGCAAGCTAAGTTGCAAGTACAACTTGCTCGCTTGCAATACGAATTGCCACGCTTGCATCCCTCCGAAAACAACCTAGACCAGCAGCGCGGTGGTGGCTATTCCAACCGTGGTGCCGGTGAAAGTAAGCTGGAATTAAACCGCCGGACCATCGGCAAGCAAATTTCTGCCATCAAGAAGGAACTCAAGGCTGTGGCTAGTCAAGAAGAGATCAAGTCGGCTCGCCGCAACCAAAGTCGCATCCCTAAAGTCGCCCTTGTTGGCTACACCAACGCCGGCAAGTCAACCACGATGAATGGCTTGCTCAAGGAGTTCTCTGATGAAGGCAGCGACAAGGAAGTCTTCGTCAAAAACATGCTGTTTGCAACGCTTGACACTAGCGTGCGCCGCATTGATCTCAAGGACAACTTCAGCTTTATCCTGTCTGACACCGTTGGTTTTATTTCAAAATTGCCCCACAACTTAGTTGAATCATTCAAGGCAACTTTGCAAGAAACCAAGGATGCCGATCTTTTAATCAACGTAGTTGACGCTTCCGACCCGAACATGGTTCAGATGATCCGCACCACGCAAAACGTTTTGGATGAAATCGGCGTCAAAAGCATTCCGATGATCACCGCCTACAACAAGGCCGACAAGACTGATCGCAATTATCCTCAGATTGAAGGTAACGATATCCTTTATTCAGCAATTGATCCAAAATCGATCAAGATGCTGGCTGATTTAATCACGAAGCGTGTCTTCTCTAACTACGAAGAATTTCGCTTACTCTTGCCGCTTTCTGCTGGTAAGGAACTGGCCTACTTACACGAAAACGCCCAAGTCTTAAGCGAAGACTACGAAGACGACGGCGTGCACATTCAGGCTAACATTGCGCCCGACGACCAAGGACGCTACAAACAATATTTGGTCTAGCTAGACTGGGAATTAAGAAAAATGAATATCAAACGCAAATTGCTGGTCGCTGCGACTGCGATTATTGCCGCTTTTGGCATCAACACGACGACCACCCATGCTGCAAAATACTCCAAGACTGAGGCCAAACAAGTACGTCAGTTTCAAAAACGGTATCATGCCTTAAGCAAGGTTAAGTATAATAAGCAAAATATTTATGCACAGCAGCCAAACTTTGGCCTGCCTTTTTCAGCCGGGGGGTTAAATCCGTCCTACATCCCTGATACTATGAGCTACGTCAATTACTACCGCTCATTAGCAGGTTTGCCTACCGAATTGAATCATGCCGATGATAATTCACATGCCCAAATCGGTGCTGCTGCCTTAGCCGCAGTTAATGCTAAAAAAGACTTAAACGTCCACGGTTTACTAGGTTACACTCGGCCATTTTATTTCAATGAAACTGATTGGAATATCGCCGAAAATTCCACTTTGGGTAACGTTAACTTTTTAGAATCCAATAACGGCGCTACAGCGGGTGATATCGTCACGGACCTGATTTGCGAAGACAACAACATCGCTGGTAAGGGTAACATCGGCCATCGGGCCTTGATTTTGTCAGCTCGCGCAACCCGGATGGGCATCGGCGCCGCTTATGGTGATGGTGTCAGCAACAATGTGCTCTACTCCGTGCAAAACGGCTGGTTTGCGGACGACATTTTGCGTGATCCTGTTGTAGACACGATGGTTTATCCGGCTAGCCGTGTCTTTCCATATGAATTAGTCGGTAAAAAGACGCCCTGGTCTTTCTCCACAACGAAGAAAATTACAGGAACGCCTAAGATTTATATCACCGATATGACGACTAAGAAACGCTACCGTGCAACGCAGGTCCGTAATTTTGGTACGACCTTTTATGGCGATGGCTATACTACGACGATTACTTACCAACCTGGCAAGACTAAGTTGATTAATACTCATAAATATAAGGTAAAGATCGGTAAGTATTATACTTATACCTTTAGATTTTTCAGACAAAAAGGACATTTGAAGTAGAAAATGTAACTAATTTTACTGAAAATGAAAAGTGCAACAAAAAAGACAAGGAGAGATCCTTGCCTTATTTTGATTGTTCTTCGAATAAAATCGTAATTTGGTCAGAATTAAAATCTTGTGATTCAATTCTAACAACTGAGGCACCTTTCTCAAACATCTTTTTATGCAAGTTTAATAATGATTGTGGAATTGCTTTTGCACTTTGATTTATCAGTGTTAATGCCAAAAGTTGTCTAGACGTACGTAATGCATAATCATAGTCGAGCACCAAAAATCTTCCCCGACCAGTTAACCTAACATTGCCACTAATCAATTCAGGAAATGCGCTTAAAACTTGTAATTTTTGAAACGTAGTTCCGTCTTTTTTGATCAAAACTTTGTCTAAATCTATTTTTCTGTATTTAGCACTAAGGAAAAAATTCTTACTACCCCTTAAATATGAAACACCACATAAGTGCATAAAATTAGTAACAGATGCAATCACTGTAATTGAAGTCTTAGCCGTATAAAACGTTACTTTCTTATTAACAAAAGTAGCCTCATAAAAAACAGCAGCTCTATGAATATCATCTAAGAACCGGTTAATGTATGAATATTCTCTAGGTCTTAATTTTCTATAATTGTATTTTTTACGCATTATTCTCTCCAAAAAAAATGAGTCCACACATAATGTGCGAACTCATCATGGTCGGTTTAGTTCTGGTGTCTGCCACCTGCTTGGCCCTTATGTCCAAGATTAAATATCGAGATTAGTTCTGGTTCTCGCAACCTGTTAGGCCCTTACGTCCTATTGAAATATCAGATTGACCATGAGCCGACCGCTCATTAGGAACTTGTTCCTGTGCCATTATTATACAAAATGAGCAAATCTAATACAAGATAATCGATTATTAGATATTAGAACACTCACAAGTATAAGGTAAAAAGGGGCAAATATTACACTTATACCTTTAGATTTTTCAGACAAAAAGGGTATTTGAAGTAGAAAATAAAAAGTAGTTACTTTGCAATTAATACATAGTAACTACTTTTTTATATTCAAATTATAAAACTCTCTTAACAATCGTTGGTGCAAAGTAACTAGTCATTGTCTGCAAGATCGTACCTTGTTCAGGTGTTGCCGCATTGACATATTGATTATTACCAATGTAAATGGCTACGTGATATGGTGCGCTTTCTGAACCCCAGAACAACAAATCTCCTACTTGTAAATTGCTTGCGGAAACAGGTTGACCATTAGCCTGACTCTTTTGGTAAACTGTTTGACCAACCTTAACTTGATCATAGGTAGTACGAGGCAAGTTCATACCAGCCGCATTCTTAAAGACATATTGCACCAAGCTAGAGCAGTCAAAGCTGTCTGGACCATTAGCGCCCCAGGCATAAGGCTTACCAACTTGTTGCTTAGCTAAAGCAACGATGGCACCGGCCTTACTTGAGGCTTGCGTTGATGCAACCTTCCTGGTAGTTAACTTTTTACTAGTCTTTTTCACTGCCGCATCAACAATTTGCTTAGCCTTCTTCACCTTTGCGGCCTTAGACTTAGTCTTAGTCGACTTCTTGGTACTTTTCTTAGTTACAGTACCCAAAGAAATAACGTTATTAACTTTCGTCGTTGTTTTCTTGCTCGTCTTCTTCTTAGTAGATACGTTGGTAACCTTGTCCTTAGTTTTGGCATTGGTAGAAGCCGGCGTGTCCATCCCGACATCAACGGTGTAACGCGCTTCAATCCATTCACGCGTACCAACCTTATACCAAAGGTTACCTTTCTTATCTACAGCAGTTTCGGCAACATTCCAAATAGTACCGTCTTTTGCACGGTAACCCGTGAACTTACCCTTATTATAATTAGTCCAAATGTTTAAGCCCTTACCGGGTAAATAATTAATCTTTACCCTCTTAATCGCAGTAAAGTTGGCTGCGCGGACAGTTTTCAGCGACGTAATCGCAGAGACACCTGTGACAGTAAGTGCCGCAGCTGCCCCCAACTTAAATAATTTATGTTTAGTCATTCTTCAATCCCCTTAGTAGCAAAACCTACTACTATAACTAACGACTTCATTATTGCATTTACGCAGAAAAAGAGCAACTAACAACGATTAGTATTTAATAATGAAAAAAGTGAGCTAAAACATAGCTCACTTTTGATTAATAATCTTTTTTTATAAAACACGCTTAGCAACACTTGGGTAGAAGTAACTACTCAAAGTTTGCTTGATAACGCCTTGACCAGGTGTAGCTGCGTGAATGTATTGATTGTTACCAACGTAAATACCTACGTGATATGGAGCTGAAGCTGAACCCCAGAAAAGCAAATCACCAGGTTGAAGGTTATTCATAGAAACAGTTGAACCTTGCTTAACTTGATCGTAAGTAGTTCTACCGATGTTCACACCAGCAGCCTTTGAGTAAACGTATGAAGTAAGACCTGAACAGTCAAAACCGTTGGCACCGGTACCGCCCCATACGTAATTCTTACCAAGTTGTGCTTCAGCTAAAGTAACAATAGCTGATGCATCACCAGTTGCTTGAACTGACTTCTTAGCCTTCTTGGAATTAGCTGGCACAGTGTATTGAGCCATGATCCATTGGTCTTCACCAACTTGGTACCAAGTACGACCCTTCTTATCAGTTGCTTGGTTAATAACATTCCAAGTAGTGCCGTGTGGTGCACGTTGACCAGTAAAATGACCATGGTTGTAATTATCCCAGATATTAACACCATAACCTGGAACATAATTGATCTTTACTCTAGTAGTAGCAGCTTGAACATTAGCAGTAGTTGAATCTGGCTTAACAGCACTTACTGTAGCTACACCGGTCAGAGTTAAAGCAGCAGCTGCAGTAACTTTTACAAAATTACTTTTAATATTCATATATTCTCCTATTATGTTTATATCTATATCACAAGTTATTAGATTTTTATATTTTGGTAACGAAAATTTATTTTATCGGAAAATCTTTAAACTTAATTAACTATTCAACAGACTCTATAATAAATGCCTTATATTACAGGAATATTACAAAAGTAATACTAATTTAATAAATATTAAACGGCTTACATTTCTTCAAAAACAGTCAAATGACATAGATGAACCACATAGAACTAAAAATAATTTACTATGTAAAAAAAGAGCTAGGTGAAATTCACCTAACTTCTTTTACTAATAATCTTTAGAAAGACATAACTTTAAATGTAATTAGTCGATAACACGCTTAGCTGATGATGGGAAGAATGATGCTAAGGTTTGAGTCTTAACATTTTGACCAGGAGCTGGAGCGTGAACGAACTTGCCACCGCCAATGTAGATACCTACGTGGTAGTTACCCCAGAATAACAAGTCACCCTTCTTAAGCGTCTTAGTTGAAACTGAAACAGTCTTACCAAGAGTGATTTGACCGTAAGTAGTTCTTGGCAAAGTCTTGTTAATTGCGTTCTTGTAAACGTATGAAGTTAAACCTGAGCAGTCAAATGCGTAAGGGCCCGCTGCGCCCCAAACGTAAGGTTTACCGATTTCCTTCTTAGCAAGCTTAACAATTGCGTTACGCTTCTTAGTAACAGCAGAAGTCTTCTTAACGGTACTTGCAGCTGGAGTTGAAGTTTCGATATCTGACATTGAATTGTCAGTATTTACAGTACTGGTTGAAACTTCGTCAGCGTGAACAGTAGCTGGAACATTAATAGCTGAGATACCTGTAAAGAAAATTGATAAAGCTGCAGTGTATTTAACTAAAGTACGTTTTAAATTCAAAATTAATTGTCTCCCTTAAATTATAGATTTCGTTTATTTAACATTTGTTTCAAATTTGATTGATTTCTTAAATCAGTTGACGGTTAATATAATACCTTCTGAATGTTACATAATTGTTTCAAAAGAACTACCATCACGTTAAGAAACCTTGTATATTAAAAAAATCTTGTAAAATTAAGGGCTTTCAAATCACTTTTCAAGCCTTGCTGTGATTGAATCTAGCTTACTCTTGGTTTCTGATAGATTATCATTAACTAATATGTGTGCGTAATCTTTCAAGTCTTCCGGCAACAGATTTAATTCACTGCCGCTGAGTCGTTCTTTGATCTTTTCGGGATCATCTCCTCGCTTTAAAAGCCGCTCTTTTAATTCTTCTTTAGTCGAAGTTGTGACATAAAGAAAATAAACTTTATTGCCTAATTGTTTCAAATAAGTATAAACACCTTTAATATCGACAATTAAAGAAACGAGATCGCTCTTTTTCCAAGCAAGGTTTAAGGCTTCACGACTTGACCCATATTGATAAGAGCCATATCTGACGTGCTCAAAAAAGTGCAATGTCTTGAAGCTTTCATCCGTTTCAAAATGATAGGAGACATTCTGCTTTTCCCCTGGTCTCATTGGACGCGTCGTGTGTGTCAAAACACGTGGTATGCCATATTTTTCATTTAAATAATCAGAAATCGTTGTCTTTCCGGCGCCGCTCGGGCCCGCGATCAAAATTATTTTCTTCAAAAGAAAGTCCCCCACTTGAAAATGTTGCTCATCTATATTAACATTCCAATGTTACAAAAGACCAAGATTTTTTATCAAGAGAGGAGATAACTCCATGAAAAAAGCAGATGTAAAAGTTGGCGCAATCGTTGGTGCCAAGTCAGAAGAAGAACTTAAGAAGCCATTCCAAGGTAAGGTAGAAAAAATTTATGAAAATTCTGCTCTCTTAGCTATCACTTCATACGATCCAGTTGATGCCACTGCAATTAGTGACTTGAACAACAAGATTGTGGTCAACTTCAAAAACTTAAAGGCTGCTCGTGCCGCTAAAAATAGTAAGACTGCTTCAACTAACGAAGTTAAAGTTGAAAAGATTGCTAAAACTAAAAAGGCTAACAAAGACAGCAAAAAGTAAACAAAATTCAAAAAGATCCTGGGTAATATTTACGCAGGATCTTTTTTTGCCTAAAATTAATACAATATCGATCTATTTAGGGAGATTTTTTATGAAAGAGAAAACTCGAACTGTTTTATTCTGGTTCATCCTTATTCAGCCGTTTTTGGACCTTTATTGGTTTTATCATGGCAAATTGGCTGACGTCTTGCCGTTTACTTTGCCTACAATCATTAGAATTTTGGCTGTTTTTGTTATCTTTTGCATGTTCTTTAGTCAAAAACAGAATTGGCAAAAATTGGGTAAAAACAAATGGCTACTGTTTTATTTAGCCTTGCTAGTAATTTACTCGGCTCTACACTTGTTACACGTGAAACATTTTAATAGTATTAATCCAAATGATTACAACTATTCGACTGTCAGTGAAATCTTCTATCTCATTAGAATGCTTTTGCCGCTGATGGTGATTTTCTTTACTACCGCGTTAAATTTCACTCGCGATCAATTCAGACATGTAATTGAAGGAATCAGCGGACTATTTTCATTCACCATCGTGATCAGCAACCTTTTCGTGATTTCACTTAGAAGTTACGAAACCGGCCCGATCAGTGCCAATATTTTTGAATGGTTCTTCAATCCTAACATCGGCTATTCCCACATGGCTTCTAAAGGCTTCTTCAACTTTGCCAACATGGTCTCGGCCGTACTATTCATGCTAGTGCCCCTGATGCTCTACTTCATGTTCAGTCATTTTAATTGGAAAACCGTTACTTTAAATGTCGTGCAGGCCCTCGCAATGATCGAACTTGGAACTAAAGTCGCGCTAATCGGCTTAATTGGTGGCATTATCATCGGTATTTTGCTCTACCTTTTCCATTTGTTCATTGTCAAAGATGTCATCAAGAACGGCAAGGCAATTTTAGTAGCGCTGATAATCGAAATTAGTGCGATGGCGATTATCCCCTTCGGTCCAGCAATCCAGCGTTACAATTATGAAAAGTTTTTAGCGCAACAATCTGATAACAGCTTAACTGTTGCTAAGAAAGAATTAGCCGCTGGTCTTAAAAAATATCCAAGCGGCGAAAAACGGAAGCAATTTTTAATCGAATTTATCGAAGAGCATTATCAAGATTATGCCCTAAACAAAAAGTTTGTCACTAAGAGCTACCCTTACAAATATGATCCAGAATTTTGGCTTAAGATCATGAACGAGCCGGGAACTGCGCGGATGCAAAACCGTCACGTTGAAAGGGCTATGCTAGATCAAGTAGTTAAGACTAACAATAATAAGTTGGACAAGTTCTTAGGTATCTCATATACCCGTGAGACCAACATTTTTAACCTAGAGCGAGATTTCACCAGTCAGATCTATTCATTAGGTTGGATCGGGATGTTGCTATTTGTTGGCCCGTACGTAGCAATCATGCTGTACGCTTTTGTTAAATGGCTAATGAATAGAAGAAAACGCACCTACCTGATTAGTTCCATGCTGCTTTCAATCGCTTTTATGCTGTTTGCGGCATTTTCGTCAGGCAACGTCATGGACTTTTTAACCGCCAGCTTCATCTTAGCCTTCGTTGAAGGCGAATTATTAGCTGAAATTAAAGCCAAAAATTAAAGAAAAAATCCTCATTCGTCTTCGAATGGGGATTTTCTTTGCTTATTTTCCTTGCTTGATGAAGCTTTGATCTGGCACCCGGATCAAGTAATAACGCGTTGCCAAATGCCCTGCGTGCATTCCAATACCGTTTTGCCAATTCTTCTTATATGTCGCCGTATAAATGGCTACATAAGCACGTTGATATTTCTTATCCATTTTCTTAAGCGTCTTTTTAACGTATGGAATCTTTTCTGCATTAACATCTAATGCCGTATCACCATACGCAATCGATGCATAATCACTAGACGCCGTGATTTTGCTTCCTGCCTTATAAAAAGTATATGACTGAGAACCGTATCTCTTCTTAGCTGAATCGATCGTGACATAGCTTGAATTGCCAACCCCTGTCTTCATTATCAGCGGTTCATATTTAACGCTTGAAGTAATTCGACTTGCATCTTCCAAATCTGGATTATCCATAAATGTTTGATTAAACATCCAGCCAGCTGCTACAAATAAAATGACCACCTCAACTATATTCAAGATAAAGTTAGGCCAGCTAAAGTGCTTATGCTGTTTAATAATCATCTTAATTCGTCTACGACGAATATTTTGGATAATAAATACTAAATACAGTATGATGGCAACCCAGGTTAAGATACCAATAATATTCCAGCTAAACATGACGATTCCTCCTTGCTCTACATTATAGGGGAATTTTTTCAAAATTTGAATAGCTTAACTATTGAATACTTGGGATTTAGGTGAGAAGATAGGCATTGAGTACATTAGATTTATTAGGTATAAAATATGGTAGCAATAGCATTTTATTCAATAACTGGGCAAACTAAACGTTTTATTGATAAAACGCAATTAGAAGCCCATCAGATCAGCGATGCTAAACCCAAATTTGATATGGGTCAAAAGTACATTTTGATCGTTCCTGCATACCAGGATTTCATGATGGATTCAGTCGTTAACTTTTTAACGTATAAAGACAATAAAAAGAATATTATCGGAATTATCGGTTGTGGTAATCGTAACTTCAACGACCTTTTTGCTCAAACCGCGAAGAAGATCGCAGCTACGCTAAAAGTGCCGATTCTTTATTTATTGGAATTTAGTGGCACAAGTGAAGATGTCAAAAACGTTCGCAAGATTGTTCATGATCTTTCTACTGGTGAAAGCACCAAGAAAATCCGAAAACCTAAAGAATTACGTGGAAATATTAGCTTTTTAAGTGATTTTAGAGATTGAGTATGACTGAGAAATATTACGAAGCAATTAACTGGAACGACATGGAGGATCGTGTCGACAAATCCGCTTGGGCGAGACTAAACGATATTATTTGGGAACCTCGCAACGTTCCGGTTAGAGAAGATAAAAAAGAATTTATAAAATTAGATAAGCCAATTCAAGAAGCTTTGCTTCATGCTTTTGGAGCATTGTCTTTCTCGTCTGGCTTACAAATGCGTAACGGTATTGAACAGATTAAGGCGGACGCAATTACGCCTGAAGAATCTGCCGTTTTAAACGCGTTGCAATATTTGGAATCAATTGCCAATAAGAGTTACAGTTATGTTTTGCATGAGTTATCTGATGACAAGACTGTCGAAGAAACTTTGAATTGGGCAAACAATAATCCTTATTTGCAAAATAAGATCCATATTTTAAATAAAATCTATCAAAGTGGGGATGCCTTGCAGAAAAAAGCAGCTGATGTAATTTTGGAAACTGCTCTTTATCACTCTGGCTTCTTCGCCCCACTCTACTTGTTCGGTGACGGCAAGATGGTTAGAACTGCTGAAATTGTTAAGTTAGCCTTACGTGGTACCTCATTCAGCGGTATCTATCCTGGATATAAGTTCCGCTTAGGCTATAGCAAGCTTGGCAAGAATGAACTAGATAGATTAAAGGAATGGATCGACAACTTATACGATGAGTTAGTAGCTAACGAAGAAAAGCACATTCATTTAATGTATAAAGGCACTGGTTGGGAAGAAGATGCCAAACATTACTTCTACTACAGCGTCAATAAAGCTTATCTTAACTTAGGCTTTTCAGATAAGTATCCTGATACAGCTAATACTATTAACGCGACAATCGGAAAAGGTGTAATTAAGAGTGCCGTATTTGAAGACTTCTTCTTCTACACCAATGACCATTCGCTTAATAAATTTAAAGAAATCAAATAATATTAACCTTGATGTACTAAAGATCGAATCAAATTGATTCGGTCTTTTCTTTTGGCAAAAAAAGATCAATCACCTGCAAATATGCAAAATGATTGATCTAAAGTCTATCTATATAAATATGCATTCATTATGTTTAGAATTATTTATTGTTTTGAAACGAAAATCTTGTCACCCTTTTTGATTGATGGGTTAGTAGGAGCAACTTCTGAAACACCTAACTTTGGAGCAGTGAAGCTAGCAGCTTCACTAACTGAAGCACCGACACCCATCATACTAATTGAAGCAACTACAACTGAAACAACTTTAACAATTTTCTTTGAGTCTAACATAATGAATACCTCTATTTTCTAAATCACTTTAACTTGTTGGAACTTTTCGTTCCCTCATTCCTTACGCCTTTGTTATATAACATGCATTATATAATATAAGGGAAAAATAAAACTTTTTTAAAAAGAAAATAGATAGCGCGAAAGCTTGCTATAATAACATTTGTGCCAAGTTTTGACTGGAAAAAGAGCAAAAATAAAAAACAAAAATTTTTGTTATCATTACAAAAAAGACCCGAATCACTTAGATTCGAGTCTAAAAACCTTATAAAATTACTTTTTCTTTTTAATTTCTTTTTTAGCAGTTTTGCTCTTCTTTGTTTCCTTCTTAGCAGTCTTCTTTTCTGGCGCTTCATATTCACGCACAACTGTCAGCTTTTCAATGATTGCTTCTACTAGTTGATCTATCACCTTATCAGCATCTTTTTCAACTTCTTCTTCAGTTGCCAATTGATCAATTCTAAAATGCGAAACATTAACATAATCAGACCGCGTTTCAAAATAAACATTAAGCGGATATTCTTGCCCTTCCTCAAAAAAATTGACAATCTTCTTATAATTGCTGTAAGGCAAGTTGATGATATTAGTCTCTAAAGCAAACGTTACCGGACGCTGACCTGTCACTGCCAGCTGAGTTTGCACTAATGAATCATGCTTGAACGCAGCAGCGACTTCCTTAATCATCTTCTCTGCATAAGGCTTGATCTTGCTCTTAGATTTGCTAATATCGCCATATTTTACTGTTTCAAGATCTTGAATGTAATCTTGATTTTCAATTTTATTATTTAAATCTTCTAAATTAATCTTCAAAATAAACTTTCCTTTTTGTTAATTCTACTCACTAACATACTACAAAAAATTTTTTTGTCATCACTTTTTAGAATTCATAATAAGATTTTGCTAGAATAGTACTCATGAAAAATAAAAAAATTAATTTAAAGTACTTATTTTTAATTATTCCAATTGGATTAATATTAGTGCTTAGTCTAACTTACCTTGCAAACAAAAATCAAATTGATGACGAAATTAATTGGATGATGATGAAAGAGAAACAAAAGCTCAATGTTCCTCTAGAAAATCAGCTCCCCGACCTGCCTAACGGCTGCGAGGTAACTAGTTTATCCATGCTTATGAACTATTATGGCATCAAAGTTACTAAAAATGAACTAGCACAGAACATTCAACACGTCGATTCTTTTACCGACAATGGCCGTTATCGCGGTAATCCTAATCAGGGCTTTGTCGGTCATATGACTGTAGCAAATGCCGGCTGGTGCGTTTATAATGGTCCGCTTTATAACGTTGCACGTAAATACACCAACCACATCGTTAATGCTTCCGGCAGTAATTTCCTGAAAATATTAAAACTAGTTTCCGATGGTCATCCCGTTTTAATTATTACTACTACAACCTTTAGCCGCGTCAACAATATGCAAACGTGGGAAACTAACTCAGGTAAGGTGAACGTTACACCATCATCACATGCTTGTGTAATTACAGGTTACAACAAGAAAAAGAAGGTTGTCTACCTTAACAATCCTTATGGATTTAAAAATCAAGCTGTAAACTGGCATAAATTAGAACAGAGTTACGACCAACAAGGTCAACAAGCGCTTTACATTAGTTAAACAAAACAAAAAGGACAAGCTTTATGGAAAGCTTGTCCTTTTTCAACTCAAGGCACATGCAAAAGCACATGTGGACATTTAAACTGTTCACATCAGTATGTCCACCATCAGCACTTCCCGTGCTTGCCACTTAAGGCGGATGTCCTCTATCTCATAAATATACGCATCTCGCGTTCATTAATCGACTCGTCAACTACGCATTGTACTATCTTTTATGTTTCATGTACAGCATTATCTTCTTAAAATGGCGATATTTTATTCTATAGAATGCTTCAATGCACATCGTAGATAACAAGAAACCTAACCCAATTGCGGCAGTAACAATTGCCACTCGCAAAATCAGCTCTTGTCCTTGTGTATAATTGCCTGCTACAAGTGCACGAACGGCCTGATAAGCTGGCATCCCCGGCACCAGCGGTACCAATGCAGGAATATTAAAGATCGTTGCAGGACATTTTTTTCTCCTAGCAAAAAATAATCCCAAAATTCCGATTAAAAATGCACTAATCAGATTAGAAACCATTCTGCCCATACCTAAGCGAAAGCAAAACCAATAAGCCATCCAGCCTACTGCTCCACTAATTCCAGATGAATTAAGCGCACGATGTGGGACATTAATAGTTAACGCAAATCCTACAGAAGCAATATAAGAAAAAGCAACATTAATTACTATCTCTAACCAAAAAGGCATCGTTATACCCCCATGAATTTCAAGATCATTCCGACTCCACCACCTAAAGCAAGTGCGGTTAAGACGGCTTCACACATTCTTACAATTCCAGATAGCAAATCACCCATAAATAGATCTCGCAATGCATTGGTTAAAGCAAGCCCTGGAACCAAAGTCATTAGCGCTCCAATCAAAATATTATCCACGATCATCTGTGAATCTAACCAATTCAAGCCTACTGCTAAAAGTCCCATCACCATCGCCGCGATTAATTCTGATAAAAAGCGAACTTTAGTGTACTTTTTAAATTCACAATATGCCCAAAAACCGACACCACCCACTAAAGCAGCTCCTGGAAAGTCGACCCAATCATAATTATCCATAAACAGAACCATCAAAGTCGCACTCAGAATTGCTGCACCAACTACTTGCAACCACATAGGGAAAGAAGGAGCATTAGCTACTTGGACTATCTTTTCCTTCAATTGTTGTAAATCAATTTGCTTAGCTGCAAATTGTCGCGATAATGCATTAACACGATCCACTAACTCCAGATTAATATTACGATCTCGCACTTGCTTCATTTGAGATAAGTTACCCCCATTTAAGCTCATAAATACACAAGTAGGAGTAGCAAAAACACGCGGATTTTCTGCACCCGCGTTCCGAGCAATTCTAAGCATCGTGTCTTCAACCCGATACATTTCACTACCGCCTTCAATCATTAAGCGTCCAGCGGTTAAACAAATATCCAATATTTCCTGATAAAATTTAGTATCGTGCTTATCGGACATAGTTTTATCCTCAATTCATTGTTTCAATATCTATAGTCTTATCTACCCAATCGCCATGGAAGAAATCTCGTTCGTGACTAACAATAATTACTCCACCTGGGAAATTGACGATGGCTTTTCTCAAGGCATCTTTCGTATCGTTGTCCAAGTGGTTAGTTGGTTCATCAAGGAAAAGCAAGTTAGCTGGTTCAAATTGCATCTTAGCTAATTTTACTTTTTCCTGTTCCCCACCAGACAATTCTTTCAATGGACTCATCGCTTGTTGCGCAGTCAAACCCATACGAGCAAGTGCCTGTCTTAATTCCTTAGGCTTCTTGCGTTCAAATTCTTCCTGCAAATATTGTAGCGGCGTCATATTATTATTTGGCCAAGCTAAATCCTGCTTGAAGTAAGCTAATTTTGCCGTTACTGATAATTCATACGAGCCATAAATTGGCTTGAGTTTTCCTAATAACGTCTTAAGCAAGGTAGTCTTACCAATTCCGTTAAAACCAGTGATTGCGACCTTTTCGTTGCCACCAACGGAGAAATTAAAGGCAGACTTAACTAACGCATGATCATAACCAATTACTAAATCTTGTGTTTGTAAAAGCAGGTTAGAAGCCGTAGCAACATATGGAAATTCGAATTTAGCCCGACGGTTGTTTTTAGGTGGGGTTAAAATATCCATTCTTGCCAGTTGCTTTTCGCGTGACTTAGCACTCTTGGCACGAGTACCGGCCTTGTTCTTACGAATATATGCTTCGGTCTTAGCAATCTTGCGTTGCTGGTTAGCATATGCCTTAAGGTAAGTTTCACGGTTAGCCGCTTTTTGCCGCAGCGCTTGCTTCAACGTACCGGTATAACGCGTAATCGTACCAAAATCAATATCAATAATACAATTGGTAATTCTACCTAAAAAATCATAGTCGTGACTAACTACGATAAAGGCGCCAGAGAAGTTGTTCAGATAATCAACTAGCCAATCAATATGTGATACGTCCAGGTAGTTGGTTGGTTCGTCTAGCACCAAAACATCAGGGCTTTGCAAAAGAAGCTTAGCCAAAATAATTTTGGAACGTTGACCACCTGATAATTTGGAAACATCGTGGTCATAGCCGAGGTCCGCTAAACCCAACCCAGCTGCAACTTGTTCAATTTCGGTATCAATATCATAAAAATTGTTCTCTTCTAGGTAGGTCTGAATCTTACCTGCTTTTTCTAGCAATTGATTATCACTATTTTCAGCATACTTGGTATATAACTCATTTAATTCTTGTTCTTTTTTAAACAGCTCATCAAAAGCGGTCCGCAAAAAGCCGCGAATGGTTACCCCTGGTGCAAGCTTAGCGTACTGGTCCAAATATCCTACATCGATCTTATTTTGCCATTTAACTTGACCGTCATCTGGAATAATCTCACCTGTCAAAATCTTAATTAGCGTAGATTTACCTACCCCATTTTGACCGGTAACCCCCATGTGATCTTCCTTATTTAATACAAAGTTGGCATCTTCGTACAAAGTCTTATCAATAAAGCTTTGACTTAAGTCTTTAACAGTTAATAAACTCATTTTTCCCTCTAACTATTATTTGTAGATTCTTGTTCTTTTTCATACTTTTGCAGCGCATCAAGTACACGTGGCCAGTAGCGTTTAGGCAAAATCAACTGCAAGCGATCGTGATAAATTGGAAAATCGCTCGGTTTCATCCCCGTAATATTAGCCACTTCTTGATCTGTTAACCTATATTTATAAACGATGCGCTTAATTTCAACTGAAGCATGCCCTCTAAAATAAGACAAGCCAAAAAAGAAAATTGCAAAAATACCTGCCAGTATAATCGCCAATTGCAGATTTAATCTAAAAGTGTGCAGGCAAATAAAAAATACGGCAATAAAAGCAATTATTGCGGAAATTATGCCATAAATGACTGGAAATATTGATTCTTTTTTTTGCATAATTTTCTCCCTTCAACACAAAAGCAGTAACTTTTACGAACTTAGCAAAATTTAGCTAACTTTGCAATGACTTTTAATTATGAATTAAGTATACTTGCAATAACTCAATTTGTATTTAGAAAGAAACGATAAAATGAATAAAAATATCCATTACTATTTTTCATTAATCCACTTCCAAATCGATGATTTAGATATTCACTTAGTATTGCCGCAAACTTGGCAAGCAATTGATCTTTATCATGCAATCGCCCATGATCGAGAAAGCCTAGGTAAGTGGCTGCCCTGGGCCTACAATATGAAATCTTCAGCTGATGAAGCTAAATTTATCAAAACCATTCAAGCTGACATGGCTAAAGAGCGCATGATTGTATTGACTATTCTCGTTAACGGCGAACCTTGCGGCATGATTGATTTGCATAATTTAATTACCAACCAAAAAGGCGAAATCGGCTATTGGCTGTCTAGCAAATATCAAGGCCGAGGCATTATGACTAAAAGCGTACGTGAAGTGTGCAAATATGCCTTCAGTGAGTTAAATCTTAAATACGTTGACTTAATTGTTGCAGTTGAAAATGGTAAAAGCACCCGCGTTGCGCAAAATGCAGATTTTAAACTAATGGGAATTAAAGACAACTTGATTCATAACCATAGTATGGCTGGCAAAATTTTCAGAAAATTTAACTCAAATTAAAATAGACCCGTTACATCTTTAATAATAAAAAAGATAACTGGTACTAGCAGTGCAGGCAAAAAATTCAATGTCTTTACATCACGAATTTTTAATAAAGCTAGACCTGAACAGGCAATTAAGAAGCCACCAACAATGGAAATTTCTGTTACAAGTGGACCGGTAAAAAAGCTGGCTGATAAAAACTTGGCGACGAGATAAATACTGCCTTGCCAGCAAAATAGAACTGGAGCAACAACCAGCATCCCCCAGCCGAAGCTTGCACCAAAGACCATCGACGTTACAAAGTCCAACGTAGAATTAGTGAACAGCATGGTGTTATCGCCCTTTACAGCTGCAATAACGGGACCAACAATGGAAAGTGCCCCAATACAACAAAGCAAAATTTCAGTTGCGAGACCCTTGCCTAAATTGGATTTGCCAGTTTTAGCAACTAAGCGATCAAAATGTCCAGAAATATCAAGAGCGGTTCCACATACGCCGCCTAAAGCTAGGCTGACAATGAATAAAACGGGATACTGGCTCTTCGGCATGTTGTTGGTCACGTTTTCCCAGCCAATGCCTAGAGCAGCTAAGCCCATTGCGATAAATAAAACGTCTTCGTAACGCTTGTTAATCCCCTTTTTTACTAAACAGCCAATGGACGTTCCTACTAATAACGCTAATGTGTTCACGATTGTCCCAATCATCTTTCTCACCTCTCAGTTTATTTTACATCAGCAAAAAATAGCATCCCAGATCGGGATGCTGTTAATTTTTACCATTGAAACTTCCAGCCACCACTACTTGATGATGAACTAGAACTGCTGCTATTTGACGATGATGAAGCATTTGGATTCTTACCATAACCAGAATTAGAACCACCAGCAGGCTTATCTGAATTTTGATCATAGATTCGATAATTAGTAAATGCTTGCGGATCGTCCCACTTGATATGACTATTTTGGTCATTCAATTCGTTTTGTCGTGTCTCTTCATTATCTAACGTTTCAGTTTCTAAACCTAAATTCTTCCGAATTCTATTAGAAACCTTCTGCAATTCTTCAGTTGAAGCAACTTGAATTGAAGAACCATCAATCCAGGCATCATGACCTTGAATGTAGCCACTCTTCAAATTCTTAGCACAACCACGATAATTCAAAGTAAGACTAAGCATATCGTTAAAGGTCAAATTAGTTTTCACGTACTTGTTAAAAATATCAATTAACTTACGATAATTGCTCAGCGTATTAACAGACATGGCCTTATGCATAATCGCCTCAATTACTTGGCGTTGACGAAGTTGACGACCATAGTCCCCACGTGGGTCTTCTTTTCTCATACGGACATAAGCCACAGCGTGACGACCATTCAAGTGTTGCTTCCCTTTATGGAAATCACACCAATCATATGAAAAGTCAAACGGCACATTAACGTCTACGCCACCTACTGCATTAACTAAGCTGCGCAATGCCTTCATATTCACTTCTAGATAATAATCAATTGGTACATTTAACATGCTTGAAACAGTCTTCATGCTGGATTGACTACCACCAATTTCATAGGCAGAGTTTACCCTGAACATGAAATATTCGTCTCCCGGATCTCCCTTAATATCAGCTAAGGTATCACGCGGAATTGAGGTCATCGTTGCAGTATTTTTTTGCGGATTAGCTGTAGCTAAAATCATGGTATCTGAATTACCACGATCATGTCGTCCTTCAATACCTTGATCCACACCTAACACTAGGATAGAAATAGGTTGTCTATTAGCAATCTTAGCTGAAGCCGGTACATCGCTATCCCCCTTACCATCAACTGCACTATGAATGGCGAAATACATGTGCGCAGCCCATGCTACTCCAAAGCAAACAACCACTAATGCGACTACGCCAATAAAGCGTGCAAACATATTACCACTTTTTAATGCAGAACTGTCTGCAGCAAAAGCACGATTGCGGTGGAGATTACGTGAGGAATGTCTTGCTCGGCATTCTTCTCTTCGTTTTGGATTTTGGTCCATTCTTTGTATCTTTTCCCTTCAAAATTAATACATGTTCATTTGTATCACTTTTAATCGCTAGATAAAATAAAATTACTTATAATTAATAATAACTTATTTTTTGTGTTTCATTGTACATCGAATTATGATGTATACAAAATGTAATTAATGGAGGAAAATTTATGGCGATTCCAACAAGAAGCGAAGTCCCAGAAAATATGAAGTGGGATTTAACCCGAATCTTTAAAACAGACCAAGACTGGGAAAATGCCTACGACAAGGCAAAAGACGAAGTAGCTAAGCTAAGTGAATTAAAGGGCAGTTTGGCTAAATCAGGCAAAGACTTATATGAAGGCTTGACCAAGATTTTGGCAGTTAAGCGTGATGTAGAAAATATTTACGTTTATGCCACTATGTCTAGCGACGTTGATACTTCTAACTCACATTATTTGGGCTATGTTAGTCGCGTGCAAAGCTTGTCCAATCAATTTGAAGCAGCAACCAGCTTTATTAATCCTGAGATTTTAAGCATCCCTGCCGCAAAGTTTGAACAATTTAAGAAGGATGAACCAAGATTAGCTGATTATGCCCACTATTTGGAAATGATTACTAATAAGCGCCCTCATACCTTGCCAGCAGAAGAAGAAAAAATTATCGCTGATGCCGGGGATGCCATGAGCGTGTCCGAGAACACCTTTAACGTTTTAACCAACTCTGACATGGAATATGGCTACGTGCAAGATGAAGACGGCAACATGGAACAATTATCCGATGGTCTTTATTCATTATTGATTCAGTCCCAAAACCGTGACGTGCGCAAAGGCGCCTTCGATACGCTTTATGCAAGCTATAGTCAATTCCAGAACTCACTTGCATCTACTCTATCTGGTGTTGTGAAAAAGCATAACTACAACGCTCGTATGCACAAGTATGACTCAGCTCGAGAAGCCGCATTAGCTGATAACGGCGTGCCTGTTGAAGTCTACGACACATTAATCAAAGAGGTTGATTCACATCTTGACTTGCTCCACCGTTATGTCGCATTGCGTAAAAAGATTTTAGGTCTTAAAGACTTACAAATGTGGGACATGTACGTGCCACTAACTGGTAAGCCTGCTTTGTCTTATAACTTTGAAGAGGCAAAAAAGGTAGCAAAAGAAGCCTTGAAGCCACTTGGTGAAGACTACTTGAAGCACGTTGATTATATTTTTAATAACCGTGTGATCGACCCTGTTGAATCTAAGGGTAAAGTTACTGGTGCTTACTCTGGTGGTGCTTATGACACCGATCCATATGAGCTTTTGAACTGGGAAGACAATATCGATTCACTTTATACCTTAGTTCACGAAACTGGGCACTCAGTTCACTCTTGGTACACCCGCCATGGTCAACCTTACATCTATGGTGATTACCCAATCTTCGTAGCTGAAATTGCTTCAACTACTAACGAAAATATTTTGACCGAGTATTTCCTGGACCATATTACTGATCCCAAGACACGCGCATCCATCTTGAATTACTACCTTGATTCATTCAAGGGTACTTTGTTCCGTCAAACTCAATTTGCGGTATTTGAACAATTTATCCATGAAGCAGATGCTAAGGGCGAACCATTGACTGCTGATATTTTAGATGATGTGTATGGTCAAATTAACCGGCACTACTACGGCGATAGCGTTGAACCAGGTGGCGATATTGCCTTAGAATGGTCACGGATTCCACACTTCTACTACAACTTCTATGTTTACCAATATGCGACTGGTTTTGCGGCTGCGACAGCTTTGGCTAATAAGGTAGTGCACGGTAGTCAGGCTGACAGGGATGCATACCTGGGCTACCTTAAGTCAGGTTCTAGCGACTATCCTACTGAGATTATGAAGCGTGCCGGCGTTGACATGACCAAGCCTGATTATTTGGAAGATGCTTTCAAGACTTTTGAAAAGAGATTGAACGAATTCGAGAGCTTGATTGGGAAGTAAAAAATATTTATATCGAAAAAGCTGACAATTCATTTTTACGTGAATTATCAGCTTTTTTATTTTAAACGGAGCCTGTTAAACCAGCTTCAGTCCATTTATTTGGATTTTCATCTAGCATAATTTTTAACTTAGTTAACGTTGACGGTAACTTGAAATCATGCGTCAACGAATAATTATCAATCTCTTGATTTAATTTAAAAACAACCTTATTTAGATCAATATCTTGTTCTATTTCAATCAAAGCATGATCAATTATTGTCATTGCTTCAGGATCACCAGTAATATCTGGCTGTGTTTGCATACTAAGCAAAATAGATTTTATTCTTTGATTCATTTAAATCATCCCTGCAACTAAACCAACTACATACAAGAAGATACAACAAATCACAAGATACAAACTGCCCCACTTGACAGTCTCCTTCAAGATCTCGCCTTCGTCACCTTCACGGTTGATCGCACCGGTTGCTACCGCAATATTCTGTGGGGACAGCATCCCTGCCGTTGCACCCGTCATGTTCGATGCCACAACCCAGTACTTGCTTACGCCTAAGTCCGCTGCTGCTGACAGTTGCAAGTTACCAAAGAGCACGTTAGCTGAAGTGGCAGAACCAGTTAAGAATGTTCCTAATGCCCCAATAAGTGGTGCAAATAATGGATAAGCTGGCCCTAATAAGCTAACTAAGGCCACTGCTAATGCATCGGTCATTCCTGCATAGACCATTACTTTGGCTAATCCTACAATTGCACAAACCGTAATTGTTGTCTTCCAGACGCTCTTAATTACTTGTCCTAAAATTTGCATCATTTTCTTAAAATTAACGCCCTGAATTGCCCCACCGATTAAAGTAGCGACAAAAAGCAACGTACCTGGAGACGACAACCAGCTAATTGACAAGGTATTTGGATTTTTACCCGTGTAAATTACCAAGTTAGTTGTCACCTTATTAAGTAAATTGTTAACTGGTGCTACCAATGATGATGCAAAAATGACGAAGATGAAGACTAAGATAAATGGTGAACATGCCTTAAGCATTTCATTTGTACTTGGACGCTCCACATCAGATTCTTCCTCATCTTCATGCCATCTAGTAAACAAAACCGTAATAGCGATTGAGCAAAGAGAACCTACAATTGCAGGTAATTCTGCACCGACAAATTTAGCAGCTATTACCTGGGGAATAGCCATTCCTAGTCCTGACATCAAGGTAATTAAGCCAACGCCTTTTACAGCTTTAATACTGCCTTCTGTCAAAATTACCAGGATAAATGGTACTAACACTACCAATACAAATAATTGCAAAGTTACAATGAAAGATAAATTTTCTTGCTTCAAGTTAGTTACTTCAGCCAATGTTAAAATCGGCAAACCAATTGCACCAAAAGCTGTTGCTGTTGTGTTGGCAATCAAACTAATTACCGATGCTCTAATTGGATCTAACCCAAAAGCAATCAAAATACCTGCCGCGATTGCTACTGCTGTACCAAAACCTGCAATTGATTCAAGAAAGCCGCCAAAGCCCCAAGCGATAATTAGCACGATAATACGCTTATCAGTTGAAATCGTGGCCAGCATATTCTGAATGGTTTTCATTCCGCCCGACTCAGTAGTCACATTGTATGCGAATAACGCCATCACGATCACGAACATGATTGGCCAAATACCCATGATGATCCCTTCTAAGGCTCCCGTCATGGTATCTAAAACAGGTAATTTAAAGCTAAAAATTGCAAGCACAATTGTTAATACCAATCCAATTACACAAGCTCGTGCAGCTGGCATGCGCATCACACCAAGTGAAATAATCAACCAAATGATTGGCAACAACGCAATCGCAAACTTAATCCACATCTAACCCATCCTTTATCGTAAAATATCTTATAGTATATTTAATCATTAAATAAGTCAAAAGTTAAAACCAAATACTCAAATTTTATTAATTATTACAAATTCTAAAATTTTTGCTTGAAACTTTGCTCAACAAACTATATAACAATTAATGGAAAGTAAAATTTCTCACATCATTTGAGAACTACTCCTCGGAATGGAGTAGTTCTTTTTCTTTTTCAAATAAAAAACAGGTTGAATTTCTCAACCTGCTTTATTTCTATTAACGATGTTTAACTACATGGAGGCCATAAGCAACCAGATAAATTACTACTTCGATTGTAGCAATAAAGAATGTGACAGGCCAATTAGTGATAAAACCTAAGTATAGACCTGCCCAAACACCAATTAAGGCAAAGAAAACCGACCATGCAATCATCGCTGGAATTGTTCGACCAATATAACGGGCCGTTGAAGATGGCAATGTTAGCAAAATAAATACTAACAATGAACCAACAATTTGTGCACCGATAGCAACTGACATAGCTAAAGAAATTAAGAAAACAATTCCTACTAAGCCAGTATGCACACCGTGCGCAATCGCACCTATATGGTCAAATGAATCAAAGTTCAAGTTCCTTTGAACCAGCAAAATCATCAGCAAAACGATAACTGATAAAACAACCAATTGGATTACGCCTTGCTTGTCTACACCGATAATACTACCGAACAAAATATTCGTCGCATAACGGCTGTTAGACCCTGAAATAGCTAGGAACAAGACACCCAATCCAATAAACAGTGCAGAAATCGCACTAATTGAAGATTCCTTTTGATCACTATGCAAAGACAATTCACCAACGCCAATCGAACCTAATAACGTGAAGAGCAGCATCCCCCATAACGGCGCAATACCGATAAACACGGCAAAGGCTGCCCCCGCAAAGCCAATTTCTGACAAAGTATGAGCTAAAAAGGCATAGCTGCGTGCTACAACATAAACTCCGACGACCCCACAGGTAATCGCAATAAATGTACTTGCTAAGAAGGCATAACGCATAAATTCATATTGAAACATTATTCGAAATCCTCCTTAAACTCACTCATCTTTCCTTGTCTGATTGAACCCTTGTTAAGGTACAAGTAATCAGTCATATATTTTTTAGCTAACGGAATATCATGAGTAACGAACAAAACCGTAATTTTGTGTTCTTGATTAAGGTGCTTGATTAGCCCCATTAATTCTTCCTTAGCCGCCGGATCAAGACTCGCTGTTGCTTCATCCAAGATAATCATATTAGGACTATCCAGCAGCGCCTGAGCTAAATATGCACGCTGTTTTTGACCTCCTGAAGCTTCACCCATTCGAGTATCCTTAATCGAATCTAAGTGAGTTTCAATCAATTGATGATCAATTTGATCCTTCACCTTTTTTGTTTTAAAAAGTGGTGCATTTAAACCTATAAATGCACGAATTGAAAGTGGATATTCTGAATCAATATTTCTAAATTGTGGCACATAGCCTAATTTAACATCTGATGAGAAATTATAGCTACCATCAGTTGGCGTAAGCATCCCCATCAAAATCTTAATTAATGTTGTCTTTCCCGTTCCGTTTGGTCCCAAGAGAGCAGTCATTGATCCTTTTTCAAGATGAAAGTTAATATCCTGAAAAACGGTCTTTGTATCAAATCTCATTGATAGATCATTCACATCTAAAATCAATTTAGCATCCCCTTTACTTGCTAAATTCTATCTATTTTTTGCTAATATTAGCTAAATTTTGGTAATTTTCTCTCATCCAATCCAAGTAAGTCATATGATTTGGAATTGTTTCGCGAACGTTAAGTACTGGCACACCGTTTTCCTTAGCAAGCTTAACAAAAGTCTTAACAGTTGAACTACTTGCTTGAGTGTTATTAACAAAGAATGCGATCTTCTTATCCTTAATTTCATTAGTCATCTTATTGATGGTCTTAGGACTTGGATCAGTACCATTTTCAATTGCTTCTTCAAATTCCTTGTCGCCAATCTTGTAGCCAGCTTCTTCTAAACCGTAATCAAAAACAGGTTCACTAACGAAAACAGGCTTATTGTTCTTCTTATCAGTTGACTTAGCAATTTGCTTGATCTTAGCAACTTTAGCTAAGTACTTGTCACCATTTTCCTTAAAGTAAGCTGCATGTTTTTTGTCTAACTTAGACAGACGCTTAACTAAGTAGCTAACATACTTGGTTGGCATATCTAAATCATACCAGATATGAGGGTTGTCGCCCTTCTTGAGTCCCATTAAGTCTTCACCCACCAAGACTGGTTTCTTGCTTACTGAACTAGCTAACTTGTTCATCCAAGTGTCATAACCCAAGCCATTAGCTACGATAATGTTAGCCTTAGTCAATTCCTTGGCATCTGCAGTTGTTGGTTCAAAATCGTGTGGGTCAGTTGCACTGTTTTTAATAATGGCTTGAACACTGCCGTACTTACCTACAACATTCTTAGCAATATCTGCATAAACATTAGTTGTAGTCACAATTGAAACCTTGTCAGAGTTAGTTTTTGCACCTTTTTTATTTGAGCATGCGGAAGCTAAGAGCATAATCATGCCCATTAATCCCATGATAAAAAGTGACTTAGTAATTCTAGATTTTATTTTTCTCAATATAATTTCCTCCATACAAAAAAAGCATTTAAATCAGAAAGTTCAGCAATTCTTTTCTGACTTAAAGTTAGAATAAGCTAGTTTGATAATCGTGTCAATATTTTTAAGCGTATACAAATAGCACCAGTGCCTCTTAGACCTGATGCTATCAATAAAAACTTATAAATTATAAGAAATGTTTAAAATATAAAATTTGCTGAATTTTATTTAAATGCTTTTGTTCTAGAATTACATCATTATATAAACATATTTTTATATGCTTGTCAAACTATTCTTTGACGTGCTGACGTAAAACATCCAAGATTTTAATAATATGATTATCAGCTAAACTATAGTACTTTTCCTGCTTAACCCGTTCACTTTTAACCAACTTAGCTTCTTCTAAAATTCTAAGATGACGTGAAATAGCTGGTTGACTCACATCGAATTGCTTAACCAAATTATTTACACTACTTTTTTGATGATCATTTAAATAATAAAGAATCTGAATACGAATTGGATGATTGAGAGCCCTGGTGATCCGGATAATTTGATCGTTCAACTTTTTCACCTACTTACTAGTTTTAGCTTAATATATCCCTTAATTTTTCTCACAAAAAAACGCTACCCGAAGGTAGCGCAAAACATAACAGAGTATCTTGATTCAAGTAGAGATCATCAAGATACTTATATTATAATACGTTTTTTACATAATGGAGCATTTTTGATTAATAACTTAAATTATTTTACTCCAGTACATATTTTTATTCGTCAGGATCGTCCTTAACGTTCTTCTTCCAGAAACTCATGATCAAACCGGCTACGATAGAACCTATAATAGTTGCCAAGAAGTAGAACAAAATGTGACTTGGTCCACCAATGTTACCAGCAAGTGGTGATACCCAAAGACCACCGTGAGGAGCTGGAACACCAACGTGCCATAAACCAACTAACGCACCACCAACGGCTGAACCGATGATACATGAAGGAATTACGTGACCTGGGTCAGCTGCAGCAAATGGAATAGCACCTTCAGTAATGAATGAGAATCCTAATACCCAGTTTGAAACACCTGCACGACGTTCTTCCAAAGTATATCTATTCTTGAAGAAAGTAGTACCGATAGCAGTAGCAAATGGTGGAACCATACCACCAACCATAACAGCAGCCATTAAGATAGCAGCAGTAGTTGAGTGTGGGTCGTTAGCAAAAGCACCTGAAGCAAATACGTAAGCAGCCTTGTTGAAAGGACCACCCATATCGATTGACATCATACCAGCCAAGATAGTAGTAAGAAGTACCAAGTTACCAGTACCCATACCATTCAAGAAGTGGGTAATAGCAAAGTTAATACCACTGAAGATTGGGTTGATGATGTAGAACATAATAGCTGCGATTAACAGCAAACCTAAGATTGGGTAGAACAGCATTGGCTTCATACCTTCAACTGAGTGAGGTAATTTAGCAAATAGCTTCTTCAAACCAATCATTAAGTAACCAGCGATGAAACCGGCAGCAATACCACCTAAGAATCCAGCTGGTGAAGTTGCGTGTGATTGAACGTTAACTTGGAATTGACCGTTAACGATCGCAGCCATGTAACCACCAACGAAACCAGGCATAAGAGCTGGCAAGTCACCGATTGATTCAGCAATGTAAGCAGCAAGAACTGGAACCATGAAGGCAAAGGCCAAGTTACCAGCGTTGTTCAAGAAGATAAATGCAGGAGACTTAGCACCACCACCGTAGTTTTCTACGATGAAGGAGATAGCCATCAAGATACCACCACCAATAACGAATGGAAGCATGTGGCTGATACCGTTCATTAAGTTCTTGTAAATACCTGCCCATAAGCCTGGCTTTTCAGTGCTTGATGATTCTTCTGACTTGTCAGATGCACTTGCGTGGTAAACATCTGCCTTGTCATCCATAATGTCATCAATCAATTCACCTGGCTTGTTGATACCATCAACAACTGGACGGTTAACTAAGTGCTTACCGTCAAAACGTGGCATATCAACTTTCTTATCAGAAGCGATAATAACACCTTTAGCACGCTTAATTTCATCAGGGGTTAACTTATCCTTAACACCTTCTGAACCGTTAGTTTCGATTCTAACTTCGATACCGCGCTTCTTACCTTCCTTGATCAAGGCTTCTTGAGCCATGTAAGTATGGGCAATACCGTTGATACATGCAGTAACACCAACGATCAAAGGCTTGTTATCATCTGAACTACCTTGAGCTTTAGCAGCTTCCTTAGCCTTTTTAGCTTCGGCAGCCTTCTTGTCTTCTTCGTCCTTCTTAGTTTCAGCCTTTTCGAAAAGATCGATAACTTCTTCTGGAGTCTTAGCAGCCTTAAGTTTTTCAACCAATTCTGGATCAATTAATAAACCAGAAAGCTTAGCTAAAGCTTGAAGGTGAGTATTGTCAGCACCAGCTGGTGCAGTAATCATGAAGAATAAGTGAACTGGTTGACCATCAAGTGAGTTGTAGTCAATACCTTCTTTACTCTTAGCGAACAACACACGAGCCTTGTTAATTGACTTGTTACGTGCGTGAGGCATCGCAATTCCGCCACCAATACCGGTAGTAGATTCATTTTCACGGTCCCAGATGGACTTGATAAATGCATCTTCGTCGTTAACGATATCGGTTGCAACTTCAAGGTCAGTCATTTCTTTAATGGCATCTTCTTTGTTTTTAGCCTTAAGTTCCATAATCATGGACTCAGGACTTAATATGTCCTTAATTCTCATATATCTTTCCCCTTTAAATTAAGAAATTTGTTCAACCTTAATCTGTGGCAATACTGCGTCGATTTGACTCTTCACAGCGATATCCTTGGTAAATGCAGTAGCAGCACCACAAGCCATACCAATTCTAAAGCCTTCCTTAGGATCTTGAGTCTTGTAGTAAGTACCAACAAAACCAGCGATCATTGAGTCACCGGCACCAACTGAGTTGACAGCAGTACCAACGGCACCCTTAGCGTGGTATACGTGATCCTTAGTCAATAGGAAACCACCTTCGCCAGCCATTGAAACCATGACATTTTGTGCACCCATATCAAGCAACTTTTGTGCGTATTCAAGCATCACGTCGCTAGAATCAAAGGTTACGCCAAAGAGGTCAGCCAATTCGTGGTGGTTAGGCTTGATTACTAATGGCTTGTATTCCAAAGTATCAAGAAGAGCTTGACCAGTAGTATCAACTACGAATTCTGCACCAGCTTCCTTAATAGTTGGAAGAAGTGATTGATAAAAATCAGTTGGTAAGCTTGGAGTAAGTGAACCACTCATGACAACAATGTCACCCTTTTTCAAGTCGTTCAAACGATCCTTGAAAGCAGTGATTTCTTGGTCAGTAATGTTAGGACCAGCTGCGTTAATTTCAGTTTCCTTTTCTGCATGAATCTTAACGTTCACACGAGTGTTGTCTGAAATAGTAACGAAGTCACTTTCAATTCTCTTTTGGTTTAATTGGCGAACCAATTCCTTGCCAGTGAAACCACCAACAAAGCCCCAAGCAGTGTTATCAACACTTAATTGGTTAAGAATTTGAGAAACGTTAATTCCTTTCCCACCTGCTAAAAATGCATCATTATTAGTTCTGTTAACTTCCCCGCGGTTAACTTTTTCTAATTGAAGAACATAGTCAAGCGCTGGGTTAACAGTTACTGTATAGATCATTATTTTGCCTCCTCTAGGTTGATATCGGCAGGTAATGCCGCTTTTTGACTGGATTTAAGTTGATCTGTTACCACGTAAACGTCCTTGGTGTTGGCGAAAACCGCAAAGTTGCGTTCACCAATCTTGGATGAATCAGCTAAAACATAGGCATGTCTAGCTTGTTTAATTTCGGCAGCCTTAATTGCAGCTTCTTCGGGATCTGGCGTTGTAAGATTGCCATTTTTTTCGATTCCGTTAGCTCCAACAAAACTAACTGAAAAGTTCATCTCTCTAATTTGAGCGAGTGCAGTTTGACCAATCACCGCATGAGTGTCATCTTTGACCTCGCCACCAATTAAGATGGTCTTAATGCCGTGATTCAAGCTACATAACGCCGTTTCAACACCATTGGTAATGATCTTCACCTTGGGAACATCGGCCAAAAATGGGACTAACTCATATGTGGTCGTTCCCGCATCGATAAAGACATTATCACCGGGTTGAACAAAGTTGCGAGCTGCATACTTAGCAATCGCAATTTTAACGTCATGATTCAAATTAAAGCGGACGTTTTGGGAAACATCACGAGAAAAATTTTTTACTGATTGAGCACCGCCATGCACACGCTTAAGCATTCCGTTCTTCTCCATCTGAATAAGATCGCGACGGATAGTTGATTCGGATGTATCAGTTAAGTCGCATAACTCGCTAACGCGGCATACTTCGTGCTGATTAACGTAGTTTTCAATTAAGCTTTGGCGTTCCTGTGTCAGCATTTCTTTTTCACCTCTATCATTATTGTATCCGCTTTTTTCTCCAAAATCAATCACATTTCTTCAAAAATAATCATTTTAATTAATTATTCTTCATTAAAATTCATTTTTATGCATTTTTTACGCAAAAAACAGATCATATGTATTTACATGATCTGTTTTCGTAATCATTGATAATCATTCTTAGTCATTTTACCCTATTTGACGAAGAATAAACAAAAATGACGAAGAAAAACCAGCAAGATTATTTCTTGCTGGCTAAATAAATATTCTAATTAAGCAATCCACGCTTAAAGTTTTGCCATGGACCTAAATCATCAGTTTGTAAAATCAACTTCGGATAGATACGTCTGATCCACATAAAGGAAATTACTATTGCTAACAAAGCAGCCACAGCTGAAATTCCTGCTTCAAAGCCAGTCGCATTTCCTTTCAGCACTCTCATTGGCATAATGAATGATGATAAGAATGGAACATATGACAAAATCTTAGCCCAGATCGGATCACCTGCTGATTGCAAGTTGATTGCGATCAAGAAGCCAACAATACCGACAGTCGTCAAAGGTGAAACTGCCTTATTTGCATTCTCGCTCTTAGCAGTCAAAGCACCACAAAATGCGGCGAAGATGATGAATAATACTAAAGCTAGTACCGTGAACAGTAGGCCCCAGGACAAAAGGTTGCCTACGACTTGGTCAATCATCGGTTTGAACTTGTTGAAACTGTCGCTAACCCCACCAATATACGGTGCAGCATAATAACAACCTACTAAACCTAACGCATAAATTAACACCTGGGTAATAATTTCACCAAAAATGCCCGAAATTTTACCAGTTATGCGCGTTAACGGTGTTTGGTTCATCCCCTTTTATAAAATCATATTAAAACGACAGCTTCACATGTAAAGAAGGACCGATTTTGAAGAAAAAGTAGACCGATTGGGTATCAAAAAAGCTCCAACTAGTTCATGAAATACACTAGTTGAAGTCTTATAATATTCAACTTTAATATTTTTCCACCCACAAAAAATAGCCACCGAATTTAATCGATGGCTACAAACTTATTTTTATTTTTCTACGTATTTACCGTTGCAATAATCAAAGACAACTTCGCGATCAGCTAACTTAACTATAATCTGTTGATATTCATGTGCATAACCATGATGTGCCAACTTAATTTCCACATGACCGTCAGCAACTTCCACATCGTACCAGTTGTATTCGCCCTTTTGGTAATTGAAGTCCAGACCGTTATCTTGGTAATGAGTGTACTTACCTTTGTCGCCAAAGACTCTGAAGGTCATGGTCTTATCTGGCTCATCAGAAATGTGGCTAACTTCATTGCCCCATGGTAAAATCGTATTCTTCTTAATAAACAATGGCAATTTATCAATTGGAGCGTCAACCAGGATCGTATTCTTGCCGCTATATTCAACGCTATTCCAGAAATCAATCCATTCACCTTCTGGCAAGTAGACTGCACGGCTAGTTTGACCTTCTTGAACAACTGGAGCTGTCAAAATGTCTTCGCCCACCATGTATTCATCATTCATGTTATACACATGTGGATCATTTTCATAATTCAAAACAAGTGGACGCATGATTGGCAACCCAGTTTTACTTTCACGATAAAATTCATCGTACAAGTATGGTACAAAACGGTAACGTAACTTCAAGTACTTACGATAAATTGATAATGTTGGTTCACCAAATACCCATGGCTCTTGTGAGCGAGTGCCTAGAGCCGCGTGGTTTCTGTAAAGTGGGCTAAACAAAGCGCCTTCAATCCAGCGAGTCAAAAGTTCAGGGGTAGTATCGGCACCAAAACCACCAATATCAGTACCGGCAAAAGTAAAACCACTCATCCCCAAGTTACATAATTGCGGAATCATCATTTGCACGTGTGTCCATAAACTTTGGTTATCACCAGTCCAAACTGTGGAAAACTTTTGTGTTCCAGCATATGCAGCACGAGTAATTACAAATGGACGTTTGCCCGAGTACTTCTTAAGTCCCTCATAAGTTGCCTTAGCCATGTTATGACCATAGACATTGTGCATCTTTTTATGAGTGGTTTCCTCATCTTCATTATGGAAGACTACATCTTCTGGAACTTCACCTCTAAATGAAGCTGGTTCGTTCATATCGTCCCAAATACCTGAGACACCTAAGTCAACTAAGTACTTGCAGTTCTTAGCCCACCATTCACGTACTTGCTTGCGACCAAAGTCTGGGAAAACTGCATCCCCTGGCCAAACTTCATTCACATAAACAGTGCCATCTGGAGCCTTAACGAAGTAGCCTTTTTCAAGACCCTCTTGGTAGATCTTGTAGTCGTCATCCTTCTTTACACCCGGGTCGATGATCGTAATAATTCTGAAGCCGAGCTTACGCATCTTTTTAACAAAATCTTCTGGAGCTTCATAGGTATCTTTTCTCCAAGTGAAGACACGATATCCATCCATGTAGTCGATATCAAGGTGTAAAACATCGCATGGCAAATCATATTTGCGCAAATTTTCAGCGATCTTTTCTACTTGTTTTTGGCTGACACTATAGCCCCAACGTGATTGTTGATAACCTAATGTCCACTTTTGAGGCATTGGTACACGGCCGGTCAGATAAGTATAGTTAGTGATAACTTCCTTAAGTGAATCACCGCCAATAATGTAGTAATCAATATTGCCATCAACTGCTGAGTAGTAATAATAATTGTTGCTTTCTTTACCTAGATCAATGTGGTTGCGGTAAGTATTGTCAAAAAAGATACCGTAAGGATGACCATTTTTAATACCAAGTAAAATTGGAATTGACTTATAAAGTCGAGTGAAACTTTCTACTTGCGGATCAGGATTATCAGTATTCCAGTTGTCATAAGCATAATGACGCTTGTTTAAGAAACCTGTTTTATCACCCAGGCCATAAAATTGTTCATCGCTGGCTAAAGTCTTGATAATTTCATAATAGTTTTCATCATGCATGCCCAGCAATTTCTTAACATCATGGCCTTCTGATTCAGCTAGCTTCAAGTGCTCTTTGTCCATCTGACGATCGATTGGCGTTCTACTGCCGCGATAATCAATAATTAACGGATCGCCTTTTTCATCATAAACATCAATCTTTTCGTCATCGTATGCCTTAACAGTTAACTTTTCAGTTGTTATTTCAGCATGATCGCCTTTATCTTCAACATCAAAGTCAGTCTTAATTTCCTTATCGCCTTCAATGGCGTAAGAATTGCTGGCGTTGCCGCGATCTTGAAACACACGAATAATCTCTGGAGTTAAGACTGTTAACTCTAAAGGTTTATCTTGATAATTTAAAATAATTTTTTGTCCATCTTTAGTAAAGTTAATTAATTTATTAGTCATAAAATTCCCCTATTCAAGCCTTTTTGTATTCGCTTTCAATTTTAGCATAATAGTGCGCTCGATTAACTTAAAACTGGGAATCCGAAACTTTTTCCAACAAAAAAACCGCCTTGCGGCGGCTTCGTTAATTGAAAATATCTGACATTTTAGTTGGAATATTATTATTTTTAACAAAATATTTTTTAAAAGTAGTGAAATCTTGGTCTTCTCGATCTCGGTGTACGTACATATCATGCACTGCCCAAAATGCGGTAATTGCTAAATTAACACCTAGAACAATCAATAAACCAATCAAAATATATAGTAAGTACATCATTATACGTACACCTCCTAAATCGTTATCTGGCCCAGCGTGATATCTTCAATGAAATATCTTACAAAAGCCTCTCCAAAACTCATGCCTTGTCCATTGTAGACATGCCATTCTTCACGCTTTGCTCCAATTGTTCTAGCCATACTGACTAAAAAACAAATGGCTAAATAAACTAAAACTATGTTTGCAACTATCATAATGACCATGTCCACACGTCCTTCCGCATCTGTATCACTTAACTAATACACTAATATCTATTGCTTAATTTGTCAATATCTAATTCAAAATTTCACTAATGGATTTTATTTATCATGCTTCCCGCCAATATACAAAAAGCCATAAATCGCTGGTCCAATTACAATTGCACCGGCAACAGAAGTAACTAGTACTACGACAAAACGTGGCATTGCAAAAAAGTCTGCACTAAAACCCTTACCAGCCCAGGCTCCGACAAATACTATTGCCCAAGCAATTAGCATTGAAATAAATAATTTTAAAGCTGAAAATTCATTTTTATTTTTCATCATCTTCACCTTTATCTTCATCATCTGGCACATACTTAAGCAAATCACCAGGTTGGCAATCTAATGCCTTACAAATTTTGCTAAGTGTATCAAAACGAACACCATGTGCCTTACCTGTTTTCAAAATAGACAAGTTCGCCGGTGTAATCCCAATTTCTTTAGCTAAATCTTTTGACTTCATCTTTCTTTTTAACAGCATAAAGTCAACAGTTACTTCAATCATCTGTTTTCATCCCTATTAAATAAAAGTATCTGATTCTTGTTGCAGCTTTAAACCAGATTTAAATACTAGATAAATAATATAGATAATTGCTAAAAAGATTAAGGCATTCCAGCTACTTGCTACCCATTCACTAGAAAGCTGGTCTGCTTTAGCAAATTCACCAGTCACGCAAATCAACAAGACATTGACCCAATTTAGTATAGTATAAATACCTACAGTCGCCAGCAACCGCTGCAATAATTGCAGGTTATCTTGCTCAAAATACTTCTCTTGATTTAAATTTACAATCATTTTTTGTAAATAATGAACAATTACAATCATCACAATATCGGCAATTAATGCCACAGCAATCACCATCCATGCTGAAGGACCATTGCTTACTTTAAAAAATGGAGTAATCATCATTTGGCGAATCCAGCCTTGCGTTCCGGGCGTTATGACTGCAGCAACTAAAAAGATCAAATAGAAGATCGCCATCAAAACAAAGTATATTTCGCCAATCCAGGATACGATGTTAAGTAATTTAAAAACTTTATTTTTCATTTATATTCTCCCTTCCTAAATAATCTTGTTAGTGTCATCACGTAAGGCTAAGCCATGCTTAAAGATCAAGTAGACAACATAGACAATCGCAATAAATACCAGATCAGCAATATATGCATTAGGATAAAATGGTGTGCTGTCCATTGGCAAGATAATTGCCCAGGAAATAATTGACAACACTGTATAAACAATTGATCTAATTAACAATTGCTTCAATTCATGCAGGTTAGCCTGATCAAAGTAAACTTCTTGCTTGATATTCTTGATCAAGTGCCGCACATTATGAATGCCAAGATTAAAGAAAATAACAGCTATCAAACCAATAATCATAAAAGATGGTAGTATATGCCAAAATTGGCTACTATACTGGCGTAAACCAGGTTCTTTAGCAATTTCTCTGATTACATCTGGCATTTTAACTAATAAGAATACAAAAGATCCTGCCATGAGTGTACATACAGCAATTGAAAACCACATAAATATTTCAATAATCCAGCTAATTATCGTTATTAGATTCAGGATAAACTTTTTCATAATTCATTCTTCCCTATAGAGTTATCTACCTCTCATTAATTTTATTGTATTACGATAATTATTGGTTGTAAATATATAATTTTATATTGAGGTGCAAAAAAATAGCTATCAAACCATTTTAGGTTAATAGCTATTTTCTTATATTTAATTTCTGTTTTATCTTCTACCAATGCCCGAAAAGGCCAAGCCTAAGGCTGCACCACCAAGTGCTCCTGCTTGATGAGAGACAGGGCGACCACCATTAGCAATCTCATAGTGAAATTCAGTCACACCCTTAGATAACTTGCTTTGCCAGCTTAAAGGATCAAGACCAACACGAATTAAGTTGCAAACATAGTTAGCTGATTCGCCAGTTTCGAGTTGATGCTTAGCATTAAGCAAAACTTTGCGTTCTTCTGGTTTAGTATTTTCGTTTACTAACAAATCAGTAATATTATTCAAAAGCCAAATCTTCAAGTCGTTTTCATCTTCTTGATACATTTTGAGACCTTCTTTGATTTTTCATTTGCTCTTATTATAGTCCTAAAAAATCAAAATGAACCTTCAAAATTAATTCTCTAATCAACGAAAAGCCTGGCAAAAAATCGTCGCAATTATGCCTTCATAAAGCGCAGCCATTCCCCAGGGGACATGATAATCTTCTTTTACTATTGTGTTCCAAACATCTATTAAATCATTCATTCTCTCATATAACCTATTTACAATATTACGATTTACTATATTATAATATTGTAAATTATAGTCCAACAAAATACCGAACCAGCTTCGCACTGATTCGGTATTTTTTACTTATACATATATTTCTTACATGCTTCTTCAGGATCCATCCCGTGACGAATCTTAAGTGCAACCTCAATTGACACGTCAGCAATAATTGATTGCGGATCAATCACGTTATAAGGATGATCTGGTGCCTTTTCTTGAGCTAAAGATAATTCAGTACAACCAAGCAAAATAACGTTGCAGCCATACTTATCATGCATTGTTTTCAAAATCTTGTGATACAAGTCATGATCAACAATGCCTTTTTCTTTAATATCAGAATAAATCAATTCATTGACCATCGGCTGAATCTCAGGACCACCTAATTCTACCGTCCTGCCAACTTTTTGAATTTCATCGGCATATAAATGATCATAAATTGACCCTTCTGTAGCAATTAAGCCAATTTTCTTTTCATCAGGATAATTATCAATAAAATTGTGCACTGCAATCCGCATCATATGCAAGAATGGCTTATCAGTAAGTGCTGCCAAATCATCATAGAAATAATGCGCAGTGTTGCATGGCATTACCAAAAAGTCTGTTCCCAGCTTATCCTGGCCTTCTACATCATCTTTTAAATCATAAAAGAAGTTAGGCTTAGAATGATCCTTAATATAAGCAGTTCTATCAGGAACTTGAGCATCATTAACCAAAATATAGTTTAAATAATCTTGGTCTCGCGCAATTTTTACTCGATGGTTAATTAAACGAACATAACTTTCAGTGGCAATGGTTCCCATCCCACCAATAATACTAAAGAAATGTTTCATCTTATCTTCTACTTTCTAAAATGCTCTTTTTGACCTTCTAATTCATTGATCACTTCTTGAGCAACTACGATATCTGATGGATATGGAGTATTTACGCCGCGAATCTTTTGGAATGCATCTGCACCCTTGCCGCAGATTAAGACTACATCATCTGGACCAGCCATAGCAATCGCGTCATGAATAGCTTTCTTACGGTCTAATTCAATTGTAACGTCGCATTTAGAGTGATCAATACCTGAATCTATTTCCTCGGCAATACTCTTAGGGTCTTCGAATCCTGGATCATCAGTAGTCAAAAATGCTTTATCTGCATATGCACTTAAACTTTCACTAAAGCCTGGACGACGAGATACCCCTTTATCACCAGGTGCACCAACGACCACAATAATCTTAGGATTATTAAATTCACTTTGCATGAAGTTCATTAAAGCCATCATCGAAGCTTTATTGTGTGCATAGTCAACTACAACCATTCCGTGGCTCTTAGTTCTTTCAGTTTGCATACGACCTGGAATAGTTACATCACGAATACCCTTAGCACATTGATCATGGTTAAGGCCTGCAAGACCAGCACCGATAATCGCAGCAGTACCGTTTGATTCATTAAAGTCACCAAGCATCTTCAAAGTATAGTCACCGTTGATTGGCACTTTACGTGCCTTATCACTAGAGCAGAATAACTTGAAGCGAGTTTCCTTCATATCTAATTCTTGAGAAGCAAATCTGAAGTCAATTGGTACCTTTAAATCCGGATTTTCAAAATCTTCTCTAGCAAATAAGTAAATGCTATCAGGATTAGTAGTAGTGGTTGCTGCAGCGTAAACCTCATTGAAGTGAGCAGTTTCTGCATTGATAATACACTTGCGTGAATTTACCAATAATTGCAACTTGCAGTGTAAGTAATCTGCAAAATTAGGGTGTTCATTTGGTCCAATATGGTCTGGACTAATATTCAAGAAGAAACCTAAATCATAAGTTAAACCAAAGACACGATTCTTCTTGTATGCTTGACTTGAAACTTCCATTACCAAGTGAGTCATTCCGTTATCAACAGCAGTACGCATGTCACGGAACAAGTCCAAACTTTCTGGGGTAGTCAAACTAGACTTAAAACTATCTTCTGGCTTTGGCCCAACAACGTCATTAACTGATGAAATCAAAGCGGTCTTGCCGCCATTAGCTTGGTCGAGCATTCCCTTTAAAAAGTATGCAGAAGTAGTCTTACCCTTAGTTCCAGTAAATGCTACTACATACAAATCATCTTGTGGAAAACGGAAGAATGCTGCTGAAAGTAATGCCATTGCCTTTGATACGTCACGTACGATCAATGCATGCATCCCTTTACCTTCTGGATAAGGTTGTTCAGCTACGTAGCAGATTGCTCCATTATCTTTAGCCATTGATAAATATGTTGGTCTAAAGCCTGCACCTTTACAGAAGAATAAAGTGTTAGTTTGGATATCACGTGAATCATATGACACGTATTCCATCTTGGTTGCTACAGTATCTTGTACTGCACTTGACTTAAGTAAATGATGCTCTTTTAAAATTAAAATACAGGTATTTAAAGAAATACTCATTTTTTCTCCTCGTTGTATTAAAACATTTCAGTCAAAATTATAACACAGCTAGCCCTTGCTGTTTGCCTTCTTAGGATTAAGTGGTAAACGAATAATAAAACTTGTCCAATTCTTATCCGATTCGCATCTAATAGTTCCGTGATGCAAATCAACCACACCTTTGGTGATAGAAAGGCCCAATCCTGTACCACCAGTTTTTGTATTGCGCGATGTCTCCACGCGGTAAAAACGATCAAATATCTTTTTCAATGATTTCTTCGGAATAGGTTCACCATTATTTTCTACCCGTAATTCAACTTCACGTTTATTTACTAGATTAGCCACTAATTTAATCTGCGTAGCGCCAATACCGTATTTAAAGGCATTAGAAATCAAATTATTATAAACTCGCACTAATTTTTCTGCATCAGCCTTAATGGTTAAATTTTTGGGCCGAGCTTCAATTTTAATTTCTATGTCCTTTTTCTCAGCTTCTAGTTCAAATCCCGCAGCAACTTGCTCTAACATTGAATAAATATGTAAATTGCTCAAATTCAACTTAGTAGATTTAAGGGTAGTATATTCAAATAAATCATTGGCAAGAGACTTCATCTGCTCAGCCTTAGTATACGCAATGTTAACGTATTTTTGCTGATCTTCTGGTGAGGCAACCCCACTTTTCAACAATCCCAAATAACCAATAATTGAAGTTAACGGCGTTCTGATATCATGCGAAACGTTGGTAATCAATTCATCTTTTGACTGTTCAATTGCACGTTCCTCATTAATTGAATTAACCGTACTATCAACTAAAGAATTAATAGAATCAACCACACGTTGCAAATCTGGACGAACTCGAAAGTTGATTCGATGATCAAAGTGTCCACTTGCAATATAATGCAATTCTGAAATTACGTGGCGTAGCTGCATTTGATGATAGCGTCTAATCAGTCGCCAATATAAAACGACAATATCGCCTATCTCCATCAAAATAATAAACGTATTCTGCCAAGACCAAAGATGATACCCACCAGCAAATGTCATTGTTTTTTTCAAAAAATAAATGCCATTAACTAAGCTCTCATCTTGCAAAATAGCCAGGTGAATCAGAATAATAATTGATAAATTTAACAAAAGCAGAAGGACGATGGTTACCACTCCTTCTGCAAACAACTCACTTTTTTCAGCGCCAGTAAGCTTGACGCGTTCTTTTTTCATTAACTACGCCTCGACTTTATATCCTACGCCCCAAACAGTTTGAATGACATCTTCACCGCCGGTAGCTTTTTGAATCTTATCACGCAAGTGTGAAACGTGAACCATAACAGTTTTAGCTGAAACAATAGATTCTTGTTGCCATACGCGTTCAAAGATTTCATCTGCTGAAAATACCCGGTTAGGATGACTAGCTAAAAGATATAAAATACCAAATTCAAGAGCAGTTAATTGAATTGCTTTGCCATCAATAGTTTTAACTTCGTGTGAATCACGGTTAATAACTAATGGACCTACCTCCAAAACATCTGGTTCGTCATCTTTAACTTGTTTTTGACTACGACGAAGAAGTGAACGAACCCTAGCCATTACTTCAAGTGGATTGAATGGCTTAGATACATAATCGTCGGCACCGGTGATTAACCCTTGAATCTTGTCCATGTCGCCAGTCTTAGCTGAAACAATAATAATTGGAATATCTGAATCTTTTCTGACTTCCTTAATTACTTCAATTCCTGACATATTTGGCATCATTATATCCAGTATCATCAAAGCGATATCTGGAGTCGTGGTTAATTTAGTAATTGCTTCTTTGCCGCTATATGCCGCAATTGGTTCATAACCTTCATTTTTCAGATAGATGCTTAATAATTCTACGATTTCCTTGTCATCATCAACAACTAAGATTTTCATAAAGAAAACCCCTCTCTTTATTTTGCTAATTGATTATAGTCTGTATCTTTATCTACTAGTGTAGCAGACCCTATGGTCTATATTTTACTATTTTTCAATAAAAGGCTGAAAGGTAAAGCTATTTTTTAGAAAAATACAAAAAATAGAGCAACTTGTGCTCTATTTTACTTCTATTCAATTTCTTTTTTACCAGTGTAAAGCTCATAGTAGTAACCCTTTTGCTTCAATAGCTCTTCGTGGTTACCAGATTCAATGATATGACCATGATCAAGTACCAAGATCAAATCAGAGTTTACGATAGTTGACAAACGGTGGGCGATAACAAAACTAGTTCGTCCAGCAAGCAAGTTGTCCATACCTGCTTGAACCATCTTTTCGGTCTTAGTATCAATACTTGAGGTTGCTTCATCCAAGATCATTACAGGTTCGTCAGCAATCATCGCTCTCGCAATACTGAGCAGCTGCATTTGCCCTTGTGATAAATCTCCACCGTCTCCATCAATCACAGTATCATAGCCATGATCAAGATCGTGAATAAATTCATCGGCATGTGACAATTTAGCTGCTTGGTAAACATCATCATCACTAGCTTCAGGATTACTAAAGCGGATGTTATCCATGATAGTGCCAGTAAACAAGTGTGTTTCCTGCAAAACAATTGAAAGTGATCTACGCAAATCATCCTTCTTGATCTGTTTAATCGGGATACCATCATACGTAATTTTACCTGAATCAATATCATAGAATCGGTTCAACATATTTGAAATGGTAGTCTTCCCAGCACCAGTTTCACCAACCAAGGCAACTTTCATCCCTGGCTTGGCATTGATTGAAATATCATGCAAAATTTGGTGTTCTGGAACATAGCTAAAATTAACATGATCAAAAATGATGTGTCCGCGAACCGGTACTTTCTTAACAGAACCATCTTTTTCAGGAACATTCCAATTCCACATACTGCCGACTTCAGCACCTCGTGAAATTGTAACATCACCATTGTCAGTTTCAGAAGCTTGATCTTCCAAATTAAAGATTCTTTCGGCACCAGCTAAAGCCATCACAATTGAGTTCAACTGTTGTGAAATCTGGGCAATTGGCATACTAAACTGCTTTGATAATTGCAAGAATGAACCAATAGCACCAAGAGATAATGGAGCCCAGCCGTTAATAGCCACAGCACCACCAACAAAGGCAATTAAAACATAGAGCAAGTTGCCCATGTTACCCATGATTGGGAAAAGGATAGTGGCATAGGTGTTGGCCTTACCTGAAGCTTGACGCAATTCTTCGTTATACTTATCAAAACCTGTTTTAGATTCTGGTTCATGACTGAAGACCTTAATAACCTTTAACCCATTAAGCATTTCTTCGTTATAACCATTGATTTGTCCCAACTTCTTCTGTTGAACTTGGAAGTAGTGACTTGATCTTAAAGTCAAGAAACGCACGATACCAAATGACATGGCAAAGATAATGAATGAAAATACAGTAAGTTGCCAGCTAAGTGAGAACATCGCTACTACAACGAAGATCAAACTTAAAGCTGAGTTAGTAAATTGTGGAATGGACTGTGAAATCATCTGCATCAAGGTATCGATATCGTTAGTATAACGACTCATGATATCGCCAAATTCATTTTGATCAAAGTATGAAATTGGCAAGCTTTCCATGTGGGTGAACATTTCGTTACGAACACGGAATTGTACCTTTTGAGCTAACACACCCATTAACATGTTGAACAAATAGTTAGACAAAAATCCAATGGCATAAATACCAAACATTACCGCAATAGCAGTTGCAAGTGGACCATAATTTGGCACCTTTTCCTTAGTTAGCGGAATAATGTAATCATTGATTAATCGTTCAATAAATAATGAACCGATAACATTACTTGCCGCTGCTAAAACGATGGTAATCATGGAAATGATGAGCATCCATGGACTTGTACTGTTTATTAATTTAAGCAAACGCATCAAAATCTTAATTCGATTGCCCTTAGTTTGATTTTTATTATCTACTGCTTGATCCATAACACTCACCTACTTTCCTTGTTCTTCTTGGAACTTAGCAATTGAACTATAAAGCTCATTAGTCTTCATCAATTCTTCATGCGTTCCAATATCTTGAATTTTACCGTGATCCATCACGATGATGCGGTCAGCATCCTTAATTGAAACAATTCTTTGTGAAATGATGATCTTCGTTGTATCTGGCATGTCTTTAGCCAAAGAAGTTCTAATTTCACGTTCAGTACTGGTATCAACAGCTGAAGTTGAATCATCCAAAATTAAAATCTTAGGATTCTTAAGCAAGGCTCTCGCAATAGTAATTCTCTGCTTTTGACCACCAGAGACGTTATTACCACCTTGTTCGATCATGGTATCGTAACCATCCGGCATTTCACGAATAAAGCCATCAGCATGCGCAATCTTAGCTGCAGCTACAACTTGTTCATCGGTTGCATTTTCGTTACCCCATTTGAGGTTATCTTTTACTGTACCAGTGAACAAAACGTTGTTTTGCAAAACCATCGCAACGTTATCACGCAACGTCTTTAAGTCATATGACTTAACGTTATGACCCGCTACACGAACGGCACCTGCCGTTACATCATATAAACGCGGAATCATTGAAACCAAAGTTGACTTAGAAGAACCCGTTTCACCGATAATTCCTAGAGTTTCACCCGATTTGATATGCAAATTGATATCATGTAACGCATCAGTCTTGTCAGCTAGTTCATATTTAAAACTTACATGATCAAAAATAATTTCACCATTAGTTAAACGCTTAAGTGGCTTTTTAGGATTTTCAATAGTTGGCTTTTCAGTAATGACGGCAGCAATACGACGACCACTGGCACCTGAAACAACTAATTGCGTAGTAATCATAGCTAAAATATTCAAACTGAACAAAACAGAGTTTGAATAAGTAAACATTGAGATAAGTTGACCAGTTTGCAAACTGCCACCAACAACTTCTTTAGCACCAAACCAGCAGATAGCCAAAGTTGAAATGTTCAAAACAGCCGCTACAACTAACGCATTTAAAGACATAATCTTTTGTGCGGTAGCGAATAACTTATAGATAAAGCCTGATGACTTCTCAAATTGTTTAATCTGATCTTTTTCTTGAACGTAAGTCTTTACTTCGCGAATACCCCGAACATTTTCACGAACGACTTGGTTCATACGGTCATATCCTCTAAAAATTTTAGGGAAATATGGATATGCTGCTTTAATAATTAATCCTAATAGAATCGCAAAAATTGGGCCTATAACTAAGAAAATCAAAGATAATCTTGGACTAATTATGATAGACATCACAATTGAAACGATGAACATCATTGGTGCTCTAACCGCAATTCTGATAATCATCTGATATGCCATTTGTACGTTATTAACATCAGTAGTCAAACGCGTAACCAAACTGGCACTTGAGAAACGATCAATATTTTCAAAAGAATAGTCCTGCATATGGTAGAACATATCTTTACGTAAATTAGATGCAAAACCCGCTGCAGCATGTGCGGAAACATAACTCGCACTCGCACCTAATATCAGTGAAACTATAGTTATTATCAGTAATAACAACCCCATTTTACTGATATAGGGCATATTCCCCTTCATAATTCCATTATCGATCAAAATTCCGACCAAATATGGAATCAGCATTTCGATAATTACTTCACCAATAACGAATAATGGTGAGAGCAATGACAATTTTTTGTATTGTCTAATCGATTTGCTTAGTGTTTTGACCATATAGACCCACCTTTCCATGCACTTCATAAATAAAAAGATAAATAGGCTATTACCTATTTATCTTTTTTGACGTTATTAAATTAAGTATGTACTTTTTTTAAAAAAGAAGCAAATTATTTGCGTTGCATATTTGGTGCAAACGGTGAACCAGTGATCTTGTAATATCTTCTGAATAAGTAACGAGCACCAAATGCAACTGCCGCAATAATAATATCTACTTCACCTGGCAATACCGGGTTAATAGGTCTTAAGCCTGGAAGAGATAGTAACCAAATCCAGACGAATAATACGACAACAACGCCTATCATCCCTAAAATGATTTTAGCCCATGATTGGCGCTTACCATTTTTAGGCATTATCCAGTCATTATATTTCACCATACCGATGCCCATTACGATACCAACACTGGCTAAGGTTAAAATACCCATTTGTGAATTCTTAGGTTGTTTAGTTTCAAATAAAGCAACGACTCCAAACAAACCAACAAAAATTGCAAGATACATTAATGCACCATCAATAGCTAATTGCCAAAATGGAGTTGCAACGGGCTTCTTATCCGGATGAAGCATTTGCTCTGCCTTAATCTTTGGCGAAGCTAAGTATAAACCATTAGCTGGTTGTCCATGACGTTGTGCCACTACAATTTCACCTAATAGTTTATCAGTCATCTCTACTGCTTCGGCACGGGAAATTGAACCTTGCAATTGCAATTCTTTTTCCAAACGAAAAACGTAATCTTGATTTTTATTACTTAACTTATTACGTAATTCCTTTGGATCCATTTGTTTAATTTTTTCATCTTGATTGTCAGCTTCAGTTTGACGCTTTAACTTTGCTTGTTTTTCGCTATCAATATTTGAAGCTGTTTGTTCTTTTTTTGTCTCTTCAGCCATTCTTCCTCCTAGACATTAAATCTAAATTCGATAATGTCACCATCTTGAACTTCGTAGTCCTTACCTTCAAGACGCAACTTACCAGCTTCCTTAACCTTTTGCATAGTTTCAAGCTTGTCTAAATCATCGAAGGAAACAACTTCTGCACGAATGAAGCCACGTTCAAAGTCTGAGTGAATAACACCAGCAACTTGTGGAGCCTTCATACCCTTGTGGAAAGTCCATGCACGAGTTTCAGGACCACCAGCAGTAAAGAAGGTTCTAAGACCTAAGATGTGGTAAGCGGCACGAATCAAACGGTCCAAACCAGATTCTTCAACGCCTTCCATTTCAAGGAATTCCTTCTTTTCATCGTCAGCCATGCCAGCGATTTCTTCTTCAGTTGCAGCAGAAATACCCAAGCATTCAGCACCTTCGCTTTCAGCGTGCTTCTTAACGATTTGGTAGTACTTGTCGCTTTCTGGATCAGCCATTGAATCTTCAGCAATGTTAGCAACATAAATAACTGGCTTAGAAGTCAAAAGGAATAAGCCCTTAACAATCTTTTGTTCATCTTCATTAAAGTCGATTGAACGAGCAGCATTACCTTCTTCAAGAACTGGTTGCAATTTGTTAAGTACAGCCATTTCTGCCTTAGCTTCCTTGTCACCTTGTTGAGCAACCTTCTTTACCTTGTTAATGCGACGGTTAACAGCATCAAGGTCAGCAATTGCAAGTTCCAAATTAATAGTATTAATGTCTTCTTCTGGATCAACCTTACCTGTAACTGAGGTAATGTTGTCATCATCAAAAGCACGAACTACGTGAACAATAGCATCAGTTTGGCGAATGTTTTCGAGGAATTTGTTACCAAGACCTTCACCCTTTGAAGCACCCTTTACCAAACCAGCAATATCGGTAAATTCAAAAGTAGTGTGCACAATCTTCTTAGCAGGAATTAATTCTTGGATTCTTGCTAAACGCTTGTCAGGAACTTCAACCATCCCGACATTTGGTTCAATGGTGGCAAATGGGTAGTTAGCCATTTCTGCACCAGCCTTAGTAATCGCATTAAACAAAGTTGACTTACCAACGTTTGGTAAACCAACGATACCAGCAGTTAATGACATTTGTTGTCCTCTTTTTCTAAAAAACTATTTTAATATTTTATCTTACTTGTCTATTTTATCTAAAATTAGGGCGAGCGATACGATCTTTTGGCACATATTGCTCTTTTTTTGCATTAACCGGATCATTAGCTTTAGTTAAAACCTTTTTCATCTTCCGATTAAATTCGCTACGCGGCATCATAACCATATGGCCGCATCCCATACACTTCAGCTTAATATCAGCACCCATACGCAAAATTTCCCAGTCGTTGACTTGGCATGCGTGAGACTTTTTCATTTGAACTGTATCAGCTAAATTATAAGTGATTTCTTTAGTCATCTAAATCAACACCTAACAAATCAAGAATTCTATTCAACTCTTCGGCAGAAGTGAAATCAATTGATAGGTGACCTTTACCCTTTTTAGTCTCTGAAATATTAACGCTTGCGCCAAATTTATTAGACAATTGGTTTTCGCTTGCTCTAATAAAGGCTGACTTTTTAATAGCCTTCTTTTGGGGCTTTTTGGCATTCATTTCATTGACCAAGGCTTCAACCTTACGAACAGGTATCCCTTCTTGGGCCACCTTTTTGGCTAAACTATCAATTTTATCTTTGTCTTTTAAAGCTAAAAGAGTTCTAGCTTGACCCATTGATAATTCGCCATGTTGCAATAAACGCTTAGTTTTGCTTGGCAAAGTCAATAAACGTAAATAATTGGCAATGTATGGACGAGACTTGCCCATTCTCTTAGAAACTTCTTCCTGAGTTAAACCCAGATTCTTTTGTAGCATTTCATAAGCTTGTGCTTCTTCAAGTGGGGTCAAATCTTCACGTTGCAAGTTTTCTAAGACGGCTACTTCCATCATTTGACTTTCGTCAAACTTGCGAACGATTGCAGGAATGGTCTTTTTCTTAGCTAATTTTGATGCACGATAGCGCCGTTCACCTGCAATAATCTCATAACCATTAACAGACTTGCGGACGATAATAGGCTGAAAAACGCCATTTTCCTTAATAGAATCAGATAATTCTTTCAGGCTCTTATCATCAAATCGCTTTCTAGGCTGATATGGATTAGAGCGAATCTCACTTAAATTGAGTTCTTGAACTTCTTCAGTTTCCTCAATTTGTGGTTCATCATCAAATAAAGCTTCGATACCACGACCTAATCCGCCTTTTTTTCTATTTTCTTTACTTCTGGAGTCTCTTACCATGAGCTTTTAACACCTCTTTTGCTAAATCATCATATACCTTAGCACCACGAGATCTTGGAGCATATTCGGTAATCGGCTGACCATAACTTGGTGCTTCTGCCAATTTAGTGATTCTTGGAATAATTGTTTTATAAACTTTTTTACTAAAGTATGATTGAACTTCCTTAACTACTTCTGCACCTAAATTGGTTCTAGCATCTAACATAGTTAAAAGGACGCCTTCAACACCTAAGTCCTTGTTAAAGTGCTTTTGTACTAAACGAATAGTATTCAAAAGCTGACTTAAACCTTCCATAGCATAATATTCACTTTGAACTGGAATCAAAATTGAGTCAGACGCAGTAAAAGCATTAATTGAAAGTTGACCTAATGAAGGAGGACAATCAATAAAAATAAAATCATATTGATCACTAATTGCATCTAAAGCTGACTTCAATCTTGTTTCACGTGCCATCATGCTAATTAATTCAGTTTCAGCACCTGATAAATTGATTGTTGCTGGAACCATGTCTAACTTAGCTATTGATGTATGATGAATTGTATCTTGGATTGGAATTTCGTCAATCAAAACATTGTAAATGTCCTGGTCAATCTCTGATTTTTCAATTCCTAAACCAGAGGTGGCATTTCCTTGTGGGTCAATATCCACAATTAAAACACGGTAACCACGGTCGGCAATTGAGGCTGCTAAATTGATAGTAGTAGTGGTCTTACCCACGCCACCTTTTTGGTTAGCAACCGAAATTACATTTACCATATTTTCCATCCTTTCTACTTTCTCTTTAATTCAATGGTGATTTTGTAATCATCTGGATTTTTATCTTCTTTAATTTTAACTTTAATTCCTGAATCTTTAGCCAACTTAACAGCCTTCTTAATGGTATTAATTTGAACTTTAAGGTCCTTTGGAATGCGGTTAACAACACGCTTTTGTTCTGCTTTTTCCTTTTTCTTAGGTTGAGGATTAAAGTAAGCATCCACATCTTTAGCAATTTCTTCAGTTTGCTTTACATTCAAGCCTTTAGCTTCAATCTCAGCTAAAACTCGCTTTTGATCAGCATCATCAAGATTTAAAAGAGCACGGCCATGACGAGCAGTAATTTTTCCTTCAACCAAAGCAGTTTGCACGTCATCATCTAACTTAAGTAAACGCAACTTGTTTGCGACATATGATTGAGACTTACCCATATCTTTAGCCAAAGCAGTTTGAGTTAAATCATTTAATTTCATCAAATTAGTATAGGCTTTAGCTTCATCAATAGGATTCAAGTCTTCACGTTGCAAATTTTCAATTAAAGCAAGAGAAGCTGCTTGATCATCATTCATGTTTTTGACAATGGCAGGAATAGTCTCCCAGCCTAAACTCTTAGCAGCACGATAGCGACGTTCACCTGCAATAATCTCATAGTGATCATCACCATCTTCACGTACTACAATCGGTTGAAGCAATCCATCTTGATCAAGAGTATCCGCCAATTCCTTAATTGAATCATCAGAAAATTGACGTCGTGGTTGATATTGATTAGGAACAATCTTATCTAACTCAAGATCTTGAATTCGCTTATTCTTGGGGATTTCTTCATCATGATGCATAAAAGAAAATAATGACATTTTTCATCCTCCTATTAACATATTGGTTTACGCCGCGGCGTCCCCGCTTGACGAGGGTATTTCTTTGGCGTTTCTTTAACTTTTTTAACCAAAACCAAAGTTCTTTCTTCTGTAGTTCCTGGCAAAGTTAACTCTTTATCTTTAATTAATTTACCTCCGAGAACTGCAAGTGCCTTTTGTCCTTCATCCAGTTCATCTTCAGCTTTTGGTCCTTTAAGAGCTACAAAATAACCATCTTTTTTAACCAATGGTAGACAATATTCGCTTAAAACACTCATCTTGGCTACAGCCCGTGCAGTAACAATATCAAACTTTTCGCGATAAAGCTTATTTTGACCAACATCTTCAGCACGGCCATGAACTAACTCCACATTATCCAAATCTAATTTAGCAATCAAATCTTTCAAAAAAGTCAGCCTTTTAGCCAGCGAATCAACAATTGTTACTTTAAGAGATGGCTTTAAAATCTTTAATGGGATCGAAGGAAATCCGGCCCCAGCTCCGACATCACAAAGAGTAGCACCATCTTTAAAAACATCGCCAAAAACAAAGAGTGGCGTAACACTATCATAAAAATGTTTGAGATAAACTTCATTTTCTTCCGTAATTCGAGTCAAGTTAACATGTTCATTGACTTCAATTAAGAATTTAAAATAAAGTTTAAATTGCTCTTTTTGTTTATCAGTTAATACAAAATTATGTTTTGATAATTCTAAAATAAATTTTTCAGGATTCATTTTTCACCCGTGAAACCTTGTTTCACACTTCTAAATTTAACGCTAATTATACTTATTAGTAAAGAGAAATCGTCCTTACAATTATCAACTATTTCATTGCAATCGTCAAAGTTTTGTCGCATGCAAAATAGGGTATAATATTCCGCAAAGGAGAAATAAAAATGGTTGTTACTTTAATTGTTTTGGCTTACTTAGCTTATAAAGCCTATACAGGCTATAAAACCGGCTTTACCAGATATATTATTGGTTTAATTTGTTCCGCTATTGTCTTTATGGTCGCAATTTTTATGCAAAATCCGTTTGGCAATTGGCTTTACACCCAAGTTACAGGAGAAATGATTCGAAGCAATTCAACAACTAATGTTGAATTAATGATTGCACGTTTTGCTGCATTCTTCATTATCTTCTTCGTTGGTAAGATGATCATGAAAATATTTAAGGGCTGGATTCCTGCTAAAAATCCGCATGCCACTAATCTTGGCAGCCTTTTAGACAATGTCTTAGGAGCTTTGGCATCCCTAGTAGCCAGTTACTTCGTAGTCTACGTTGTCTTGTCCATGTTCAATGCATTGCAAAATCCATGGTTCATGCAACAAACAATAGATTCTAGCTTCTTACGCTTCATTATCTACAGTACACCTGGACTTTCTAACGGCGTCTTCAACAGTATCTTCAACATCGGTAAGACCGTTGGTTAAAAAAAATAGGACTAAACAAACAATTTGCTTAGTCCTATTTTTTATTGATTAAAATTATCATATTCAACATGTTCATCATTATAAACAAAAATTGCCCCAACACGGTCAGGATCATCATGCCAGCCTTTTAGCGGATGACCTGCAAAGAATAATCTCTTGCATTCAATTTCTGCTTCCACGGATGTTTTGGTAAAAGTAGTTACGCCTGCCAAATCCGTTTTTACAGGATAACCAGTTCTAGGATCGATTAAATGATGATACTTATGTCCATTAACTACTAAGTAACGCTCATACGTACCACTAGTCACAGCTGAACATTCTCCTACCATTACAGAGGTAATATTGTCACCGCGAGGCTCTTTAGGATCTTGAATCCCAATCACCCATTTACCATTGTCTCGCTTAGGTGAATCGCCTACCAGAAGGATATTACCACCTAAATTAATAATCCCTGCTTCAACACCATATGCTAGCCATAAATCACGAATGCGGTCGGCGATCCAGCCCTTGGCAATACCACCAAGATCCAGTTCCATCCCCTTCATTTGAAGAAAAACAGTTTGATCTTGATCATTTAATTCCACCTTAAAAGGATTCGTCAGTAACATCTTATCTTTGATTTCTTCATCTTTTGGAACATGGGCACCTTTAAAACCAATGTGCCACAATTTTACTACTGGTCCAATTAAGGCATTAAAGCCAAAATTCTCTCTGCTTTTTTCTACGGCTAACTTCACTAGGCTGTAGACTGCACTTGAAACTTGAACAGGATGCTCACCTGAGGCATGGTTAATATCCATTACTTCAGATTGATCACGATTAACAGTAAAAATATCTTCATAATGATCAATTAAATCAAAAGATTTTTTCAACAGGCTTCGATCTTGTGTCCCAAATATTTGCAAAGTAATCGATGTACCTAAAGCATGGTGATGCCCTACTACTTGTTCTAATGCTAAATCTTTAATCATTTTAATTCCTAGTTTTCTAAATACAATTCACGTAATCTATCACGCAATTCCGACGTTACGCCAATTTTTTCTTTAAGATAATTATCGATACTACCGAAGTCTTTTTCAATTGCAATTAATGCAGTATCTAAAAATGCATCGGATACGGAACCTAAAATACGCATATTAGCACGGAAGCACAAATTTTCTCCTTCTTCTTGCATCTTTTTATCCCGTAAAGCACGATAGTCATTTAGCATATAATTTGAATATAAATAATCCTGCCTAATAGTTTCCATATCAACACCCAATAGGTAAAGAACAACTACGGTAACAATACCTGTTCTATCTTTACCTTCAGAGCAATGATACAACACTGCACCATCTTCGGTATTGGCTAAAACTTCTAAAATTTTATGAATACTATTTTGAGCGTGTTCTTTTAATACATGTGAACGATAGCGATCACACATCATTTTAAAGCCAGCATATTGGTCATGACGATAAATTTCAAATGTCTTAGCAAGGTCTTTTTTGCCTCCTTGCGTATTATCATCAGTCGAAATAGATAAATCAATGTGTTCTACGCCCGGAATTTTACTATCAGGCATCTTATGACACTCTAATGGCGAACGTAAATCAATGATTTTGGTCAAACCATAATCAAGCAAGAATTGCTGATCATGCAGCGTTATATTACTGATCTTCCCCGTTCTCAGTAAACGATGCATTTTTACTCTACGTCCATGATCACCAATATAGCCGCCCAAATCACGCGGATTACGAACTTGCTCTAGTGACAAAACAACTGGATTCACCATTTAATTCACCCCATTACGTTTTTTGAGAAAAAACCGGATAGTTTTCTATCCGGTAATTTTACTATTGAGTTAGATAACTGGCAAAATTATTTATTTGCTTGTTCTACAAACTTAATGAAATTGTCCATCATTACATCTAATTGCTTGATGTAATCTTCATTTGAAAGATCACCAGTAGTTTTATCGAAGTTTCTTGCAGCGCCACCAATTAAGATTTCATTGCCTGGTAATACGTTGGCACTCATATCAGGTGAAAGCAAAATTTCTCGTGCATCTTCTTGAGCACGACTTGAACCTTGAATGCCGTATGATGTACCAACAACTGCTGCTGGCTTCATCTTCATTACGTCAGGGCCAGCATGTGAGCCAAGCCATTCAAGTGCACTCTTAAGAGCTGCAGGAATAGCATGATCATATTCAGGTGTTGTCAAGATTACGCCATCTGCATTCTTAATATCTTCAATCCAATTCTTGGTAGCTTCATCAGGTTCATCCGTTCTAGAGAAAGGCTTAATTTGATCAATTTCTTTAACTTCAAAATCAGCCTTATCTGCATAACGCTTAGCAATAAATTTTGCTAAAAAACGATTATATGAAAATGGAGCATTTGTACCAACGACTACTAATAATTTCATTTAAATAAGCCCCCTACTTAGTAAGTTGTGCATACCAATCATCTACTTCATCAAAGAAGTGATTCAAAAACTTAAGCGTACCTGGTTCGGTTAAATTGCCCTCTTCGTCAAATTGTTGTGGTGCAATTCCCATCATAAATTCATCGCCGTTAAATACGTGAGCACTAAAACCAGGAGCAGCCAAAATACTCTTTAAACGAGTTTGAGAACGAGCACCACCTTGAGGCATTGGTGAAGTTGAAACAATCACAACTGGCTTGTCATGGAAAGGATGAACTGAACTAGAAAGCCATTCAAGTGCACTCTTTAAAGCACTTGTAACTGAGTGTTGTTGCTCAGGAGAACCGATTAAGATCATGTCAGCTTCTCCTACTTTTTCGCCTAAATCTAAAATTTCTTTAGGAGCTTCAACACCTTCTTTAAACATTGGTAAGCCCTTAACAGTTGCAAAGTCGAAGTCGTATTTATAATCTAAATTTTTGATAATAACTTTGAGTAATTTTTCGTTAAATGAGTTATCTGCATTTGAACCAGATAAAGCGAGTACCTTCATAAAAACCACCTTTCGAAAATTCCTTTAATATATATAATTATAACTTAATGGCCACAAAAATAGCTGAATTTTAACAGCAAAAAAAGACACTCCACAATTGTGAAGCGTCTCTTTTCATTAAAAAGCACAGATGATTGATGAAATATTATGCTAAGTTATCCTTCAGAGATGCTTCGTCATCTGCAGCAAACATAGGATTTTCCTCAGTTTCGCTAAGACGATCGTTAAGCATTGCATCATGGATTTGAGCATTCAAAACATTAATAATTTGATTTTGGTTGAAACTTGCAATTTCGTTAACAACTAATGCAGCTATACCGGTAGTTGAAATCCAGTTAGCAATTACAATGTCATTAATCTTGTCTTTATCATATCCAGTATCAGGATATTGTTCATTAAACTTTTCAATTCCAAGATCCATCAAAGTATCAGCAATAATCTTGCTACCGAATTTACCATCAACAAACATTGCACGGAACAAGTTAACATACTTTTGTGCAAAATCAATGTATGATAAATCCAAGTCGATTAAAGGCTCACCAGTAAACTTTTGTTGTAAAGTGTGAGTTCTTAAATCTGAAGAAATTTTCTTCAATACTTGATTACGAAGATCTCCCATATTATCGAATTCTAGATATAAAGGTTGGGTTGAAAAATGTCCTGCCTTAGCAATACTACGAGCAGTTAATCCTTCAATTCCACTTTTAATAGCCATCTTATAAGCGGTATCTAAAATCTTATCTTTGCTTATTTCTTTTTTTCTTGCCATTTTAATACACCTCAATCATTTGCTAAGCATGTGCTTTTCAATACGCTTGTTATTTTTATCTTCATGTACATCATATATCCAATAAATAACAAATGCAAGTCTAAGCAATACATTTTTGTCATTTTTTATAATCGCTTGAATAGCGATGATCCGTTGTCTCCAGTAAATTGATCATAATGTGATGACACTATTTCAATAACTGCTTGCTTATCTAATCCTTGTGCAGCACAAAATGAAAAGAAAGCTGCAGAAAGAATATAGCCCCGCTCACGATCGTCAGTCAGATTATCTGAAAATTTCATATTAATAGTATGATCTGCGTAATCTGTCGTTAGCTCGATTGATTTATCTTCTGGTCCTTCGCTCATGTTAAGACCTCCTTTTTTTACATATTTTTAATATAATATAAAAATTAATATAATTACATTATAATTATGTTACAAATGCGATTTAGAAAGCGTGATTTTTTATGAATAATGTAATCGGACGTTCATCGTGTACTTCTATTCTTATTGGTAAGAAGGCTTCTCTCACAGGAAGCGTAATTATCGGTCGTAATGAAGATGCTAAAACCGCTTGGCCCAAACATCTTGCATTTAATCCGCATCAAGATAATGTAAAAAATAACCATTTCAAATCAAAAGATAACAAATTTGAAATGGATTTACCTGAAACTATTTTTTCATATTCTTCAACACCAGAATGGACAGACAAGTATGGCGTCTTTGAAGAAGATGGTATCAATGAACATCATGTAGCAATGAGTGCTACTGAAAGTGCATATGCCAATGAACGAGTATTAGCAGTTGATCCTTTTGATACAGAAAAAGGTATTTTAGAAGAAGCCATGGTAACCGTTGTTTTGCCATACGTTAAAACAGCCCGCGAAGGCGTACAACGTTTAGGTGAAATCGTCGAAAAGCATGGTGCTGCTGAAGCAGACGGTATTTTATTCAGTGACCCAGATGAAGCATGGTATATGGAAATCGGTTCAGGCCATCACTGGGTTGCTCAAAGAATTCCTGACGACTCTTACGCAGTAGTTGCTAACCAATTGGCAATCCAAGCTGTCGTCTTCGATGGTAATGATTTTATGTATTCAAAAGATCTAAAAGACTTTGTTTACCAAAATCAATTATGGCCTAAAGATGCCGTCTTTAACTGGCGTGAAATCTTTGGCACACATGACGATAGCGACTTGCATTACAACACACCTCGTGTCTGGATTGGGCAAAAATTATTAACTCCATCTGTCGAGCAAGAACCACAAGATTTTGACTTGCCATTTATTAGAAAACCGGACAAGCCAATTTCTATTCAAGACGCACAAGCCGTATTGAGCAATCATTACCAAAATACGCCTTATGATTTAACTAATCCTAAGAACAAGAATAATGCGACATTTAGACCTATTTCTGTTGCTACTACCCAAGAGTCTCACTTATTAGAATTAAACGGTGAAAACATGATTCATTGGTTAGCAATGGGTATAGCTGCACAAAGCGTTTATGTTCCATTTTACCCACAAGGAACTAAGGTCCCTACTATGTATAAATATGGCAAGGAAACTTACAGCACTAACTCTGCTTACTGGGTATTTAAACTGGCAAGCACCTTAGCTGACCGCGATTGGAATAAATATGGAACAGACTTAAGCAATGCCCAAGACGAAGCTAGAGAAAAGACTACCCGTCTGCGTTACGAATATGATCAAAAATTAGCTAAAGAAAGTGATCCAGCTAAGAGAATTGACCTTGTTAATGAAGCTAACGAAAAGATGGCTAAAACTGCTACGGATATTTTCAAAGAATTGTCTGCTAAATTAATCACCAAGCAAACTGGCGATTCACCTCTTCGCTTCAAGATGGATCCTAACTTATAGTTCATAACAAAAATACCTAGTTCAAAATTTTGAACTAGGTATTTTTTACTTCTTTTGACTCATCTTACCATCCATCATTTCATAAATATGATCCGCATATTTTTCAAGACGAGGGTCGTGCGTCACAATTAAAATTGCTTTTTCACGTTCTTTAGCCAGCTTCTTAAATAACTTACCAACTTCTTCTACATTTTGCGTATCTAAAGATGCCGTTGGTTCATCTGCTAGCAGAATCGCTGGGTTAGCATAAAGCGCCCGCGCAATTGCCACACGCTGCTGCTGACCACCTGACAATTCATTAGGATATTTTTTAACTAATTTAGTAATACCCAAATCCTCAAGCAATTTATCCAAATCTTCTTTAGACAAATTATCTTCCTTTTTAACTTTATCGACCAAAACAAATTGATCATGAACAGTTAAATACGGAACCAAATTATAGGCTTGTAAAATAAAACCTATTTCATTTAAACGCAAACTATTTCTTTTTTTATCAGAGAACTTGCTAATATCTTCTCCGTTAACGATAACTTGACCTGAAGTTGGCTTCTGCAGTGAACCGGCAATAGTTAAAAACGTACTCTTACCGGCACCGGAAGGTCCCATAATCAGAACCAATTCGCTCTTATCAGCTTCAAAATTAATATCTTTTAAAGCTTCAACTTGCGCATCGCCTTTACCATAAATCTTTTCTACATCTTTTAACTCAATTACTGCCATTTTATTCACCAATTGCCTTTGCAGGATCAACCTTTAAAATTGATCTAATCGGAATCAAACTACCAATAATACCCATTACAAGCATCCCTAGCGTACCAGCAATCATAATAGTTGTGGTAAAGCTCATAGGCACCGCAGCGGGTAAAACAGCGGCTGTGACCCACATCAATATTAAGGCGATAATCACTCCCACAACGACCAAAATAATTGATTGACTAACTGTTGCACCAACTAGTGTCTTGCTTGGAATTCCCTGTGCTCTCATTACAGCCAAATTATGCATTTTTTGCATCGTCAAAATGTATAGGAAAACTGCAATGATAATTAGAGAAATGACAAATAAGAATCCAATCATTAACCCAAAGGTCATATTTTGTGCAGTATAACCTGGCAATTTATTAATAAATGTGGCAATCGGATATGTTTTTGCATCTTTATAGTTGTATTTATAATTAGCATTTTTGGAAACAATCGCTGCAGCAGCTACATTTGGTGCAACCATCCGCAGTTTTCTCCATGTAGCAAAAGAGCCATAGATAATTGGGGCAATGTTGATCTTGGCATTATTAACGAAGCCCACAATCTTATACTTTCTAGCTGAACCATTCAAACTAATCTTATCGCCTAAACGATAGCCTTTATCCCTTAAGCTTGAATCTACGGTAATTTCTGTTTTGCCTTTTCCTCGTTTACCAGCTACTAAGTCCTGGTCTTTGTAAATAAATTGGTCTTTCTTAATCCCTAAAAATTGCGCAGAAACAGATGGCCGATTTTTAGATTTAACTACTACCGCTACTTGACCAATATATGCTTCATTTTTACCAATATCATCGTCTTTTAAATCTTTTTTAGTCAAAATAGATTGACTCAAACTAATATTGGAATTTTTATTTAAAACAATTTTCTTAGCACTCCAACTATCGATTGCCTGTGTATTTTCACTCGCTAATCCTACGGCTAATGAAGACAACATAAAAATCAGATAACTGATTAAAAAGATCATTAAAATGATTAAGCCATAGCGCAACTTTTCATGTTCAATTTCTTTTAGTGCTAAAAACAATTATTTCATCCCCTTTGCAATCATGTATAAACTCTTCTTGTAGCGAGCAAGGTTCTTCTCTTGATTTTCTGGGTCTGACAAGCAAAGATTGATTACTTCATGACTTAAAACCATTGCACTCCATAATTGTGGACTCATATTTAATAATTGTCTTGAATAAATCTTGAAGTTATCCGGAATTAAATATTCATTTTGCGACATGTGCAACTTCATCATTGGTTCATATTTACTGTTTTGAGTCTTATCAATAAATTTAGTAACTCGATCATAAAAATGATCAGGATCAAATTTTTCATTAGGACTCATATTAGCGTGAATAGTATCGATCGCAATATGATACATATAAACATAAGCATCTGTTAAATCATCGAAATACTTATAGAATGCACCACGTGCAATGTCTGCCTTTTTGACAATATGAGAAACTTTAGCATCTGCTAAAGGATATGTACTAAACTCTTCTAACAAAGCCTTTTCGATTCGTTCGCGTTTAGCGGAAGGTAAATTTTTAAATGTTGCTTTAACCATTTTTATCCTCTCTTTCAACACACTGACGTTTTGTCACCAATCAACTATTATACTATTCTTTTGTGACGTATTGTCAATGAATATACATAAAAAAAGCTGCTTGCTTTTTTACTAAGCAAGTAGCCGATTGTAGAAGATCATTCGTGCAATATTTTTCTTAACGCTAAATTTTGCTAGGGCACAATTATCCATCGTATCAATTTTATCCATATCGCCATTAGTTAAGTAGTGCGCCGCCATCATTCGAATCAAACGACCATGAGCTACTACTAGCACCTTTTTATCAGGATACTTTTGGTACATTTCATCTAAAAAGTCACCGCAACGCTTGTCAAAAGCTTCGTAGCTTTCACCATTCTTGGCATATCTTATATAGTTGCGATTAACCTTTCCCCAAGGATCAACAATATCAGGATATTCCTTAACGATATCATCCATCTTCTTGCCATCCCAGTCACCAAAGTCAAATTCAAGCAAACGATCATCAAGATTGATCTTTTTCTTATCTTTAGTAAAAATTTTAGCGGTCTCGACTGCTCGCTTCATTGGACTAGAATATACTACGTCAAACTCATCTTCATCGAAGTTAGCTGCTGCTTTTTTAGCATAAGCGCGGCCATAATCATTTAATTCCGCATCAACATGCGCGCCTTGAAGACGATTATCCTTATTAACATCTGTTTGACCATGACGAATAAAAACTATTTCCATCATTAATACCTCGCATGACTTAATCAATGAATTAATTTTACGCGTAATTACGCAATCTTTCCAATTTCTTAATTTCTTTTCTACTAATTTTCCTATAAAAAAGTTTACAATAATAGTAGACCAATTTAGAAAGAAGAATGTTTATGTCCCGCATTACGATTGAAAGAGACGGTTTAACTCTCGTAGGTGACCGTGAAGAACCATTTGGTGTAATCTATGACATGGCTATTTTAATGCATGGTTTCACTGCTAATAGAAATACAGATTTATTAAGACAAATTGCCGATGATTTACGCGATGAAAATGTCGCTAGCGTTCGTTTTGATTTTAATGGTCACGGCGAAAGCGATGGTAAATTTGAAGATATGACTGTCTGCAACGAAATCGACGACGGTAAGGCGATCTTGGACTATGTCCGCACCGATCCACACGTTCGAGACATCTTCTTAGTGGGACATTCTCAAGGTGGCGTAGTGGCATCAATGCTTGCAGGTCTTTATCCTGATGTTGTAAAAAAAGTAGTCCTCTTAGCTCCTGCAGCTCAATTAAAAGACGACGCATTAAAGGGTAACACTCAAGGTGCAACTTATGATCCAAATCATATTCCTGAAGTTGTGCCATTAGTAGGCAATAAATTAGGGATGAAGCTTGGCGGCTTTTACTTAAGAACTGCACAAGTTTTACCAATTTATGAAGTATCTCAACGTTTCACTAGACCAGTTTCCGTAATTGCCGGTACTAATGACCAAGTCGTTGATCCAAAATATGCTAAAAAATACGATGAAGTTTATGAAAACAGCGAATTACATATGATCCCTGATGCTGATCATAGATTTAGCGGTGAATACAAAGACATGGCAGCTGATTTAACTGCGCAATTTTTAAAGCCTGCGTTTTAACGACGTTTAAAATCAAAGTTAGTTCTAAAGACATAATGATCTGATGAACTAACTTCGGGCACAAATTGGAATTCAAAATCATGAAAATCTCGCAACTCTGTGGGATTTTTTATTTGGTTTTCGGCAATGAAGCGCACCATTTCACCGCGTGCCATCTTGGCATGAACACCTACAGTTTTCCATTGATCATTTTTTAATTCTTGAAAATCAATGGTAATCATTTTTCGATTTTCGTTTAAATACGGCTTAACCAACCGCATATATTGCTTGGAAGCTAGATTAATGACTGTGTCATCATCTTTAAACAGACTTTCAGCAATGGCATCACCCCAGAAATGGTACAAGCTATAATCAATAAAACCTTTCATCTTGGTATTAAGTTCTAAACGATATGGGCAAACACCATCAAAAGGTCTAAGCATCCCGTAAAAGCCAGATAAAATACGCAAATTTTTTTGAATATAATCAAGCGCTGGCTGAGTAAACAAATCCGGCGCCATATATTGGTATTGAATGCCTGAAAAAGCCAAAATAGCAGGCGTTAATCGTTCATCCAAATTCATATTCTTTAGCTGCTCGATACTCTGCTCTGTCACCTTTTTACTAGCATGCCATAACTCGGTTAATTGGTCTTCAGAACGCGATTTTAAAAATTTCTCCAGTACTTTAGTCTTATCCAAAAATTCAGGTTTAGACTCAACTAGAAAAGAATCACGATCAATTTTCATAATTTTTGCGGGTGCAATAATAATTTTCATTTTTAGATTTCACTTCTTTAGGTTAAACTTAACTAGTAATTAATAAGTCATGTGGTGATAAGTCAATGTAAATTGTAAATTTTATTTTTAATTAGTTTGTGTTAAAGCCAAAATTTGCGTGCATGAAACTAGGCCCTATTTCAAGGGTTTTTAATAACTATTATTTACTCCT
>SKEH01000076.1_pt1 | contig 67730 bp, 60 predicted proteins | sample 4826571 | NCBI WGS metagenome assembly SKEH01 (sample SAMN11008814, study PRJNA524170) | human gut metagenome | biome: Human fecal sample; material: Feces; isolation source: fecal sample from pouch patient p29 | host: Homo sapiens | place: Israel: Tel-Aviv | collected 2016-09-14 | reverse complement strand
TACGATATCTCCGTTGATATCGCCCAAGGCCATGTCGACAATGAGTGTGGTGGGAGTTTTTTGGCCAAATAAACAACGGTGAAGCGTCTCGGCTCCGGAAAGGGAGACCCAGGCGATGGTGTGGTTACTCGTGGCACCGCTTATCCACTGGGACAGCAATCTCGCGGACCAAACATCGTTATCGACCAGTGCGATGTCAGTGCAGCTTTCTCCTATCACAGTGAGTAATGATAATGCGGTTGACAGCCTTTTGCCTGGAGAAGGGGAGTGGGTAGGGGTATTCCTTTTTTGTGTAAAGAAATGCGTTACATCTCCTTCGTGAAATGGAGAATATCGGCTAGCCTGATGGTCGCATCGTTGGTTAAGCACCGTTTGCGGTCATGAGAACATGAAGTTATCCATGTGGATATCGAAATAAAGGGAACATGGCTTAGTTAAGGGGCGATGCTGTTGCAAAGAGAATCTGGAGGGTGGCGAAATGCCAAAGTATATTGCAGCGTTTCTGACTATGGTCTTATTGCTTGGCGGAACAGCGCAAGTTGCAAGCGCCGAGTCTGATATAAGCCAAGGGCAAGTTCAAGAAATTCTAAAAGAATATAATGATTCATTACAATCTGCGTATTTTGCCTCTAACTCTCGGTCCAGTCAAAATGTGCCAGTTACTGAGAGCACACGTCAGGCTGAAGGCCTGCGAACTGAAAATGTAAATATATCTTCAGAAGAAATAAGTGCGCGCCATATTGACGATGGGTATGAAATGCAAGCAGATGTCAAGTCGATTCAACCGTAAAGCCTGAGGAAGGGACCATAATCTATACTGCCGGACAGCAGCGTGAAATTATGACGACTTCATGGACGGACAGGCATGTGCTGAAAGTAGTTCCATCGGAAGGGGGATGGGACATTGTGTCTGACAAGACAATTGATGTAGCTGACGAGGGGAATGAGTCTCAGACTTCTGCAGAAGATACGCTTTCCGATGATGCACAGCCATCATCTACCGATGAGAAAGGCGCTTGGTCAAGCAGAGCCTTGGACATGGCTAAAAGAAATTTCGGTGATAATTCAGCCGGGGTAAACTATATAACCTTGTCGAGATACGCTGATACGTGGACGAATAAACAGCATGAAAAACAAATGAATCCCAAATATCCTGTTTTTAAAAACGGGAATTGTGCCAATTTTGCTTCGCAGGCGCTTCATGAGGCAGGCCTTTCGGTGACTCATCTGTGGAATTATTCGACGGTTAGTCCTGAACTTTTGACAACAAAATCGTGGATGAATGCAAACAGTAATTATTACTATATGAAAAACTACTCTCATTCTTACACAAGTCTCGATAATGTTTGGAAGGCTTGGCAAGGTAGCTTATTGTATGTTGACTGGGATTCAAAGGATCAGAAGAATGAGATTAATCATGCGATGGTTGTAATTGGTGTAGTAGTAAAGAACGGGAAAGCAAATCCTGTTATTTGTCAGAAAACGCCAAATAGAAATAGTATAACTTTGACTGAATCCTTGGAAAATGCTCATAAGCAGAAGAGGTATAACATGATTTGGTATGGGCTGCAGTACAAATATGAGTAAGAAACATATCAATATGACTAAGAAACGTATCGTGGCCATTGTGTTGGCGGTGTATTTCTGCCTTCTCGGGGCATCGTATTTCGGGTTACACCGGGCGCAGGATGACTGGCAGATAGCGTATTTGAGGTGGGATCAGGCTACGTTGATTTCCGGTGAAATTGGCGATATCAAAGCATTGAAGGCATCCTTGAAGGAAGCGGGGGCCAGGCCTGAGGCATCGGGATATTCCAGTCCGCCGGATACGAACAGTCTGCTGATTTGGGACGTGTGGATAACATGGTGGAATACACGTAAGAGCTACTACGCCGTCAACGACGAAACCGAGCAGCATCTTGACTATACGGATGCGGTGCTCAACGATCAGTGCCATTTGGAGCAAAACAAGTCGGAGTGACGACAGCAAAGCAACAGGAAATGAAGCGGGTGGCCGAATCGGAATCAACGATTCGGCCACCCGCTTCATTGTGGCGGTTGCGTTCGGGGGAGGCCGGGCCTCGGAGCGCAACCGCCATGCGTCTTGCGTTAGCGCATCAGCGGACGATGTGGAGCACGTGCGCCACATCCGCCCATGGGGCGAGCGAGACGAAGTTGTCCCAGCCCCACGCGAAATCACGTCCGGTGAGTTCGTCGCGCACATGGGCGCCCCACTTCGGGTCGATGCCGAAGTCGGGCATCTCCAGGTGAATCACCGACTGGTGCGCGTTGTGCCCGTCGAGGTTCACCACCACGATCAGCGTCTCGGGCTTGCCGGTGCTCGTCAGCTCGGCGGGGGTGTGGCGGGCGAACGCGAGGATGTTCGGGTCCGACGACGGCAGGACGCTCACATTGTGGTAGCTGAAGGCCTCCACGTGTTCGCGGCGAATCCTGTTCAGGCTGGTCAGCAGCTCGGTGATGCCGTACTTATCGGCATCGGCCCAGTCGCGTACCTTGACCTCGTACTTCTCGTTGTCGATCTGCTCCTCGAAGCCGGGGCGCTGCCTGTTCTCGATGAGCTCGAAGCCGTTGTAGATGCCCCAGCTCGGGCTTCCCATGGCCGCCAGCACCGCGCGCACGGCATGGCCCGCCACCCCGTTGTCGCGCACGTAATCGGTGAGGATGTCCGGTGTGGTGGGCCAGAAGGTGTTGTGCTGATAGTAGCCGTCGTCGCCGTTGGTCTCCAGCAGGTACTTCTCCAGCTCCTCCTTGGTGTTGCGCCACGGGAAGTAGCAGTGCGACTGGGTGAAGCCCACATAGCTCAACGCGCGCATCATGCCGGGGCGGGTGAACGCCTCGGCCAGGAACAACGTCTCGGGGTGCTTCTTGGTGACCGCCGCGATCACGTCCTGCCAGAAGCGCACCGGCTTGGTGTGCGGATTGTCGACGCGGAAAATGGTCACGCCTGCGGCGATCCACAGGTTCATGATGCGCTCGACTTCCTTTTCGATGCCGGGCATGTCGGCGTTGAAGTCGATGGGGTAGATGTCCTGATACTTCTTCGGCGGGTTCTCGGCGAAGGCGATGGTGCCGTCCGGCTTGGTGCGGAACCAATTCGGATGTTGCCTGACCCACGGGTGATCGGGGGAGCACTGCAAGGCGAAGTCGAGCGCGACCTCAAGACCGAGCTCGTGTGCGCGGGCGCAGAACGCCTTGAAATCGTCCATGGTGCCCAGCAGCGGGTCGACGGTGTCATGGCCGCCAAGCTCGGAGCCGATGCCGAACGGGGAGCCCGGATCGTTCGGGCCTGCGATCAGCGAATTGTTGCGTCCCTTGCGATTGGTCACACCGATGGGGAAAATCGGTGGCAGATACACGATGTTGAACCCTTCGGCGGCCGCACGTTCCAAGCCGGCCAGAGAGGTCTTGAGATTGCCCTGCACGATTTTGCCGTCTTCGCCGTAGTAGGCGCCTTCCGAACGTGGGAAGAACTGGTACCATGCGGCGAAGCTGGACTTCGGACGTTCCACGCGGAACCGCTGCGGATTCGATTCGGACAGGCCGTCTCGTAGCGGATTGGTCTCATGCAGGCGCTGGATATCAGCTGTTTCGGCGGCGGCGAGACGGTCGGCCGGAGACAGTGACTTGTCGGCTATGGTCTTGGCGGCCGCCTGCAGAATCTTCTTGTCGGCCGCAGAGAGTTTGGAATCCTTGGCGCCGGCCCAACGGGCGAGCAGTTGCGCGCCGCTTTCCAACGCGTTCTCCACATCGTCGCCCACCTCGACCTTGATGGCGGCGTCATGCAACCAGGACTGGTACGTGTCCTCCCAGCCTTCGACCACGACATTCCAATCGCCCAGCTGGCGTTTGACGGACGCATAGTCGGTGTCCCAAGGCTTAAGGTCACTGTGTTCACCGATGCTGACCATCGCGGTCCAACGGTCCAGACCGGGGTTCGAGCAGATCATCGGGGTGCGGCTCACTTCACGGCCGCGGGCGCTGCGTACCGACACGGTGGCGCCGGCCTTGGTGCGGCCTTCGATGAATACCTGGGCAGTCACCGTGAATGCTTCCCCGAGCTCCACCCTAGCGGGGAACAGGCCGTTGTCGGCGGCCGGGGTGATATCCATGACATTGACACGACCGAACTGTTCCGGTGTAGTGCGTTCGATAATGGGCGCAGGAGCCTCTCCGACCACCTGTGGTACCGCGGCCTTGGCCTTGGTCGTACGACGTTTGCGGACCGGCTTCTTGTCGGTTGCCGGTGCTGCTTTGCTGGTGTGCGCGGATGCGCTCTTTTCTACTGCCATACCGCCGATTATAGAGGCGTGATGCTCCCGAAGGGAATTCGATGCACCCTAAATCCATTTTTTCGGTGGATAACTTCGACGATTGCGTCGGGTGAATCGTTTTTTGTGGATAACTTGCGTTGTTTCGGCCACCAAGTTATCCACAACACGCCGAAGCAGACGTTGAGGCGTCCACAACCTCCGAAAATCGCCATCATCGCAACGCTCATATGGCACCCTCGACTCACCTCACGAAAAACGTGCGACAACATCTTCACGAAGGAAATGTCATGAATGCGATGAAGCAACGGAGCCTCGCCATCCTCGTCAGCATGGTGCTGGCGCTGATAATGGTCGTGGCCGCGGGATGCCCGACGGCGCAAGCCGCTCAGCTGGAAAAAGCCAGGGCGGGAACCTACTACCCATATACGCTCGATGGCAGGGAATACACCATTGGGGTAAGTGCCCGAGGCACACAAGGGCACAACTACTATTGTCGGCAAATCGCAATGGAAACGGACTACATCACCACCGATTCCGTCGTCATGGCCTCAGACGACACCTCACGTCGTCTGGCATGGTTGATTAACGGCAACCGTCTGAAAACCGATGCATTGCTGCATGCCGCCATCGGCGTACTCGTACATCGCGCCTACGATGATCAGACCGTCTGGGGTCGTCATGAGACATACCTGTTCGGCATCTACGCCGGGCTGGAACAGAAAGTGAACGAACTCTGGAAGGAAGCCGCGGCCAACGTCTGTGATTCCATGGTCGTCACACGGGAGAACACGAAAGGACTGAGTGAGGGCGACGTCAATATCATGGCCCGCAATGCCAACGGTGATTCCTTGGCGGGCATTCGTTTCACCGCCGTCATCAGCGGACCCGCCGTATTCGACAATGACAAGGCCAAAGTGACGGGTGTCACGGCCAAGGAGGCGCAGAGACTGCATTGGAAAGCGACCGGCAGCGGCGACGTCAATGTTCAGGTGACCTATAAACGGCTTGCTTTGGAACAGGCCACCACCGCACAGCAGATGGTCACCTTCGACGATCAGACGCAATACAGTGCCGACCTGCTGACCTTCGACGTCGTCATGCCGACGCATCCGCGGATTTCGACGACGGTCGCCTCGAAACAGGTCGATGCAGGTCAGGAGGTGCGCGACACCATACGTCTCGACATGCCTGAAGGCCAAACATGGCCGGAAGGCGCCGCATATCAGGCCACTGGCTGGTATTTCGATGGGCTGGAAGGCGAGCGGCTCGGTCAACGCATCGTACCCGATGATGGCGAAGATGCGCAGACGTTTATAGCACGGCTTGCGGTGGCCGGATACACCCCTTCGGCATACGGTTCAATCACGTTGAATGCCCAACAACCGCAGCGGGAGGCGCTCGCGGTCACCCAGCCGTCTGGATCAACGGCATATGCGGCGCGAGGTGATGGCGGCTTCGGTACATGGGTGTGGGCCATCGAACGCGACCTGCAGACGGATGCGGTCAAACGGACGTTGGAAGGCGATGTGGTCAGTGCGTTCCTCGACGCCGAGGAGACGAACGTGAATCGTGCACGGCTCGAGGTGCGATCCAAGGCGGATCGGCAAACCGCAACGATAGGGCAGGAGATTTCCGACAGCATCACCGTATCCGGCTTTCCGGACGATCATGGGACATTCTCCGGCAACGAAGACTATGGATTCGGTGCGGATACGCCATATGCACAGGTAAGTGTGTGGTGGGCCGCCGATGATTGCGAGCCGGACACCCATGAAGAGCCTGAGGAGGATGGCAATCACCGGTTGATCGGCATTTGGGACTACCCGGCCGTCAGCGGCACCTTTCGTGTGGGCGACGGTGAAAAGGATGCCCATGGCAATCCGGTGCACATCAGCGCACGGCAGTCGGGTTGGTACGTATTCGTCTGGAAATATGAAGGCGACAGTCGTGTCGGGGCGGCGGTCAGCTCATATGCCGATGAACTTGAGCGCGTCAGGGTGGTGGCGGCCGACGAGATGCAGATGCCGAAAACGGGAAGCTCGTTCATGCTGGCGCTTGGTGTAGTGATCGCCGCGCTGGCGACAGGGGCATTCATGCTGTTTGCCGTGCAACGTCGATGAAGGGTGTTTCGATCCATGTGATAGGGGGTACTGTCGAAAGACTTCGGAGAGCCCCCTCCAAAAAAATCAAGCATATGACTTCGATACCGGGAAATCGTTGATTTTAAGCCACTGACGAACGGTTTTTACCACCGACGAATTCACATTTTTGCCTATCTACAATCATGACGTTGTCGTTTTGATTGGAGGTAACAATGACAGACGAAAACGAGAACGTGCAGCGTCAGAATCTGACCGATTCCCCTCACTACCTTGCAAGGGTTCTGATGGAGAACGGCATCAGGAACATGTACGGTGTGGTCGGCATCCCGGTCACCGATTTCGCCCGCATCGCCCAAGGCATGGGCATGCGCTACATCGGTATGCGCCATGAGGAGGATGCGGTCAACGCGGCCGCGGCCGATGGATTCATTACCGGCAGGCCATCGGTGGCCCTGACCGTATCCGCCCCCGGTTTCCTCAACGGATTGCCGGCATTGCTTGAGGCGACTACGAACGGTTATCCGGTCATCATGATCGGCGGATCGTCCACCCGCCACGTCGTGGATCTTTCCGAAGGTGAATATGAGGGTCTTGACCAGATGAGCTATGCCAAGCAGTTCTGCAAGGCGTCGTTCCGCGTGGACAGGATCGAGGACATTCCGCTGGTCGTGGCGCGCGCCATGCGTGTCGCTTCCTCCGGTCGCCCGGGTGCCGTGTACATCGATTTCCCGGACGATACCGTCGCCCAGACGCTGAGCCAGGATGATGCCGACAGGTTGCTGTGGACCGCCACCGATCCGGCTCCGTCCATGCCGCCGGCACGCGAATCCGTTGATGCGGCGTTGGAACTACTCCGTCAGGCCAAGCGTCCGCTGATGGTCGTCGGCAAGGGTGCGGCGATGGCCCGCGCCGAAGAGGAAGTGCGCGAATTCGTCAAGAAGACCGACATTCCGTTCCAGCCGATGTCCATGGCCAAGGGCGTGATTCCGGACGATGATCCGCACAGCACCGCCAGCTGCCGCTCCCTGGCCCTGGGCAGCGCCGATGTGGTGCTGCTGGTGGGCGCACGCCTCAACTGGATGCTTTCCTTCGGCCAGGGCAAGCTGTGGAACAAGGATGTGAAGTTCATCCAGATCGACATCGATCCGGAAGAGATCGAGAACGCCCGTGAGATCGCCGTTCCGGTGGTCGGAGACATCAGGTCCGCCATGACCATGCTCAACGGCTCGCTGGCTGAGTTCCCGTTCAAGGCTTCTGAGGAATGGCTCGGCATGCTGAAGGAAGCCGGTGCCAAGAACGTGGCCAAGTTCGCGGCGAAGGAGAACTCCGATCAGGTGCCGATGGGGCACTACAACGCGCTTGGCGCCATCAAGAAGGTCTACGACCGTCACCATGAGGATCTCATCCTCACCAATGAGGGAGCCAACTCGTTGGATGACTGCCGCAACATCATCAATATGTACGAGCCACGTCATCGTCTGGACTGCGGCACGTGGGGCGTGATGGGCTGCGGCACCGGCTACGCCATCGGCGCTGCGGTCTCCACGGGCAAGAAGGTGCTGTACGTAGGCGGCGACTCCGCCTTTGGCTTCGACGGCATGGAAGTGGAAGTGGCTTGCCGCTATAACCTGCCAATCACCTTCGTGGTGCTCAACAACGGCGGCATCTACCGTGGCGACTTCGAAAACCTCGGCAATGATGGCGACCCGTCGCCGCTGGCCCTAACCTATGAGGCACACTACGAGAAGATGATCGAAGCCTTTGGCGGCAAGGGCTATTACGCCACAACCCCTGAAGATGTCGAAAAGATGGTCGAGGAAGCGGTCAAATCCGGGCGTCCGAGCTTCGTGCACGTGCAGATCGCGCAATATGCGGGCAAGGAATCCGGCAACATCGGCGCGCTGAACCCGAAGCCAGTGGTCGGTCCTCTGGTCGATTCCGAAGTCACCTCGCACGATTACGTCTCCGGTGCACGCATGTAACCAGGTGAGTGTGAGTCCGCGGGCGTGCGAACGGTGGGATGCGTGCGCCCGCGGGTCTGTGCTCCAGATCGAAAGAACTGAATAATGGTAAATATTCTGATAAACGATATTGTGCCGATCATCGTCATCATGGCACTGGGCTATATCTGTGGCAAATTCAGCTACTTTGACGATGATCAGCGTCAAGGTCTCAATAAAGTGGTGCTCAACATCGCCCTTCCTGCGGCATTGTTCGTATCCATCATCAAGGCCACCCGCGAAATGCTCGCACAGGACGCAACGCTGACCGCCATCGGCTTCATCGGCGTCATCGTCATGTTCATGGTCTGCTACTACCTGTGCCGTCTGCTGTTTCACCGCAGCATCCAGGAAGCGGCCGTCAGTGCGCTGATCGCAGGCTCTCCGACCATCGGATTCCTCGGATTCGCAGTGCTCGACCCGATTTACGGCGACACCGTGAGCACGAATCTGGTCATCGCCATCATCTCCATCGTCGTCAACGCCGTGACCATTCCTATCGGCATGTATCTGATCAATCTCGGCCAGGCCAAGGACCGTGCGAAACTGTCCGCCGAAACCGTGGTCGACGCAAAGGGTGATGTCACGGTCGATCCGTCCAAGGATGCCAAGGCGGATAAGACGGCTGAACTCCTGGTACACGGCTCCTCGAATGCGGGCAAGAATAAGAATGGCAACCTTCAGGCTCTGCTCAATGCACTGAAGCAGCCGGTCTGCTGGGCGCCGTTGCTGGCCATCATCCTGGTACTGCTGGGCGTCCACGTGCCGAATCAGGTGGCGCCGACCTTCGACCTGATCGCCAAGGCCAACTCCGGTGTGGCCGTGCTCGCCGCAGGCTTGGCGCTGTCCACCGTGAAGTTCTCTCTCGGCTGGGAAACCATTTGGAACACGTTCTTCCGCCTGATTCTCACCCCGGCCGTGTTCCTGGGCGTGGGTCTGCTATGTGGCATGGGCGGTGACATCGACAAGATCTCCATGCTGGTCATGGCGGTGGCATTGCCGCCGGCATTCTCCGGAATCATCATTTCCAGCCGCTACAACATCTATGTCAAGGAAGGCGCTTCGACCACGGCCGTTTCGACCGTCGTGTTCGCAGCCACCTGCCTGCTGTGGATCTGGCTCGTACCGTTCTGCGTGCACTGAACCGTTTCCATAGGTTTGATGAGCCCTGTACCGAAAGGTGCGGGGCTTTTTGCTGCATGCGTGAGCAACGCGCATAACGCAGTGCATGCCGATCATATGGTGGTTGCATCAGATGCCAGTGAATGCCCACTGCATTCGAGACGATATGAAAAAGCCACGCGACGTATGGGGCGCCAATCCACGGTAAAACATAAAAAGGGGCCGAACCGAAAGGATTCGACCCTTGAGGAAAGTCGCGACGAGCGGCAAAGGCTACTTCAGATCAGCCTTCACGCCATCATTGCCACCGATGACACCATTGGAAAGCAGCTCGGAGATCTGGTCGTCGCTATAGCCCAGACCCTTGAGGATCTCCTCGTTGTTCTCGCCAAGCTTCGGCGCACGCTGGTAATCAGGCGTGAAGTTGCTCATGGTGAACGGCATGCCGATGGTCTTGAAGTCACCACGGGCATCCTGCTGATCGATGGTGACGATGGTACCGTCATCATTCAGATCCGGATCGTTCTCCAGCTCGTTCCAATCCAGCACCGGACCGACCGGAACGCCCTTGGCGCCCAGCTCCTTGGTCAGCGTGTACTTGTCGTACTGCATGGTGTATTCCTCGACGCGCTTGTACACCTCTTCCTTATGCTCATCGCGGGCGTTGGCGGTGTTGAAACGCGGATCGGTGATCCAATCCTCGAAGCCCATGGCGTGGCAGAAGTTCTCGAAGCCCTTCTTGGACTGCTGGATCACGATATACACATAGGCGTTCTGATCGGTCTCCCAGCCCTTGGCGCGATAGCACCAGCCGAGCACCAGACCGCCCTCGGCATTGGCCGCACGCGGAATGGCCTTGCCCCACTTGTAGTTCGGATAGCAGTCATAATAGGAGAGCTTGCCGAGACGATCGAGAATCAGCTGATCACGCAGCTTGACACGGCATAGATTCAGCACGGCGTTCTGCATGGACTGGTAGACGTAGCAGCCCTCGCCGGTGCGCTGGCGCTGCAGCAGTGCGGACAGGATGGCGATCAGCAGATGCATGCCGCTGTTGGAATCGCCCAAAGCCGCACCGGACTGGGTCGGCACATTGCGCTCGCCGTCATACCAACCGGTGGTCGAAGCCGCACCGCCGGCGCTTTGGGCGACGGGCTCGAATGCCTTCACATGCTCGAAGCGGCTGCCCTTGTTGAATCCTTTGAGGGATGCCATGATGCAGCGAGGATTGATCTTGTGCACTTCGTCCCAGCCGAAGCCGAGCTTTTCGACATCGCCCGGGCCGATGTTCTCGACGAATACGTCGGCATCCTTCAGCAGATCGGTGAGGATCTTCTTGCCTTCAGGATCCTTCATGTTCAGTGTGATGGACTTCTTGTTGGCATTGAGCTGAAGGAAGTACAGGGAATACGATCCGTCCACGTCGTTCATTTCGTTACGCGTCGGGTCTCCGCCCTGAACCTTCTCCACCTTGATGACTTCAGCGCCCATCCAGGCGAGCATCTGCGTGCAGGAAGGACCGGACTGCACCTGAGTCCAGTCGATGACCTTGATTCCCTTGAGGGGAGCGGTATCTTGTGTCATTTATGACCTCCTTGTTGTAGTCAACGAGGTCAATGTATCCCGTTGAACCTTGGAGATTGCGGGATTTTCAGCCAGTAGGAACAACCTTTGGCTTTAGGCGGACTGCCGAGGCGCGCCACGCGGCTGGATCTCGCAAAAAGCGCGGGAAACCACCTGGTTTCCGTTTTCCGTGATTGAGTGGCCCATTCCCATAAAAAGTGGTCTGATTCCAGTGTTTGATGTCATAGACAGGTCGGTTTTTGTGGAAAAGGATCGGTTTTCCGTGGGAATGGGCCAATTTGTGCGGTGATAACGGCGCTATGTGGTGCTGGAGTGTGCAGTACCCGGTCGTAGTGTGAAACTGCCATTGCCGTGAACGAAAAAGCCGCCAGATCATTCATCTGACGGCTTATCTCAATTGGTAGCGGGGCATGGATTTGAACCATGGACCTCTGGGTTATGAGCTTCATAGACCTAGCTGAGCCTAGGAACAAGGTTACGGTCTGACGCGAGTTTTCAGGCCGTCAAAATCCATGCCCTGCGTATTCGACTGTCTCTGATTGTATCAGCGACAGGTGAACCTCCTTCGTGTTTGCTGATGATGTCAAGTGCCTTTGCTGGAGTAAGAAATGGATCAAGCAATGCGGTAATCGGAAGGCCGAAGAAGTCCGCCGCCGCACATACCTCGTCGATACTCCAGATTGCCTTGCTTTGCAATCTACTAGCCATTGCTTGGGGAGATATGCCCATTGCCTTGGCCAGATCTCTTTTGTATAGACCGGTATTAGCCAGAATCATATTTACATTCATGGCGACCGTATCTTGCCTGCGCAAAGTTGCGCTCGGCTGAATCGATACTGTTGTCATGTCATCGATTGTACTACAGAAAATCTGTAATATACGGCGTGTTGAAATCTAAACGATTGTATGTTCATAGACATTATTACAGAAAATCCGTAGTAGAACAGGAGATGCGTTGTACTGCGAAAATGATATTACTAAGCGACTTTCCCTTCTTATGAAGGAAAAAGGAAAGTCCCAAAGAGAGGTTGCACGGGCCATCGGTGTCCCGGAACAGCGGCTTAGCGATAAACGTCACGGTCGTTATGGCTACACCACTAAGGATATTTCGGCTCTTGCTGATTTCTTTGGGGTCTCAACCGATTACCTGCTTGGACGGATTGATACTTTGCGCCCGGTCGTTGGGGTCGGAACGGACTCAACAGGTGCTGATGGTGAGGTGTGATGCCCATGAATTCCTATGACCAACAACGGAGAAAAGGAAGGCCCTGTTCCATGGTTGTCGACTTCCGATGGAACAGGGCCGGGAAGTGCGAACCTCCTGTGGCCGATGATCCGCGAAGGTACCGGTCCCGCATTGTCCTTAACAAAGAAAGGCTCACACAATGAACATGATAGCCGAAACAGTCATCCATGACGTCTCCGATCCGTGCCATTCGGCGCGACACGCCGTCCGACGGGATCCGCCGCCCACGGGTTCGGCATGGGATGAATCAGATTATTGGATGGGATTATCCATCCGGTACGGCCGTGGCGAGCTGGCCTGCCTCCTTGCAGCCATGGCCTTGTCCAGTATCGGTGTCGCGGCCGGTATGGCGCTATCCGTCCTGTTCCTTGTCCCGTCGGCCCTCCTCGTGGTTCTTCTCGTGGCCGCCGGCCTGTGGTGCCGTGGGAACTCGTTGGACGCGCGCGACCTGTCCGTGTGGTCCATGGGAGGAACCCCGGCAGAGGAAGGAGGGGAATGGAAATGACCATCAATCATAACGATTTTATGCCGGAATCGGGACGGTTACGTGCCGATATCGGCCATGCTCTAGAACGGATCGCCGGCATCGTCGGGGAGGTCGACGCCACGATGACCGTCGGTGAGATTGTCCGTCTCTCCTACCTGCAAGGTGTCGGTGACACGCTTCACGCGTTCGGGCGGATCATCAATGGGTGTCCGTCCCTTGATCCGGCTGTCCCGGATGGCGTCGCCGACGCCGGGTCCTGTGGGGAGTCCCTGCACGCGCTCGGTGTCATGGCCGACAGGGATGGGCGTATCGCATCTATGCTCGCCCATCCCGCATGGAAGGAGGGCTGATTCATGTGGCCCATACGCCTTGTCCCTCTCGCCATTCCGCTCGTTTCCGGCCCGCTGCTCGTGACATGGAGTTTGTGTCGGGCGGCTGCGTTCGATGGCGACACCGCATCTCAGCTTGTGAGGTCGCATGCGGCCTCACGGGCAACGGGAGGAGAAGACTGACATGGAAGCCATGTATCTGGTGTTCGCCGTCGCAGCGCTCTGCTGCCTCGGCCTGCTTACCCCGCTCCTATACGCCGTCCTGGCGGCGGGAGGTCTGCTCGCGCGTCTCCTGTACGCCATCATGACACTCATCGGAAGGGGTGCGCGATGAGTTGGCAGTGCACGAGCTGGGCGTTGCGCGAGGCCCCGTGTCCGACCGCCACGTCACGCCTTGTCCTGATTGCCCTGGCCGACCGCTGCCAGCCCGACGGGCGTAGCGCCTGGCCCACGATTGACACGCTGATGCTCGAGGCCCACTGCTCAGAGGCCTCGGTCCGTCGCGCCCTGCGTGATCTCGAGAAGGCCGGCGCGATTCGCCGTGGCAACCAGAGCCTCGCCCAATGGAACGAACACGGCGAATACGTCGCCAGACCATACCGTTCCATCGTGTGGGAATGCTGCATGGGCGTCACATTGGAGAAGGTCGCCCTGAAACCCGGCCGCCAGGCGAGACGGGCCCGCACCGAGAGAAAGGAGATCCACGGCACTGTCAAAATGACAGGGCTGGAAAACGTTGGGGACAAGCCGATCCACGACACCGACGAAAGGACAGGACCGCATGGCCCCGGCCCCGACAGCCCTGTCATCGGTGACAATACAGCCCTGTCATCGGTGACAGACCCATATATGAACAAATATATAAACAAATACCCCTCTCTCCCTACGGGAGACCTCCCCGCAAGCGGGAAGGACTCCGCAAGCGGTACACAAAACGGCATAATCGGCGGACGGGAGACGGCACGGAGCGTGGTGGACCGGCTCACGTTCGTGCGTTCCGGACTCTCGCTGCCCACACCAGAACCATCCGGACGGGACTTCGCCAAGGCGTCCGGGCTCATCGCCCGCATAGCCAACGCCGCCGGCGTCGACGAGACGGTCGCGGCGGCCCGTGTCGCCGACGTCATTGACTGGATCCCCGCGAACACGTACTGGCTGGCCCGCATCCTCACGGTTCGTGACCTCGCCCGTGCTTGGGACCGCCTAGCGAACGACTACGCGGTCTCCCGGATCGAACTCCGACGTTCGCCCGACACCTCGACGCACACACATGCGACCACGCCGCCCGGGCTGCGTGTGACGCGTCACGTGCATTCCGTAACCTGCACGCACGTCTTGGCCGACATGAAACCCCACGAGGGCGAGTACAGCCATGAGGGTAGCCTGCGGGCCGGCAATCCCAGCGAATGGTATACGGCGTGCAGACGGCATGCCGACGAACTCAACCGTCGGGAAGGGATCGGGATGACATGATGAACGAGACGAACGGCCGGGTGGCGGGGGTTTGTGCCGGTCTGCCGTTGGGTATCCAGGACCTCATGTGGGGCACCGACAACGAACGGGTCAAGAACAAGTCCGACCGTCGCGTCCTGAAGACCACCGCGCGGATCCTGTGCGACATGTGCCCCATCCAGGCCGAATGCATCGCGCAGACCATCATCTCCCGTGAACAGCACGGGCGCGTGGGCGGGATCGACGTCAAGGCAAGGCGTCTATTGCGCCACCGCGCCGAGGAGGACGGCGTGGACCTGTCCGACTCCAGTCCCGCCCGTCTCCGGAACCTGACGGTATGGCTGCGCGAGCATCCCGAACTCGTCAGGGAGGTGCGCATACAGTCCTCGACCCGCGAGGGCCGCCGGCGCAGGAGCGAGGACCAGTACGCCTATCGGCAGAGGGTCGCGGTCCGACGGTCCTCCGATTGGATCCGGACCCATGCCGACAACGGCGGGAGCGAGAGGGAAACACAACCAGACGGAAAAGGAGACCGGACATGAGCCGCACAGCGCGTATTCCACGCATCATCGCCATGGCGAACATGAAGGGCGGGGTCGGCAAGACCACCAGCACCATCTGCACCGCCCTCGCCCTCAGCCGTCTCGGCCGCAAGGTCGAGGTCAGGGACATCGACCCGCAGGGCAGTGCGACGCTCTGGGCGTCCAAGGCCCGCGCCGCGGGCGACCCTCTGCCGTTCGACGTACTGGTCGCCAACCGTTTCACGGTCGCCGTCCCGCCATCGGATCCGGACACGTGGGTGCTCGTCGACACCCCGCCCAGCCAGTCCGACCTGATCGCAGCCGCGGTCGACGCGAGTACGCTGGTCGTGCTCGTCAGCACGCCCGGCGGTCTCGACCTGGACCGCATGTGGGAGACGTCCCAGGCCATCGACAGGCCCAGCAGCGTGCTTCTGACCCAAGTCAGGACGAACACCGTCGCGTTGAGACGGGCCGAACGATACCTCATCGAGCGGGGGCTGGCGCGGTTCGACGCGATGATCCCGTTCAGGGAGTCGCTGCGCAGGTCGAGCGAATCCGGCCGCCTGCCGAACGCAAGCGGGTACGGGCTGGTGGCCCACGAGCTCATCGAAGCGTTCGCGGGACTCGAACAGGGAAGGATGTGACCCGTTATGGACATCAGCAGGCCGATCGACACGGCATCCAGACTCCAGGCGACCTTCACCGCGGCGTCCTCCGACGGGCGTGACGCGCGGGGTGCCGGACGGACCATTCACGCGACGTTCAGCCTCGACCCGGAACTGCATCGCCGTCTCAAGCTCACAGCCGCGATGAAAGGTGTGACCATGAGCGACATGGTCTCCTCATGGATCGAGTGGCATTGTCCCCCAGTCTAATCACCATATGGGTCGACTCACCCGAGCGTTGGATGAAGCGTATAAGCATTTGAGTGTATAAAGAGCATCATGGAATGGCAGGGGAGACGGAGCGGCGGTATTCTGCCATTGCTGGAGGAAACCAGGGCAATGAAAAGAGGGCGCCGGAGTGCGTCCGTGATGCACGGGAATGTGACTATACGGTGGGTAGCGAGTAGCAGGAGCGACAGTTAAGAGGTATGATGTCTGATGAATAGTGGTGTCGCGCCACATCGAATTCAAGGAGGAATCATGGCGGAATCGGTATTCATTGTCGGGGCATATGCCTCACTGCCTCGGTCTCGTGAGGATCAGTGCGACTACTACCGGCTTCTCGGTCGCCAGAGATGGATTAACGGTGCCGAGATTCCCTTTCCAGGCGATTTAGCTGATGTTGAGTCGCGGCGGTGGTTGGCCAAGGTACTGCCCACACATTGGCATGCTAATACCATCACCGCTATTCCCGGTACCATGCAGCACGTATGGAAGGATCCGAACTTCGGCTTGGCCAGTCCCGACGTGGACGGCCGCATGGCCGCGTTGATGATGATGGGTGATCTGCATACGGCGTTCGAGGATTTCACCCAACGCAGGGGTTCGGCCGACGTGGCCTATGTAGAAATCCACACTGCGCCAACCAGGTTGAGTGATGCCAGTGCCATGGCCATGTCTTTGGAAGCCATGGCTGACTGGGACTGGCATGGCGCCAAGCTGGTGATTGAGCACTGTGACCGTTACGTCGAAGGGCAGAAACCGGAAAAGGGCTTCCTTCCAATCGAGTCGGAGATTGAGCTGGCACGAGACACCGGCATCGGAATCATCATTAATTGGGGACGTTCGGTGGTTGAGAGTCGTGTCGCCCGAACAGCCGAAGATCATGTCCGTGCCGCCCGTGAAGCAGGAGTACTTAAAGGGCTGATGTTTTCCGGAGCAGGCCCTGATGAGACGCAATATGGCTATGCCTGGATTGATGGTCACCTGCCGATGGCCCCTGATGAACCAACCTCGCTGATGGATGTTGAACGGATTCGTGCCTGCGTATGTGCGGCGGACGATGCCGTAGACTATATCGGTGCCAAAGTCGTGGTGCCCGAGGACGCCACGCTGACCGAACGTCTCGAATTCCTATCTCACATTCACGATGCGGTGGTGCTCTGATGACCGCACGAACCTATCTCACCTTTGATATTGGTGGTACCAAAATCGCCTCAGCCTTCGTGACATTGCCCGACCGTATTCATCAGGGTAAGTACGAGCGCGACGACAAGCCGCAAGTGCAGGACCTCCAAGAAATACCCACCCAAGCTGACCTCGGGGGGGCAGTGCTGTGTAGGAGGTTGGTCGACTGCGCCCGCGGACGACTGAAAGAGGCGGCAAAACCCGGTGGAATGCCTATCGCCGGCATCGGCATTGCGACTGCCGGTGTTCCCGACTCGCGCAATGGCGTAATCCTCTCGGCCACCGATATTCTGCCGGGATGGCGTGGACAGCGCGTCTATGACGCGTTCGCCGCGGCTACCGACATCCCGGTCCATATGATTGGTGACGTCAGTGCCCATGGTATTGGCGAAGCCATATTCGGAGCGGGAAGTGGCAATGAAGTGGTGCTGTCGCTAGGAGTGGGTACGGGTATCGGCGGTGCGCTGATTGTTAATGGACGTCTTTTTACTGGTGCGCATGGCGCGGCCGGACACTTGGGCCATGTCGCTAGTAGGTTGGGCAAGGGATTCCGTTGCTCCTGCGGCACTATGGAAGGCCATATTGAGCCGGTCGCCTCCGGTACGGGACTCAGAGATCTTTACAACGTTACGCTGCCGGTCAATGTCGCCGACGCCACCATGGTCCCTGACGGAGTCGAGGTTGCACGCCGCGCTATGGCCGGCGAGGAACACGCCATGCGTACGATTGCGGCCAGCGCTCATGCTCTGGGCTTCGTACTTGGTGGCATAGCTAATACTGTCGATCCCGATGTGGTCATTGTCTCCGGCTCGGTGGTCAAAGCAGGCCCACAGTGGTGGGATGCGCTGCGCAGCGGATTCGTGGCCTCGGCCCTGCCTTTGATTCGTCCGACACCATTAATTGAAGGCGAACTCGGTGGTTCGGCCCCGCTGATCGGTGCCGCTGTCGCCGCCGAACGATCCCTCTTCCATGCGTGATCCGCTGGGTGCGCCGCCGCTCCGCTGAGCGCGACCAAAGCGCGCATGTCCCATAAATAATCCTGTACATCGAAACCAAGTGAAGGGAACTAGCTATGTATCCTGCGATCGAAGCAATAAAAGGTGGACTGGTGGTCAGTTGCCAAGCATATCCGGGCGAGCCGCTGCGCCATCCGGAGACCATGGCGCAGATGGCGATGGCGGCTGTGGAAGGCGGCGCGGTCGGTATCCGCTGCCAAGGCCTATCCGATATCGCCGCCATCAAGGGACAGGTTGAAGTGCCGGTGATTGGCATCTGGAAAGACGGCCGTGAGGGAGTGTATATCACGCCGACACTGCGCCATGCTCGTTGCTGCGCATCCGCTGGCGCCGACATCGTCGCCATCGATGCGACCGGTCGGCCACGGCCTGACGGCCGCACCTATGCCGACACCGTCCGTGCGTTGCATGACGAAGGCATCGTTGTTATGGCTGATTGTGGTTCCTTTGCCGATGCTGAGCGTGCGGTCGAAGCCGGCAGCGATATTATTTCCACCACGCTGTCCGGATACACAGGGGAGCGCAAGAAAACCGATGGTCCGGATTTCGACCTGCTCAGGCGGATGGTCGCGGCCTTTGGCGATGCCACGCCAGTACTGTGCGAAGGTCGTATCCATACACCTGACCAACTCACCCAGGTGATGGCCATGGGAGCGTGGGCAGCGGTTGTCGGCACCGCCATCACACATCCCACATCGATTACGCGTTGGTTTGCGGCGCGTATGTGAGACGTGGCGTCCTTGTGACCTTGGTGTTCGGAATCGCCCGGATATCAGCATGAGGAGGCCCTCCCGCCGACTGGTTAAGTAGCCCAAGTAAGAGCTACGTCTCATTGAGATGATACACGTGCACCGGCGCGATGGCGGATGGAAGAGTGCCTCCCGATACACGGTTGTGGCGAGCCGACGGATGTCAGCGTGCTGAGGAACCAGAAAGAGACACAATTTGACAACAGACATCAGACATCATATGATTTTGATAGTTCTGACGTCAGATAACTATCCATGGCAGAGAAGCCTAGCTGGGGAGTGTCCGACGGTCCGGGCGGCAAACGTCTGGCGCCGCAGAACAGGTTCGCAACAAACTCGAGGAAGAGGAGTGACCATGAAACGTAAAATGTTCAGAGTAGCGGTCGCCGCCACGGTGGCCGGGTTGATGGCGTTGGCTGGTTGTGGTTCGTCGGGTGGTACCTCGGCATCCGGTACGGTGGTGAAGGACACCATTACCGCGCAAGTGGCGTATTCCAGCCGTGACTTTAATCCGTTGTCAACGTCGATGGCCCTGCCGATGAGCGGTAACTGGCATGTTACCGAGGCCTTGTACACTCTTGATATGTCCACCGGTAATTTGACTTCCGGTTTGGCCAAGGGCGAGCCCGAGAAGATTTCCGATACCGAGTACAAGGTCGCCATTCGTGACGGGGCCAAGTTCTCCGATGGCAATTCGGTGACCGCCAACGATGTGAAAACATCATTCGACCGCATGATGGTCGAAGGCAGTGTATATCAGCCGATGCTGAAATTCATCGACACCATCGAGACCGACGGGGATAACGCCTTGACCTTCAAGCTCAAGACCCCATTCAACTTGGTCAAGGAGCGCATGTCGCTGGTGCACGTGGTACCAGCCTCGCAATCGGATGAAGATCTGAAAAAGAAGCCGATCGGCTCTGGTCCGTGGAAGTACACGGAGATTAATGATCAACAGGTCAAATTCGACAGGAACGACCTGTATAACGGCGACTTCCCGGCGCAGGCCGCCCACATGGTATGGAATGTCAACGTGGATGACACCGCTCGTGTCACCGCCATGCAATCGGGACAGAACGACATCATGGAGAATGTGCCCGCTAATGCCTTCCAGACCTTGAAGTCTGCCGGTTCCGACATTCAGACCGTCGGCGGCTTCAACCAGGCCTTTATCATGTTCAATACGAAGAAGAAGCCCTTCGATGACAAGCGTGTGCGTCAGGCAGTGTTCTATGCGATCAATGTGGACAATCTGATTAAGAACCAGCTTTCCGGAGAGGCCAAGCCGCTGACCGGTTTCATGCCGGAAGACAGCAAGTACTATAATAAGGCCTCCACCGTGTACTCTTACAACGTGGATAAAGCCAAGGAGCTGATGGCGGCAGCCGGTGTGACGTCCCCAATCAGTTTCACGCTATATACCACTGATCAGACTTGGATTACCCAGCTGGCTCCGCAGATCAAGAATGATTTGGCGGCCATTGGCATGAATGTGGATATCCAGTCGATGAAGTCTTCCGCACTGTTCCCGACAATTACCGATAAGGATGACGCTGATTTCTCAATGGTGCTCGCCCCCGGAGATCCGACTGTGTTCGGCAACGATCCCGATGTGCTACTGAATTGGTGGCTTGGCGATTCGACATGGACTCGCCAACGCACTTTCTGGTATGGCACGGATGGATACAACAAGCTTCACGAACTCATGGAGAAGGCCACTGCGACCTCAAGCACGGACCAGCGCCAAAGCTATTGGAATCAGGCGATGGATGTTGTCGCCGACGAAGTACCGATATACGGCCTGTTCCATCGTAATATCTCCACTGCCGTCCGTCAGGGGTCCTTCTCCAAGGTCAGCCCCATCGGTACCACGGGTCTGTACCTGCTCAACAGCAAAATCGGCTGATGCATCGTTCCCGGGCACGGTTGGGACGTTACCGTGCCCAGGGCGCACATCAATTTTCATATGAGAAATGAGGGTTGACATTTGAGTAACTTACTCCGTTTACTGGGGCGACGATTGGTCTCCTTGCCATTCGTGGCGTTCGGCGTTGTCTTCTTGGTATTCTTCCTCATGTCGTTCTCACGGTATGATCCGGCCGCCACGGCGCTCGGTGAGAATGCCACCGCGGCCCAGCTCGCGGCCTATCGCCATGAGATGGGATTCGACCGACCATGGTATGCGCAATTCCTCTCCTATCTGGGAGGTTTGTTCCGAGGGGATCTCGGCACATATGGCGTTAATCGTGACTCAGTGTCATCACGTATCGCCCAGGCCTTCCCGATCACACTGCAACTGACGTTCATCGCATTGGTGATTGCGGTGGTCTTCGCCGTGATCTTTGGCGTGCTCGCAGCCCTGTACCGCGATACATGGGTTGATCAGGCCATACGAGTGATTTCCATCGTTGCGATTGCGACCCCGAGCTTCTGGCTGGGTGTTTTGATGATTTACATCTTCCAGATCAAGTTGTCTTGGCTGCCTGGAGCTGGTATGTTGCAGCCATTTCTCGATAATCCGACCGCCTATCTGAGGCGCATGGCCATGCCGGCCTTCTCGCTGGGATTACCGGTTGCCGGCCAGCTGACACGCATCATCCGTACTTCGATGGTCGAGGAACTGGACAAGGACTATGTGCGCACTGCCATCGGTTCCGGCGTACCTAAGAGCGTTGTGATTGCGCGCAATGTGTTTCGTAACGCGCTGATCACCCCGGTGACTACCCTCGGCATGAAGATCGGCTACCTCATGGGAGGCGCAATCATCACTGAGATCATCTTTGCCTTGCCCGGCATGGGTACGGCGCTGTTCGAAGGCATTAATGGCAATGAGCCGATTCTGGTCCAAGGCGTGGTACTAATCGTGGCGCTTGCGTTCGTCGTGATCAATATCGTCGTTGATCTGCTCTATGTCCTCATCAACCCGCGTATCAGGGAGGTCTGATATGTTATTTGGCAAACGAACAATCGCCGACGCCGTTTCCAAGCCTGGTGTCGGGTTCCATAAATTCGGCAATATGACGATCGGTGCCAAGCTGGCTCTGACCTTCATGGGTCTATTGGTTTTGGTGGCTGTGTTCGCTCCATTGATCTCCCCACAGGATCCGTTGGCGATCACTATGAGTTATCAGCCACCTAGCAGCGATCATCTTTTCGGAACCGACCAAGTGGGTCGTGACGTGATGTCGCGTGTTTTCTACGGTGCCCGCTATTCGTTGGTGATCGGTCTGCTCTCGATTCTCTTCGCCCTGATTCTTGGCGTGATCATCGGTGCCGTCGCAGCGGTGAGCCGTACGTGGATTTCCGAGATCATCATGCGAGTTCTCGACGTGTTTATGTCGGTGCCGGGCATCGCCTTGGCCGCTGTGTTCGTTTCGATTCTCGGCCAGTCGATGATTGGCATCATCATCTCCATCGGCATTCTGTATGTACCGCAGATCGCCCGCATCGTGCGTGCCAATATCATCAGCGAATATGGCAAGGACTATGTGCGTGCCGTAATCGTTTCCGGTGCCCGCGCCCCGTGGATTCTCTACAAGCACGTCACGCGTAACATCGCCGCCCCGGTGATGGTATTCACCACGCTGTGCGTTGCTGATGCCATCGTATTCGAGGCTTCACTGAGCTTCATCAACCTGGGCATTCCTGAGCCGACCCCCACTTGGGGCAATATCCTGTCTTCCGCCAAGGAAGGTGTGATTTTCGGCTACTGGTGGCAGGCGATGTTCCCCGGTTTAGCGATTATGATCACGGTACTTTGCCTCAATATCCTGTCCGAAGGCATTACCGATGCCATGGTGGCCGCACCCACTGCGACCGTTACCAAGACGGCCGCGGACGCTGAGGCTGAGCGTAAGGAGGATCGTATCCTCACCGATCCCGTTGCTGCATACAAGGAGCAGCATGAGGCGCTGGTCGAATCCTTGGCCAAGCTGCGCGAAGCCGAGTTGAGGCGTACGGACCGTTTCCAACCAACGAGCACCGAACCCCCAGTGATCGAGGTCAAGGATCTATGCATCCAGTTTCCTCGTCATGGAGACGTCAATGTTGTGGATCACCTGAGCTTCTCGGTGCGTCCCGGCGAGACGATGGGCCTGGTCGGCGAGTCCGGTTGCGGCAAATCCATCACCTCTCTGGCCATTATGGGCCTTCTGGATCCCAAGGCCAAAATCAGCGGGCAGATTCTGTTCGATGGCAAGGATTTGGTCAAACTCAGCGCCAAGGAGCACAATGCCTTGAGAGGCCACGAGATGGCCATGGTCTATCAGGATGCCTTGAGTTCGTTGAACCCCTCAATGCTTATCAAGTCACAGATGAAGCAGCTGACTCGTCGTGGCGGCACGCGCAGTGCTGAGGAATTACTTGAACTGGTAGGACTTGATCCCAAGCGTACATTGGAGTCTTATCCCCATGAGTTGTCCGGCGGTCAGCGTCAGCGCGTGCTCATCGCCATGGCCCTGACTCGTGACCCTAAGCTCTTAGTGTGTGATGAGCCTACTACTGCGCTTGACGTAACCGTGCAGAAGCAGGTCATAGAACTCTTGAACGAGTTGCGCGAGAAGTTGGGTTTCGCAATGATTTTCGTGTCTCATGATCTCGCTCTGGTGGCCAAGGTCGCTCACTCGATCACCGTGATGTACGCCGGTCAGGTCGTCGAACAGGGCTCCACCAAGGAGATTCTCACAGATCCCCGTCATGAGTACACCCGCGGCCTGCTAGGTTCGGTCACATCAATTGAGGCTGGTGCCGCCCGCTTGCATCAAGTGCCTGGCACGGTACCCAGTCCGGCCGACTTCCCGAAGGGCGATCGATTCGCCCCACGTAGCAGTCACCCTGATGTCGGACTCAATACCCGACCCATTATGAAGCAGGTGCCTGGAACCTACCATTGCTATGCGGCATTGCCATCAGACTCTGATGCGACGTCCGGCATAGTCGCCACTGTCGAAACCGAAGGAGGTGCACGATGAGTCAGGTCATGTCAGATCACACGCAGGCTGATCCCCACGCTCCGATCATCGAGCTTAAGGATGCGGAGGTGGTTTTCACAACGCGAGCCGGTTCTGGATTGTTCCACAAGAACAGAATCACCGCGGTCAATAAGGTGAACCTGAAGCTCATGCCAGGTCAGACCATCGGCATTGTTGGCGAGTCCGGCTGCGGTAAGTCCACCACCGCTAACATCATGTGCGGACTGCAACAGGTTACGTCGGGCAAGGTCTTTTTCAAAGGTCAAGACGTGACCCACCGCACCGCCAAAGAACGCATGGCCATCGGTCGCGTGGTTTCCGTGGTCTTTCAGGATCCGGCGACTGCCCTCAACGCGCGCATGAGCGTGATCGACCAGCTCATTGATCCACTGGTCGTGCATAAGCTGGGTGACAGGAAAGCCAGACTCAATCGGGCCGAGGAGCTGATCCATATGGTCGGACTCCCTAGCCAGGTGCTGGGTGCTTTGCCGGGCCAGCTGTCCGGCGGTCAGCGTCAGCGTGTGGCTATCGCGCGCGCCTTGAGCCTCGACCCGGATGCCATCATCGCCGATGAACCGACCTCGGCACTGGACGTGTCCGTCCGTGCGCAGATTCTCAACCTATTGAGTGATCTGAAGAAAACATTGGGCTTGTCGATGGTGTTCATCAGTCATGACATCCAAACCGTGCGCTACATCTCGGACCAAGTCGTGGTAATGAACAAGGGCACGATCGTCGAACGTGGCGCAACCATATCGGTGATGCGCGATCCGCAGGATGACTATACCAAAATCCTCATGGGCGCCGCACCCTCGCTGTTGCATCCGACCGCCGCTGAATGCGCGTGATCCTATCAATCACCACATCCATTAATCACTAAGGAGACACTACTATGACCCAACATTTCCACGGCGTCATTCCCCCCGTCGTCACTCCGTTGACTGCCGACGGTCAGCTGGATCTGTCGAGCTTCCAGCGTTCGTTGGATCGTATGATTACGGCCGGCGTGCATGGTGTATTCACCCTCGGTTCATCTGGTGAGGTCGCTTTCTCCACCGATGGGCGACGCAAAGACATCATTGAGGCCGTTATGAAGATCGTCGATGGCCGTGTTCCGGTGTTTGTCGGCTGCATCGATACCGAGACCGACCGTGTTATCGAACATGCCATTGAGGCCGAAAAACTCGGTGCCTCGGCCATTGTCGCCACCGCGCCTTTCTATGCGCTGGGCGGATTACCGGAGATCGAGCGTCACTTTCGTCTCATTCACGAGGCCGTGCCTGAACTGCCGTTGTTCGCCTATGACATTCCGGTGTGTGTGCATGTCAAGCTATCGAATGACATGCTGATTCGGCTTGGTAGGGATGGTGTTCTGACGGGCGTCAAGGATTCCTCAAACGACGATGTGGCGTTTAGGTTCCTCGTGGATACCAACGCGGATGCGGGCCACCCGCTCACTCTGCTTACTGGTCAGGAGATCGTAGTCGATGGTGCCTATATGGCGGGTGCCGATGGTTCGGTGCCGGGGTTGGGCAATGTGGAGTGCACAGGGTACGTGCGCATGTGGAATGCCTATCAGTCCGGTGACTGGGAGACCGTACGTGCTGAGCAGGCCAAATTAGCACGGCTGATGGCCATTGTGAATGTGACGCAAGGAGTTTCCGGCTTCGGCGCGGGTGTCGGCGCGTTTAAGACGGCAATGGCACTACTGGGCGTATTCGATACGAATCAGATGCCCAACCCCGTATTGCCGCTTCAGGGCGAGAATGTTGCGGCTATCGCAAGAGTGCTTGTCGATTGCGGTATGGAGCTGAAACGTACACCGGCCGAGGTAAGCGCATCGACGCGCTAAGAGTCGATGATCCCCCTAGCCGGAATGGTCCCGCTCCAACTGGGGGATATCGAGAATCGTTGGAAAGGAACCGCCATGGCGGAAGTAGTCATTGTCAAAAATGAGGATGAAGCAGGCGAATTGGTCGCTCAATGCGCCGCCACGCTCATCGAATCGAAGCCGGATGCCGTACTGGGTTTAGCCACGGGCTCTAGTCCTCTTAAGGTTTATAGGCATCTGGCCGGAAGAGTCAAGGCCAACCATATCGATGTGTCTCAGGTCAGCGGCTATGCGCTCGACGAGTATCTCGAGTTGCCATTGACTCACCCGGAGTCGTATCACGCTACCATCAAACGTACGGTTACCGATGTAATCGGGCTTGATCCGCAGAAGGTTCATGTGCCGGGTGACGCGTTAAATGGCGCATCAATGAATGATGCCAAGGTGATGCGTGGTGCCGGGGCGGCTTATGATCGCGCCATCGAGGCGGCTGGTGGCGTTGATATGCAGATTCTCGGCATAGGCACCGACGGCCATGTGGGTTTCAATGAGCCAGGCAGCTCACTGGCTTCCGGTACGCGCATCAAGACGTTGGCCAGACAGACTCGTGTCGACAACGCACGATTCTTCGGCGGCAACCTCGACGAAGTGCCCACCCATTGCATCACCCAAGGCATCGGCACGATTCTTAAAGCCCGGCATCTGGTATTGCTTGCCTTCGGCGCTGGCAAGGCGAATGCTGTGGCCGCAACGGTGGAGGGACCGGTGTCTGCCAGTTGCCCGGCCTCAGCGCTGCAGCTGCATCCACATGTCACGGTGGTTATCGATGAGGCGGCAGCCGGCAAACTGCGTAATGTCGACTATTACCGCTGGGTCACTGACAACAAGCCGGACTGGCAAGGCATCTGAAACGGGAAAGCAAGACCATGATCGGACATATCGAGGAGGGTCGCCGCATCGATAAAGCCGTGTGCGGATCCGCACAGACTTTCGCGATTAAGGGAGTTGAGCTGGTTGATGCGCGTGGCGTGATACCGCATAGCTGGGTAAGCGTTGTCGATGGCGCCATCGATGCGTCAGGCACCTTCGATGATGATCTCGCCACGCACATTGAGATGATGGGCGGTGCGGATCATATCCGCGTGATCGATGGACAAGGGGCATGGCTGGCGCCCGGTTATGTGGATATTCACGCCCATGGCGCTTGGGAATGTTCCTTCGATGATGGGACCGACGCCATCGCTGTGGCGCGTGCCTGGCATATGAACCATGGAACTACGCGGCAAGTGCTGTCCCTCATTACCAATCCGCTCGACGTGATGTGCGCCAACCTCGCCGTCGTCGCGCGCGAGACGTCGCGGCGCCCCGATGTACTGGGTGCGCATCTGGAGGGACCATTCCTTGCGTTGGGACGCAAGGGCGCCCACGATCCGAATTGCCTTGTTGATCCTACACCCGGACGGGTGGACGCATTGCTGGAAGCCGCCGACGGATGTCTGCGTCAAATCACCATCGCACCCGAGCGTGAGTATGGCCTCGAGGCCATCTCCCGGTTCGCCGGGGCCGGTGTGACTCCCGCGGTGGGCCATTGCGATGCCGACTACGACACGGCCCGCCGTGCCTTCGATCGGGGTGCGCGGATCATGACCCACATGTTCAACGCGATGAATGGCATGCATCACCGCGAACCTGGACCCATTCCGGCGGCCGTCAATGATTCGCGCATCATCATCGAACTCATTAACGACGGTTTCCACGTCCGGAACCCCATGGTCGCCCTCGGTATGTCGATGGCCCCCGGCCGCGTGGCCTTCGTCACCGATGCGATGGCCGCGACCGGCTGCGCTGACGGAGCCTATAAACTCGGTGCGTTGGATGTCGCCGTAGTTGATGGCCATGCTCGTCTGATATCCAATGGTGCGATTGCCGGTTCCACTCTGACACTTGAAGTCGCCGTCCAACGTGCCGTCAAGGAGCTAGGTATAGGACTTCCTGACGCGATCGCCGCCGTTACGCTGACACCTGCCCGGGCAATCGGACTTGATGGACCAAATGCGATCACCGGTGCCCCGCTCGGCTTGGTGGCCGCTGGGTACGCGGCCGACCTGCTGTTGCTTGATCCTGCCACTCTATCCGTCGATCATGTCTGGTGTGCGGGACGTCCGATCCGCTAATACCCGCACCCCTCCAAGGCCTCGACCATGGAACAGTGTTCCGTTTTGCTAGGTGTTGTTTGTGAAGATAGAGGGGCCAGGCCGCGAGGGACATGCCCTGGAGGAATTCCGTGGCATGTCCCTCGCAGCCGTATCCGATGTCATATGTTCCAACGCATAATGTGTCGGACCTGGCCTTGGATCGTTCGTACGAGTCAAACTCGCTGCACAGTGTAGAACCGGTCTTTCGCATGGCCGAACATCCGTTCGGTGGTGGTGCCGCCAGAACCATCCTTGCTGCTCAGGAGGCCGATAGCCGCCCTAGCGCCAAGATTGGGACCTTATGGTCGATCCAACAGAAGAATACGGAGCACGCTTCGTTGGTTCCCTCCGCGAAACGGCACGCCATCCACCGGCGGATTCAGCCACCTCGCCTTGTCCGCTTGGCGGTTCGTCTCATATAAGAGTCATGCAAATCGAGATGCCCCGCAACGCTATCGTCAAAGTAGGCATCGATGGTCGTTGAATATGAGCCATAGCGCTTCTTGGCGTTGATTCCTTTGTGTTTCAGAAAGTCATGATACACTTGTTATGTCATCAGACATCATATGTCTGGGTGGTGACCAAGAACGAAGGAGTTGCCGTGGTCTCGTCATACGCATGGTCCGCCAATGATTTTCCTCATCAATCAGGCTCTATATCAATACGATTCGAGACGTCAGTCGACACGCCGCTCATGGTGATTCGCTCGGACGACGCGGTGTTGATGTCAGTCGCGGTCAGACATGCCGCGTTGTGGGTCGAGTCTCCGTCCAATGAGCCACCCATTGAACTCGATATCGAGGACACGTTTGGCGTTGGCCTTGGTGGTAGGCATGACCTTACCTTGACCTTCGGCGAATTTGGCACGCGTGTGTATCTTGACGGTTATCAATGCTTCGCTAATGCCACTAACCTGGTGCCGGCCCGTTATGCCGAACAAGGCATCATCGAGACGGCGGAGGGCGTCGTCTCCAATATGACGATTCATGACGAGGCCTTGAATAGCGAATGGATTGCCGCCTCTACCGTGTCGCCGATCGCCGATGTCGAATTCGCCGCCGCGTATTTGGCTGGACATGACCTACGACGCATCGAGAAGCTGTCTGCCGGAACCATTTACGCCTGCTTCCGCGTGCGCGGCATGAATCAGTTCGGCACCATTGTGGCCGCGGCCAACGAGCAGGGCGAGGCGATGAACGTGTCCATCGACGACGAAGGCTTCACCTACAGAATACTGGTAGATGGTGAATGGGCCATCTACCATGCCGCCGGCCTATGGAATGACGGCGGGTTCCATGACCTGGCCATCAGGGCTTTCCGCGGCGCCATCGACATCTATGTAGATGGCTACCTGCAGTTGCATCAGCCAGGACAGTTTTTCCTAGATGCGTTGAACGGATTGACTAAGTTTTCCATCGGCGAGGACACATCTGGTTCTCGGCTGTATGGCGAAGTGCGTAATGGCGGCATATTTGGCTATGCGCTAACTGATGGACAGATTAAGGCCCTTGCCGGTGTCGAACCTACGACTGATACCGCCATTTTCGATAAGGGGTACGAAGGGTCCGCCAGCTACCGCATCCCTTCATTAATCACCACTGCGTCGGGCGTACTGATCGCAGGCGCCGATCAGCGTGTGACGATATCAAATGATTCGCCCAATGAAATCCATTTCGTTATTCGTCGTTCGCTTGACGGCGGCGCGACTTGGTTGCCAATGCAGACGGTGATTGCTTATCCCGGCAAGGGATTGAATGGAGCTTCCACCATCGACTCCTGTCTGGTGGCTGACCGGGAGACCGGCCGCGTGACGGTTTTGATCGATCATTTTCCTGGCGGCGTCGGATTCGCGAATGCCGAACGAGCTATGGGCGTCGATGCTGAAGGCCGTTTTGTGCTGCACGATACCAATGGCGCGCAATACCTGTTACAGGAGGATGGTTCGGTTACTGATTTAGAGGGCGTCGCCACTCAGTATCGCGTTGATGATAAAGGAAATGTGACCCAAGGCGACAAGCCGCGAGGCAACATCTACCTCAAGTCGGGTATCGATCCTCATGAGAGTCTGCTGACCCAACGAACAAGTTATCTTGTGGAGGTGCATTCTGATGATGACGGCGAAACCTGGTCCGCTCCGCGGGTAATCAGCCACATGGTTAAGGAGGAGTGGATGGGATTCCTTGGCGTTTCACCGGGCAATGGCATCCAGCTGTCGCAAGGGCACCACAAAGGGCGTCTACTGATTCCATACTATCTCACAGGCGATTCAGCCAAGTATAATGCTGGCGGTGCGTTGTATTCCGATGACCATGGAGAAACATGGCACCGTGGAATGTCGATCAATGAAGGACGAATCAACGATGGTCGGATCATTGACGAACGACACATCGATCGTGACGAAGACACCACACATGAGTCAGTGTTCATAGAACGCGCCAATGGTGATGTGGTTGTGTTCTTCCGTAATCAACATCCTTGCGGTCACGTGGGCCGGGCCATCAGCCATGATGGAGGCCAGACTTGGGATGAAGTTAAATTCGATCCCGTGATTCCCGAGATTTTCTGCCAGCCGAACGCCGTCATGATGCCCGACCCCACCCGCAAGGATTGGCGGATTGGCGAAGCCTCGGATACTGTCGTCTTTGCGAACGCCTCGATGATGCGTCCGTATCGTGGCTGTGGCGTACTGCGTTTAAGCCATGATGGCGGCAACACATGGGATGTAAATCGCTGTTTCAATCCATATCACTACGTATATCAGTGCATGTCCGTTCTCCCGGATCATTCACTAGGATTGTTATGGGAGCGTGAAACCGCGGGATTATATTTTACCATTCTGCCGTCCCAATGGTTCGGCAAAAATGCGTTGTGATGATGCGTCCGCCGGAGAGGAAAGGAAATCGCCATGATAGGAACTGCGACAAACAGGGAAGAAGAGAATCATACCGTCCCCCCGTCTTTAGTATTTCTGTCTCGTGTCGCGGCAGATGACCTCACTCCCGCGATAGCGACACGTGCTTCCCAACGCAGCCGTTGTGATGAGGCGATGGATACGATTAAGGCATATATCGTCCGTAAACGATTGCATCCAGGCGATTCACTACCCACTGAAACTGAACTTTGCGAGATGATGAAAACGTCGCGTTCCTCCGTGCGAGAGGCGGTGAGCAAACTCGAAGCATTAAATATCGTCAGTGTGGAGCATGGCAAAGGAACCTTTGTAGGGTCATTATCGCTCGATCCAATGGTGGAGACCCTTGCGTTGCGTTCAATGGTATCCGTTGGACAGAATTTCGAGGACCTACGTAATGTTGTGCAACTACGTCGCTTCCTCGACATCGGATGTGCCGACGAAGTGTGCATCGCGTTACACGGGATTCCGCAGCCGGAACTGAGTGCGATTGCGGCACAAATGACACAAGACGCACTTGCCGGCAAGACTTTCCTCCGTGAGGATATTAATTTCCATATCGGCATTCTGCGCAATCTCAATAACGCAGTGGCCGAGCAGATGGTGCGCTGTCTGTGGCAAGTGCATATGGCGGTTTTGCCACAGCTTGATTTGCAGGTATCCGCTTCGTTGAGCCAGACGGCCGAATCTCATCATCGTATGCTCGATGCGGCGATTGCCGGGAATGTCGCAGCGTATCGTCAGGCGGTGATTGACCATTACGAACCAATCGAATCGATTCTGAACGCCGAACTGAATGTTAACTCGCACCATTCATAGAGGGTCGTATCGGCTACTATCTTTCTACGTTGATTCGTCGCTCCGCATTCGGTGACCACTAGGATTCTTCGCCACTGACCCGTGAATGCGACTTCAATCTGGAAGGCGTAGCCTTATACTCCGCTCATTGTGCCATCCCGGCTTGAAGCGATATTCAAGCGCGAAATCACTAACGATACATGGATGGGCCTTATAGGTCAGTTGAGATATGCACCCTGATCCTTGGCGTTAAGCAGGTGCCAACGTCAAAAAAAGGAGGCAATGCGGTAGATGCGAATCCAAGCCGCACGCGAATGCGACAGGCTGGGTCAGTGGCGGGCGAGAGGCGTTTCGTTCCGGAAAAAGACCGGCAGCGCCCGGGAACTCATCGGATCCACCGCTGCCGGATACGTCATCGACCAAAGCCATGGCGAGCTTGACGACCCGAACACCTCATGTGCGCTACCAATCGAGCTAGAGCCATGACCTTCTACCTACATCTGTCGGAGAAGCCCACGCCAACATCCAGCAATCCACAGTACCCGTAAAAAGCACAGGCTCAATGTACCCTAATCTCGTCCATGAGGAGGCAGCGCGTTCACGTCGTTAGGCGACCAGGTTCCGCAGACGATCAGTGGCGACCACATCGTATCGCACTCCCGTTCCCAAGACCATTGCCCTCCCGCAAAGCCGACACTCGAATCAATCAGCATCATCATTGGCTGTGCTCCCTCCGCCCGCTTTTCCCTATCCACTCGCATACGTATATGCATGCTCACAATATATATTCGGCCGTCTTCACATTGCTTCGTGGGTTGGGAAACCTGTAGACGTGGTGCACCGTCATGGCCCGCCCGACGGATCAGGATGGAATGGCATCCGGATCAAGGACAATGTCGATGAAAGGCCGGTGAAATGACACAGGCAACCCGCCAGCAGGTCGAGGACATGTACGGGCTCCTCGAGGATATGAAGGCAAGCAGATACCGTACGGGCGTCTCGAGGATCGCGGACGACCGCGTCGTCTCCGCATTGCGGGGCATGGTCGAACCGAACGGGCTGATGGACGCGGTCATCGTCAAGATCACCCGGCCGGACACCCCGTTCGAGGATTTCGACGCCATCGCCGTATTGGACGGGCGGTCCACCTGGAATGTGTTCGAGAACCTGCGCTCCATCATGCTGCCGTCCGACTACGACGTGTCGCATGCCATCGCCTGCTCGTTCCTCCAGGACATCCCGGCCCTGTTCGAGGATTTCGCGTGTCTGATCCAACCATCCGCCGATCGGGCCGGCGCGTACCGCATCGCCGCGTCCATCAGCTATCTGGAAGGCGATTCCGCAGCGAGATGCAAGCATTTCGCGGATCTTTTGTTCCGTGTCAAACCCGAGGACGAGATGCTCAGGAACCTGTCGGCCGCCCTGATCCACGGCATCGAACCGAACCATCGGACCGGATCGGACGGGCCGGACGGAGAACGCGAACGGCCGCGCGCCGACGCCATGGCGGATACGGGCCCGTCCACCGACGGCCATACCGTCCGCCGTTGAACGGGAGGCATGGAGATGATGAACCAGCCGGCCCTGCCGCCCCGCCCCGTCACCGGTCCGGCCTTGCCGTCACGGCCGCCCATGACACGGCTCCTGCCGTCGTTTCCGGCGCAGCCGACCGACAGGGTCTGGCTGGTCGCCGCTCATGGGGGAGCGGGATGCACCACCATCCTCATGAGCGCGAGGGATCGGTATGCGGAGGCGGGCCGTGCCCTGCCCGTCAGCACGGACCCGTCGAGACCGAGCCGGATCGTCCTGTGCTCGATGTGCACGGGACGCGGGCTTGAATCGTTGCGTTCCCTGCTCGCGGATTGGGATGCGGGACTGTTCGGCCCGACCGTCCTGTGTGGCGTCGCGGTCACCATGCCGACCGCGAACACCCCGCGCGCCCTGCGCAGGGGCGTCCTGCTCGTCGGCTCCGTCGCACCGTATCTGTGGCGTCTGCCCCATATCAGGGGCCTTGACCTCGACGGGTTCCCCGAACGGTATCCGCGTGCCTATGCGCGGATGGCCGGGGAGCTCGGCCGGCGGGACGGAAACCTGTAGACGCCGTGCCCCGTCGGCCCTATCGTCAGGGCCGACGATGGGATGGACATGACCATCATCCGAAAAGGAGAGAAAGAACATGCTGTCCGAAACCCTTGCCGCGAAGATCACGGCCACGATCACGGCCGCGAAGGCCACCGCCTACGGCATGGTCCTCGCCGACCTGCAGAACCCGAGGGCCTGCCTGCCGCCGGGCTTCTCCGGCCCGGTGGGCACGGCGCTCAGCTGGGTCAAGGCCCTCGGCCTGGTCGTCGCGATCGTCGCATTGACCCGTATCGGCGTGCACGTGCTGCGCCAGCAGGGCGATGGCGTGCCGGACCGTGACGACACGTTCGACAAGATCGTCAATTGGGTTATCGGCGTGTTCGTCGTGGCGGGGGCCCTCGCGTTCATGAGCGCGCTCGGCCTGTCCGTCGCGGAAAGCTGCTGAGAACGATGAGGGGCCGCCGTCCCGGGCCGCGCCTGCTCGCGATCCTGATCGCGTTGACGGCCCTGTGCTCCCTCGCCGGCTGCAGCGGGCCGAACTTCGCCTCCCTCGCCGACGACCTCAGGTTCGGCGACGAGGAGGTCGCCGACACGCAGACCATCTATTCGATGAAGGTCCCGTCCGGCGGGCTCGGCAAACTCATCCGCCACGACCAGCTCGCCTGGGCCGAAGGCCAGTATGCGGCGGGCGCCTCCGCCGCCGGCGTCACCGTCAGACGGCTGCTCATCTTCACCCCGGCCCTGCAATGCGAGACGTTGAAGCACACCTATCAGGAGGAGACCACCGAGGAGGGGCCGTGGAACTGGGATGAGCGGAACCGTTCCTGCGACAAGACCCGCAAGCTCAGCTGGCTCGAGAAGACCATGTGGACGATGTACGAGCAGCAGTCCGACGACACGATCGACTGGTTGAGCACGAGCCGCAACACGCTCGTGGCCTCCGGCGGCACCGTGTCCACGTTGCAGGCCAACGCGGTCCCCATGTACGACGCGTGGGACGCGAACGCCGGCAAATACCTCAACATCGCGCAGGCGGTGCTCGTCATCGCCGCGGCCATCAGCCTGACCATATTGGGCGCGCGCATCGTCTGGCGGATCGGCGAGGCGTCCGGCGGCGGCATGGACGGGCATCTGCTCAGCCGGGTCGGATGGATCTTCCTCGGCGTGTTCATGGGCTCGTCCGCCGCGTCCATCGCCCTGACGTTCTTCAAACGCGCGTCCACCACGTACATGGGCGACCCTGCGGGCGCGTCGCATGTGACGAACCCGTCGCTCATGTCGTGGACGCCCGGCCAGGGGACCTCGTTCTTCGTGTCGGACTGGGTGAGGCTCCAGGTCGACCCGTTCCTCCTGATCGCCGCCGTGTGCGGCGTGCTCGCGGCCGGCTTCAAGCTCATCACCACGCAGGAGGGCCGCGACCTGATCCCGTTGGGCAAGGCGTTCATGTGGGCCATGCTCACCAGCGTGTGCCTGGCGGGATTCGTCAACCTGTTCCAGGGCACCGTGGACACGTGGACCGCCGGCGTACTCAAGGCGGCCTCCTCGATGATGAAGACGGCGTGGAGCCACAACACCCTCGCCGCGAGCGAGTTCTTCAATCTCGACGGTCCCATCGCCCTGGTGCTGACCATCGTCATGTGGTTCTGCAACCTCATCAGCAAGGTGTTCTGCTATCTGCGTGCGGGCCTGCTGCCGATCATGGTCGGCGTCGCGCCCATGTGGGCGGCGATGAGCTGGACGGAGACCGGCCGGCAGGCGTTCGGCAAGGTCATGGGATGGCTGTTCGCGTTCCTGCTGTATAAGCCCGTGGCCGCGCTGGTCATGGCGGCCGGCTGCTCGATCATGGTCACCGCCGGTGCCGGGGACGACAGCCAGGCGATCACGCTGATGCTCACCATCAGCGTGATCGTGCTCCTGCCCGCGATGATCAGGCTCATCGTCCCGGCCGTCGCGGGCAGCGTCGGCGGCGGGGGAGTCATCCCGTCCATGCTCGGCGGCGTGGCCGGAATGGGCGTCATGGCCGCCGGCGGCGCGCTCAAGGCCGGCGCGAAGGCCATGACGGGCCTGGCCTCCGGCGGAGGCAGGCCATCGGCCCCCGACGGGGCGAAGCCGTCAGGAGGGTCGGACCCCGCGGCCCCGGCCGCTGTGGACGGTGCCGGCCGGGGGACGGCCGGCGGGGCGGAATCCTCCCTTGCCGGGCCCGACGGGAGCGCAGGAGGCCCGCCGGATGGCGGGGCGACGGACCAGCCGTCCACGCCGTCCGGAACGCCGCGGGGCGGATGGGATCCCGCCGGCGCATCCGGATCCGATCCGTCCGTGCCTTCCGCCTCCCGCCCATCCGCCCCGGCCGCGGGGGATGGGCCCGATGGGGCGAACCGCACCTCCACACGCAAGACCAAGGAGTTCTGAATGGCTTCCAACACCACCTACGGCGATTGGATGCGCCCCATCGCGGGCGGCATCCGCAACATCGGCAGACCCCTGACGTTCGCGGGTCTCGGCGTGCTCGTCGTCACCCTGATGCTGTCCATGGTCAACGTGGTCGCGGCCATCGTCACCGCGGCCGTCGGCATCGGCGCCATCACGGTGCTCGCCATCCGCGACCGCGAACACCGCAACGTGCTCGACCGGACGGTCGAACGGCGCACTTGGCTGGCCGAATCCCGCAAGGGCCGCGCCCTGTACCGGTCCGGCATGCTCGCCCCCGTCGAATCCGGCCAATGCCGGCTGCCCGGCATCCTGTCCAAGGTCTCCCTGGTCGAGGCCAACGACGGGTTCGGCGAACGGTTCACCCTCGTGCGCCACGGGCACACCGGCGAATATTCGCTCCTGTTCGCCTGCCAGCCGCAGGGCGCGGGACTGGCGGACGATGACGTGGAGGACGCGTACGTGGCCTCGTGGGCGGGTCTGCTCGAGGCGTTGGGCAGCGAGGCCGGCGTCACCCAGCTCGCGGTCACGGTGGACACGTCACCGGATTCGGGCGTACGCTTCCGCCGTAACCTGGCCAGACGCACCGTCGCGGACGCGCCCGAACTCGCCGCCAGGGCGATGGCGCAGATCATGGGCCTGTACGCGTCCGGCGGCGCGTCCAGCAGCGTGGTCCTCACGCTCACGTTCCGCTACGTCGACGCGCGCACCGGCAGGTTCCTCGGGCCCGACGACGCGACACGCCGGATCGGCCAGCTCGTACCCGGCCTGATCCGCCGCATCGCCGACGCGGGAGGGGGCACGGCCCGCATGCTGACCATCGACGAGATCAGCTGCATGGTGCGCGTCGCGTACGATCCGGCCGCGCAGGACACGCTCGAACGGGACGAGGAACGGCCGTGGATCGCATGGGAGGACGCCGGGCCGGTCGCCTGCGAGACGGGTTGGGACCATTACCGGCATGATTCGGGCGTGAGCCGTACGTGGGAGATGTGCGACCCGCCGAAATCGAACGTGACCAGTTCGACGCTCACCCGCCTGCTCAGCCCGTTGGCGGACTGCGACCGCAAGCGTGTCACCGTGATCTTCCACATCCTGCCGCCCGACAGGACCGCGTTCATGGCCGAACAGAACAGGCAGAGGGCCGCGAACCAGGTCAGCCAGGAGCGACGCGCGTCCATCGGCGCGATGAGCCAGGTCAACAAGGCCAACCGGCAGGCCATCGAGACGAACAAGGGCGCGGCCATCGTGTTCTTCGGCCTGCTGGTCACCGCCACCGTGCGCGCCGGCGAGGGCGAGGCGATCCGTCTCGACGCCGCCACGCATGCGGTCGAGGGCGCCGCCGGCAGCGCGAGGATCGACCTGCGACCCTGCTATGGGGCCCAGGACAGCGCGTTCGCTGCGAGCCTGCCCCTCGGCCTGAACCTGCGGAACTACACGCCGCCGAGCGTGTTCAATCAACTGTCGTGAGAACGGGGAGACCATCTTGAAACCGAAACGTGAGGGACGACGTCCCGCCATACATCACGGGTCCGGTCCGGACGATTCGGACATGCCGACCTTGCGCGCCAGCCCGCCGCCACCACCGCGGCCCGCCACGTGGCGTGGACGGGACGGCAGGGGCGGCGGCTGGGCCGGCCTGATGCCCACGGTCGACGAGTTCTTCGGCACCAGCACGCAGGTGTGCGGCGGCTTCTGGCCGTTCGGCACCGACATGGCCCTGCCGGTCGAGGGCGTGCCCATCGGACGGAGCATGACCACCGGGGCGGGCGTGTGCTGCGATCCGATCAGCTGGTTCCGTGCCGGCATCATCGAACAGCCCAGCATGTTCGTCATGGGCCTGCCCGCGATCGGCAAGTCCACGTTCGTGCGACGCCAGGTATGGGGCATGGGCGCTCTGGGCATGAACGCGATCATCCCCGGCGACCTCAAACCCGACTACGCGTGGCTCGTCCGTCTGCTCGGCGGACAGGTCATCCGCCTGGGAAGCGGCCTGGGGTCCATCAACCCGCTCGACCCGGGCGACATCCATGCCGCGCTCAGGAGCCTCGCCGGCACGGCCCGCGAGGACCTGCTCGCCGACTACCACGAGCGGCGCAGCGCCCTCATGGAGGTGCTGCTGACCATCAGCCGCACCGGCCGCGAGGAGGGACGGCGCACCGTGTCCGACGTGGAGTCCAACGTGCTCGCCACCGCGCTGAGGATCCTGCACGACCGCACCAGGGACAATCCGAAGCCTCCCGTGATCCCCGACCTGCGCGACCTCATCAGGGAGGGCACGCCCGAGATCCGCGCCGCGGCCGTGTTCGACGACCCCGAGAACGACCAGGCGTACGCGAGGGCCGTGCGCGACCTGCTCGCCAGCCTGCATGGGCTGGCGAACCCGATGGGACGGTTCGGCCGCCTGTTCTGCGAGCAGACCACCGAACGCATCGACCTGTCTCGGCCGGTCGACTTCGACATCAGCGCCCTGGCGCAGGGCGGCGACGACGTGGTCGCCGCGGTGCTCGCCGCGACCTGGTCGGGCGCGTTCGCCGCGAAGAACGCGACCGACATGATGGCCGAGGCCGGACTGCTGCCCCGACGCAACCACGTCATCATCATGGACGAGATGCACCGGGCCCTGCGCGCCAGCCCGCTCATGGTCGACCGGCTCGACCTGCTCACCAGGCTCAACCGCCAGTGGGGCGTCGGCCAGATCATGATCACGCACACGTTCGCGGACCTGATGTGCCTCGACACCGAGGCGCAGAACAACAAGGCGCGCGGGTTCGTGGAACGCAGCAAGATCAAGGTCCTCGGCGCGTTGAGCCGTACCGAGATCCGACGCTACCTGCGCGGCGAGTCCGGACTGCCAATCAGCGTACGCGAGGAGGACATGCTCTCCGATTGGGCCACGCCGACGAACTTCGACGCGAACGCGAGCTTCAAGGGCGTCGGCAAGTTCCTCGTCAAGCTCGGCGGCCTGCCCGGCATCCCGGTCAACGTGCAGATGTGCGACATCGAACGGTCGGGCTTCAACGACACGAACATGAAATGGAGCCGATGATGGCGTCCACGGCCCACCCGCTTCCGGATGCGTGGCTCGGCACGCGCCTGCAGCTCGCCATCCGTGACCTCGCCGTCGTCAACGGATACGCGGACTCGTTGTCCGCCCGCCTGGCCGGACGGCATGCGAACACCGGCCTGACCGGTCCGGGCCGAACGTTCGCCGTCGCCTCGATCATGGTCACGGACGCGCATTCGACGCTCCTGTTCCGTCCCCTCGCGCTCATGGAGCCCAACGCGTTCAGCGCGTTGATCACGGACCGGTCCGGCATGCTCGTCTGGCAGGAGGATACCGACCATCCCAGCTATTACGAGGCGTACGACCTCGTCCGCCGCGCGTTCGCCACGCTCCGCCGCCGCGAACGCGAGCAGGTGGCGCGCGCCCTCGCTTCCCATGATCCCGCTTCGGATGCCGGAACCGACGGGACGGATTGAGGGTTGCCGAGCATGAACCGGGCCACCCATACGAGCCATGTGGGCCGGCCGGCCGCCGCGTGATCCCCGCATCCCGATCCCGCGGTTCCCGGCATCCGTAAGCGGATACGCATATACATATGTACTTACATGCGTATCCGCCCGCCCCTCTTTTTCGGTGGACCTTGTAGACATCGTGTCCCGCGCCGTCGGACGGCACGGCCGACAATCGCCTTGGGACGCGGGACGGTATGCCGTCGCCCGCCAGGGAAAGGAGCCAGGACATGCCGAGAAGCACCATCGATCCGAACGCCTCCGGGACATTCCAGACCGGCGGCCGGCCCGATATCGGGCACGGCCCGTCGTTCCTGATCCGCGCCCTGGCGGACGCCGACCCCGAAACGGGCCCGTCACTCGACCATGTGATCGAGCTCGCCGACGACGACTACCGGCATGACGTGATCGCCGGCGGCAGGGCCGCACGCCGCGTCTGGCGGTCGGCCGGCGCCTATGAATGGCGCAAGCTCATGGACGGGAACAACTTCCCCGAACCCGGATTCGACCGGCATGCGCTGTCCGTCATCGCAATCAACCTGCGATACGCGCCGGACGCGACGCGTGCAATGATGGCCACGGACATGCTCTCCCCGGACCGTCCGGCCATGCCGGATCTCAGAAGGATCGCCGACACTCCCGAAGAGGACGTTCCCGTCGACTCGCTCATTGCCGGCCTGCTGGCCCGCTGGCCCGACTCCACCCCGGACCGGCCCATGCTCCTCGACCGCGACCATCAGGCATGGCGGATCCTGGAGCCCATCAGCGAGAACGCGCCCGCACCGGTCGAGGGACGTATCCTCGGCCTGATCGCGATGTTCGACTGCTTCGAATACCCCGCCGGCATGCAGGCCGGCCGGAACCACGCGGCACGCGCCCTCGGATTCGACCCTGCGGACAGGTTCGCCTCCGCCGTACTCGACACGGCGGCCGGTCCCGACGGCGTGACCGGCCTAGCCGGACTGGTGGAATCCACGGCGTGCAAGGGCCTGGCACGGTAGGCGGAGGAAAGGATCCCGGCGGAGCCTCGGATCGTGCGACCGTCGTCAGGGCCGGTCCCGCATGGGGGCGGGGAAACTTGTAGACGCGGTGCGCCGCCGCGCCGTCCATCCTGCCGCAGGATGGTGACGGACGCCACGGGAGGACGGGCGTCCGCCACATTTGATGGAAGGATGGGAACCATGCCACAGGCGATGCTGACCGTGAGGGGCAATCTCGGGGCCAACCCCGACTATCTGCCGGAGAAGACCACCGATGACGGTGTGATGCTGCCGTCCAAACTCCAGGCGGTCGTCTACGAGAACCGTCGCGTGAGGACCGTCGACGGCTCATGGGCGGATGATCCGCGCGGCCCGGTCAAGACGACCGTGCAACTGTTCGGCCGTGCCGCCGACACCGTGCACCGCATCGACATGAGACAGGGCGATCCCGTCATCGCCGGGGGAACCCTCGGCGAGCCGTCCGCGTTCGTCAGCCCGAAGGACGGCGAGATGGCCGGACGCAACGTCATCAATGCGCAGTTCCTCGTCTTCGACTCGATCATCTACCAGCGCAGGAAGGACAAGGCCGCCCAAAGCCGGCCATCCCAACCATCCATGGGGCCGGCCGGCCCCGCCGTCGGCCAGGATGCCGACGGGGAATGACGGCGGGAGGTATGCGGATGGACGTCGATCCGAAACTCCAGACCAACAGGGTATCCGACCTCGGGCGGACGGTCAGGCCATCCACCCGATACGCGGTCGCCGCCGTGGCCGCCGCATTGGCGGTGCTCGCCGTGTTCGCCCTCATCTGTTCGATGGCGGGCCACGGGTTCGACATCCTCGCTTTGTTCTACATCCTCTCGCGCCAGTGGGGCTTTTCCCATGGCCAATGGGTCTTGGCCGGACTCCTCATCGTCTCCGTCATGATGCTCGGCGGACCGTTCCGCTGGCTGCTCGTCCGCAAGGTCGCGCCGAGGATCACCGGCAGCGCGCACCGTACCAGGGTCGACGTGTACGCGCCGGCCATGGGCTATGGCGACGCCGTGGCCAAGGTCACCAGGGCACGGGCCGAGACCATGGCCCCGAGACTCGTCAGGGACTATGATGCGAAAGTCATGGAGCCCGGCTATCCGCTCGGCCGCAACATCGTGGACGGCACGCCGATGAGCACCAGCTGGGAGGACATGGTGGCCGTGATCTCCGGGCCCCGTACCGGCAAGTCCATGTGCTACGCGATCCCCGCGGTCTGCTCCGCGCCGGGCCCGTGCCTCGCGACCTCGAACAAGGGCGACATCCTCGACGTGACCCGTCCCATCCGCATGCACGATCATCCCGACGGGCATATCTGGGTGTTCGACCCCGAACGCATCGCCGACCCCAACCGCACACGCACCACCTGGGTGTGGAACCTGATCGACTCAATCCGCACCATCGCCGACGCGAAACGCATCGCGGACTGCTGGCGGTACGCGTCCGGCCAGCCGTCCACCGGCGGCGACGACTTCTTCCCGGGCACCGCGGCCCAACAGCTCGCCGACTACCTGTTCGCCGCCCACCTCGGCGGCAGGACCGTCGCGGACGTGTTCCGCTGGGCGTCAAGCGAACGCAACACCGAACCCGTGACCATCCTCGCCCAGCACGAGGAATACGGCGAGATCGCCAGCCGTGCCGGCTCGGTCATCGCGTTGACCCCCGAGACCCGTAGCGGCGTGTTCGGCTCATTGCAGACCATGGTCGCGTTCCTCGCCGACCCGGACATCATCGAATGGATCCTGCCGCGCGAGGGCGACGGCACGCCGGAGGGCCGCGCCGTGTTCGACCCGCTCGCCTTCGCCACCAGCGAGGGGGACACCCTGTATCTGTTGAGCGCGCAGGGGCGTCCGTCGACCGCGTTGACCGCGTCCCTGACCGCGGTCGTCGCGTTCACCGCGTTCCATTACGCGCAGTCCGAATGCGTCGACAACGATCGTCGCCTGCCCAGGCCCATGTGCTGCGTGCTCGACGAGGCCGCGAACATCTGCCGTTGGCCCGAACTGGCCGACGTGTACTCGTACTTCGGGTCCGCGGGCATTCCGATCATGACAATCTGGCAGAACCCCGACCAGGGCAAGGCCGCGTTCGGGGAGACGAACTTCGGCAGCCTGTTCAACAACGCGAACATCACCGTCTACCTGGGTGGCGTCAAGGACGCGAAATGGCTCGGCGAGATCAGCAGCCTCGTCGGCCAGAGGGAGATCGTGCGCGGCAGCCTCAACGTGGACGGGCGGGGCCGGCGCAGCGTGAACAACAGCATCCAGAGGGAGAACATCCTGGACGTGTCCGACCTGGCCGAATGGCCCATAGGCCGCGCGCTCGTGCTCGCCTCGCAATGCCGCGCCCAGATCGACCGGACCATGCCGTGGACCGAGCGCCGCGTCTGGGCCGATCTCGTCGCCAGGGCCGGCCGTCAGGGCCGACGGACACGGGCCATGTGACATGGGACTCAAAACGCTTATCGAAAGGATAGCAATGCCGTTCCAGATACCATCACGGAACAATCCCGCCGAAGACAGGGAATCCCGCCAGGCCCGCCCGGAAACCGGCCCGGCGGGCATCGCCCGGCCCGGGACGCGGGCCGGCGAGCCCGGGATCGACATGGGGGAGAGCATGCCGGAGGTTCCGGCCCCACCCGCCGAAAGGCCCGGCCCGGCGGAGTCCGAACGGGAGCGGGAGAATGCCCGGTCCGGGCCGGATGCGGATCAGGTGGAACGCGACAGTCGGGCCATGCAGGCCACGGCCGCCGTCGACCGTGTCGCGGACGCGACCAAGTACGGTCTGACCATCCCGTTCCTGCGCTGGCTGCTCTCCTACAAGGCCGGACTGACCGCCGAACAGTTCGCCATCGCCTCCGGCGAGGATCTGGCCCTGGCCGACGGGGAACGCGTGCAACGCGCGGCGACGCCCGCCGTCGGATCCCCCGATGAAACCAGGCATGCCGGATCGGATCCGGCCGGCGACGGAGGGCCGCAACATGGCGGGGAGGATGGCGTGGCGGAGGATGTCCTGTCCATTCCCGAGTCGAGGGAGCTGGAAGGCGACGCCGCCGAACGCGAGGCCATCGTCGGACAGTTCGGCGCCCGCCCGTCGATGAGGGACACGTATTATCCGAACCTCGCATGCTTCGTGGAACTGCATGTCGCGAACATGTGGCCGTACCAGCAGAGCGTCACGAGCAGGTTCCTGTGGGTGCCGGACTGGTGGCGGTACCCGCCCCTCATCTACCAGCTCGACGCATTGTGGAGGGCGTACGAGAACGCGCGGAAGCAGCCGGGCCAGATGATGATCTTCAACATCCAGGCGTTCGGCCTGTTCGACCGCGTGTTCAACAAGGACACCGGCATCGTCGCCAGCCTGGGCATCGATGACCGTGCCCTCTCGACCGCGGCGAACACGCCGCTGCCGTGCATCCGCCCGCCGAAGGGATGGCGGCGCAAGGCCATGGAGCCGCTGCGGCCGGTCCGTCCCAGGGAGATGGAGGAGACCATGCCCGCCATGGACGTTGAACGGACGCCGCACAGGATGCCCGTGCGACGGCCGGCCATGCGCACGGCGGATGCGAACGGGAACCGGCAGGAAGGAGAACCGTGATGTCGGCGATGGACCCGGAGGACGCGCTCGACCAGCTGCTCAACAGCACCTGGAGCAACATGGCCCAGCAGTTGGGTATGCTGCACCGCTCGTTGAGCGTGGACATCCAACAGCGGCAGAGGGAACGCAGGGGCGAACATGCGCGGCGGGCGAGATTGCAGGCCGCGGAGATCAAGGAGATGGAGGCCAGGCGCGCCCAACTGCTCTCGTGGGAGTCCGCGCACCGGCGCGAACTGAACAATGGTTTCGAGTCGGTGCTCAACGCCACCGTGCTCGGACATAAGGGCTGCGCGCCCCTGAGCGATACGAGCCTGTTGAAGGCATGGAACGTCAGTGAGATGCTCGTGGGCACGGATCCGGGATACGCGCCACGCCTCGAACGTGCCCGCCGTCTCATGGATGAGGAATGGTCGGGCCGGCATCCCGGCGAGACGATCGGACAGCGGGCCGACCGCGTCATGAACCGTGTGACCGTCGCATACGTCGACCGTTCGCCGCAGTTGGACGATACGCTCGCCGCGTTCGAGAAGGCGGGATTCACCGTCCGTCTCGACCGGCAGGAGATGGATCGTGAGGAGTTCAGGAACCGGCATGGCGGGGAGACGTTCCATGTCGACCCGGAGTTCGGCGAGGGCTGGGACGGGCAAAGGAACGACCGTATCGCGGAATGCGTGATGATGCAGGCCGTCGTGTCGGTCGACGAGGCCGGCGACCGGATCGCGTTCCTCCGTGACGCGGGACTGCCCGAATCGTCCGGCAGCGACAACCGCAGCGAAGGCGACGAGCCGTCCAGCCTGTTCGAGGGATCGATGAACGAGAACGAGAACGCGGCGCCCGTCTCCGACTGGCCCGGACCGTCCGCATCCGACGGAGACGGACGGAATCACGACCCGGAGCTCGGTCGAAGGAACGGCGACGGCGGGAAGGACGCTCCGACCGAGACGACGCCTCCGGAAAAGAGGAAGATGGCCGACTCCGTGACCGGCGGCGACCTGTCCGCCAGCGAGACCGGCCCTGTCGACCTGTATGGGCCGGAGGAATGGGACGGGCCCGACCTGTTCGGCGAATACAGTCCCGAACAGGAGGCGTCGATGGCCTCCACGACGCCGGCCGCCCCGGCCATGGAACCCTCCATGCCGGACGTTTCCATCACCAAACAGGCAGACCTGAAGAACGCACGCTGACGTCGAAGGCCGTAAGCGGATGGGTACATGGCATGTGCCCATCCGCCTTTCCGTCGGATGAAGGGCGACGGCCCTGGGAAAGCGGCTGGAACGGCGTGATGTCCCAAACGTTTTGACCATATCGGACCGCAGGCGAATAGGGGACAAGGTATAGAATGATTCGCCATGCAGATTCTTTTTCTTGATGAGAGCGGTACCGCCCCGGCAAGCAACGCCGTTGGGAAAAACCCGTATTTCGTGCTGGGCGGGCTGGTCATTCCCGAGGCGCAATGGAAATCCCTGCAACGGGACCTAAGACGTCTCAAGGCCGAATACGGCGTCAGGGGAGAGGTCAAATGGAGATATTTCTTTCCCCATCCCCTCAGCAGCAAGGCAACGCCGCTTTCGCATCTAAGCGTTCAGAAGCTCGACGAGCTGCGCATGCGCCTGTTCGATGTGGTCGCCAGCTATAAAAGCTTCCGTGTCATCGCCGCTGTGGTGGATACGAAAAGCTATTACGAGAAATATCCCGACCGTGACGCCGAGGACATGTACCATGATGCGTTCGAAGTCGTCTGCACCCGTTTCCAGTACTATCTACAGGATATGCAGCGTGCCACGACCGGTTCGCCGTTCTATGGCATGGTCGTGATCGACGAACGTAATCATCAGCAGAACAAGCAGCTTGACGATTTCCATTTCGCTTTGCTCAACAACCACGACAGCAAGAAAGCCGATTACACTAATCTGGTCGAGGGCCTGTTCATCGCCGCGTCTCACCATAGCGTCGGCGTACAGTTCGCGGACCTGGTCGCAGGGGCCATCTACCGCAAGGTCTCCAAGGGAGATTCAAACTTCTATGACGTGATACGGGGAAACATCCGGTGCCGTCAGAACGGGGACGTGAACGGATTCGGAATAGTGTCGGTCCCCCACGGAGCCCTGCACGTCTAGATATGATAGACGCCGTGTCGAGGATTCCTCCCCAAACCTGCGAAGTGGCGCAGTCACGGCGTAATTACAATATATCACCTGACACGCCGATATCCGTCCGATTCCTCCCATGGCTCACATCGTACGGGGCCCCTCATCCTCCCTTCGCGCATCGTTCCCGATCACATCGGACTGGTCCGCCAAGAATCCGTCCTCGAGACCGTATCGTTCGGACAACCTATCGAACACGCGCAGGCCCTCGCGCAACGCCCGGTCGTAGGCATCCGGATCCTCGCCCGCCCGCCTCACGCTCAGGGCGACGTGGAACGCCTCGTCGATCAGCCGTTCCATGTCATGCGTGGACAGGTTCGCGGCCCCGCGTTCCATGCCATCCGTCACGAGCGGCGGACGGTTCTCCATGCTCGCCCGCCACTCCTGGACGGCCAGGGCCTCGCTCCTCGCGTCATGGATCCACTCGCCGCGCAGCTTTCTCAACCGCATGTCGGAACCGAGATCGGTCGCGTTGAACCGTTCCGTCCAACCGTCCGTGCTGCGCCAGGTGATCCGGTATCCGACCACCTGCCCGGGCGAGTCGAACGATTCCCTCGTGACTCCCTTGCGCAGACGCGGGTCGATGCTGAATCCCTCACGGCGCACGCGGCGGATGAACTCGTCCTCGCTTCTCGACGCCTTCGCGCACGCCTCCACGATGCGGCCGACATGCTGTTTCGGCATCGTGTCCGCGGCCACGCTTGCGATCCGCCGCATGCGTTCGTCCCTGCCGAGCATGGGCCAAGGGAGCGGACCCGTATGATCCCGCCGTGCCTTCCATTCGGCCCAACGGCGCCATTCCGCGTACCGGTATCTGACATGGCTTTCCGTGATCGCCCTGTCGAGCTCGACGAGTTCCGGCCGTTCCCGTTCGATCCGCCTGCATGCCTGTTGCGCGCCTTTCATGTCGTTGAAGGTGTCGAGCCATCCGTCGTCCGTGGCGAGCTGCACCATCACATGCACGTGGTCGTTGCCGTTCCGGCTCAGCCCGTGGCGGACCGCGAGCCACGTCACGCCGGACGCGTCACCGTCCGGCAGGATGTCCATCCGCTTCAGATAATCGTGGATGATTGCGTTCCATTGGTCGTCGGTGAGGATGCCCTGGCCCGCCTTGATGGACAGTGAGCAGTGCCAGACACGGTCCCTGCCATGGTCCTTGTCCGGATTGTGTTTGCCCCGCCGGTCGCGTGGATACGGGTCGTCCCTGCGTTCCCTGGCATGGTAGCGACGGTCGAACCGTTCCCCGATCCGCTCATACGATGCGTTCGGATGGCCGTCGAAATCGAACGAGTCGAGCAAATCCGCGCTGCATGCGACGAGGTGCTGGTTGGCGTGTTCGTTGTGCCGGCCCTTGCCGAACAGGTATTTCACGAGTCCCGCCGGATTCGAGCCACGGCTGATCTTCGGAATCATGCATCCCATGATTCGACGTACAAGTCTTGGTGGCGGTGCACGGTGTCTACAAAGGAATTCGTCGGCGAGGCAGGAGTTTGACGGATGACGTGAGACTTTCAGTGAGTATTTTTGCCAGTGCCATTCTAAGTTTGAATCGGAAGCGGAAGATATGCGGAAGCTTAACAAGGAAAATATGAATGTGTTAGATTCCGTTCAAGACCATTTTCTGACGGGTACGGGAGGAAATCCATGAAGGGGAGGAACGTTCTCATCCGAGGGATGGAAGATATGGAAAAGAAACTGCTTGCGATGGACGTAAGTCGCATCATACCTTGGATCACGCCTCTTTTCGCACTAACGACATCCATAATGCCATTGGCCGGAATCTTAGATTGGAAATGGGAGATCATCAAGCAGTCTTTTGCTCAGGGCTGGATGGATATCGCGAATCTCGTACCCTGTAATTTCGACTTGCTTACATGGCTGTTGGCTCTTCTCGCATTCCAGGGCACCATAGTCATAGCGATTGCGATGGATGGAAAGGACCGGATCAAAGGAACGATAAGGCATCTTTCCACGGCCTCCGTAGGTACCTCTATTTTGATATCGGCTCTTATCGGCATCTTCTTTCCATATCTCATGGGAAGGTACGGATTCGTTGTCGGTCTGACATCCGTCCTGTTCATCTACGTGTGGTCATACGTGCTGGCGGTTGCCAGCAGAATCATCGGGGAAAAGGGACGAAGGGAGATTGCCGAGGAGGAGTTAAAAAGTGAAAAAAACGATCTGGAAAAGAGGTTGAGCGTCGGCCATGGTGAGAAATCTGATGATGAGAAGGGTTGGCGTCGCATATTGGACAGATATGGGTTTGTATTATGGATACTGATTCCGTCCCTCATATCCAATTTCGAACTGTTTTGGATATTGTTCGCGTCTCGATGCGTAGTTTTGCTCTTCCTTTGTGCGTTGCTGTTTTCTCTGTTGGATATCGTGGTATTAGTCCCGATACTTTTTGACTATGTCGTTCATAACGAATTGCATTTCGGTATCAGAGTGGCGGAGTATGTCCTTTGGATTCTTGTACTTCTCCAATTCATTTTTCTCCCCTTGATCCTGTCTCTTTCATCGATGTGGAGGAAGCTTCCGACATGGAGTCAAACCCTTTTGGGGCTAATAGCACTGGTGTGTTTTATATTTCTGTTTTTCCTTCCCGGACTCTGTAGATGGGAAAAATGCCGTTGCCTCGGTAATGGTTTCGACTACTATCGGCGTGACTATTTTCGGAAAAGAATTGATCAGATCGACAAGACATTAGAATCGACCCCAACAACTCAAGCCTCCAATTCGGAACAAGAAGATCATAGGAACGAACGTGACCGGAAAGCAGATATTTCGGCACTGGATGTGAACCAGTCGTTGAATGAGCGTCTTGCTGCGTTAGAATGTCAGACGGCTGCGCTCCTTGAAGCCACGGAAAGAATGGAGTCATCCATTTCCCGTACGAGGAGGGAAGATCCTGTTCGCCGTCTTTTCCGTTGGCTCGGCTCCATAGGCAGGTCTTCCAACATTTGACTGGGTATCGGAATCCTATTGGATTATTACAATCAGGGACGCCGGTTGCTTCGCCTGGGATCGATGTCCACGGTGCTCAGCGTCTTGGGCGCGATGGCGGAGACATAGTCATCGATTTTCCCGAATCCGGCCATACGAGGTTCCCTCCAGATCCCAATCAGACCGCACACTTGAGAGATATATCAGGACGATCACATCGGTACGTTCCCCGCCGTCGTCTTCACGGTTCCGGCCATCGGCCATGCTTCGCCGGAGGATCTCAAAGGCACCCTCCCCGAAGCGATGGATGACCTGCCCTCCGTCCATGACGTGCCGTGTTCCGTTTCGTCATGGAATCGCCTCCTCACGATTCGGGAGGTCCGGGAAAACACCACCGCCACAGAACACCGACTCGGCGCTGTCACGGGAGCCGCGGCCACGCCATAAAATTCATATGCACGAACATATACGAAGAGAAGGGACCAGGAAGACCATGGCCGGGAACAAGGACAAGAGAAAACCATCATGGTTGTCAGAGCACCCGTTCGTGAATATCGCACTTTGGTCGGTAGCCGCAATCGTGTTATTCATATTATTCCTTGATTCTCGGTGGATTCGATTTCCGTAAGCCCACATTCGAATCCATCCGCACCGCCATCGATCCCAAGCATGTCACCCCCGCCATCGCCATGCTGGGAATCATCCCCGCCACGGGCGCTTTGGTGTTGAAATACCAGGACGAGTTACGCAAACGTGCCGACGAAGAACGCAAGAATCGGGATGAGCGACGCAACGAGTTCTCGGCGGCGTTGGAGCGCATAGGCAGTGGCGGCTCGGCCATGTCCCGGCTCGCCGGTGTGCACACTCTGGTGGCTGCGGCGGACAAATACCCGAAGGAATATCAGGACGAGACCGTCCGCATCCTATGCGCATATCTGAGATCCTACCATTCGAAAGACGATCCGGTCATCGAGTCCGCGGTATTGGAAAGCCTGCGGAACCACTACGCAAAAGACGCACAGCCAAGTTGGTCCGGCCATCGTCTCGACCTCCATGGCGCGACCATCAGGAACCCGTTCAACTTCGATGGCTGCGAGTTCAATAAGACCGTCAATCTGGATGGCGCGACCTTCGAACAGGATTTCCGACTCGCGGACTGCAGCTTCAAAAAGCTCACGACAAGGGGGACGATCTTCCGTCAAGATCCACAAATCAGCGACCCCATCATTAATGAATCCTGGGACATCCGACTATCGGGATCCTCGGCGGAAAAACTGACCATAACTCGTGGAATAATAGGGAAGATCCGCATATCTGACGCGTCCTGTCCATTATCATTCGATGCCTGCACAGTCAAATCAATCGACATCCAGAAACAAGGGACCATCAACTCAATCGAAGTAAAGCGAGGAACCATCGAATCAATCAACGTGGGCCTCCTTGGGACCATCGGATCAATCGAAGTAAATGGTGGGACCATTAAATCAATCGAAGTAAGGCATGGGGCCATCGGATTAATCGGAGTAGATGGTGGAGTCTTCGGCTCGATCGGAGTAAGGCTAGGAGCCATCGAATCGATCGACATCCAAGAGCAAGGAGCCATTGATTCAATCAAAATCCAGGAGCACGGACACGTCCCATTGATTGAAACCTGCGGTGGAATTGGGTCATTGATGATATATGGCGGTGTTGATGAGTTGGAAATGACGGGTGGCGTGATCCACGCATTCTATCCATCGGCGAATAACGGGATCAAAAAGCTTGATCTGCGGGGAGGAAGGGTCGCTCTTCTCATAAAGCCGCAGGATTTTGAGCCTGGTGTTCAAAATCAGAATAGGGTAATAGAGACCGTTAGCCTGATGACCGCGATAACGGCTCCGGTTCCTGGCAGTGCCTGAGAGGTTGCGTACCTTCGGCCGCGCCCGTCCATGGCACGATGACCGGTTCGTTTCCACGAGACCGGCACGGATTTCCGCATTCGTCCGGTTGTAGGTGTCATGGGTCGGGGAATGTCGCGGGATGCGCCTGACGGGCGCCCGGACGTCAGCCGCGCGGCGGCTCTTTTCGTCTTTCCCGGGCCGGTGCCCGTCCGATGATGCGCTCCTCTTCTCATGCCGGGGGTTGCATGGATCGTGCCAGCGTGTCGGAGAAGATCATCAGTTCGTTCGCCTCGCGCCGTGACGCCGCGCTGTAGCGCAGCGGGAACAGTCCGCCGGGATTCTCCCTGTACAGCGTGCGGATCAGCTCGGTGTCGTCGTAGGTGAGCATCCAGGTCCCGCTTCCGGACCGTTTGAGCGTCTCGGCGAGAGCCCGGTGCTGTTCCGTGTCGAAGACGGCCGGATACAGGCTTGCGCCCTTCTGCACATAGGGAGGGTCCAGGTAGACGAACGCGTCGGACCGCGAAACGTACTCCTCCGCCACGCTCCTGCCGTCGCGGCACGTCACCTCGATCGAGTCCGCGTGCTCGCCCAGGAAGACGAGCTTCTCACGCAGCCTCTCCTTGTTGTACCTGGCCGACACCCTGTATGTCCCGTTCTGGCCCAGCCCGCCTATCACGCCGCCGTTGATCACCCCGGACCTGTTGGTCCTGTTCAGGAAGAAGAACGCGAACCCGCGTTCGCCCTCATCGGAGGGATCGCGTATGATCCTGCGCTGCCTGCGCCATTCCTCCATGGTCGGCTCCACCGCGTCGAACCTTGCCAGGAAATCGGCGGGATGGTTCACGGCGCCGTTCCAGAAGGCGTACACGTTCCTGTCGTAATCGTTGATGACGATCCTGGACACGCGGTTCTCGCGTAAGAGGCGCAGGGCCACTCCCGCCCCGCCCGCATAGGGCTCCACGTAGGTCGGGTCCTTCATTCCCAGCCTCTCGATCAGCGTCGCGACGAAGCCGGACAGGACCGTCTTGCCGCCCGGGTACCTGAGAGGGGACGCCACGTCGTGGTTGCTCGTCAGGGGGACGTCCAGCCGCCGCGCCTGTCCGACCTCGGGCATCGTGCCTGTCGGGTTCCCGGTCCCTTGTCTTCCCATCGGATTTCCTCTCCCTCCCGTCGGGGTCGCCGATGTGGGGCGTGCAACGTTCCCGATGCGTTCCCTTTGGATGATCGTCCGGCTCTATCGTTCAATCGCATGTTTGCCCATCGAGACCCCTGACGATGTCCGCGGCTTCGGCGAACAGCCGTGCGCAATCCTTCACGGCTTTCGCGGCGGAATATTCGTCCTCCGGACCCGCGGCCATGTCACGGTTCGTGTTGCGTGCGATCTGGTTGACGTTATGTCCGATGCGCCAGATTTCGGATCGGATGGACTCCAATTGCCGGACGATGGGACCCGTCTCGCATTCCTTGCGCGCCGATTCGAGGTCGCGGCATGCCTCGTGCACCTCGACCAGATAGCGTGAGATGCCGACGCCTTTCGCGTCCGCGGCGGCGCGGATCCCCTCGAATTCCCGGTCGGAAACCCTGATGTGGATCTGCCGCCCGCGGGTCTGGCCCGTCCTCTTCGGACGTTTTCCTTTGGAGCCGTTGTTCGTCAATGTTCATCCTTGCTGGTCGCCATGCCGTCCTGATGACGTGCGAAAAGACCGTTCCTCTTCCGTCCAAAGGCCTTCGGCACTCGGGTTCCTGTCCACCGCCATCGGGCGGTGGAGGACGGTTTCGGATTGTGTACACAATCCGTATAACTTGCTACACCTATTTCTCCAACCGATTGGTTGCCGATCGGGATGGCGTTCGGCATGCCGATCGGCGGGCTTTTGGTATGACGTTCGGCATGCCGATTGGAATACGTTCGGTATAGCGGTTGGTATGGCGAACGGTATGGCATGTAGGGACGGTTCATTGGCCGGTTTTGAGCTTGCGGAGCATCCGCCGCGCCTCGTCGTCCACCGTCTTGTTCGTGAGGTTCTCCGGTATCGGCCAGTCAAGGTTCTCCGCGATGGCGATCTGCTCCCTGAGGATCTGCGCCGCGTAGGCTCCCTGCGTCAGGCCCCGCTTCACGGCGGCGAGGATGACGACCTCGTATTCCGCGTCGGTGAGGAAGATGTCATGGTATGTCTCCCCGCTCCTTCGTCCGGCCAGTGTCCCGCCCGGCAGTTCCGGATGCATCATATCGTGCAGCTCCTCCTTCGCGGCGATGCCGCTGTAGAGGTCGCCGACGTCCTGGGGGATCAGGAACCACCGTTCGACCAGTGCCACCTGATAGCCGGCCTTCCGGCTCTCCTGCCTCAATTTCCGATATGCCTCATCGCCGATCCGCACGATCAGACGGTGTGGGAACGCCTTGAACCCCATTCTTTTCTCCTTTCGATGTCCCTGGTTCGTCCTGTCGGCCGGGTCGGCGGGACCGGACGTCCGGAATGCGGATTTCCATTTTTTGGAAAATCGTCTTCCGTTTTTTGGAAACGCCGCTTCCGTTTTCCGGAAAAGGGAAATCCGGGAAACGGAAAGCGATGTCCCATATTCGGTTTCGGTTCGGTGGGCCGGTCGTATCCGATTCTGGCCCCGACGCCGCGGCATGATGGTGCACGGTGTCTACCGGTTGATGCCGATCGGCGGTTTTTCCATGATCCCCGCCGTCCGGATCGGGCCACGTCCTTTGCGTCCGTGGGACGACGCCACCGGAATTCGGCCTTGCCCGTGGCCGTGCCGATTCGCGGTCCGACGTCGGACGGCCAACGGTCCGCGCCGGTCTTGGTCACGGGATCGTTCATCGTTCCCGCTCCGGTGTTCCGAAACATGGAAAGGCCGCGCCCCATCGGGCGCGGCCGGAGCATGGGGTTCGCGTCATGGTCGGATGAAACCGAGCAGCGGGGCGAACACGGCGGCGAGTCCGAGCAGGGCGATGAGGGCGAACGCCACGCCGAGCACGTATGCGATGATGACGATGATGGTCCTTCCCGCGACGCCTCCGCCGGTCTCCACCATCATCGGATCGCGCATCCTCTTCGCGACGATCGCGCACACGCCGGCCATGGTGACCGCGGCGAGCACGAGCACGACCTGCAATCCGCCGTTCAGATGCACGGTCCAGTTCCACAGTCCCACGAGCAGGCCCATGATGCCTGCGAGAAGATTCTCCATCCTGTTTCCTTCCTTCACATGGTGTTGATGGATTTCGGTTCCATCCTTCCCGCCATCGCGGCCCGCGACGGTGCACCATGTCTACAAGTCGAAAACCTGTAGACGCGGTGCACCGCGGGAGGCGGTTTCCCGGGTCATCCTTGCATCGGGAAACCGATACCGCATATGAAGGAGTGCATTTTGGTCAGCAACAACATGGTGCGTGACGCGAAGCGCGACGTTTCGAGGGCCCTGCGCGAATCGCAACGGGACCGTCTGTCCGCCCTCGACGCGTTCGCCCAGGGTATGATGGAGCTCAAGACCCTCCGGGCGAAGGTGAAGGAGCTGGAGGCCCATGTCGACGGTCCGTTGCGCGCAGCCGCGAAGGAGGCGGGCAACACCGCATCCGACATCAGGAACGCGGAACGGATCGTGAACGGGTTCGACCTCAAGGAGGAGTCCGGACGCGATGGGGCGGAAGCCGTCATGGACGGATTCGGCACGGCCGGTCCGGAGTGGCAGGAATCGACGGAAGGTGAGTGATGTCGAATAGCAGGGAACCCCGTCCGCTGCCGCGGCCTGTCAGATGGGTCGCCATGTTCATGGCCTTCGTGTTCGTCATCTCCCTTGGCGTCATCATCACCCATGTCAACAGGTCGGATGCCGGCCGGCAGGATCGGTCCTCATCGTCCGATGCCGGCGGGAAGGCGGGCGACACGGGATCACGTCGTGGTTCCGGTGGATACCGTGGCCTGAAGGCCGCGGGAATCCCCGTGCCCGGTGACTGGTCCCGCCAGTCGCTGGTCTCCGCCACCAGGACCGGCGGCGAATCGTCCGACGTCGGCCAGGCTCCCGTCGGAGGCAGGGGCGGGCCGGTCGACGTCGCGCTCGACACGGTGGACGCCATCCTCGACCCGACGCCGTCCGACGAGGAATGGAACCAAACCATGCAGAACCTCTTCCAGCCGGACATCGCCGGGGCGTCGCACGGGCCGGGCAACATGGCCCGATACTGGTGGAGGCAACGCCGGTTCAATGCGGACAAACTGTGTACCGGCGTCTCGAAGGACATGCTCCTCATCCAATCCTATGATTGCTCGACGGACCACAGGTTCCAGGGCAAGAGCGAGGAGACGATCAAGGACACGCAATACTGGGATCCCGCCTCCGCGTTCTTCGACGTCCCGCAGTCGATAGGCGAGAACGTCACTTCGTCGACCGACCCGCAGACGGTGATCTCACGCTACTATGATGCCGTCGCCATACCCATGGATGACGGCGTCTGGTATGTGACGGTCGACTGTCCGGCGATGGCGGACCAGCCCTTCCTCGACAAGAACGGCGACGAGATGCAGGCCACCTCTGCGGCCGACATGCCGGACGGGACGAAATTCTGGATATCATCGGTCTCGAGCGTGGGCGTGGGCACCAATCAGAGACCATGCCAGCCCGTCGAGATCACCGTCGCCGGTCAGACACCGTTCTGGTATATCGGCACGAACGACGGCGACTGACATGACATGGAAACATCCGGCATCCGCCCGCCATCGGCGGATGCTTTCCATCGCCGCGGCCCTCTGCGTGGTCATGACGACCGGCGCGTGCAATCCGCTCGATGTGCTCCACTTCCTCGCCGGATGCAAGGACGTCTCGTCCTCCTCCTCGTCGTCCACGGTCGCGTCCGCCGCGACGGGCGACTGGACGGGGAACGTCGGCAAGACCGAGGGCGAGGTCAAGAGGATGTGGCCCGCGTCCGTCTCGCCCTGCTCCGGCTACAACGTCGTGTATGGCGGTTCGGGCCTGCAATGCACTTGGTGGGCGTGCATGAGGCAAAGGGCCCTCGGGCATGATCTCGGCCAGGGCTCCTGGGGCAACGGAGGCGACTGGGGCGCGTCCGCCAGGGCCCATGACTGGAAGCAGGGCGTCAGGGCCGGCGGCATCGTCTCCTTCTCTCCCGGATCGTCCGTCAGCTACATCGGCGGCGGAAGCTGGACCGCGGACGGCTTGTACGGGCACGTCGCGGTCGTCGAGCAGGTCGACGGTGACAGCGTGCACATCAGCGAGGGCGGCAGCGGGTTCAGGAACGGCCACGGCGTGGTCGTCATCCATTCCGGCGTCATCAGCGCGCAGACTCCCGGGGCGACCTTCTGGCATCCGGACGACGGCTCTTCCACCGGAACCACGGCCACGTCGTCCGGCGGCGGCACATCAGCCTCATCCTCGTCCGCGACGTCGGCGAAATGGACATGCGTCGCCTCCTCGTCCGACGGTTCGACCTCCGACGGGAGCGTGAACGTGAAGTACAGCGGTGACGGCTATCACGCGAAACCCGAGGACGCGAAGGGCATTGCCAGGCAGATGATCGCCAGCGGCTACAAGGAATGGGACAACGACACCGACTGGCAGGCGCTCGTGTGGATTTGGGAGCATGAATCCGGCTGGCGGTGGAACGCCACGAACCCCACGTCGGGCGCGTACGGCATCCCGCAATCGTATCCCGCGTCGAAGCTCGCGACGACGGGAAGCGACTGGAAGGACAACGCGGCCACGCAGATCAAATGGGGGTTGCGATACATCAAGTCCCGTTACGGCAGTCCCGGCAAGGCGAAGGAGTTCTGGCTGAACAACAACGCCTACTGACGCCGGTCCCTCCCCGCAAGCGGATGGGCGGATAAGCGTGCATGCGTATGCGTATCCGCCCATCCGTTTTTTGTGGACATCGTGTCACGGCCGCGTGTGCGACGCGACGGAGGGTTGCGGATGGCCGGCCATCCGTGTCATCGGGAGTGAGCGTGCCCGTCGGATGGCCCGGAAGGAGACGGCGCCATGGCGCATGACGGCATCATGACCGGGATCCTGATCCCGGAGGGCGGCGATCCACGCCGTGTGGAGCTCGAGACCCTCGGACGCGACTCGGTGGATGAGGCGCTGACTAGGCTGGTCGGCGGCTGGTCCGACACGTGGCCGGGCGTGATCCCCGGGGTGGACCTGTGGTCAACGACGACGGCGCGTCGAAGTTCGGTCCGAACCGCGCCATCTACGCGACCGGAACCCGGCGCGCGTCGGCCGGGGGAGAGCCGTACGCGATACTGTATGGTCCGATCGTCGCACTCGGCTTCGATCCGGATACCTGCGAAAGCGTCTCCCTTACCGACGGGCAGGCCAGGGCCGTCATCGAATACTTCACCGAGACGTCGCCCGCCGGCAGCGGACTGGTCGAGAGCATGAGGCTCGGGCCCGGCGTCCCGCCGTTCCCCGACGATCGGGCCGACACGGTCCCGCCGTGCGCGAGGGGGCTGTGACATGGCGGAGATGAGATTGACGACCGGATACCTCGACGCGATGCTCATGGAATCCGCGCTGCTGGCGCGCGCCTGCGTACCCCGTACGGCGTGCGGGACGACGTCCCCGCGGCCGCCACCGAGGATGAGACCGCGGCGCTTCCCGCCCCGTTGGCGTCGTCCACGTCGCGGCCGTGGCCGCCTCCGTGCCGGATGGCGCGGACCTACGCTTCTTGCTCCGTCGTGTGGCATGTGAGACATGGCCCGTGCCGTTTCCCGTCGTCGGCCGTGGTCTTCTCGATGGGGAGGGCCGGAACGCCGGACGCGCCGTATCGCGGCGGCGGTTGCAAGCCGGGGCGTGTCCGGTGTCCCGGCCCTCCCCATGGCTGCGCCCTCCGCGTGCGGGGGCGCAGTCCCGGCCGGGTTCCGGGCGTGGCGGACGTGGGGGTGCGGGGGAGCCGGTGGCTCTCCTGCCGTTGGTCGCGCGTGGTTTTGCCGTCCGGCCCGGGGTGGAGGGCGTGGCGCGCGTTGCGGGCGCGTGCCGTGTCCCTCCGCCCCTTTTTTTCGTGTGGCCGGGGTTTCAGTGCCGGCGGCGTGCGGGGGTGGCGTCGTCGATTCCGTCGGTCAGCATGTCGTTGATGGCCTCCTCGTATCCGTCGTTCCAGCCTTCCATGTAGGTGTCGTCGTATTCGGCCTCCCATGCGTCCCATGGGAGAGCGTCGGCCGGGTCCCGCCATCGGGTGTTGGATACCTGTATCGGCTCGCCGTCGGCCCCGTCGATGGTCCGGGGTCGGGTGAGCCATTCGATTGCGCCGTTCTGGTCGATTTTCGCGAACCTGCCTTGGCTTCCGTCGGTGAGGTCGGCCTGTCCGGTCTGCCATGCGAGTATTGCGTTGCGGCTGTCCGACGCGTAGCGTCCCTTGGCGTACCGGTGGGCGATGCCGTTGTGGGCGATGAATCCGTGTTCGCCGTCGGACAGCGTGTAGCGGAACGGGTGCGTGTTCTCCTCGGTCGTGGCTCCGTGCGTGGCGAGCCGGAAGTGCATCAGGCATGGCATGTCCCTGAACGTCCTCCAGTTCTTGATGATGAACGCGAGCGTCTGGTTGTTGTCGGGATTGCGGTACCGGTGCAGGCCGGTGCCGTCGTGCCATGCGATTCCGGCCCCGTCCGGGTTCGTTTCGCTCATTCGGGCGAGTTGGCCGACGGTGGGCATGGCTCCCTTGCCGGCGGTCACGATGACGCACATGGTCAGTCCTCCCTTCTCGCGGCGAGGCGCATCGCGGGCGTGGTCTCCGGCGTGCGGTAGGCGCTGTGGGCGCTTTCGCGCATGATGTCGGCGGTCGTGAGCCGGTAGGGTTCGTGCTCCTGGAAGTAGCGCCACATGTGGTGCGCCCATTCGAGGGCGGGGCGGAGCCTGTGGGCGGTGGTCCCGTCCCATCGTGCGAAGGTGCGCAGTTCGATGGTGCCGGCGTGGTTGTCGTTGACGGCGACGGCCTTGCCCGTGTAGTCGCCGTGGACGAGACGGCACCAGCGGCAGTCGGTGGCGTGCCTCATGTTGAGGGCGCGTGCCTGACGGTCGGACAGTCCCCTGAGCGCCCAGTACCAGCGGCCCGGGGTCTGCCGGCTCGTGCGGCGTACGTGCATGTGCCCGCCCGCGCGGCCGGGTTCGTTGGAACGGGTGCGGATGCCGGCGATGAGGTCGCCGAGGTCGTCGAAGTCCTCGGCGGTGAGGATGCGGGTCTGGTATTCGAGTCCCTCGTCGAGGCTCAGGTCGGAACACCAGCCGGCGATGAGGCCGCTGTCCTTCATCCTGTCCATGTCGTGTCCGCCGTTGACCTCGATTTCGAGTCCGACGGTGAACATGTCCGGATGTTCGCGCATGGTGCGCCATGCGGGGGAGTCGGGATAGTACGGCTCCCTGCCGCCGGCGGGCAGGCAGGACTCGCAGTAGCAGTCCCCAGAGTCGTCCCATCGGCGGCAGCCTTGGCATAGGTATTCGTCGCAGTTCTCGCAGACGGCGTAGCAGTCGCCGCATACGGGTTCGTCGCAATCGGCGCAGTGGCGGATGCAGTCTTCGCAGATGCCGCCTCCGCAGTCCACGCACCCGTATCGGCAGTCGCCGCATAGGGTGGCATGGCAGTCGCCGCATTCGTGCCGGCAGTCCCCGCATAGGGTCCTGCCGCAGTCGTCGCATTCGATGTTCTTCCTGTCGTCCATCGTCTTTTCCTTCCGGTGGTCGGACGGTTCCCCCGTCCTTGTGGGTCGTCCCTATTTGTCGGACGCATGACGGTGGGCCGTCCGGGCCGTGGCGTTGCGCAGGGCGCGTGGACGATGCGGGCGTCCGGAGGCCCGTGGTATGCACCGCGGGGCGAGGGTCGTCCCGTGTCGGACGCGCGGGGCCTTGCGAAACGCCGGCCCGGGCGGCACGCTGGCGTGCGCCCGACATCATGTCCTCGTTCCGGTCCGGCCGGTCGGCGGTCGTGTTCCCTTCCGGGTGGGGGAGGCGGCCTCGGGGCCCGGAGGGAAGACGTCGTCTTCCCGGTTTCGCATGGTCTTCCCGTAGGGGTCGGTGGGATCGCCGGCATGCGGATGATTTGACTATCCGGGAAGTTCGTTTTACGATATAGGAAGTGCCTTTGGGGTCTCCGTCGTCCGGTCCGCGGGTGGGGGAGGCGGCCTTGGGGCCCGGAGGGAAGGCATGGCCTTCCCGGTTTCGCATGGTCTTTCGTGGGGAGGTTCCGCATGTCCGAAGCGGTGGATGGTCTGACGTGGTCGCGGTCGAAGGCGGATCTGCGCCTGTACCGCGAACTGTTCGGCATGTCGGTGGCGGAGCTGGGCCGTCTGGCCGCGGTCAGCGGGCGGACGGTGCGTTCGTGGGAGGATCCGCGTGCGTGGGTGCCGGACAGGACCGCATGGATGGCGGTGGAGTCGTTGTGGCGCGACGCGGACCGCATGGCGTCCGGCCTCGCGGCGGACGCGGCGGCCGGTCCGGTGACGCTGCCGTACGGGACGGGCGCGTCGACGTTGGCGTGCATCGCGTCGAGGATCGCGGCGGGGCGCCTGTCGGCCGCGGGCGTGGCGTGGGACGCGTCGTTCCCCCATGCGCCCGGTCCGGACGGCGGCAAGGCGCGGTTCCGTCTGATGACGGACATGCTGCATGCCGGCGGTGAGCGTGGCGCGGCCCTGTTCGGCGTGTCCAGGCAGACGGTGATCGCGTGGAGGAATCCCCTTCTGGCGGGTTCCGTGCCGGCGATGGAGGCGTGGGATGCGCTCGATGCGCGGTGGAAGGCGATGGTGGGACGGGCGTCGGCCCTCGCGGACATGATGGCGGGCGCGGCGGTCCGGGCGGGCATGGACGGGCGGAGGCCCGTGGCCCCGCCGCTGACGTTCTATCGCCTGCGGTCGGATTGGGACGCGTGGCATGGTCCGGAGGACGGCGACTGGCTTCGCGAGGACTGTTCCGTGTGGCTGGCGGCGGTGCTGCTGAGGGATCGCGGCCTGCCGCCGTCGGCGGTGTACGCGGATCCGTATCCCGAGGCGGCGTTCTGACGTCCCGTCCGTCGCGTCCGGGGCGCGGCGGACGGACGCATATACGTATACGCTTATATATGCATATGTTTATGTGCTTATCCGTGTTCATCCGTTTTGTAGACATCGTGTCCCGGCCGTACGTCCCCCGGACCCGATGATGGCTCCCGTGGGCGGACGTCGCCGGCGGGCGGGGAAACGGTTTCCCCCGGGGACGTCCTCCGACGGAAAGGAGTCGTCATGGCGCAGGAGACCATTCAGGGAGGGGAGCGGCGTTCGGAGCGTTGGGCGCGCGTGAACTTCCCCAACAAGTTCGTGCATCCGCATGAGTACACGGCCCGGGACGGGCGCGTGTTCGACAAGATGTTCGTATCGATCCCGCCGGGCGTGAAAATCAACGGCGTCGACGTGGGCGGATACGCGTTCGACCATTTCGCCAAGCCGCGCGAGATCGAGCAGAAGGCCAACGGCCGTCCGGTCGCGATCAACTTCCGTCCCGGCGAGCCGGTGCGCCTGTTCAAGGGCATCGGCGCGGAACGCCGCACGTTGGAGATCGCGAATCCGTGGGACCTGTGCCGCGCGGTGAAGGCGCACAACGACGAATACGCGAAGGTCTATGGGACGGCACGGGCCGAGACGACGGAAGCGGTACGGAAACCCGTGGAGTCATCCGCCGATGCCGGCGGCCCGGCCGACGAATTCGACACGTTCGACGAATCGGCCGGAGTGTCCTATCATCCGGCCGATCCGGCCGACCCGATCAGCATGGCCGACCCGACCGCCTCGGCGGGCGCGACATTGTGATGGGGGTACGTCATATGGTCTCCCTCGAATGGATCAATCTGCGTTTCCCGAACGGGTTCGTCCACCCGTTCGTGTTCCGGGGGCGTGACGGCAGGGAGCATGAACGCCTGCTCGCGACCGTTCCGAAAGGCGTCATCGTGGACGGCATGGATGTCGGAGGCTATAGTCTGAGCGTCTTCGCGACCCGGTGGGCGAAAGAGCAGAAGGCCGATGGCAGGCCGGTGAACATCGGGTTGAGGGCGAGCCGGCCGGTCGAACTGTTCCGGGGCCGTGGACGCTCCCGTCATACCATCCGATTGGCCGGGCCGGGACCGTTGCGTGACGCGTTGGACAGGCGCCGCGACGGAATACGGGCGAGGGACGACACCTCATCCGCCCGATCCGAGGGGACGCCGCGGGCCGGGGATCCCGGCCCGCGTGATCCATGCGCGCCAGCGGAACCGGTCAGGGGAAATCTGGAGGACGCAGCCCCGCCGGCAAAGGGACCTGCCGGCGGGTCGGGCATGGACCTGTTCAACCATCTCGCCTACGACAACGGCTTCGTCTCGCGCATGGATTGCCTCGTCACCCAGTTCGCCCGGGATTTTGTGCATCACGGCTATGATCCGCATGCCGCCTTGGATGAGGTGCGCGGACTTGTGTCCGCCGGCGTCAGCCTGTTGGAATCCTCCACGGGCGACACCTACGACGGCGAGGCGGTGGATTGCGCGGCGACCCTCGCCCTTTCCGCCGTGACATCGGCGATCAACGGATGTATCGGCGTGTTCGTCGACCGGGGCGAAGGCGATCCCCGGATCGTCGTCGCGAACATCCAGGAGCGCCGTGCCCGCATGGACGACTACTTCGCGGAACGGGCCATGATGTCGGAGGACATGCGTCTGCGCACTACGTATACGATCGGCCCGCCGTCCACGACGCGATGCCTGCACGCGTTCGTAACTACGTGCGGAGCCGTCGACGGGACCGATCTGTTCGGGGACCTAGACCCGGCTCCGACGCTCAACGCCGGCACGTCAATGCCGGCGTTGACGAGATAGCGGGTGGCTTGGAGGAACACGATATGGCAGGTTTCACGATTCCCAGGGCCTTCGTGTCGTTGGACCCGTGGTCCGGCATGCTGCTCGTCGGCATGCCCCGTGGCGTCGCATTGCCCGACGGGCGCGACATCGGGGGATACAGCCTATGCAAGTCCGCCACCGAGGGGGAACAGGCCGACTGGGCAGTACTGGAGAACGTGCGTGTCACGTTGGATGACGGTTCGCCCGTCCGCCTGTCGCATGGTACGGGCGAAGACATCGAATCCGTATCCGTCAACGCGGCGACCCTCGCCCACGCCGTCACATTCCATCTCGAAGAGGCGTGGCATCCCGCCGGCATCACGTACGATGGGGATTCGCGTGACTATGATCCGACGGACGTGACGGATCCGACGAACCTCGCCGGCGGCATGACGGCGGGAGGACCGACGCTATAGTGTCCGGATCCTCCCGCGCATGTCCGCTTGTAGGCGTTGCGGCGTGCGGATAGCTTGAAGGTAAAAAGCAGAAATCACACTCAATAGCTCGAATGGGACAGACCCGCCCATCGGGAACGCGCCCCTGGAACTGGCGGTCAGAGAACGTATAGGAACCGTTTCTTCCTCGTCGACGCCACTCACGTGCTCCGGTTCCCATATTCCCATCTGAAATCGGATTAAGGCAACCAATTCCAAAGACCGTGGCATCGTCAACCACACCCCGGAGAAAGCATGCGAAAGACGAATGCCCTCCGTGGAATCGGAGAACCCGAATTTCGTAGAGTGTTTCTTGAAATCGTACTCTCTGCCGATCGGAATACCAGAGATCCCGGCACACGCACGGCTAGATATCCCCCCGAAAAAGTATCCTCCACTCACCCAGTCCCATCCGCGAACAAAAACGACGAGCCGTATAACTTCCTAAAAAACCCCTAAAAAAACAAGACGGCCATAAAAAAAGAGACTTAAGACAATCATGAAAATAAAAATTTCGGGGGGGGGGCGGATTTTGGCTCCCGTCTTGAAGATAGCCTCTGAATAAAAAGATAACTCGCAGAACGAGACGAAAACACCCTCAAACTGGCCAATTCCACCGCGAAACCGGGCCGACAGGACGCCCCAAACCGAACCTCCGTGATGGGGAACAAGCATTGGCCGACAAAAGCAAGGAGACCGAACCATGCGCCCAACATCACAAGGCGGAAAACCAAAACCTTCCCTCTCAAAGGCAGACAACACACGTCTAAAAGCACAGGGCCACCATGTAGCACAACCCGGTGCAAGCACGTTCCTGCGACATAGATTGGCGTGCGTTGTCACCGCCGTGGCCATTCTGCTTGCCATGGTGACCGCCGGTACCGTCTGGGCGGTCGAGCCGACGGATTTCACGGACCGTATCACCGGGGTCGAGATCAAGTATTCCCCGGACGGCTACACCTGGGGCGATGTTCCCGCGGAGGGCGTCGAGAAGACCGGGCATTTGAGATTCAACATCCAATGGTCGTTGGACAGGAACTATCTGGATTCGAACAGTGCCATCCAATACAGGCTGCCGGGCGAATTCCGGCTGGTCAGGGCCGACAGCGGCGTCGTCTACAACGACAGGAACGCCGATCCCATGGGCACGTACGAGGTGAGCGCCGACGGGCACATCGTCATCCATTACAACGAGACATACGTGAAAACGAACCGGAACAGCGTACTGACGGGCCATCTCGAATTCCAGGCCAACGTCTCGGACATGAAGACCAGCACGGACGAGAGGATCCATATCAGCATCCCGCCCCATTCGACGGAGATCCCCATCAACAGGACCAGCGGCATGTCGATCGACAAGAAGGCCGTGGAAATCGACAGCGCCAACGGCATCGTGAAGTACACCGCCACGGTGAACAGCGACAAGGGCACCTACGGGCCCGTGATCGTCGAGGACCGGATGCTCTCCGACTCCCTGACCCTCGACCAGGGCAAGGGGTTCACCGTCACCCGCAACGGCGGCGACATCTCATCCATCATCACCCCGACCGCGACGGGAAAGGGATTCAGGCTGGCCTTGGAGCGCATGGATCCCGGCGACCGGTACGAGATAACGTACTACGGCAGGATCACGGCCGACGCAGCCGGTACGGACACGACAGTCGTAAACCAGGTGAAGGCCACGTCCAAACGGGGCAACGGCGACGATTTCTCCGTGGATAAACGGGTGGAGACCAACGTCTCCACCAGGCCCGACGTGTCGAAAAGCGGCGGGATCACGGCCGGCGGCAAGACGAAATGGACGATCGGCATCGACACCAAGAACAGGGACATCGTCGGCTGGACGCTGACCGACACGCCATCGGCGAACATCACCCTGCCTGACACGGTGCACATCAGTCCGGCCGTGAACGGATCGGACACCATCAGCGTCGGCGGCAGCGGCTTCACCTTTCCCGTGAACTCCACCGGCGATCCGGCCACGCACAAGTACACCATCACCTACGAGACCGACATGCCGGCCGTGGTTGACGGGACCACCAGGGTGGACAACACTGCGACCCTGACCCCGCCCGGGCCCGGCGGGGATCCCGGCTCCGGAAGCGCCGAGGTCGATTACGGGCAGCGTGTGAGGGACAGCCTGTACAAGTCCGGCCAGGGCGCGAACGAGCTCGCGGACGGCACCGCCGAACTCAAATGGGCCGTCAGCCTGAAATCCCCGCTCGAGGATTCTGCGGGCTGGACCTATACCGACAGACTCGAACAGCCCGAAAACGGCGTACACTACATTTCCGGGAGCCAATGGGACATGCTGGTCGCGTCCGTCAGGCAACGCCTGCAATGGGCGGGCGAACCGCTCAAAAGCCAGGCCGAAAGCGTCCGGTTCACGCAGGACAGGGACACGGCGGGCCGTATCGTGGGCTTCACGATCCAGTCCGACGGCGTGTTCCCACAGGGCGGGCAGCTCTATTTCGAATACTCCTCGACCGGTGTCACGAACGCGCAGGCGGAAACGGTGTTCCGTAACCAGGCCGGTTTCAACGGGGCCACCCATACCGGCGAGAACCGGCTCACCCCGTCCCACACGAGCAGCGAGAAATACGATCTGAAAAGCAACATCACGGGCGACAGCGGCCATGACATGTCGGACCTGGACACGGCCGTGCAGAACGGCGGCCGGGTTCGCTACCTAGGGTGGAAGATCGTCACGAAGGTCGCACCGAAGGACCGGCATGCCGACATGAGAATCACGGAACTGCTGCCGGCCGGCAAGGTCGCCCTGCTCGCCAACGCCGACAAGCCTGGCCTGGGCTTCCAGGTCGGCGACGGAGCAGAAAGCGAGTTCGGGTTCGACACGTCGGGCAACGCGTCGGTGACCGTGAGGGGCGTGCGGGTGACCGCCGCCAGACAGTCCGACGGGTCCATCGTCATCACGGTGCCCAAGGAGCTCCTGGAAAAACTCGGAAACCGGGACCAGGACGCCATCAGCGTGTACGTGCGCGCGACGTTGGCCGACGGCGTGCTGTCCGGCAGCGGGGTCCGACATGCCACAATCGAGAATTCGGTCGTGGTCTCCGGCGGGGACGACGGCGGAATCCTTGATCGGAAAACACAGCGGCAGACCATTTCGGATGACCGGTACAAGGGCATGCTCTCCAAAAGCCATCCCGTCTCGCCCGACGGCCATTACGCGGGCAACGTCATCACCTACAGCGTGGTCATCAACCCCGCGGGCAGGAAGATGCTCACCGACCCAAACGCCACCTTGCGGCTGCGTGACGAGCTGACCTACACCCACAACGAGTATTATTCGAAGCTCCGTATCTCGTACGTGCCCGGGAGCGCGAAACTATACGAGGGCGTCAGGGATTCCTCCGGGAAAACCGTAGCGGACGAATCCAAACCCGTGGGAATGGACGACTTCCATTATGAAAGCGTCGTCGCCGACGCGGCGCAGGGGACGATGAGGAACATCATCACCGCTACGGTGCCCGACGGGAAACCGCTCGTCCTGCAATACAGGTACAGGTTCTCCGGCACGGAGAACACGTGGACCGGCAACGTGTCCAACACCGTCTCCTTGGACGGGCAGGGCTCGACTAGCGATACCCTGAGCTTCCAGATCAGGAAGAGTAGCGCGGGCGGCGACGTTTCGACCATCGCTGTCTACAAGCATGATTCGAGGAACTATAACAAGCCGCTGAAGGGGGCCATGTTCAGGCTCTACAGGTACAACGGCTCCACCTACGAGCCCGTCAGGGACGCCCATGGCGGGGATCGCATCTTCACCACCGGCGCGGACGGCCAAGTCGATATCGACGGCAAGGACATCGACTACAACACCGCCTACTATCTGGAGGAGATCAAAGCCCCCGACGGCGACTATGTCCTCCCGACCGGGCAAGGGGCACGGACCTATTTCATCCGTCCGGATGGTTCGGGCTCCGCGGTCAGCAAGCCTGCCGGGTTCACGGGCAGGAGCGTGTATCTGGGCGACATCATCGACATCGCCAACACGCGTGCCGTCGCATTGCCGTCGACCGGCGGAATGGGCGATGCCTGGTTCATTGGCGGTGGCGTGCTGACGGTGTTGGTGGCGAGTTTCGGGCTGGCCGAATCCCTCAAGAACGCCAAGCGTAGCAAGGTTTCCCAGAAGTGAAGCG
>SKEH01000073.1_pt1 | contig 68181 bp, 55 predicted proteins | sample 4826571 | NCBI WGS metagenome assembly SKEH01 (sample SAMN11008814, study PRJNA524170) | human gut metagenome | biome: Human fecal sample; material: Feces; isolation source: fecal sample from pouch patient p29 | host: Homo sapiens | place: Israel: Tel-Aviv | collected 2016-09-14 | reverse complement strand
CACTGATGCCGGGATTACCTTGCTGCCGCTTAACTCGGCGTATGAACCACGCTTTATCAGTGCCGGGGACTGCCAGCAGCTTCCTGTCTCCATTGTCGGCGAAGTTGTGGAAATTAGAAGAAGATTTAAAATTTCATAGTTTAGAAATTGTATATACTAGAAAAAATGGGTATCAACTAGTTGGAGATGAAGCAAAAATCCGCTACTTCCTTATGAAAATGATTTTAGAGGATTCCAGTTTAGGGGATGATCTATTTCTTTATAATTATTTTTTGTGGCAGGAAAGTGATATCGATGTGGTAGAAATATCAAAGACAATAAAAGAATTGATGGATGTATTTGATATTCGATTAGTTGAAAATAGATTCAATGAATTTTGTTATATGTTCATCTTTCTAGTTCCTCGTCTAAATAGAGAGTGGCCCGAATTTTATACTGAATACAATTATCAAACTTTCTTTAGAATGAAAGAATATCAGTTTTCTGTATTGCTATTAAAATCCTTTGAAATCACGAATAAGTACGCCAGTTTATATGTCTGTGGATGGATATTAGGAATGGCTATAGGAACAGCAGATCAAACGACTGCTGATTACTCCGTTATCAATGAACTAGTTGAGCGAATATTCCATCGTTTCGAAATGTTATCTGGTGTCCGGTTTAAAGATAAAAAAATGGCAAAAAACCAGCTTTTTAGTCATTTTAGACCAGCATATTACCGATTGTTTTTTCATTTACCAATTGTAAACTATCTTCACGATAAGATTTTAGTAGAGTTTCCAGATTTATTTGAAATCGTCAAAGAGACAATGAATCCTATTGAGACTCTTTTTGGCACTGAAATACCAGATAAAGAGCTCTCTTTTTTAACTATCCACTTTGCTTCTTTACTAAATGATTATGATGAATATCCTGTTCAACAGAAAGTTGGTTTGATTGTCTGTCCAAATGGGATTGGCAGCGCAGCAATCATTTATAATGAACTAAAAAGTATTTTTCCCGAAATGATTTTGATCGGTCCAGTAGAAACCAACGAACTATCAACTGTTGCAGAAAATTATGATATGATCTTTACGACAGTTCCCAACATACGTCTTTATTCACAAAAAAAGCCGATTTATGTAGTCAATCCAATTATGAGCATTGATGAAAAATATCACTTGATCCATGAAATACAAAACTCTAGTGAAGCGCCCTATCGAAAATATAAAATGGATGAATTGTTAGATATCATAGATAGATATGCGGATATAAAAAATATGGAGCAACTTGGAAAATCCTTAGAGTCATATCTACATAAGAGCGAATTTTCGATAGTTAAAGAAAACAAGAGATACAAATCTTTCGTGTCTTCAGAGCTAAATCTATTGGATATTTTAAGACCAGAATATATTCAATTAAATGTAGTGGCACGAAGTTGGGAAGAAGCTTTTTACGTAGCAGCGTCGCCTTTAGTTCAAGCTAACATTATAGATCGTCGCTACATTGATACAATCATCCAGACTACTAGAAGAGAAGGGCCATACATGGTAATAATGGACAAAGTGGCATTGCCACATGCTCGTCCAGAAGATGGAACAAGAAAAGTTGGTCTAGGTATCACTGTGTTGAAAAACGAAATCAAAGTAATGGGAAAGACACCAGTAAGATATATCTTTACACTTTCAGCTGTAGACAATAAAAAACACATAGCGGCTATTGCAGAGTTAGTTTCGTTACTAGATAACAGAGCATTTTTCAATCAATTAGATTATGCGAAACAAGCGAGTGAAGTATATCATTGGTTGGAAAAAGTGTTAAAGGTAGAATAAAAGTTCGTCCACTATCTTTACAGTTTTGATATATAAATTTTTGTCATTTTCAGGAATATTAAAAATGAGTATTTATCGCGAGAAGAGAGCCAAAAAACTTACTATGGCTCTCTTGTTGATTGGCGAGAAATCAGTGAAACAGGAACAATCAGTAATTTATTCGTCTCATTAGGATGCTGAATAAGATTCAGTAAATTGCTTACAGCAATTTCAGCGATTTTTTCCGTGTGTTGTTTGACGGAAGAAAGTGGAGGAAAAGAATATTTTGCTGCAGGAGTATCATCAAAGCCAATGATTTTTATGTCTTTGGGAATGACTTTGCGCAGTTGGCGTAAAATGAGCATCAATTCTAAGGCGATAGAATCGTTAACACAAAATATCCCATCAATTTCAGGATTTTTTGCTAAATGAGTTTCAATAAGTTGAGAAAGATCGTGTTTATCTGGGTCAATAGTTAGTAAATATTTTTTAGAAGAAAAGGAAATATTATTTTTTTTAAGAGCATCCTTAAAGCCGTTGAACCGTTCTTTTGTTGATGTAGATTTTCTATCATGCATAACAATCAAGGGGTGTTTGCAACCTACATGAATCAATTCTTCTGTTGCTTCAAAAGCTCCTTGATAATGGTTAGACGAAATAAACACAGTATCTTCTCTGGTTTTTGGTTCTCTATCTATACAAATGTAAGGAATGTGTTTCTCATTTGATGAGTAATCGAAGTCAAAAGCTTCTGCTCCAGAAATCACGACTAAACCGTCCACTCCTTTACCTTCAAGCATTTTTAAGTAGGCAGTTTCCTTCGCTTGACTGCGTGCGGTGTTACATATTATCGTAGAATACCCTTTATCAAATAGGATTTCTTCGATTTTTTGTACAACATCAGAAAAGAAATAATTACTAATATCAGGAACAAGGATGCCAATCGAAAAAGATCGGTTCATCCTCAAACTTTTCGCATTATAATTCATTTTATAACCAGTTTCTTCAATAACTTTCAGGACTTTTTGACGTGTTTCTTCAGAGAATCGCCCATTATCATTGATTACTCTGGAAACAGTGGCAACAGATACGCCACTAAGGATTGCGATGTCTTTCAACGAATATTTTTTCAAATGCCTCACCTCTTTGGGTAAACGATATCTCGTTAGTGTTTTAATTACGCATATTTTCTCATATATAAACCCATATTACAATAATTTTAGAAAATAAAACGTTGACATTGCTCGATTAAAGTGCTAATTTTTAGTTAAACGATTACTCAAATATTTTTTTAAATATTGAGAAATCGATTACTCAAGGAGGTTAAAAAATGAAGAAATTATTATGTCCATCATTAATGTGTGCAGATTTTTCTAAGCTGCAAGACGAGGTCGAAAAATTGGATAAAGCTGGTATAGATATTTTCCATATTGATTTTATGGATGGTAGCTTCGTTCCTAATTTCGGTATGGGATTACAGGATTTTGATATGGTTCGAGCTTCTACACAAAAGAAAGTAGATGTCCATTTAATGATTCAAAATCCAAGTAAGTACGTAGAAATGTTTGCAACTAGAGGAGCAGATATTATTTATATTCATCCTGAAGCAGATCAACAGGCCGCTCGAACGTTAGAGGATATTCGAAAATTGGGAAAGAAAGCCGGAATTGCAATTAATCCTGGGACAGCAGTAGAAACTATTTTTGAACTATTACCTTTGGTTGATTATGTGATGGTAATGACAGTAAATCCTGGATTTGCAGGACAAAAATATCTGGAGTACGTTAATCCTAAAATTGAAAAATTGATTAAATTAGGTGCAGATTTTGATTTTGAAGTGATGGTGGACGGAGCTGTTTCTCTAGAAAAGATCCGGAAACTGAGCGAGAACGGTGTAAGCGGTTTTGTTCTCGGGACTTCAGCTTTATTTGGAAAAAAGGAAAAATATAAGGAAATTATATCCAAAATTAGAAATGAAAAAATGGAGGTATAAGTAATGAAATTAGCAATTGGAAGCGATCATGTAGGATTTGAGTTAAAGCCAGCAATCATTGGATATTTAGAAGAATTGGGTCATGAAGTAACTGATTTTGGAGCGTTCTCAACTGAAAGAACTGACTATCCGATTTATGGCAAGAAAGTGGCGGAAGAAGTTGCAGCAGGCAATTTTGATGGGGGGATTCTTATCTGCGGTACCGGAGTAGGAATTTCCATCTCTGCTAATAAAGTCAAAGGAATTCGTGCGGTTGTATGCAGTGAACCATACTCTGCAAAATTATCTAAAGAACACAATAATACTAATATTCTTGCTTTTGGATCACGAGTTGTCGGTAGTGAACTTGCTAAAATGATAGTTAAAGAATGGTTAGATGCGAAATTTGAAGGTGGCAGACATTCAAAAAGAATCGAGATGCTTAATCATATTTAATTTTGGAAAAAAATAAAAAAATATGAAAAAATATGGAATAAAATGATTTTTCGTGGTAATATGATGGCATGTAAGATTAAAGGAGGAAGTATCAAATGAAACTAGCTACAAGAATTAACTCGTTTTTACCAAAGTGTGACAATAATTTAGAAAAAGTATTTGTGGAGTTTAAAAATGTGGGATTGACTCATGTAGATTTAAATTATCCAGAGCATGTCGTGGGTTATAGTCCAGAAAAAATGAAAAAGATTTTAGCTGAGAACCATTTAGAATTAAATGGAGTGGCACTTCGTTTTAGAGATCAATTTATTAATGGTGAAATTGGAAACGCTAATAAAAAAGTTTCTAATGAAGCTTTACAACTTTGTAAAGATGCTGCAGATTATTGCCGCGCCGTTGGTGGTGAAGTAGTAACGATTTGGTTAGGTTTTGATGGATTTGACTACTCTTTTCAAATAAACTATGAAAAGGTTTGGAATCAAATTAGAGATTGTTTTATTGATATGGCAGATTATGCACCAGATATTAAATTTAGTATTGAATACAAACCATTCCAACCACGAGCATATGCTTTTATCGACTCATTAGGTTTAGCCATGGTAATGATGAATGAAATTAACCGAGATAATTTAGGCATTACTTTAGACTATTGTCATATGCTAATGAAACATGAGAATCCTGCTTATGGTGCAAGCGTTTTAGGCAGTCGTAACAAATTATATGGAGTCCATTTAAATGATGGATATGGATTAAACGATGATGGTTTAATGATTGGAACAAGTAGTTTGGTGAAGACAATCGAATTTCTATATTATATAAAACTACATGGATATAATCAGGCAATTTATTTTGATACATTTCCAGTAATTGAAGACCCTATTGCAGAATGTGAACGTAATATTAATATGATAAAGAAACTGGACCAATTAATTGATAAAGTTGGTATGTCACATATCCAATCGGTAATTGATAAAAATAGTGCTGTAGCAGCGAGCGATTTGGTACTTAAATTTTTAGCATAATATTTAAGGAGTGTAAAAAATGACAGATTATAAGGTTCTAGCAAAAAATATTTTAGATGAAGTTGGCGGACCAGAAAATATTTCAAATATGACTCACTGTGCTACACGATTACGACTAACATTGAAGGATGATAAAAAAGCGAATGACGAAAATATTAAGCAATTAGCAGGCGTTGCTAATGTTGTCAATAAAGCGGGGCAATACCAGATCTTGATCGGTACAGAAGTCCCTAAGTTATATGATGAATTTGAAGCTTTAGTTAATAACAACGGTCAAGTGCAAGTAGACACAAGTAATGTAAAAAGTGGTAGCGTTATCACAAATATTTTTTCAGCTATTTCAGCTATTTTTGCACCATTATTACCTGCGATGGCTGGATCGGGTATATTACGTGGTTTGATCATTTTAGCTGTTCAAATGGGTATACTTAGTGAAAAGAGTGGCACGTATACCATTTTATATGCTACTTCAATGAGTGTTTTCTATTTTTTGCCGGTATTGTTAGCTTTTACATCTGGACGACGGTTTGGTGCAAGTCCCTATTTATCCGCTCTAATTGGAGCATCATTATTGCATCCTGATTTTATTGCATTACTAGGAAGTCAAGGAAATGGCGCAACTACAAGTTTTTTAGGGGTACCGGTAGTTTTGATGAACTACAATTCAACAGTTGTACCGATTATCTTATCTATTTGGGCATTTTCTTATCTATATAAATTTTTAGACAAACATGTTCCGGAAACATTAAAGCTGGTTATTGTGCCACTTGTTTCACTTGTGATAATGGTTCCATTAACTGTTATTGTCATTGGTCCGTTGGGTGTGTATGGTGGTGAAGGAATAGCTAATATTGTAAACTGGTTGATCGAACGTAGTAGTATTTTAACCGGAGTACTTGTTGGTGGTGGTTGGAGTATCCTAGTAAGTTTTGGAATTCATTGGGCAGTAAATCCAATTATGATCAATAATATTTCGATGCATGGATTTGATTATATTGTGCCATTTACTTTTGCTTGTAATTTTGCTGTAATTGGTACTACTATTGGGGTCATTTTTAAAGCCAAAAATAAAAAGTTAAAAAACTTTGCCTTAACAGGACTTATTACAATCGCTTTGTCGGCTATTATAGAGCCTACACTCTTTGGTCTATTAGTTAAAAATAAGAAGTTGTTTTTAGCACAAATCATTGGTGGAGCTATTGGCGGAGCTTACTTAGGTCTTATGAAGGTTGTTACTAATTCTTTTGTTTTTGGTAGCGTTACCACTTTCCCGGCATTCGTTACAGAAAATAGTTCTAATTTTCTGCATGCGATGATTGGTCTGTTAATCGCATTGGTGATTTCAGCTATATTAGGATACTTATTTACAAACAAAGATGATCAATTGGCTTAGAAAATATAAGTATTAGTCGTGACTAATTTAAACTATGCTATTATTATAGTAATAGTAAAATTAGAAACGAGGAAAATGAATTGATTCCGTATGAACGACAAGAAAAAATCGTAGAAATTCTAAATCAAAAAGAACTTCTTCGAATAGATGAATTGCAAAAGTATATACCAGAAATCTCGATTTCTACTTTAAGAAGAGATTTAAAAGAATTAGAAAAAAAAAATAAGGTACATCTTTTAGCAGGTGGTGCCGTAAAATTAATGTCTAGCACTACTGAGTTACCGGTTTCTGCTAAAACTAATTTACAAAAAAAAGAAAAGGATTACATTGCTCAGGTTGCTGCTAAACAAATTAATGATGGCGATACGATCTATTTAGATTCTGGTTCGACTTGTTCTGCATTACTAAGAGAGATTGTTACAAAGAAGATACACATCATTACAACTAATACTGATGCCTTATCTTTGAGCGGTGATTTTTCTTGTGACATTACTTTGTTAGGAGGAGCATTTAACCCAATTATTTCATCTCTTTCAGGTCCTTTGACAGAAGAAAATATAAAAAAATATATTTTTGATAAAGCATTTTTAGGTGCTAATGGGATTGATCTGAAATTTGGAATAACGACACCAGATTATATAGAAGCCTCTAAAAAAATAGCAGTTTTAGGGCAAACAAGAGTACCTTATTTACTATGTGACAGTAGTAAATTCCATAAAGTTTCAACAGTTAAAGCCTTTGATTTGAAGGATGTTACTTTAATTTCTGATAAATCGGATAAAAAACTAGCTAAAGAAATGAAGATTATTTCAAAATAAGGAGTCTTAAAAATGAGACTATTTAAGAAGAAAAAAACGATTGAATTATTTAATCCCGTAAATGGAAATGTAGTTGCCTTATCAAGTGTTCATGATGAAGTTTTTGCGAGTGGAGCAATTGGAACTGGCTTTGGGATTTTTCCGAGTAATGGTGACATCTATAGTCCTACTGAAGCAACTGTGACAGCAATATTTCCGACTAAACATGCGATTTCTCTAGTGACAAAAAATGGGATAGAGATATTGATTCATATTGGAATTGATACAGTTGAATTGAATGGTGAAGGGTTCGAAATTTTAGTCGACATAGACGATAAGGTTGATAAAAGTACTTTACTAGCAAAAGTCGATTTAAATTATCTAAAAATGCAAAATAAAAAGACAGATATTATGGTCATATTTACAAATTTAAACGATGAGAAACTAAGCTTAGATTTAGGAGAAAATCTAGCAATGAAAAAAATTGGTACAATAGAATAGAAAATAAAAATCCGTTGTTTAGAAAATAGATGGATAATAAGAAGTTCCAGTTTTTGCCGAATAGTATGAATAGAGTGATCAAGAACATCTAAAGTAGATTTGTTTCTACTCTAGATGTTCTTTTAGTACAATAAATAAAAAATCAAAAATGTAACATGATATACTGCAATGTTAGTACGATGTATTCTTATTATCCAGCAACCAGAAACATCAGCAAAACAAAATCTGATTGAATGGGAAGTAATGTTTTGTCTTATTGTTTTCTAGCCGAATTTCCAATGGAAAACGTATAGAAAGCATCTTTGTTTTCGTTAGTTTTCTTCTTTTAGGTAGCGCCACAATGTTGTTCGGCTGATGCCAAGTTGGTTGGCTGTTTTTGTTTGGTTGCCCTCATTTTGGTCTAATACATGTAAAATGATTTCTTTGGTATAGTCAAACAAAGTGGGGTGATGCAAGGGACTTTTGGCGGTAAAGTGATCCTTGAGATGAGTGAAATTTTGTACCACTCGTTCCTTGTTCAGCAATTCTGTAACTTGGTGTTCTGAAATATAATGGGTGCTTGCATCGACGACAAGTTCTTTGATACAGTATTGCAACTGATCGAAGTTTCCAGGCCAGTCAAAAGCTAGAAATAATTCGAGGGCTTTTGGTTCAAAGCCCATGATTTCTTTTGTGCATTCGATGTTCATTTTATTCAAAAGCAGTGTCGTGATGATACTTAATTCATTTCTGCGTTCTCGAATTGCGGGTGCATAGATCTTTGCACAGTTTAATTGGCTTACTAGTCGATTGAAGATCGTCTGGTCTGTTGCTTTATTGCTGTCATAGGTAAAGATCAATTGATTGTGGTTGAGTACATTGGTGGTTTTGATCAACGTGACGAGGCGTTCGGTTGCTGCTGTACTTAATTGTTCGACATTTTCAAAGAAAATCGTATTGTGGATATCCACAAATGGACCATTCGTGGCATTGACCAAAAACTTCCATAATTTTTCTGTAATGAGTTTACAATTGATCGAGATCAGGTAGTTGGTATTTTTTGTCTGATCAAGATAAATTTGGTAAGCGATATTTTTTTTGGCAGTGCCGCTTTCGCCAAAGATAAGATAGGAAGAATAGTAAGGCTCATATTGTTTGATTTCATGTTTGATACGTTCAGGGATAAATTGGGAAAAAAACAGTTTTTTTGCGAAACTATCGGCGACTTCTGGCTTTTTCTGATAGGAAATATCTGGTTTATTGGTTACTGGTGGCGCGCTGTTCTTATGAATGAAACAACTGAAATATTTTTGTCGATCAACAGTATAGGATTTTATTGTTAAGGTCACATATCTATTTTGAGTGCGGGAATAGTGATGGATCTCTTTTTTTTCTGGTTTCATCTTGAGGACTTTGATGATTTCTTCTGCAAAAGTTGGCGCCAAGGTTGAAAATTCAATGGTATATGTAGCATCGTAAAGCAGTAGCTCTTGGTGTTGACTCAAGATTCCTTTTTTCATGATTTCTTTTTTGTGTTTGACTTGTTCCACGTGATCAATGATCGATAATGCATCTTCGTAGGCACTTTTGATACTTTCAAACCCCGAAGTAATCAAAATCGTATTAAGAGATTTTAAGAGGGCGATGCGATTAGTGATGGCATCGCATAATATCAATTCATAGTTTTTACCTACTAATGTATCAAGGAGCGCATCTGCATCAAGTGTTTCATCGATCGTATGGATCTCGATCTTGTAGCCCAAAAGGTCACAGAGTAAGTGAGCTTTTTCGGTGATGCTGGGATAGCCGACGATCGCAAAATTGTTGGTATAGTTTTCTGCTAACCGAATCGAGCTTAGTACATCATAAATGGACAATGAGACATCGATGACCGGCAAAGAAACGACTTGACGAATCAGTTTGGCGGTTCCTCCTCGGGAGATGATGGCATCGTAGCCATCGGTATACAGTTCAGCAGCAAGGGTTTGTCCTTCAACTAAATCAGCTGTGTAGATGGTTGTTTCCACTTCAGGATATTGTTCACTGATAATATGCATGGAATGGTTCAATTCTTCATAAGGCGCAATGCCTAAAATCTTTCGTTTCATTTTCTTACTCCCTAAATCATACGACTGTTTCATATATGAACAATAATACCATGTAAAAATTAAATATGAATATTTATTTAAGAAAACGTTTCGAAATTAAACGTTTTTTTGCTTTTTTTAGAATGTGAACGCTTTATTATTCCAACTATAATCAAACCATGAAGTAGGAGGTGGTGAGTAGATGTTAAAGTTGTTAGTTATAGCGGACGACTTTACAGGAGCTTTGGATACTGGGGTCCAATTTTCGAAACAAGGTATCCAGACATTGGTCTCTACGGAAACAGTCGTCCAATATGACGCACTTCCACAGGAAATCGAAGTGTTAGTTCTCAATACCGAGAGTCGACATCTGACTTTTGAGCAGGCATATGAGAAGACAAAAAAGATTTTGGAAGATGCAAAAGTTTCCCAGATTCCATTTATTTATAAAAAAGTAGATTCAGCATTAAGAGGAAATATCAGCGCTGAGTTAAAAGCGATTCTTGACACTAGTGAACAAGTGCCTGTCCCTTTTTTACCCGCATATCCTGAAATGAATCGGGTGGTGATCGATGGGCATTTATATATAGAAGATGTTTTGGTATCAGAAAGTGTTTTTGCAAAAGATCCTTATGAACCTGTGACTGAAAGCAATGTGATGCGGCGTTTGCAGTCGGAGGCGGGAATTGAGTCGGTGCTAGTTAAAGAGCAGGATTTACCAAAAAAAGGCGTAGTGATTTTTGATGCACAGACAGATGACATGTTGCTGACTCATGCAAAGCGTTTAGCAGATGAAAATCTTCTGGGTGTGACGGTAGGATGTGCTGGGTTTGCCAAGATCTTAGCAGAACAATTATTTCCTGACGGTAAAGAAGTAGCATACAAACTACAAAAGCCGGTGATAGTTGTTTGCGGGAGTGTCAATCCAATTACAAAAAAACAAATTGAGTATGTCGAGAAAGAGTATCCGCGAATCTCGTTAACTGCGCAACAATTATTAGATCCTACATATTGGGAAGCAAGCGTAGGGCAAAATGAGATCAAAGAGTACCTTCAGTTGATGGAAACACGGCCATTGGTGATTTTTGAAACATACAGCGATCAAACAACCGCTGAAATTGTGAAGTATAGTGAAGAAAAGGCTTTATCTGCGGATGTATGTCGGTTTAGAATAGGAGAATCACTTGGAAAGTTAACGAAAGCACTATGGTCAAAGCATCAAGAGAATACCTTCTTGTTTACAGGAGGCGATACATTGTTCCAAGCGATGACTGTTTTAGGTGTGACTGGGATCAAGCCTCTGACGGAGATTAAACCTGGCGTTGTTTTGTCTGCCATTGAATGGAATAGTCAAGAAATGCAAGTGATCACGAAATCAGGCGGTTTTGGGACAGAAGAATTATTTGAAGAAATCAGGTTGTACTAAAGGATCGAGGAGGATCTATTATGCTAACAGATTACAGTTTGAAAATGCCAAAGAATATCCGGGCAGGAGAACATGCCATTGAACAATTGGAAGAAATCATCAGCAACGGTGTCCATAAAATCGTTGTTTTCACAGACAAAGGTCTTTTAGGGTTAGGTTTGGTGGATCTGCCAATCCAGATCATTGAAAAAGCAGGAATCGATTACACGGTTCTTTCTGATATTCCTGCAGAACCAACTTATCATGAAGCGCAAGCAGTGATCGATACCTTCAAGAAAGAAGCGGCTGACTTAGTCATCGCTGTTGGTGGTGGCTCGGTGATGGATGTTGCGAAATTGGCTTCGATCTTAGCGACAGATGACTATACAGTCAAAGATTTGTTAGATGATCCATTATTAGCGAAAAAACAAGTGCCAAGTTTGATGATTCCAACAACTGCTGGAACTGGAGCTGAAGCTACCCCGAATGCGATTGTGGGAGTGCCAGAAAAAGACTTGAAAATCGGGATCGTCAATCCTGAAATGATTGCTGATTTTGTGGTATTGGATGGACGAATGATCAAAAATCTACCAAAACCAATTGCAGCTGCCACAGGTGTAGATGCGCTATGTCATGCGATTGAATGTTTTACTTCAGCAAAAGCGAATCCAATCAGTGATACCTTTGCGCTAGAAGCGCTTGATTTGATCATGAACAATATCATTGAAGCCTGCACAGATCCAGAAGCATTGGACGCAAAACGTAAGATGCTGTTAGGTTCATTTTACGCAGGTGTAGCAATCACCGCATCTGGAACTACAGCGGTGCACGCATTATCGTATCCTCTAGGGGGGAAATACCATATTGCCCACGGTGTATCAAATGCGATTTTGTTGACACCGGTCATGAAATTCAATGAACCAGCAATCAAAGATTTACTAGCTGTTGCGTATGATCGTGTGATCAAAGATGGTCATAAAGAGTGGTCTATCGACGAGAAGTCAGGCTATATGATCCATCAACTGGATGAAATCGTCAAAGTTTTAGAGATTCCAACGAGTCTTAAAACATTCAATGTCCCAGAAGCAGACTTGGATGGCTTAGTAGCAGCTGGAATGGAAGTGACTCGTTTACTTGTCAACAACAAACGGGAAGTTACACCAGAAGATGCTCGTGCCATCTATCTACAGATATTATAATTTGAATCTAGAAAGGATGGAGCATGTCATGAAAAAAATCGTTGGCATTACAATGGGAGATCCTGCAGGAATCGGACCTGAAATCTCCCTCAAAGCTTTTGCAAAACCGGCACTTTATGATGAATGTAACCCTTTGTTAGTTGGAGATAAAAGTGTCATCGATCACTATCTAACAGAACATCCCGAATTAGCTTTGGCTGTGAATGTGATCAGTCAGCCAAAAGAGGGGCGCTATACTTTTGGGACGATCGACTTGATTGATTTGAAGATCGTGGACATGGCAAACTTCCAAGTTGGCGAAGTTTCTGATGTGGGAGGCGATGCGGCCTTTCAATATGTGAAGAAGGTTATTGAGTTAGCTTTAGCGAAAGAAATCGATGCGACAGTAACGAATCCATTGAATAAAGAGGCAATGAATGCTTCCGGACATCACTATGCCGGACATACCGAGATCTATGCCGATCTGACAGGTACGGATAAATATACGATGATGTTGGCGGATGGCAATTTACGGGTAGTCCATGTCTCTACACATGTGTCCTTACGGGAAGCTTGTGAACGAGCGACCAAAGAACGTGTACTAGATGTGATCCGTATCGCAGATCAAGCTTGTAAAGATTTAGGGATCGAAAATCCTCGTGTCGCAGTCGCTGGGTTGAATCCACACTGTGGGGAAAATGGGTTGTTCGGTCGTGAAGAAATCGATGAGATTAATCCTGCAGTTGAAGCGGCCAAAGAAGAAGGAATCAATGTATCTGGTTCTTTACCTGCTGATACCCTTTTCTCAAAAGCAAATGGCGGTATGTACGATATTGTCGTAGCTATGTACCACGATCAAGGACATATTCCTTTGAAACTTTTAGGGTTTGTCTACGACCAAGAAGCACAAAGCTGGAAAGCTGTGCAAGGGGTCAATATCACGTTGAATCTACCAATCATTCGTACATCTGTGGATCACGGAACAGCCTTTGACCAAGCAGGAAAATGGACAGCTAGCGAAGCCAGTTTAGAAAATGCGATCGACTACGCTATTCGTCTGGCAGAACACACAAAATAAGCACTAGCACAACATAAAATTTTAGGGGGAGAAATACGTTGACACATTTAGAACAAGTACGACAATCAGAGCCAAATGGCGTCATGTACCGAGATGCATTTTTAAATGTTGATTTTGGTCTGATCCCAACTGGAGGCAACAACACGGCTCATGCACCTGCTTTGATCGAAACAGCAGATGGCGGGATGTTGTGTGCGTGGTTTGCAGGTAGCTTTGAAGGAAGTGGCGATATCTCGATCGTCGTCTCGAAGTTAGATCCAGAAACACAAAGATGGTCCATTCCTGTCACTGTCTCAGAAGGTGTAGACCGCAGTGAACAAAATCCTTCTTTCTTCCGAGCACCAGATGGCAAGATTTGGCTGATCTATACTTCTCAAGTTAGCCGTCAAGAAGGAAAAGACAATATGCAGTTTACTTCGATCATCATGGTACAAAAATCAGCTGATGAAGGACAAACATGGGGAAAGCCAGAAGTTTTATTTGACAAAGAGGGCACCTTTGGACGACAAGGAATCCAGATCCTAAGTAATGGTCGTTGGCTTTACAGTACATGGTTGTGTGAAGATTCAGCTGATGGATTGACGAATGATCCGACAGAGTTCCAAGTATCAGATGATGCAGGAAAAACATGGCAAGCTGTGCGCATGCCAGATAGTAATGGTCGAGTTCACGCAAATGTCGTGGAAATGGAACCTGGTCATTTAGTTGCTTTCATGAGAAGCCGCTTTGCTGATTTTGTCTATAGCAGTGAATCCTTTGATTTTGGTGATAGTTGGAGCGTGCCAGAAGCAACTGTTTTACCGAATAATAATGCCAGTGTTAGTGCCATCAAACTGGCAACTGGGGAAATTGCGTTGGCCTATAACGTTAATTCAGCACCTCATGCGGCTTTTGGGAAAGTTGCTTGGCCGGGCTTGCGAAATCCAGTTGCTGTCTCCGTAAGTGAAGACTTTGGCAAGACATGGCCGATTGGTCGGGTTTTTGAAGCTGCAGAAGGCTACATCGGTGTTGAAAACAAAACCAACAATTCACAACATGAATACCCAACCCTTTATCAAGATAGTCAAGGGAACTTACATCTTGTTTATGCCTATCGCAATCGGCTCTGTGTAAAGTATGTCCGCTTTACTGTCGCAGATTTGTTTGGTGAAAAAAGAGAAGCGGTCGGCATATACAATCCAACCTCAGGTGAAGGGGTAGAGAAATAACCAAAGTTATAAATTGCTAATAGAAAATCAGTTGGCAAATGCGTGTTGCCTCCGACAAACGGAGGTAGCGCAAGTGTTTGCCAAATAATAGAAATGAAACCGTATTCCATTGAAAAAAGAGGAGAAAACTACTATGAAACCAATCGAATTAAAAGGCATCATCAGCCCTATTTTGACCCCCATGTATGAGGATGAAAGCATCAATTTTGATGAATTACGTAACCAAGTAGACCGCATGATCGATAATGGCATCCACGGGATTTTTCCTTTTGGTACAAATGGCGAGGGCTATATTTTATCTGCTGACGAGAAAAAACTTGTTTTAGAAGTCGTAGTCGATCAAACGGCAGGTCGAGTACCGATCTATGCAGGGTCAGGAGCAATCTCTACAAAAGAAACGATTGCCCAAAGTAAAATGGCACAAGCCGCTGGTGCAGATGTTTTGTCGATCATTGCGCCAAGTTTTGCAGCAGCTAGTCAAGAAGAAATCTACACGCATTACAAAACGATTGCCGAAGCAGTTGACATGCCGATCGTGCTTTATAATATCCCTGCTCGAACTGGCAATGCCATCGCACCAGCAACAGTTGCTCGTCTTGCGCAAATCGAAAATATCATTGGAGCAAAAGATTCAAGCGGAAACTTTGCCAATATTTTAGGGTATATCGATGCAGGAAAAGCAAAAACAAATGGAGAATTCTACACGCTGTCAGGAAATGATCAGTTGATCATCTGGACGTTGTTAGCAGGAGGAACTGGTGGTATTGCTGGTTGTGCCAATGTCTATCCAAAAACAATGGCATCAATCTATGATCTGTTCGTAGAGGGCAAGGTCGAGGAAGCAAAAACGGCGAATGAAAGTATTCAAGCTTTCAGAAATTGCTTCAAATATGGTAATCCCAATACAATCGTTAAAACTGCGGCAGCGTTACTTGGAACTAATGTAGGAAAATGCCGTGCGCCATTCAATCAGATTCCAACAGAAGGCATCGAGGCACTGAAAAAAGTATTAGAGGAAACCACAGCAAAAGGCATGCGCTAAGAAGTTTATAAACATTTATTTGCTTGTTTGTAGGTGAAAGCAGTGAGAAGAGAGATATGTGACATAAGTGAATACGAAGACTGTCTGAACAGGAAGAGGCTGGGACAGAAGTGTTTGACTCCGAGAAATAAGAAGAAATTAACGAAAATTACTTTTCAAATTTTTGTGAATTTTGGCTTATTTAAAAAGGAGTGCTTCTGCTCCCACCGTTTATCCGTTTTTAAAGAATGAGACAAAAGTGTTTCTTACTTTTGTCCCACGCTGCAATTCTACCTGTTCTAGAAAATAGTGATCCTTTGTATTTTTTCTTTTTAGCCTATGTCATCCTCTCCTGCTACTTATGCATATGACTAGAGGAGGACACAATGACTATTCAAATGATGATTGCATTAGCAATTACCGTAGTAATGATTGTTTTAGTAATGATTGAAAGAATTCCCTTCGGGGCAGCGCCATTATTTGCTTGTTTGTTGTTAGTCATTTTTGGTATTACTGATATCAAAGGCGCATTTGCCGGTTTCTCAAATTCGACCATCATCATGTTGGCTGAGTTCATGGCGATTATTGCCGCCCTGGAGAAGACCAATTTTATCGTCTTCTTTAAAAAAGCAATGTTTTCGATGGCGAACAAAGGTGGCTTCAAGTCTTATATTCTCATCATTCTAGTAGTGATGTTAGGGTGTAGCTTGTTCGGCACAGGGTCAACTGCTTATTATGTATTGACACTTGGATTGTTATCGACGTTGCCTTATTCGGAGAAATTACCACCATCAAAAGTGATCATAACGGCAGGATTCGCGACGAATCATCCATTGATTCCTTTCAACACAGCCTTACAATATGGTATCGTGATCGCTGTCTTGAATTCTGCTGGAATCATGACAGAAGTTCCTGTTTTCAAATTTGCAATTGTTAATTTATTTTTATCCATGGGCTTTTTAGTCAACTGTATCATTCAGTATAAGTTTCTTCCTGATCACCCTACCTCAGAGGACTGCAAAGATGTAGATGTGGTCAACACAAATGAGAACGCTTCCCAGTTGCCAAGATGGAAAGAACTAACCACTTATGGTGTGTTTATTTTTGCAGTGATCGGTATGTTGCTACAAAGTAGAATTGGCGATGCCGGCTATGCAATGGCGGGTTTGTCTGTTGCCGTGATTTTATTGATCGGTGTCTTAGATTTCAAAGAGATCCGCAATGCAATCAGTGCGCCAATCATCTTGATGTCTGCTGGTGTTATTGGTGTGGCGGATGCATTAGGTAGCACTGGATTGACCAATCTAGTTGGGACCTCTGTTGCTAGTATGTTGGGAGACAATGTGAATCCGTTTGTGATGATCTTAGTATTCTGTATTTTAACTAGTCTACTGGCTACACTGACAGGTTCGACCATAGGAACTGTCTATGTATTTACACCATTAGCAATCGCCACTTGTCGAAGCTTAGGGTTAGACCCAACTGCGGCAGCTTGTGCCATCGTTATGGCAGGTTGGTGTGGACACTTCTTGCCAATTGATGGAATGCCAGCGATGATTTTAGGAACAGGCAAGTATACAGCAGCTCAATTCTGGAAATTCACGATCCCCCAATATTTTATTCGTCTCATCTTTGTAACAGTCGGAGCAACCTTGATGTTCCCAATGTAACAATGAAAAAAGCAGAACAACTACGATGAAGGAGATGTAAGACAATGGAAAATCACTTTGAATTAGAACATATTGGTATCAATATGGAGAATGAGACCGAAGCACAAGAACTTGCAAACCAATTGAGTATGATCTTTAATTTGACACCGCGACATGGACAAAAATCAGAATTTGCTGGTGATTATTTTGAATGTATGAAGTCTCCTTTCTTAGGAAAAAATGGACATATTGCTATGCGGACTACCAATTTGGAAAGTGCAGTAGCAGAGCTAAAAGCTAAAGGACTTTCCTTCAATATGGAGACAGCAGCTTATGACGAAGAAAACAAACTAAAGAACATATATCTTGCCGAAGAGTTTGGCGGGTTTGCTATTCATATCTTAAGAAAGTAAAAACATACTTTACGATTTTCTCCTTATTGAATATGAGAGGCTGGGACAAAAGTAAGAAACACTTTTGTCTCATTCTTTAAAAACGAATAAACGGCGGGAGCAGAAGCAACTCCTTCTTAAATAAGCCGAAATTCACAAAAATTTGAAAAGCAATTTTCGTGAATTTCTTCTTATTTCTCGGAGTTAAACACTTCTGTCCCAGCCTCACTTTTTTGATAAAGAATGAGCGGATGGTAAAAAAAGGTTAAAGAACAATGGAACTAGAGGAGATGGAAGTAGTGGAACTATGGTTTACCAAATCGAAAGAGGAAGTCTTGCACTCACTGGACACTGATGTAAAAGAAGGCTTATCCAGTCAAGAAGCTGAAAAGAGACTGCAGTCTTTCGGAAGAAATGAATTGGATGTAAAAAAGAAAGAAAGTATAGTGAAAAAAGTGATCGGACAATTAGAAGATCCAATGATCATCGTGTTGTTGATCGCCGCTTTCTTGTCGTATGTTTCCAGTGGTTTTAAAGATTGGACTGATTCAGTCATCATTTTGCTGATCGTGGTGATCAACGCGATCATTTCGATTTCTCAAGAGAACAATGCCAATAAATCTTTAGAAGCATTGCAAAAAATGTCGGCGCCATTGGCTAAAGTTATCCGTAACAAAAAAATGGAACATATCGAAACAGCGATGTTGGTCCCAGGAGATATCATTGAATTAGAAGCTGGCGATTTAGTACCGGCAGATGTGAGGATCTTGTCAGCAGCAAATCTAAAAGCAGATGAGTCTGCCATGACGGGAGAATCAGTTCCGGTGAATAAAAAAGCATTGGAGGGATTACCTGATGATACGGTTTTAGCCGATCGTAAGAATATGCTGATCTCCTCTACGGTGATCACTAATGGTCGTGCAACTTGTGTAGTCACTAACACAGGAATGAACACCGAAGTTGGTCGAATCGCGAATATGTTGATCACAGAAGATAATAATACGACTCCATTACAACGTAAAATGGCAGAAATCTCTAAATTATTATCGATCATTTGTTTAGGTATCTGTATCTTGATGTTTGTCGTAGGAATTTTGTATAGTCGCCCAATCCTAGAAATTTTCATGATGGCAGTTTCTCTTGGCGTAGCTGCTATTCCAGAAGGTCTAGCAGCGATCGTAACGATCGTGTTAGCTTTAGGAGTGCAACGTCTTGTTAAACGTCATGCGATTGTCAAAAAGTTACCTGCTGTTGAGACGTTAGGTGCTGCTTCAGTAATCTGTAGCGATAAAACAGGAACACTGACTCAAAACAAAATGACGGTAGTTGAAACTTTCGTTCACGGCAATGAAACACAAGAACAGTTGTTGGAAATCGGAACATTATGTAATGATTCTAAGCTGACTGTTGACGGTAGTGAGTTCCGTGTGACCGGCGATCCTACAGAAACGGCATTTGTAAGTAAAGCATATGAAGAAAAATTAGACAAAAATGAATTAGAAACAAGTCTGCCACGTGTGGCAGAAATTCCTTTTGATTCGGAACGTAAACTGATGAGTACGATCCATAAAACTGAACAAGGCTATCGCGTCATGGTAAAAGGGGCACCAGACGTTTTATTGAATCGTTGTACGATCGATGAAGCAGACGCACAAAAAATTGCTGCTAAAAATGCGGATATGGCGTCGAATGCTTTGCGAGTACTAGGTGTTGCTTATAAAGATATCACTGAGATCCCAGAAGAATTACTCTCAGAAGATATCGAAAACCAATTAACATTTGTTGGACTAGTTGGGATGATAGACCCGCCTCGTCAAGAAGTCAAAGAAGCGGTCGCTCAATGTTATGATGCAGGGATCCGTCCAGTTATGATCACTGGCGATCATAAATTGACTGCTGTCGCAATCGCCAAGGAATTAGCTATTTTCCGTTCAGGCGATCTTGCGATGACAGGGGTAGAATTAGATATGATGCCGCAAGAAGTGCTGGAAGAAGAAGTAGCGAAGTATTCTGTTTATGCCCGTGTTTCTCCAGAACATAAAATGAGGATCGTTAAAGCTTGGCAAGCCAATGGCATGGTCGTTGCGATGACCGGTGATGGTGTCAATGATGCTCCAGCCTTGAAAGTTGCTGATATTGGCTGTGCAATGGGAATCACTGGAACAGATGTGGCGAAAGGTGCTGCAGATATGATCTTGACGGATGACAACTTTGCAACGATCGTCCATGCTGTAGAACAAGGAAGAGGAATCTTCTCAAATATCAAAAAATCGATTCAGTACCTATTGAGTTGTAATATCGGTGAAATCATCACCATCTTCGTTGCTACCGCTTTGAATTTCCATCAAATGCCATTGGTAGCGATCCAACTACTGTGGTTGAATCTTGTGACTGATTCACTGCCTGCATTGGCGTTAGGAATGGAACCAGTGGAACCGGGAGTGATGAAACAAAAACCTCGCGATTCCCGTAAAAGCATTTTTGCTGATGGTTTTGCTGCTAGTATGATTTTTTATGGTGTGCTAGTCGGAGTCATCACCTTGGCTGCGTATTGGTTAGGGGAATATGTCTTGTCTAATCCGAACGTCGCCGATGGTACGGCAAACACGATGGCATTTGCCACACTTGTCTTTGGTGAATTGACCCGAGCATTTGCTGTACGTAGTGAAACACGTTCCATCTTCAGCATTGGTGTGTTCTCTAACAGTGCCATGAACAAAGCCTTTTTGGTTAGCTTAGCATTGCAATTAGCTGTTTTGTTCATTCCATTCTTGCAAGAAATCTTCAAAGTTCAAAGTCTTACGGGCATGGAGTGGTTGATCGTGATCTTGCTATCATTAGTGCCATTGATTGTCAGCGAAATAACCAAAGCTTTTCGTAGCAAAGAATTACAGGTTTCAGATAACAGAGAGTTTTCAATGTAAACGTTAATGAAAAAAACAGGGTATCATCGAATAGGATAGTAGAATATAAGGGGAATTTGACCTATCTATTATAATCATGAAAAGGTCGAGACAGAAGTATTCAACTCAAGAAATTAAGAAGAGATTCAGAGATTTGTTTTTCAAATTTTTGTGGATTACGGCTTATCTTTCGCAAGAGTGCTTCTGCTGTTTATACGTATCTAGAGCTTGAGACAAAAGTATTTCTTACTTTTTGTCTCAAGCTCTATTTTTTTATCCGATAGTTCAGAGTAAAGAAAATGGCTATATTGCAATGGGTTGAAAACAGATGGTTGAAAAAGCCTAAAATGATTAGACTTCATCTCGAATTTTAGCTTTCCAGTGGATAATGAGGCTGGGACAGAAGTGTTTGACTTCGAGAATTTCGGCTTATTTAAGAAGGATTTGTTTCTGCTTCCACCGTTTATTTGTTTTTAAAGAATGAGACAAAAGTGCTGCTTACTTTTGTCCCACGCTCTTAGTAAAAAGAAAAACGAAGAAAAAAACTGATTTGATTTTGTGTGCTCTTAGAATACTATATTTTAATAGAATTGTTTTCTCAATAATAATCAAACATCAAACGGATATGCTTGATTGTCTGCCAGTTCAAGTGGCACAAAGTTCTACTTTTTTATTTGTAAGCGCAAACATATACTTAGCACAGAAAGGAAAATCAAATGATGAAAACGAGAACGGTGGAATTACTTCAGAAGTTTAGAGAATATCACTATCCGGTCAACGCGGAGCAGTTAGCGACAGAATACCATGTAAGTAAGCGAACGATTCGTCAAGACATCCTTGAGGTTAACAGCTGGTTAAGGAACCAGAAGTTGTCAGAAATAAAATCTATACGAAATAAAGGATTTTTATTATGTTTGACTGAGGATGAAAGAAAAAAGTTAATGACAAAATTAGCTACATTTCATGAGGAGATATTGAGTCGAGAAGAACGGATCTTTGCGTTAGTCTTAGCCATCGCATACGACACTCAACCTGTTTTTCTTAATCGTAAAGAAGCAGCTTTTATGGTTTCAAAGAGTACGATGGATGAAGATATCCGCCGTTTGAGAGCGGCGTTGAACAAATATGGTATCGAAATCGTTAGTTATGGAAAACAGGGGTTGGTATACAAAGGAGCAGAGCGTACGATCCGTACGATGCTTTATGATTTGATCAACAAACAATTAGGAAGGATCGATTTTTCTTTTACGGATGCACTCAAGGTCACGCCTTCACAAAAGATATTCTATCGTTATTTTTCTACAGAAGACATCAAAAAAATAGAAAGAATCTATTCCCATATACTAGCAAGACAAGAAGATGAGATTTATAAAAGTCAACTTTTATTGCTTACATTGATCTGGATTCAGAGGGTGAAAAAGCATGAGTGGATTTCGACATTGACTTGGAAAAATTTTGATGATGAACAAGCAGATTTTTCTGAATTTATCGAGCAGATACGACGAGAATTCCAGTTGGATGAGATTCCGCAGGTGGAACGTAATTACTTGCGATTTATGATCGAAACATTCAATTCACGAGATATTTCCAATACGTTTGAGTGGGTCCAAGCACAATTGTTGACGATTCAATTGATCCAGTTCGTTGAAAAAACAACAGCGATCCCATTCCATCTAAAGGAAGAACTACTATTTGAGAATCTCTACAAGCACATCGCTGCACTGATCGTGAGGATACAAAACAATGTGCAAGTCATCAACCCACTAAAAGAAAATATCCGTACGACATATGAACCGATTTATCGTGTGGTTGCCCAATTTATGCCCGTAATCGAGGAAGTAGCTTCTGGTAAAGTGATCGAAGATGAAATCGCCTTTCTAGTCATTCACTTTTCAACTATCGCTAGTGCACTTCGACAAAATGTCATCGCTAAGTATAGATCGGTGGTTGTCTGCAATCATGGGGTGGCCACGGGAAATCTTTTAGCAGAGAATCTCAAAGAAAAATTTCCACAAATCGAGGTTCTCGCAGTATTGAGTTCGAAAGAAGTACCATTAGTGGATAAATTAGACGTTGATTTGATTTTCAGTACATTCAATTTGGCTTATCAAAATAAACCGGTGCTTGTTATTGATCCAATCTTAACGGAGAATAATCGGCCAATAGTAGCAGAATTTTTAAAAGTTCATCATAACTTTCAGCGAATAAGGCCTGAAACGAAAGAATCAACTAGCTTGTTCACTGATATTTTAGCGATAGTAGAAGGAAGCGGAGGAAAGATTGATCGTCATATCTACTCTCGTTTAGAGACATTATTTGAAAAAAACGATTTAGAGATCAATAAAAGGGAGATTCAACCAATGTTAAAAGATATATTGACTGACAGTCATATTCTGATTCAAGAAAAAGCAGAAACATGGCAGGAGACGATTGAATTAGTCGCTAAGCCCTTAGTAAAGGAAAACATCGTTGAACCACGCTATGTCGATGCGATGGTCCAGGCGGTAGAGGAATATGGTGCTTATATCGTGATTGGGAAGCACTTAGCGTTAGCTCATGCACGACCGGAAGACGGAGTGAATCAATTAGGCGTTAGTGTCACTACGCTAAAACAGCCGATTGCTTTTGGAAATCAGGATATGGACCCTGTAAAAATCATTTTTTGCCTGGCTGCTGTAGATTCTTATTCACATCTGACAATCATGAAAGAATTGATTGAACTGATCAACAATGAGGAGAAATTAACCAAACTGATCAAATGCCAAACAATCGAAACGTTTAAAACACTACTGTTTCAGTAGTTAAAAAGGGGAAGAAGAAAATGAATAAACTGAATATTTTATTTGTATGTGGTGCAGGTTTAGGAAGTAGTTTTGCAGCTCAAATGTCCGCAGAAGATGTTTTGAATAAGCTAGGAGTGCAAGCTAAATTGGATCACTGTGATATTTCATCCGCTGTCTCCATGAGACCAGATGTGATTATCACTGCTGAGAATTTCCGCTCACAATTTGAAAAATTTACGCTTGATCCGAGTACTGCGATGGTTTATTTGAAAAATATCGTTTCAAAAAGTGAAATTGAAGAAAAATTAACGCCAGTTTTACTGAACAAGGGAGCTATCTAAAAATACCATACAGGGGGAGAGACAATGGGCGTCATCAATTTTATCATAGAAAATATTTTGACACAGGCATCGATCACTATTGCGTTGATTGCGATGTTAGGACTAGTGTTACAAAAGAAATCCACTGGTCAGATCATCTCGGGAACGTTGAAGACATTGTTGGGATTCCAAGTATTAAGTGCAGGTTCAAGTATCATCGTAGGGAGTCTGACCTACTTTGGTCAAATCTTTACCGAAGGGTTTCAAATGCAAGGAATCATTCCATCTATTGAGGCAATCAATGGACAAGCAATGAATGAACTAGGGCTAGGTAGAGATATTGCGTTAACTTTTTTAGCTATTTTTATTTTTAATATAGTACTGGCACGCTTTACAAAGTGGAAATATATTTTCTTGACAGGTCAAGCAATACTTTGGATGGCTACTATGACAACTGTTTTTGGTTATTTTGCTGGATTACGCGGACTTGTGCTGATACTGGTTGGTGGATTTATTGGTGCAATTTTTGCGATCGCCATGCCAGCATTGGCTCAGCCGATCATCCGTAAAGTCACAGGTTCTGATGACATTGCGTTAGGACATTTTTGTACGATCGGATATTTGTTTGAAGCAGGAGTAGCCAAGCTTTTTGGTGAACGTGGCGAGAATAAAAAGTCGATCGAGGACATCAAATTACCTGCTCATTTTGAATTTTTACAAGATACCTACTTATCGGTCATGGTGGTCATGGTTCCTCTTTATATCATCACGGTATTATTTGCCGGAGAGTCTTTTGCTACAGAATTATCAGGAGGGCAAAATTACATTATGTTTGCTTTCTTACAAGCAATACAGTTTGTTGTCGGGGTCTATGTTTTATTAGCTGGTGTTCGATTATTGCTTGGTGAGATCGTTCCAGCCTTTCGCGGGATCGCAATGAAATTAGTGCCAGATGCCATCCCCGCTTTAGATTGCCCAGTGTTCTTTCCATATAGTCCAAATGCAGTGATCTTAGGGTTTATAACGACGACGATTGGGACAGTCATTGCAATGTTTACTTTACCATTGTTTGGATTAGCGATGATTCTACCAGGGATGTTGACTAACTTTTTTGCAGGTGGTACAGCAGGAATCTTTGGAAATGCTGTTGGTGGACGACGCGGTGCCATCATTGGCGGGATTGCCCATGGATTTTTTATTACATTATTGCCTGCACTACTCGTAACGATCTTCAATTCGATGGGATTCATCAATGCGACTGCAACAGATGTCGATACAGTCGCTGCAGCTTTATTCTATGCGTGGATCTTAAGTCCTATCTTAAAAGTATTTTAAAAGGAAAGTAGGAAAAGAAAATGTTTGGGTTTAAAAAAAAGAAAAAAGAAGTACCAAAAGAAATGCCTAGTCTTTCTGAGGAAGAATGTACTAGACTCCAGCAGGAGATCAAAAAGCTTGAGCAAGAACTTGCTAGTTGTGAAGAGTCAGAAAAACAGGCAAAACTATTTGAACAAATAGGGCTTGACTATGCTGATTTGGATGAAATCGAACAAGCAATATCTGCTTTAGAAAACAGTTTGGCACATAAAGAAAGTATCGGGGATGGGTATAAGCGATTGATGTCCCTTTACAACAGAAAAAGAGGTGAGGCTGCGCGTAAAGGTGATGATCAAGGGATTGATTATTATATGGGGAAAATGGACGATATGCGGCAAATAGCCAAAAAAGTCACGATCAAAGGAAACAACTAATACGATAAAGGTGGATGAACAAATGTATACAACATTAAAAGAAGTAACCAAAACAGCAGAAGCATTGAATTTTACAGTAGGTGCCTTTAATACGCATAATCTAGAAATGTTGCCGGAAATGTTACGTGCAGCGAAAGAGATGGGGGCACCGATCATTATCCAAACAAGTGTCGATACGGCAAGATATATTGGGATGAATGTATTGGTCAACGTGGTAAAAACCATTGCCAATGAAGAAATGATCGATGCAGTTCTTCATTTGGATCATGCACGTGACTTTGACGATATCAAGCAAGCAATCGATAGTGGCTATACGTCTGTGATGTATGACGGCTCTCATTTACCTTTTAAAGAAAATATTCTAAAAACAAAAGCTGTGGTGGAATATGCCCACGCTCACGGTGTTTCTGTAGAAGGAGAACTAGGGACGATTGGAGGTACGGAAGAAGGAATTCACGTAGCTGAGAATGATAAGATCTATACAAAACCAGCAGATGCGGTAGAGTTTGTGGCAGCAACAGGGGTGGACGTTTTAGCAATCGCAATCGGGACGAATCATGGTCAGTTCAAATCAAAAACGGAAGTGAATCTTCCATTATTAAAAGAAATAAACGCTGTAGTAGATGTTCCATTAGTTATTCATGGTGGAACAGGCGTAAAAGAAGAAGATTATCCAGAATTGATCAACAATGGCATTCGCAAATTCAATGTTGGAACAGAATTATTAGTAAACTGGACCAAAACGGCTAAAACAACTTTCGGTGAAACAGAAATCAGCAAATCTCTGCGCTATAATGTTATCCCAGCCAATGAAGCTGTAAAGGAAATCATCAAGCATAAAATCGGGTTATTTTTAAATGTAGGAAATGGGATCTATGCAGAAACAAAGTAAACGAAAAAAGTATTTCATTCTTTTGGCTGGGAGTCCTGGAACTGGCAAAACCTACTTAATGAGCAAACTTCGTGAACGATTTCCTACCATGTATACGATCACACTTGATGAAATCAAGGAATATTATGCAGAATCGCTTGGTTTTAATAATTTAAGAGAACGAGCAGAACAAGAAAAAAACAAAGTCTATCCATTCTTTTATCACGCATTGGAATTATATATGGAAGCTGGTAAAAAAGTGATCGTTTCCGAATATCCATTTAGTGACAAACAAAAGGAGAAACTGCAGTTTTTAGCAAAAAAATATGAGTATGAAGTGATTACCATTCGTTTGGTCGCTGATTTTGAGGTTTTATGGGAACGTCGTCATCAAAGAGATCGCGAACCAGAACGCCATCTTAGCTATATCATGGATCATTACCACTATGGGGACCAATTAGAAGATCGATCATTGGGCACGAATCACATCACAAAAGAAGCATTTAAAAAAATAATTAATGCGCGACAATATGATCGTTTCGCACTAGGAACCCTTTATGAATTTGATGTTACTGACTTTACCAAAGTAGATTATACACCGCTACTCGATCGATTAGAGTGGCAAGTTGCACATGATGAATGATCAAGAATGTCATTTTTGATGTACGTAAAGAAAGTGAAAAATCGGCAGGATAGCATGCATATGATTTAGCAAAAAGTCAATTTTTTTCTTACTAACTCTGAATAAACGGCGGGAATAGAAGTTGCCTCTTTTTGAGGAATACTTCATTCCTGCCGCTTTTTTCTTTAACAATTCAGACTGTATTCATTCCAATTCTATTCTCCAAGCATTTTCTGCAACTAGGGGGAGTGAGACAAATCTAAAAATCAGTTTTGCTACAGACTCTCGAATAAACGTTGTCTTGACCTCAAATAAAAAACAAAGAGAGGCGTATATTATTTTGAGCAATAAAATAGCAAGTGGATAGTCAACACGTTGAGAGGGGGGAGAACGGTGTCAAGAGTAATTGCAGTCACACCAGAACAGTTAAAATCTCAAGCAAAAGTTTATTCGCAAGCATCAACACAACTACAGGAGGCAATGCTAAGAGTCAATACGATGAATCAGCAAATTGCCCAAGAATGGAAAGGTCGAGCCTTTCAAGCATATCTTGAACAATACAACCAACTAGAAGGAAGTATCAAAAAGATGGAGGAGCTACTAAAAAACATTGATCGGCAACTAACGAATTACGCGACTACAGTTGCACAACGAGACCAAGAAGATGCGCATTCCTTTGGGTTTTAAACGTAGTCGTGTGTGCATAGCGGCATAGCAAAATGAGTGAAAAAAAGCTTTGTTAGGTACAGTTACAGTTGCCACCCTCTTTTGACTTAGTGATAGTAAATAAAGCGATTCGACTGAGGGAAGAGGATGTCCTAGCTGATGATCCATTAGGAACTGGTGATTCTTTCGCAATAAAAGAAAGCTGAATAATCGAGGGGTTGGTGTTTTGAATGGACAAAGCAAAAGCACAGAAGAACTTACCTTGCAGGATACACAAGATTATGTGGTGATAACTTTAAAAGAAACACAATATCAACTAGAAAGATTGGATCAATACCGTTTATTTTTAGAGAAACAAAAAAATTTCATGGTCGGGGAAATCCTCTCCTCTACAGAAGAAAAATTAGTGATTCGATATCACAAAGAAAAAGGTATGCAGTCTTTAGCACAAATAGGAAGGGGGATCGATCCTTACCAACGATTGGTGATTGCCCAAAAAATGGGAGATCTAGTGGGTTTCTTAGGTAGCCCAGTTCAACCGTATCTCCATCCTGACAATCTATTTATTTTTGGTGAAGAATTGAGGATCGCACATCGGGGATTCATACAAGCCATAGTTCCTTATGTGGCGGAGCAGTCCTTATTTATTAAACAGTATCGTGCGCTGCTCTTGGCTATCTTACATCCTGAAACTGATTATCGAGGATTGATGGAAGGTATCAGTGTATTTAGGGACGTTTTTTCCAAAAAAATACAAGAAGCAGGAACGATCAACGAGCTCCATCAATTGATAGGGACACGGATCGTCCAACAAAAAAATAAACGTCAAACAGAAAATTTCTTTGTGAAAAAACGTAAGTATAGGTTATACAAATGGGGAATGGTGATATTTATTTTCCTAACAAGTTGTTTTATGGGGATAGTTGGCGACTATCAGCTAAAACGAATACCCACACTCGAACGTCTCAGCCAAGCAAAAGCATTATTTATTGATGAGGATTATCCAGGTGTTTTAATGATGTTACGAGAGGATAAAATCGCTGATCTTTCGGAATCTACTCGATATGTATTGGCGGTAAGTTCAGTCCATGTAGCCACATTAGCTGACAAACAAAAAAGAGGGATCTTAGAGCTACTATCAAAAAAAGCAAGTGATGATTTGTTGCTTTATTGGGTGTATATCGGGAAAGGAGCTTTAGAAAAGGCGTTAGAGATCGCCAAGAAATCTGAAGATAAGCCGGCTATTTTATACGTCTATACCAAATTATACGATGAGTCACAAACAAAGCAACAGATGGAGAGTAAGAAAAAACAGGAACTACGTACAGAGTATAGAGAAGCAATTGAGTACTATTCCGATTTAGTAGAAGGGAAATTTATCACTGATTAAAAAAACGTTCCAGTATTCCTATGGATGATAAGCGCCATTCCTCGTTTCACTGACGGGATAAGAAAAAAGCCTGATCGGTCCTCTGAAATCGATGCAAATGAACGTCAATAGCAAACTACAACAAAGGATGTCAAACTAAGCAATGGTACAACGAATGAAAGAATCATTGAAAATAGAACAAGATGAACAGTATCATTTATTCAAAAAAAATTTAGATAAATGACTAGTTGAGATTGTGAAGCAAATCCCACACGGGTATAATGTTCAAAAAAGGAGGAATAAGAAATGAGAATTGCTATTGCAGGTGCTGGCGCGATGGGCAGCCGCTTTGGTTTAATGTTACAACAAGGAGGAAATGAGGTCTTGTTGATCGATGGGTGGGCAGAACATGTCCAACAAATCCAAGAACATGGACTAAGAGCGAACTACAACGGAAAAGAAGTAGTGGCCCATTTACCGATCCTTTTGCAATCAGAAGTAGGTGAATCTGACCAAGTTGATTTGATCATTTTATTTACGAAAGCGATGCAGTTGGAAAAAATGTTGAAAGACATTCAATCGTTGATCAAAGAAGATACGGAAGTATTGTGTTTGCTGAATGGTATCGGTCACGAAGATATCATCGAGAAGTTTGTTCCAATGGAGAATATCTATATCGGGAATACAATGTGGACAGCCGGCTTAGAAGGTCCAGGCCAAGTAAAATTATTTGGTGACGGTTCAGTCGAATTACAAAATTTAGGTGCTGGGAAAGAAGCAGCAGCGAAAGAATTGGCGCGTAAATTAGCGGAATCTGGTTTAAACGCTAAATTCTCTGACAATATTCGTTATTCTATTTATCGAAAAGCATGTGTGAATGGGACGATGAATGGGCTATGTACGATCTTAGACGTGAATATGGCTGGATTAGGCAAGACCACGACCGCACATAAAATGGTTGAAACGATCGTCAATGAATTTGCTAAAGTTGCTGCATTTGAAAATATCCATTTAGATATTCCAGAGGTGATTGCACATTGTGAATCATGTTTTGACCCAGCAACGATTGGAATGCATTATCCTTCCATGTATCAGGACTTGATCAAGAATCATCGCTTGACTGAAATCGATTATATCAACGGTGCTATTTCTAGAAAAGGTAGGAAATACGGCATAGTTACGCCGTATTGCGATTTCTTAACAGAACTTGTTCATGCAAAGGAAGATAGTTTAAATGTAAAATGAGGGAGCGAGATTATATGGAAGAGACAAAACATCTATCACCAAAAATTTTTCTAAATAAGGTACTGGCAGGAACCGCTACAGGAATCATCATTGGTTTAATCCCAAATGCAGTATTAGGAGCCATTTTAAAATATTTTAGTGATTATTCGATAGCAGTGACAATCGCACAAATGGCAGTTGTTTTTCAGTTAGCAACGCCATTGATCATCGGCGGTTTGATTGCATTACAATTTGGGTTTAATCCAATGAAAATGATGGTAGTTGCCGGAGCAGCTTTTGTAGGTTCAGGGGTAGTCAAATTTGCGCCTGATCTTGGGGAAACAGGAACTTATGTAGGTTCTGGAACAGGAGACATCATTAACACGATGCTTACTGCCTCGATAGCGGTTCTTTTGATCTTATTGATTGGTGAACGTTTTGGCTCTGTCGCAATTGTATTGACGCCAATTGTTGTTGGGGTAGGAGCCGGTTTGATCGGGTATTACTTGTATCCTTATGTGACAGCTATTACTTCAGCAATCGGTACATTGATCAATAATTTTACCACGCTACAACCTCTATTGATGTCGATTTTGATTGGTTGTTCTTTCGCCTTTTTGATCATTTCACCGATTTCTACAGTAGCAATCGGTATGGCGATCCAATTAAACGGCGTTTCTGCGGGGGCAGCTGCTATGGGTGTTGCAGCTACTACAATCGTTTTAGTTGTGAATTCGTGGAGAGTCAATAAACCTGGAGTAACGATCGCCATTGCGCTCGGAGCGATGAAAATGATGATGCCTAACCTGTTTCGAAAACCAATCATTCTAGTTCCATGTTTGGTCAGTGCGGTGATTTCCGCTATTCCAGTTGCACTGTTTTCTATTTCTGGAACACCGTCATCTGCTGGATTTGGCGTCGTTGGTTTAGTCGGACCTTTAGCTTCTTTAGATGCAGGATTGAGTCTCGTTCTTACTATTGTATGTTGGCTAGTTGTGCCTTTGATTGCGGCTTTACTGACCCAATTCATCTTTGAAAAAGTATTGAAACTCTATGATAGAGAAGATGTATTTAAATTTTTAGGTTAGTCTGTGAAAAAGTCAGAAAAATTTCCAAGAATATCCACTGACGATAAACTCGTGGGGCTCTGATCAAAAACAATCAATAAGAGTTCTGCTACTGAAAACAAAAAAGGTCGGTTGTTCGGATCAAGTGGAAAAGAAAGTGATTTTTTGCCTCACTTAAGACAGAAAATCTGTTGGAGCCATTCTTGGAAACCCTCTTGGGAAAATTTGGTTTAAGCACAGCTAATAATAAGCTTGGATGTTGATTTTTTCGATTATAGAAAGTCCTTCTATAGTGAATCAATCGTTCATCCAAGCTTATTTTATAGGGAGAATAGCAAAATAAAAGCTATCGTTTGAAAATGTTTAATCGATTTCCTCCGACAAGGAATAAGGTAAAGCACTTTCGTGGTGGTAAGCTGCGTTTGGCACAATACCTAATCTGTAAGAAATCGTTCCGCCTTCTAACAAGTCTTCGTGAGTAAAGAAAAGATCTGTGTGAGGGAGATTTTTTCTTTTTACTTCATGAATAAATTGATGCTGCGGCTGATTAGGTGACGTTTCGATAGTCAGCGTCTTTCCGTTAGATAAGGCAATGGTTGCTTTATCTAGCAGTGGCATTCCAATAACGTATTCGCCTGTTCCTGGCGTTACAGGGTAAAATCCTAAGCTATTGAAGATATACCAAGCAGCCATGCTGCCATTGTCTTCGTCTCCTGGATAACCGGTCGTCGTATCATCAAAAGTCTGTGTCAACAATTGTTTGAGCAAAGGTTGAGCCATTTCTGGTTTTCCGATATAGCTAAAAAGATAAGGATAATGGAAACTTGGCTGATTCGAGATAGCTAACTGACCAAATTCGATAGCGGCCATTTCACTCATTTCATGGATCTCAAAACCATAGCCTCCCACTTCAAAGCTTGGTGCTTGGTTGCATAATTCGATCAATTTTTCTTCAAATTTTTGCTTTCCGCCATGGGCGTTGATCAGGCCAGCGAAATCGTGGTAGACAGCAAAGCTACTTTGCCAAGCACTACCTTCTGCATAATCTTGGCCCCAACGGATAGCAGAAAAAGGTTCTCTGAAAGTTCCGTCCACATCTTTGGCACGCATAAAACCTGTTTTTTGATCGAAAACATTTTGGTAATTCAATGCCTGCTGCTGATAATGTTGGTTGATTTTTTCTTTTCCTAGCACTTTAGCTACTTGGCTGATACAAAAATCACTGTAGGTATAATCCAATGTATGGTTGATCGACTCATGATAAGTGCTTGGTACATACCCATATTCAAGATAGTCTTTTGTTCCTTGTCGTCCATAGTTTTGGTTCGCACTTTGAACAGTAGCACCTTTATGCATCGCCTCTAAAAATTTTTCCATCAAATCTTCTCGAATACCTTTCACCGCCGCATCTGCGATAACTGCATCGATCAATGTACCTGGCATCAAACCACGTTCATCAGGCGAGAGCCACTTTGGTAAGAAGCCGGTTTCATTATAACTATTTAAAAAGCCTTCGAGCATTTCCTCATATTTCTCCACGGCAATCAAGGAATAAAGAGGATAAACAGTTTTATACGTATCCCAAAAGCCATTATTTGTGTAGAGTACACCAGACTTTACAGTGCGGCTAGTCGTATCATAATGGATTTTTTGACCATTAGCATCGATCTCATAGAAGGTCTGTGGGAATAAGAAAGTCCGATACAGATTATGATAAAAGGTACGTGTTTGTTTTGGATCATGATGTTCGATTTTTATGCGATCAAAGTAGTCTTGCCACTGGTTTCGGCTATTTTTCAAATAATCAGCAGCTTCTTGATGAAGCTCTTGGTTCAAATTATAGTGAGCTTGTTCTTCACTGATAAAAGAAGTTCCCAGTTGAGCAACTAAATTCCTAACATCACCAAAATACAATGGAATGGAATCGGCTTGTTCACCGGAATTTGTTACACGAGTTTTCGCTAAGAGCGGCTGATTGAATTTTAGAACAAAATAAAACGTAAAATCAGGATCTTCTGAGCCGGCAAAATGCGTGATCTGGCCGAAAACGGTATGACTATCTTTTACATTTAGAGAATATTTTCCAGGAAAAGTCAGAAGTAAACCGCTTTCTTTTTTGCTATAATCAATCGTTAAGATCCCGCCATACATACTTGGAATGAGGGTCGATTGTGTTCCGTCACGCAATTGACGAATAGATACGTGTGTTGGTGCAAAGATACTTTCTTCTGGTCGATAAGAGCTTTGCGCATGGAATAACGTATTTTCTGGCAATTCCCCTGTGAAAGGGGTCATGACAAAATGACTGAAATCACCCATCCAAGGACTTGGCTGATGGGTAAGACGGTAGCCTTGAAACACACGATCTTCTGGATGGAACCACCAACTGCCTTTTTGATCTGTTGTTTGTGGTGCAAAATAGTTCATTCCAAAAGGAACGCCAGTGTAGGGCTGGCAATTCCCGTTGGAGAAATTTGGTTGATTCGCGGTACCGTGTCGGGTATCGATTTGTTGGATGTCCATATTACATCTCCTTTGTTGAGTGTCGTTTGATAAATGAAACTGGATAACTACTATCAGCGGGTATCTCTTTTGTCTGTAGCCATTCAATGAGCGATCTTCCTGCAATTTCCCCTAATTTATGAAAATCCTGAGCTACGGTGGTTAATGGAGGATCGACCAGAGCAGCGGCCTGGATATCATCAAAGCCGATAACTGAAAAGTCATTAGGAATGTCATAACCATGTTGTTTCAAGTAGTTCATCGTTTGAATGGCGACAAGATCGTTTTCACAGACAAAAGCTGTTACTTTATGGTCATTGACATAGTTCATCAAGGTATCGATCGTGGCACTTTTATCATCTAAAGGGGTATGGAAAGGCAATTTTGCTTTATTCAATGCCTCTAAGTAACCCAAATAACGTTGGCGTACAGATTGTGGATGAGTCTGTTCGCCAAAAAGATACGCAATTTTTTGATGTCCTTCTTTTATTAAGTGTTCCGTAGCTAGAGAACCGCCTTGGAAATTGTCTGAAAGAACAGTAGGAAAAGGCAATTCATAGATTTTCTTATCTAAAATGACCACTGGAAATTGCTTCAATGAAAGTTCAAAGAGCAAATCGAGGTGATGATCTGTATCAAAAGCATAATAGATCAAACCATCAAATTCCTGCATAAGTTCATGTGCTGTTTTATTCGTGAGAAAATCTAGGGTAGTCATCATGACTTCCAACTGCTGTTCTTGCATGACAGGATTCAATCCTTTGGTAAAGTCACCTACGGAAAGATCTGACAAAAAAGGCAATAGGAATAAAATACGACTATTTTTAGGAAGCACTGCATGTTGTTCCACACTAGTTGCGGCCTTAACAAAGCTTCCTTTTCCACGTACCCGATAGATCAATCCTAATTGCTCTAATTCTGTAAGGGCTCGTTTCGAAGTGATTCGACTTACTTGATATTTTGCTGATAATTCTTTTTCTGTAGGGACTTGGCTATCGACTGGCAACGAACCGTCAGCAATAGCAGCTTTTAGGTCATTGAATATTTTTTGGTATAACGGTTGATCCATAAAAACACCTTCTTATATGATATATCATAGATAAATGATAGCATAAAAAAGGGAAAAGTAAATAAGAAAAATCTCATTTTGAAAGCGTAGACATTTTTCTGGCAGAGAGGTATAATTCGTTTGTGATATACCAAACCGGAAAGAGGGAAAATAATGGCTTATAAAGATATACCAAATTCAGTTAAACAATTTATGGAAGAAATAACAGAAAAATGCGGAGATAAACATGCGGATTGGGCGGAAAACTTTTCTGCGGCATTTGCGAATACACTGTTAACGACTGTAAAACGTCATGAGGATGGAACGACTTTCTTATTAACTGGCGATATTCCTGCGATGTGGCTACGTGATTCTACTGCACAGGTACGTCCGTATCTTGTACTGGCAAAAGAAGATGAAGATTTAGCCGACATGATCAGTGGGTTAGTTAAGAAACAGTTCAATTACATCAATATCGATCCTTATGCGAACGCATTCAACGAAGAGGCGAATGGGGCGGGCCACCAAAACGATCATACGAAGATGAATGACTGGATCTGGGAACGAAAATATGAAATCGATTCCTTATGCTATCCGGTGCAATTGGCCTACCTATTATATAAAAATACAGGACGCACAGATCAATTCGATGCCTCTTTTGTAGAAGGTATCAAAAAAATATTAGGCGTCTTCAAAACAGAACAGGACCATGAAAAATCGCCGTATACATTTGTGCGTGACACGACACGCAAAGAGGATACTTTAGTAAATGATGGGCGCGGTGCCAAAGTTGCGCCGACTGGCATGACTTGGTCAGGGTTCCGTCCTAGTGATGATGCATGCCAATACGGCTATCTAGTTCCTTCCAATATGTTTGCTGTTGTGGTCTTAGAGTATATAGAAGATATCTTTACAAACATTCTTTCAGAAGAAGCATTGGTAAAAGAAGCGAGAAAATTAAAGTCAGATATCCAACAAGGCATTGATGATTTCGCCTATACACAAAATCAAAATGGGGAAAAAATCTACGCTTACGAAGTGGATGGTCTAGGAAATACATCGATCATGGATGATAGCAATGTACCTAATCTGATCTCTGCACCATATCTAGGCTATGGTTCGATGGATGATCCACAGTACCTTGCAACTAGAGCGACTCTATTGAGTAAAGAGAATCCATATTTTTACGAAGGAGAATATGCGAAGGGAATAGGTTCTTCCCACACACCTGAAAACTATATCTGGCCAATTGCTTTAGCGATGGAAGGGATGACGACTGAGGATAAAGCAGAAAAAGAACGGATTTTAGATTTGTTAGTAGCGACAGATGCTGGGACACACTTGATGCACGAAGGCTTTGATGTGAACAACCCGCAAAATTACACGAGAGAATGGTTCTCTTGGGCAAATATGATGTTTTGTGAATTAGTCATGGATTATTTTGATATTCGAGTAGCGAAATAGGAGGAAACATATGAAAAAGAAAGTATATATCATTTCTCATAGCCATTGGGATCGAGAGTGGTACATGGCGTACGAACAACATCACATGCGATTGATTGAATTAATGGATGATCTTCTGGAATTATTCGAGAAAGATCCAGAATTCAATAGTTTCCATCTTGATGGGCAGACGATTATTCTAGATGATTATCTGCAAGTTCGACCTGAAAAGAGAGAGTTGGTTCAGCAAGCAATCACGGCAGGAAAATTACGGATCGGTCCGTTCTATATTTTACAAGATGACTTTTTGATCAGCTCAGAATCAAATGTGCGCAATATGCTGATTGGCATGGAGGAAAGTCAAAAATGGGGAACACCTGTCATGCTTGGTTATTTCCCAGATACCTTTGGCAATATGGGGCAAACACCGCAGATGATGAAACAAGCTGGATTAGAGGCAGCCGCATTTGGGCGAGGTGTTAAGCCGATTGGATTTGATAATCAAGTATTAGAAGCGGAAAATTACTCTTCTCAGTATTCTGAGATGTGGTGGAAAGGACCTGATCAAACAGAGATTTTTGGGTTGCTTTTTGCGAACTGGTATAGTAATGGCAATGAAATACCATCAGAAAAAGAAGCAGCAAGAGTTTTTTGGAAGCAAAAACTGGCAGACGCAGAACAGTATGCTTCGACAGACCATCTTTTGATGATGAATGGGGTCGACCATCAACCAGTTCAAAAAGATATATCAAAAGCAATCCGTTTAGCAAATGAACTATATCCTGATTATGAGTTCGTCCATTCTAACTTTGTGGATTATCTTGAGGCAGTCCAAAAAGATCTACCAAAAGATCTGGGGGCTGTTGAAGGTGAGTTGACGAGTCAAGAAACGGATGGATGGTACACTTTAGCAAACACAGCTTCAGCACGAGTATACTTGAAACAGTGGAACACAAAAGTCCAAAGACAACTTGAAAATATTACAGAACCGTTGGCGACGATGGCGTATGAGGTAACAGGAGAGTATCCGCATGATCAACTAGACTATGCTTGGAAGACACTGATGCAAAATCATCCTCATGACAGCATCTGCGGTTGTTCCGTTGATTCTGTGCATCGAGAAATGATCACACGATTTGAAAAAGCCAATGAAGTAGGGAAGTATCTGGCAGATGAAGCACTGAGACAACTAGGCGAAGCAATCGATACGAGTGGATTACCAGAAGCTAGTTATCCATTTGTTGTGTTCAATACTGCTGGATCGCCTAAAACAGGTGAAGCAGAAATCAGCATCGAATTAGAAAGAAAACGGTTTGCAGAAGGAATACCAGAAGCACTTTATGCGGAATTGGAACAGCGACCAAAGAAAGTGTATCATGTCGAAACAGTCGACGGGAAAAAATTATCCGCAATGATCTCAGAAGAGAAAGTCGCGTTTGGCTATGACTTACCAAAAGATCGGTTTAGGGTACCATATATGGCACGAACGATCACAATTCGTTTACCTATAACTGAAATGCCTGCTTTTTCTTGGGAAACATTTGTTTTAGTTGAAGGGGCGGCCGAAGAACAAGCTGGTACGCTGATCGAAGATGCTGGACGAGTGCTGAAAAATGATCAAGTTCAGTTAGAGATCCAGTCAAACGGGACACTCACTTTGACAGACAAAGTCACTGGGGTTGTATTAGACGACTTATTAGTTTTTGAAGATGTGGGTGATGTTGGGAATGAATATATCTTCAAACAACCTGAGAATGACCAAGCGATTTTATCTAAAGAAATAAGCAATAGTACAATTGAAATCGTGACCGATACAAAAGAACTCGCACAAATCCGATTGACGCAAGAGATGGTGATCCCAGTTGCGGCAGATGAGCGTCTAGAAAAAGAACAAGAAATGGTCATCGAATTTCGGCATAGAAAAGCAGGGCGTTCCACAGAAACAGCGGTATTAGAGCTGACTACACTGATTACTTTAAGAAAAAATAGCAAGAAAATCGATTTTGAAACAACTGTGGATAATCAAATGAAAGACCACCGTTTGCGTGTCTTATTCCCGACAAAGTTACATGTGGAACAACATGAGGCAGATAGTATCTTTGAAGTAGTCACACGTCCTAATACTGTCGCAAAAGATTGGGAAAATCCTACGAATCCACAACACCAGCATGCATTTACTCACTTAGAGGATCAAACGTACGGTGTAACAATTGGAAACTATGGACTGAATGAATATGAGATTGTCGATGACGGTGTGATTGCTTTGACATTATTACGTTGCGTAGGTGAATTAGGTGACTGGGGATATTTCCCAACTCCTGAGGCACAATGTTTAGGAGAAAATCGATTTAACTATAGTATCGAAGTACAGCCAACGGCAGAAAAATTCGTTAGCTATCAGCATGCCTATACTGCACAGATTCCTTTCTCAACAAAACAATTAGCAAAACAAAAAGGAACACTTCCACAAAAAAATCAATATTTATCTTGTACAGGTGAAACGTTTGCAATTACAGCTTTGAAACGGAGCAAATTTAGTGATAAAGTAGTAGTAAGAGGATTCAATATGTCTAGTCATTTAGAAAAACTACAGATAGAAAAAAATGGTCAATCTGGACACTTGTTGAATCTACTTGAAGAAACATGGGAAGAAACGGTTGATCCAAATCTTAAGCCTTATGAAATTCGGACAATCGGATTTAAGGAGGAATAGCAAATGTATGGTGGGATAGAAGCAGGTGGAACAAAATTTGTTTGTGCGGTGTCTGATGAAGGCGTTATCGTAGAAAAAATCAGTATTCCTACAACAGCGCCGGAAGAAACATTGAAGCAAGTCTTTGACTTTTTCGATCAATATGAGTTAGAAGCGATGGGCATCGGTTCTTTTGGTCCTATCGGTATTGACAAGAGTACAGATAGCTATGGCTATGTTTTAGCCACACCAAAAAAAGGTTGGACGAATTACAATTTTTTGGGGAGTATCAAAGAACATTATGATATTCCAGTTGCATGGACGACAGATGTGAATGCTGCAGCTTACGGCGAATTATTGAAAGGCGCGGCTATTGGCAAAAAAAGTTGTATTTATTTGACTGTTGGAACTGGAATTGGGGCAGGCGTAGTGATAGATGGAAACATCTTTTCAGGGATCGCACATCCAGAAATGGGGCACATTTGGGTCAAGAGACATCCAGACGATACGTATGAAGGGACCTGTCCTTACCATAAAGATTGTTTAGAGGGATTAGCCGCTGGACCTTCCATTGAAGCACGAACGGGGATCAAAGGCCAAGACCTTCCTCAAGATCATCCAGTCTGGGATATGCAAGCTTTTTATATTGCGCAAGCTTTAGTCAACTATACACTAACCTTGGCTCCTGAAAAGATCATTTTAGGTGGCGGTGTCATGAATCAGGACCACTTGCTTCACAAAATCCGCCAACAATTTGTTGAACTGATGGGTGGTTATATGGAAACACCACCAGTCAGTGAATATATCGTTCGTTGGGGACTACCTAATGAGAGTGGCATCATCGGTAGTTTGTTATTAGCAGAGCATGAGTTAGCTCAAACAAAATAATCAGGGGATTTCTGTCCTCTAAAAATGAAAACACGACATATCAGCGAAAGTAAAGCTGACATGTCGTGTTTTTTTACCATAGACCAGGGGTTGCTGTTCCTATGATTTTTTCTTGAGTGAATGGGTGGGTCATATGCAGTTCTAAAGCATGAAGCATTAGACGTTTATCAGGACGCTCTTGGTAAAGCGGATCACCAACGATCGGATGACCATAGTTTGCCAGATGTACTCTGATCTGATGAGTTCGACCAGTTTCTAATACGCAATAGACTTGGGTTTGCCCATGACTTACTTGGTCGACTGTCACACGTGTCAGTGCGGTTTGGCCATTTCTGTTATCGACGACTCGTTTTCTTCGATCATGACGGTCACGCCCGATTTTGTCTTGAAGAACCAAGTCATGATTGATCGTTCCCCAAACAATTGCTTGATAGCGCCGGTAGATTTTCTTTTGTTCTAACATTCTTCCTAAAATGGGCAAAACAAAAGGGTTTTTGGCAAATAAAATAGCGCCACTTGTTTCTTTATCCAAGCGATGGACAACATATGGCTGTTGCCCTTTATCTGCTAGATAGGCAGCCAGATGATTGAGCAAGGTATCATTTTCTGTGGGTTCGTTGGGATGAGTTTTCATTCCAGCAGGTTTGTTGAGGATGATCAAATGGTCATCTTCATATAATGGATGGATATGTTCTGCCGCTCCTAGCTGGATTTGTTGATAATTGTAATCTGTTTCCTCGAAACGTAAGGTGATATGATCGCCACCGTGAACTTCAAAATGAAACAAGGCTGGTTCTTGATTGATCCAAACATTCCGTCGTGTTCGTAAGAAATGGCGGACTTTTCTTGGAACAAGCCATTCTTGCTCTAACAATTCTCGAACGGTTGTTGTAGGATGAGTGCTAGGTAAGGTAATCGTGATTTCCATAAATTTACTCCTTTTAGTCAAATGCAGTTTCATTGTATCATTTTTAAAATATATTTAAGAAAAAAATGAACGATTTCTGACATTTGGTATGCTAAACTAACGGCACGATTGCAAAAAGTCGATTTTATACATCTTAAGCAGGAAGTAACACAAAATAACTTGTGTTAAAATAAGACGATTGAATCAAAAAGATAGGAGAAGTAACTATGGATTTTCAAAGCATTTTAAGGAAAATAAAAGCTGCTTTGATCAGTTTTTGGCAATGGATCAGGCCTTATCTCGGACAGTTTCATCGATGGCGAAAACGGATTTGGAAAAAATACCACATCAATAAAGTCATCTTATTACTCGGGCTCATTGTTGTATTGATCACCAGTATCTATCTTTTTATTTTAGCAAAACAGGCAAATGTTGAGACGCTGAAATCTGGCTTAAGCCAGTCAACAGTTATTTATGATAAAAAGAATGAAGAAGCAGGAACACTTTATGCACAAAAAGGAACGTATGTCGAATTACAAGCAATTTCCCCTCATATACAAGATGCGGTGATTTCAACAGAAGACCGAAATTTTTACCAGCACCATGGATTTGATATCAAAGGGATTGCCAGAGCAGCAGTGAGAATGGTTTTATCCGGAGAAACATCCGGTGGTGGCGGAAGTACGATCACACAGCAACTTGCAAAAAATGCGTACTTGACACTTGACCAAACCTTTGATCGAAAAGCAAAGGAACTTTTCTTAGCAATCGAAATCGAGAAGAAGTATAGCAAAGAAGAAATTTTGACAATGTATTTGAACAACGCCTATTTCGGTAATGGAGTGTGGGGAGTACAGGATGCTTCACGAAAATACTTTGGCGTTGATGCAAGCCAGGTAACGATCTCTGAGGCAGCAACCTTAGCGGGAATGTTAAAAGGTCCCGGAATCTATAATCCGATTGATCACCCGGAAAATGCAAACAATCGAAAAAATACCGTATTAAGTGTAATGGAAGAAAATGGGAAGCTGACAAAAGAACAATATCAAGCAGAAAGTCAAACCGATATCAGTCAATACCTCAACGACACATATGATAATTCTGAATCGGGTTATCGCTACCCTTATTATTTTGATGCGGTCATTGATGAAGCGGTAAAAGAGTATGGTTTAGATGAAGCGGATGTGATGAATAAAGGCTATAAAATCTATACCGCATTGGATCAAGACTATCAGAAACAATTAGAAGCAACATATCAAAATAATGCCATATTCCCAGCCAATGCTGCAGATGGCGCAATGGTCCAATCCGCCTCCGTTGCTTTAGATCCACAAAGTGGTGGCGTTGAAGCACTGGTCGGGAGACGTGGGGAACATGTTTTCCGTGGATTTAGTTTTGCCACGCAAATGGAACGATCACCAGGTTCAACGATCAAACCGCTGAGCGTCTATGCGCCTGCGTTAGAAGCAGGTTATACGCCGTCAAGTGTATTGAGAGATGAACCACAATCGTATTACGATGCGCATAACTTTGATGGAACGTATCAAGGTAGTGTTCCAATGTATCAAGCAGTCGCCAATAGTTTGAACTTGCCAGCTGTTTGGTTGCTCCATGAGATTGGCTTGCAAAAAGGATACGACAAAGCAGAAGAATTTGGGTTACCTTTATCAAAATCAGACAAATACTATGGTCTGGCATTAGGTGGTCTGGAAAAAGGGGTATCACCATTGACGATGGCAGGTGCTTATAGTGCTTTTGCCAATAAAGGAAAAATGTATACACCACATTTAATCACTAAAATCGTTGATTCTACTGGTGCAGTGATCGTTGACAATACGAGCAAAAAGCCAAAACAAGTGATTTCTGAAGAAACGGCTGATCAAATGACAAGTATGCTTTTAGGTACATTTTCAAATGGAACAGCGGTTGCGGCAAATCCAGCCGGGTATACAGTGGCCGGAAAGACAGGAACTACTGAAACCAACTTTGATTCTACCAAAGCCAACGATCAATGGATCGTAGGGTATACCCCTGACGTAGTGATTTCTACTTGGATGGGATACGAAGAATCGAGTGAGATCCACTATTTAGAAGGTACCAGTGGGAATGTTGTCGGGAGAGTCTTCAAGTCAGCAGCAGAAGGAATCCTTCCTTACACGGATAAAAGTAGTTTTAGTGTGGCGGATGCATATGCCACAGGCGGACAAGTCGTTGCTGCCGATCAAGTGAACAATGACACGCAATCTAACGGAGAAACGAGTCAGTGGCAAGATAACCTGAATCAGTATGGCGAGCAGGCAAAAGATGGCCTGAAAAAATTTGGCGATCTAGTGAAAGATGGTGTCAAAGGAGTCGGAGAAGCAGCCAAGGATCTTTGGCGTAAATACCAAGGAGAGTAGACTCTATGAAAACGGATAAACAAATGTTACAATAAAAGGGAATAAAAAAAGAAAAGAGGCTAATTATGTCAAATATTTATGATAGCGCAAATCAAATTGAACGTGAAATCCGCGAACTACCAGAATTCAAGGCTTTGGAAGAAGCTTATGCAAAAGTAAAAGCCAATGAGGAAGCGCATCAGTTGTTTAAAGATTTCCAAGCAATACAAATCGAATTGCAAGAAAAACAAATGAGCGGCCAAGAATTCAGTGATGAAGATGCAGCCAAAGCCCAAGAGATGGCAATGAAAATCCAAGCAGAAGAAGTCATCAATGATTTGATGCAAAAAGAACAAGGATTCAGCACGATCATCAATGATTTAAACCGAATCATCATGACACCAGTCAGAGATTTATATAGTGAATAGAAGTCTTGAATAGTATGGACTGAAGCTAAGAATGGAAAAATAGGTCGAGACAAAAGTCGTTTAGGTTTGAGAAATTGGAGAGAAAAACGAACAATACGCTTTTTGTATTGCTCGTTTTTTTCGAAATTTCCGAAAAACCTGACTTTTGACCGCCGTTTATTCGAGAGTCTGTGGCAAACCTGATTTTTAGATTTGTCCCATTCTTTAAAAACGAATAAACGGTGGGAGCAGAAGCAACTCCTTCGGAAATAAGCCGAAATTCACAAAAATTTGAAAAGCAATTTTCGTGAATTTCTTCTTATTTCTCGGAGTTAAACACTTCTGTCCCAACCTCTTTTTTTTGAATGGATTTAGCGTGGAAAATGGCTTTTCCAGATTTTAAGATGGTCGAAACATGAGGTATAAAATATGAGAAGTAGAGAAAATACGTTTATTGTTTTGACTGCTTCAATGAGCAATTCTGAGGGAAGATTATTTTTTTCGTTTGAAGAAAAAAGAGTTCTGCGATTGCCACTATTCTCCAACATTTTTTGCTATGGTTACTTAGATAGTAACTAAAATGCAGAATATTAAGGGGAGCTAGCGATGGAGCAGGAAAAATATTTTTTAGGTATTGAGAATACGCCATGCTTTAATTTCAAACGAATGACGGAACTATGCGCAAAATCTAAGACTAAAACACTCTTGACGTATCTGATGAAACTGGAAAATACGGTACAAGATGCCGCATGTCAGTATGCACAGAAGCAGACTGTGGATAGCTTTACCAACTACGAAAGCAGTATCAATTGGATAGCTAGTTTAAATAAAGAAGTTTCTAGAAGGCGCCAAAACAAGAAGAACTTTCTGATGAAATACATACGAAAAAATAAATATACTAAACTCAACGAACGAGTAGAACAACATGTGAACTACTTTAAATCCTGTAAAACAGCTTGGCAAACTCATCATCAAATGAAGCAAGCAAATCAGAACCAGCAGTCTGAACAGTCAAAATACCCGATGGGGCGATCAAATACGCAACGGCACCCAAGCACTTCTCTCCAAACGTCTGAGCCACCAAAAAAGAGGATCGATCTAAGAAAAATACCGCAACGTTCAGATAGTAGAGTCTCCAGAAAAACTGTGATCCTTCATGGGATAGCAGTCAAAGAATTGCAGATTAAGCAAAGAGCTTCTCTTGTCCGTTCTCTTGATTCCGATTCAAGATAAAACAAAAAAACTCTGTATAGACGATAACAATCGATCGTTGTATGCAGAGATTTTTTGTTTATGCTGAAAGTAGTTGGAAAGACAGGTTTGTTTCTTAACTATCAAGGTGTATCTGCTATACTAGAGATAGTTTTCCAGATGATTCTCGTTTAAAGATTCAGTTGACGATTTAAAGTAAGGTGGTGTATCAGAATGAAAAATAAAAAATTTTCTTGGAAAGATTTTTGGGAAATCATCGGTTCATATCTTTTCACGATTCTCTTACTCCCAGCAATTTATTCTTTGACAACTGCCCAAGTAGTTTCTTCTGTATTTGATGAAAAATACCTGATAGACATCATTGTCTTATTTTGTGTCATCATTGTGCCGTTTGCTGTCTACAAAGGAATACGAAAACGAAAATAAGTACTTTTCGTTATTCATGTTGCATCTGATAAAAATACCCCTTGTTAGCCATTAATTCTTCGTAGGTACCAGTTTCGATGATTTTTCCTTTCTCGATCACAATGATGCGATCTGCTTCTTTGATGGTAGAAAGTCGATGGGCAACAATAAATGTGGTCGCTGCTTCGGTCAAATAATCCAGAGCGTGTTGAATCTTTTTTTCCGATTGTGTATCTAAGGCTGAAGTAGCTTCATCCAATAAAATGATTTTAGGGTTACGAATCAAGGCTCGTGCGATGGAAATCCGTTGTTTCTGGCCACCAGATAATTGACTGCCATTTTCTCCGACTAAGGTGTCCAATCCATTGGGAAGCTCTTCGATCAATGAACGTAGTTGTGCAGCTTCGATCACGGCGTCTAATTGCTGTTCTGAAATGTTCGTCAGTCCATACGTAATATTTTCTCTGATTGATGCAGAAAAAAGCAGCGTCGTTTGTGGAACGACAGCTAAAAATTGCCGAACAGATCGCATATCCACTTGCGTCAACGGTTGCTCATCTAAATAGATCGTTCCTGAAGTAGGTTGGATGAAGCCAATCAATAAATTCAGTAGCGTAGATTTGCCTGAGCCTGACGGTCCAACAAAGGCGATTGTTTCTCCAGGTTGGACATCTAGGGTGAAATCGTTGATGACGGGGTGTTGTTTATCTAAATAATGAAAACTGACATGATCGAAGTAAAAATGGCCGTCTATTTTTTTTATTTTCTTTTTTCCTTGATAGCGCTCTACTTCACCAGCACCCATGATTTCCCCGATAGAACTAATTGATTCCATTCCCTTTGAGATCGTTGGAACGAGGGTGATGATCCCCGAAACTGAGTTGACGACAGTTGTAAAGTAAGTTTGGTACATCACTACGTCACCTGGTTGGATTTTTCCTTGTAGCGCTAATAGTCCAGTAAATATCAAACAGATCAATTGGAAAATTTGAAAACTAGCCCAACTCACGGAACCAAAGACCGATTGCAATATATCTAATTGGAATCCTTTTTTATAGATTTGAGAAAAATGGGTATTCAAACGTCTTGTTTCATGATCCTCTAGTGAATGAGCTCTAGCAATCGGAGCTAGTTCGATTACTTCAAACACTTTTGCTGAAGTTTCTTCCATTTCTTGACGGAATTCTGAGTTTGACCGTTTGATTTTCTTGCGGAAGAAAACAACAACTAATGCGGCAAATGGAACGGTTGCTAAAAAGAAGAGAAAAACTACTGGGCTTTTGTATAAGGTGATTCCCAGAGCTACGAATAAATTCACTGAAATATTCAATGCACTTACAAAGACTTGCGACGAGAGAGTCTGGATAGCTTCAACATCACGAATGATCTTTGATTGGATCCTCCCAGACTGCATCTCCTTCTGATAGGGGATCGATAATTCTTGGATTTTCTTGATCAATGCTCCACGGAGCCCAGCTTCTACTTGGCGAATCGAAGAGCTATGATATTTGACATGAAAGTAATTGGTCAAAATATTTTGGCCAATCAGTAAAAACATAAATAGAGCATTTACATAAATTGTATGGATCTGTGTAGTATCTCTTGATGTTGCTACATTGATCACGTTCGCAATGGCTATTGGCATGAGCCATGAAGGCAAGTGTTTGATCACAAAAAATAGACTGGATAGAGCAAAGCGTCCATAATTGCCTTGATAAAGTGTCAATAAAATATAAAATGGATTCTTTTGTTCTTTTAGATAACTCTCTTTGATATGTTCTTCCATCATTCATACCTCAGCAAATGTCGTAAAGACGTTCTAAATGGATTACTGCCTGGACAACCGATTTTTCCGGTGTTGCTTCAAGGGTCGTATACAGCAGAGGACGGTCGTATTTTGCAAAGTGCAACAAAGGGCGGAAATCTAAACAGCCTTGGCCTACTGGAACCATCTGGATGGTTTTGTTTTTGATGATGTAGTCCTTAAGATGCAACGCTGCTAAATGAGGACCAAGTTCTTCTAAGGCATTTTGAATGATTGCTTTTTGTTCTCCGTGATTTTGAGGACAAATCAAATTTGCGCAGTCTAATATGAGCTTTAGATTTGGAGAAGCCACATCATGGATCAATCTTTTAGCTAATTGATAAGAGTAGAGCGGATGATTGATGCCGGCTTCGATTGCGACGGTTACACCAAACTTTTCTGCTTCTTTGACCATTTCGATGACAGAATCTCGAGCAATTTGATACGCTTCTTCGGTAAAATTTCTTGGAGTATAGCCAGTCCCAACACTACCAGTTTCTGTAGCAATCATCTTTGCTCCATAAGCTGAGCAAAGCGAAATCTGATGTTTGAACGTAGCTAACGCTTGTTTTCGAATATGACTATCTTCACTGGAAATATTGACATAACACCCCAGTATAGAAAGTTCAATATCGTTTTTTTGGAAATAAGTGCCAAAGTGACTAGCTGTCCCTAAAGTCATGTTGCCTAACGTCAATTCTTTCGGAAACGCTTTTTGTGGTGCAAATTGGATATGAGAAAGGCGCAACTCTTGCAACTTTTGAACCAAGTTTTCTTTTGTAGTGATGGTTAAGTCATGTGCTCGAATCCCTAAATTAAGTGGGAAAATCTTAAACACCTTCTTTCAATAACTCAGCAAGCGGTAGTTGTTGTGCTTTTATTTCTTGAACGATCAAGTGTGCTATTTTTTCTGCTCCTAATGGACTGAAATGGGTATTGTCCTCCAAACCATCTGGATAATTTTTGTTTACTTCTGGTTTTAGATGCAAATAAAATTCTTTTGTTTGTTCCTCTGTGTAGGTGTGTAAAAGCTGCTGTGATAACGAAAAGATATCTAACAACGGATAATTATTTTTTTTTGCAAATTGTTTCATTGCGCTAGGATATTCGCCTAAACAATCGGCATCTAACCTGCCATTGGGCAAATAATTTCGCCGAGTGACCGGAGTCAGAAAAACTGGATGGACATTTACTTTTATGGCTGTACGGGCAAAAAACGCAAGATTCTCAATGTACTCTCCGTATGGAAGGGTTCCTTTATCTGCGTGTATTTTTTGATCATTATGTCCAAATTGAATCAACAAAAAATCGCCTGGTTTAAATGTAGTAACTAGACGAGCTAAACGTCCTTCCTCAATGAAGGATTTGGTGCTCCGACCGTTCATTGCTTGATTATTGAGGGAAACAGCTGGAGCGAAATAGGAAGCAAACTTTTCTCCCCAACCGGTTTCTGGTCGTTTTTGTTCTTCTTTTATTGAGGCAGTAGAATCTCCAGCAATATGGATAGTTGGCATTTTTTCACTACTTTCTAACTGTATTTTTTCTGAAATCTAGGTAGGAACGATACACTCATGGTAAAGGGAGTAGTTGCTAGTACGAGTGTCTTTTTTATCTATTTACGCTTTTTCTTCAAAAAGAATCGAGAGTGGGACAAAAGGAAGAAATACTTTTGTCTCATCCTTTAAAAACGAATGAGTGGCGGGAGCAGAAGCAACTCCTTCTTAAATAAGCCGAAATTCACAAAAATGTGAAAAGTAATTTTCGTGAATTTCTTCTTATTTCTCGGAGTTAAACACTTCTGTCCCAGCCTCAAGCATATAATCAAAGAAATAGGGAACAGTAGACATAGCAAAAACTGTCCACTATTTATTAATCAAAAAAACCAAAATAGTGCTGGGCATTGTGGTAGCTGATATTTTCTACAAGGTTGCCGAGTAGTTCAACATCTTCTGGCGCTTCACCGCGTTCGACCATTTCCCCGATAAATTCGCAAAGTACACGACGGAAATATTCATGCCTAGTGTACGAAAGAAAACTTCTGGAATCTGTGAGCATACCAACAAAATTACCTAAAGCACTTCCATCAGCAAATTGTGTGAGCTGTTCTCTCATCCCCGCACGCGTATCGTTGTACCACCAACCTGATCCTAATTGTAATTTACCAGGTGCTTCTTTTTGAAAGCATCCCATCAAAGCAGTGATGATCGGATAATCATTTGGATTTAATGAATAAAGGATCGTTTTAGGTAATTGATCGGTACTTTCAGCACGGTCCAATAGCTGTTGTAATGGCACAGTTAATGACAGGTCATTGATCCCATCATAGCCAGTATCTGGTCCTAATGTCTCAAACATCCGTGTATTACAGTTCCGGTAGGCATGGATATGCAGTTGCATCGTCCATTTGTAGGAATGATAGAATTGGAATAGTCGGCTTAGTGTTTCTGTACGATAAGCATCGATATCCGCTTTTTCTAATGGTTTGCCAGCCAGAGCTTTCTGGAAGATCGCTTCTAATTGCTCCTCGTCTGCCTCTGCATAACGCAATGTATCTAGCGCATGATCGGAGACACGGCAGCCATGTTGATGGAAATAATCTACTCGTTGTCCCAAAGCTTCAACAAACTGTGTGTAGATTGTGATTGGTTGTTCCGTTTCTTCCGCTAGCGCTGTGACCCACTGCTCAAATCCTTCTCTATCGACATTCAATGCTTTGTCGGGTCTAAAAGAAGGGAGAACGCGCAATTCTGTTTCTTCTTCAGCTAATAAGCGGTGATAGTGGAGGTCATCGATGGGATCATCGGTCGTACAGATAACTTTAACATGCGCATTTTTTGCAATTTCTCGTCGCTTGAATTTAGATGTTGCTAAACATTTGTTTGCTTGATCCCAGATTTCTTGGGCATTTTCTTCGTTAACAAGGAGGTCGATATCAAAAAAACGTTTTAGTTCAAGATGGGTCCACGTATAGAGTGGGTTGCCAATGATCTTTGGTACAGTTTGACACCATGCTAGAAATTTTTCGAAATCAGAAGCGTTACCAGTAATCTTTTCCTCTGGCACACCACAGGCACGCATCAGACGCCATTTGTAGTGATCGCCACCTAACCAAGCTTCGGTGATATTTTCAAAATTTTTATTCTCGTAGATTTCTTTTGGGTCTAAATGGCAATGATAATCAATGATGGGCATTTTCTTTGCATAAGAATGATACAATTTTTTTGCCCATTCATCTTTTAATAAAAAATCTTCTGATAAAAACATTTGTCGTCCTTCTTTCTTTTTTTATGATCGTAAGCTTTATAGTGTCACACCATTTTTGAAGATGGCAATTTCTCTTACATCATTCTGCTCATTTCTAGTTTCTTCACCGCTAGCAACAGCAATGATTTTTGTAATAAAGCGTTCTAAAATGCTTTCCATAGGTTCCTTCAGCAGTTCGCCAGCATTGAAATCCATCCAATGTCCTTTTCGATCGAACAATGTTGTATTCGTCGCAACTTTTAAAGTTGGCACATAAGAGCCGAAAGGAGTACCACGACCAGTTGTAAATAGGACCAACTGACAATCAGAAGAAGCAAGGGCAGAAGCAGCAACTAGGTCATTTCCAGGAGCCTGTAATAAACTAAGCCCATTTTTTCGGATCTTTTCCCCATATTGAAGAACATCTACAACTGCGGAACTTCCAGATTTTTGGGTACAACCCAACGATTTATCCTCTAAGGTCGTTATCCCTCCGGCTTTGTTCCCTGGAGAAGGGTTTTCATAAACTGGTTCTCCATAAGAAAGAAAATATTGTTTGAAGTCATTGATCAGATGAACGATAGAGTCAAATACTTCCTCATTTTCTGCACGTGCCATCAATACTTGTTCCGCCCCAAACATCTCAGGTACTTCAGTCAGGATCGTACTGCCTCCTTGAGAGATAAGATAATCTGAAAATGCACCAAGGAGTGGATTAGCTGTAATACCTGATAGACCATCTGAACCACCACACTTCAGGCCCACGTTTAATTTATTCAAAGGAACTGTTGTGCGTTGATCCCCAGCAGCAGCTTCTAACAATTCTTCTAGTAAGGCAACACCTTGTTCAATCTCATTGTAGACTTCTTGGGCAACGAGAAATTTAACTCGGTCATCGTCATATTCTCCGAGAGTTTTCTTGAATTCTGGGACTGTATTGTTCTCGCAGCCTAATCCAAAGACGAGAACTCCGCCAGCATTCGGATGATGGACTGCATCGGCTAAGATATCTCTTGTTTGCAAGTGGTCTTTTCCTAGTTGGGAACAGCCATAGGGGTGTTTTAAAATCGTTACGTGATCGAAATTCCCTAGGTCAGGATGTTTTTGCTTGAATTCTTTGACGATCAGCTCTGCAACCCCGTTTACACAACCAACTGTTGGAACGATGAACAGATCATTTCGAATGCCTACCTTTCCGTTCTTTCGGACATAACCTTGAAAAGTGCGGTTCTCAAAAGGATAGCTGATAGGATGGACATCTTGCTGAAAATGATAAGTCAATTCACCTGAAAGATTAGTTTTCACATTATGGGTATGCAACCATTCTCCGGCTTTGACATCTGTAGTGACATGACCGATCGGATAACCATATTTAATGACATTTTCGCCTTCTTTTAAATCTACTAATGCAATTTTATGACCTTGTGGAATATCTTCCAATGTTGTGACGATTTGTTGATCTACGACAAGCTGTGTTGCTTTAGGAATAGGGGATAAAGCTACGACTACACTATCTCTTTGATTTAATTTCATGATGGGTAAAGGAGTGACAGTAGTTTCAAGCATTCATCATCGTTCCTTCCATTTCACTGACGACTTGTCGAATATCGGCAGCCTCAATTTTTTCGATCAGTGATTCGATCGTTGCTGTTAGGCTATTTATTTTAGATAAATCAGTGCCCCAGAGAGTCTCGTCTTGCAATAATGTAGCTACAGCAGTAGTTGGTTGTTCCCAAGCGGATTTAAAGCGCTCAACGATCACCGGATCATCATGAACAGTTACTTGGTCATTGCGATACATCAGTAACAAAGCAGCTAAAGAAATGCTCATAAGCGGTGGTAATTGATTTTTTTCGTCCGCATATCTTCTGAATACTGGTAACAGGCGTGTAGTGAATTTAGAGATACTATTCAATGAAATCGCTTCTAATTTATGATTAGCAAATGGATTTAAAAAGCGTTCTTTGATTTGCTCTGCATATACGATCAATTCGCTTTCTGGTAAAGCGAGCATCGGGATCAGTTCTGTTGCAAACAATTGATCGATGTAGCCTGAAAAAAGTGGATCTTTCATTACATCTTCAACCGTTTCTAACCCAGCTAATCTAGCTACAGGGACCATAGCAGTATGCGGTCCGTTCAAAAGATGGACTTTTCGTTCACGATAAGGTGTCATATCTTCTGTAAATACAACGTTCAATCCAGCTTCAACTAATGGTAATTTTTCTTTTACTGTTTCAGGTCCTTCAATCACCCATAACATGAATGGTTCTGCTTTGACCATCAGCTGATCTTCATAACCATGTCGTTCGTTGAAGACTGAAGCTGATTCTCTTGGATAGCCAGGAACGATCCGGTCAACTAAACTGCAGCAAAATATATTTTCTTGATCGAGCCATGTGATGAATTCTGTTCCCAAATCCCACTGGTGTGCATAACGCAAGATGATTTCTTTTAATTTTTCTCCATTTCGATCAATCAACTCGCAAGGAATGATCGTCAATCCTGCTTTGCCTGCCGCAAATCTCCTATATAAGAAAGCAGTCAATTTCCCAGGGAAACTTTCTGGAGGCATATCTTGGAGTTGATCGCTTTCCAGATATTGGATACCTGCTTCTGTTGTGTTGGAGAAGATGAATTCTAAGTCCTCATTTTCAGCTAATGACAAAAAGTGGTTCCATTGTTGATAAGGATTGATCACATCATCAACCACTGTGATGACTTCTGAGGAATCGATGATTTCTCCATCCAATAATCCTTGCAAAATAACCGTGTATAAATTATCTTGATTGTTCAGCATTTCCCCAAGTCCCATGGGTAACGGTTGGACGATTGTCACGTTTCCGCGATAAAGCTCCTGATTATTTAGTTGCTGGATCTGCCAATCAACAAAACCACGCATAAAGTTGCCTTCTCCAAATTGTAAAATTTTTGTAGGAGCATTGTTTTTTTGAACCAGTTCTTTCGTTAGTTTTTTCATTTTTTATTGTCCTTTCTGTGTTATGCACACGTTAACATTTTTATGTAAAAAAGTAGAAGATTCTACTTTTTATCTCGGGTGTATTATTTTCCGTTTGCCAAGTTTTCGTCGTATACTTTGACTGATTCTCGTATCATTAGTGTAGTTGCTAATTGGATTTTTTTATCCTCTATTATTTGATTGTTTATTCGATTTTGGAGTATCTTCGTCCCTTGTTCACACATTTCTTTTACAGGTTTGTGGACACTTGTAAGGGGAGGAGTGAGATACGACACAACTGGCGAATCGTCAAATCCGATCAAAGAAATCGATTTGGGTACTTGCAGATTCGCGACATTGATTGCTCGCAGTGCACCGATAGCAGTATCATCATTCCCACAAAAAACCAAGGTTGGTCGTTCAGGAAGTGCAAGTAACCGGTTCATATTTTGCCAGCCGCTCTCTAAGCTGTAGTCCCCGTTTAAAAACAAAGATTCGTCAATTGGGAGGTTCGCTTTTTTTAAACTATGCAACACCCCTTTTTTTCGTTCATTCGTTGAATGGAAATTTTCTGAGCCGCCAATGTACGCAATTCTTTTATGTCCTAAGCGGATCGCGTAGTCGACTGCTTGAGAAACGCCTGCAGAGTCGTCAGCGACTACATTGAGAATTTCTGGATCTTTTACATGTCGGTTGATCACGATAAAAGGGAAATTTTTATTTTTCAGATAATCGATCAACGGTTGATCTTCGTCACTTTGACTCAGAATGATCACTCCATCATAGCGTTGCAGATTGATTTCAGAAAGAACCAACGTATCAATACTTTCGACCGATAAACTATAATTTTTATCTAAAGCTTGGCGGACACCAGAAATCGCCTCTGCTAAAAAGCTTGAGCTTGTTCCTTTTTGAAGGCTGGAGAAGAATAAGCCAATCAAATATTTTTTTTGATTGACGAGACCTTTTGCACTGAAGTTTGGTACATAGTTCAGCTCTGCCGCAATCGCTCGGATTTTTTCTTTTGTTTCTTCTTTTATCAAACGGCTGTCATTTAATGCGCGAGAGACAGTCGTGTGGGAAACTCCCGCTGTTTTTGCAATATCTTTGATAGTTACCATGGAATCATTACTTTCATTATCGACTTTTGTTAACGCATTCATCATATTATGTTAAGGGTAATAAGTCAATAGAGCCTTGGTAATAGTATGTTGCACACGTTAAAAATTTATTTGGATATTCCATTTGAGATATGCTATTCTAATAGAGGAACATACTCATCTGATTAGATGAGTATCAATTTTACATAAAATGTAAGCCTTTTATTTCTTAGGAAAAGAGGGAGAAAATGAAGAAAAGTACATTATTTTATAAGATTTTTTTACCGATATTTTTACTAGGTACGTTTTTAGTGTTAGGGTTTAGTCTATTTATTTATAAAACGACTTATGAATCGATCGAGACAAATTATTTATCTGATAAAGAAAGCTTACTCAGACAGATCAAAACGAATATTGAATGGAAAATCCGTACCATTGAGTATTCTTTCTCGACTTATGGCTCGACAAAAAATTTTTCGGATATTTTTACAAAGCCTCTTTCCTATAAGGAATACCCTGTATATTCTGAAGTACGAAAAGAATTGAATTTTATTGAAACGATTGTGATGGATGATAATACCTATGATCTGATCAGTTTAAAAGGAAAATGGGGAGTAATCAATGGTTCGTTAAGTCAGCTTTCAGAGGAAGAAATCAGCAATTATCGAAATAAATACATAAATAACAATAATAATTTATTCTGGAAAAAACAGCCTAAGGGAATCGAAATGATCATTGCATTACCAATGTTTGTCCAAGATAAATATGCACTGGGAATTGCGTCGATCGACAATTATACACTCAATAAAACCATTGAGCAAAGTGGTGATGATGTCCTCAAGATCGAAAATGATCAAGGGATACTATTTAATGAAGAGCATTCTTCCCAAAATGATTTAACGTATCAAAAACTAGACGATTTACTTGAATACAATAAGACAAAGGTACTGCATCAAGACGGAAGAAACTATGTTTTACTGAAATCAGACTATAACAATTGGATCTATAGTTTAGAAGTCGACCAAAGTACTGTCGGAACAATGATCAGAAATCTAAGAATCGGTTTGCTTACCGTTTCTATGACCTTAGTTGGTTTGGTTTGCTTCTTGTCTTATTCTTTTTCAGAGCGATTTTCTCGACCGATTTCTCAAATCCAAGAGCGTTTGAATCTCAAATCTCAAGGGTTCAACCAAAAAGAATTAGATGATGTAGCCCATTCAGTCAGTCAAATCATTGGTGAGAATGAGTCATTAAGCGCAAATCTAGTGACACAAAAACCACAACTTGAAACGTTGTTCGTTCTTAGTTTATTCCGAAATCGAGTAGAAAAACGGGAGTTGGCGCAGCGACTCCAGCAATTTGGTTACAGTGCAGAGGATGAATGTTATTACACGGCACTTGTTCAAATCGATCTATTAGAAGATAGCCATGGCGGTGAACGTGATCTATTGCTTTTAGCGATCAATAATATGATTGCGGAAATCGTTCCAAAAGAAAATCGAATGATCCCAATAGTATTGAACGAAGAAATGCAAGCAACGATCTATCGAATGAAAAAGGGACACACTGAAGCAAGAAAAGAAGTGATGGCTTATTGTCGCCAGATCCAAAAGGCGATTAAAGAGTACTTGAATTTGACGGTAAGCATCGGTGTCAGTGAACAATTTGAAACGTTGAATGAAAGTAAACAATCCGTTGACCGTGCAAAAGAAGCACTTTATTATCGGGTAAACACAGGACCAAATTCAATTATTTTTTATCAGGAAATCGTGTCTGCTGATCATGAAAAAACATTGATCCGCTATCCGGTAGAAAAACAAAACCGCTTATTTGAAGCCATTCGGTCAGGTGAGCAGGAAATCGAAGAACCTTTGCATGCGCTGATAGTAGAAATGTTTAGTCAGAATAAAAATCCGTTAAGTAGAGAAGTAGTAGTCATCCGCTTGATCAATGAGTTAGTTCAATTAGGACAATTATTAGGTGTGGATACAACGGATTTTGAAGATTTAAAACAACTCTATATAAAAGTCCTAAATACTTATCACCCCAAAGAATTAGAAAAAGTAGTACTAAATCAATTAGTTATACCGATCACACGAGGATCTCAAGAAATCACTGAGCAAGAGTTCAAGACGCTCTCAGAAAATATCATCCATATCATCTATAATGAGTATGATCAAGACTTGTCTTTGGATGTTATCGCAGATCGCTTGCACTACAATCCAAATTATTTAAGTAGTGTATTTAAAAAAGAAACTGGCGAAAATTTCGGCGATTTTGTTCAAAATCATCGATTAGAAGTCGCGAAACAGTGGTTGCGGGAAACGAATTTTTCGGTAAAAGAAATCGCAGAGCGGTTACGGTATCGCAATCCACAGAATTTTATTCGTTTCTTTAAAAAGAAAGAGCAGATCACCCCTGGAGAATATCGTAAGAAGAGCAGCTGATGATTCCTTGTAAGAATATGGATGGGAGGCTGGGACAGAAGTGTTTTTTACTTTTGTCCCACGCTCTTGCTCAAAAAATCCGTATCATCTCGAAAATAAGAACTTCGAGTGATACGGCTTTTTAGTGGCTTGAATGAAGAGCCTCGTCCATACGTAGCTTTATTTTTGTAAAATCAACCTTTGACAGAACCGACCAAGGCACCTTTTACAAAATATTTTTGAACAAATGGATAGGCAATCAGCATTGGGACAGTCGCAATAACAATAACGGCCATTTTGATTGTCTGAGCCGGCGGGACAATGTCAACAGCGCTGCTTTCCGCTTGCATCCCGCTTGAAACGATAACGATCTGACGAAGTAAGATTTGGATCGGCCATTTCGCAGAATCATTGATATACAAGATTGCTGTCATGTACGTATTCCAGTAAGTAACTGCGTAGAATAAAGAAATCGTTGCGATAGATGGTAAAGCTAAAGGCAACATGATTTTGAAGAATACACCAAAATCAGTACAACCATCCATTTTGGCTGATTCTTCTAAACTATCAGGTAGTGCTTGGAAGAAGTTTCTCATAATGATCATGTTCATCGCATTGACAGTCACTGGTAGGATCATGGCCCAGTAAGAATTGACTAGCCCAAGTGATCGGACAACTAAGAATGTAGGAATCATCCCGCCGCTAAACAACATTGAGAATACAACCATAAAATTGACGAATCCTCTACCAAATAAATATCTTCTTGATAAACCATAAGCCATCAATGAGGTAACACACATACTCACGATAGTTCCAACACCTGTGACACCAATTGACACGCCTAACGCTTTAAAAATAGTTGGTGTAGACAAAATGTACCGATAGGCATCCAATGAGAAGGTCGTGGGAAATAAGATGAATTTTTTCTCAACGACCTCTTGGGTGGAAGCAAATGAGGTAGCAATGATGTTTAAGAATGGCACGATACAGATTAAAGCAAGTAAGATTAAAAAGGTATTATTAAAAATGTTAAAACTTCTTTCTCCAATTGAGACTTTCTTTTTCATAATCGTAGAATGTCCTCCTTTAATAAATAAAATATTTGTATACGCTTAATTTATCATTTGGATAAAATTACGTACATAATCATTTTTTTGGTAGTCTGAAAAGGGGAGAAAAAGAACAAATAAGAAAAAATGCAAAGTATCATTAATTGTGAAAAGATTCATTAGTTGTAGCGTAAAACGCCTCTTTGAAAGCGTTTTACATACAGTGGAAATGATTATATACGTAATTAAATGGATTCTTTATGATAATACCATAAGCTAAAAATCACAAAACAAGGAGGGGCTTATGGAAAGTGTAAAAAAACCAGAAACGTTTCAATTGGCACTATCTAAACAAGAAGAAAAAATACGAAAGCGAAGAAAGACGATTGCAGGAATCAAAACAAATAAACTTTTGTATTTGATGATTTTACCTGGAATACTGTACTTTGTGATCTTTAAGTATTTGCCGATGGGGGGGCTAGTCATTGCGTTTCAAGACTACCAACCATACCTTGGTATTTTAGGTAGTCCATGGGTAGGGTTCAAACATTTTATTCGTTTATTTACAGAACCGACATTTTTTACTTTATTAAGAAACACGTTGATTTTATTCGGACTGAATATTTTTGTTTTTTTCCCGATGCCGATTGTTCTATCTCTTCTATTAAATGAAGTGACAAACAAACGCTTGAAAAATGGGATTCAAACAATCATCTACATTCCTCATTTTATGTCTTGGGTAATCATCGTATCGATCACGTATGTTTTCTTAAATGTGGACGGCGGGGTATTGAATGAACTTTTTGCCAATGTAGGTTTGGGTAAAATCAGCTTTTTGACTTCGCCGGATTGGACAAGAACTGTTTATATCGGTCAAGTAATCTGGAAAGAGTTAGGATGGTCGACAATCATTTATTTATCTGCCATCACAGCAGTCGATACACAATTATATGAAGCAGCTGAAATGGATGGAGCTGGACGTTTACGAAAGACATGGCATGTCACGTTGCCAGCCATCAGACCGGTGATCATCACCTTATTGATTTTAAAAATCGGACAGACACTGGACTTAGGATTTGAACATATGTATCTATTGTTAAATTCATTAAATCGTAGCGTAGCAGAAATTTTTGACACGTATATCTATACCGCAGGATTAAAAAATGGACAGTTGAGTTTTAGTACGTCGATGGGCCTATTCAAAGGTGTAGTTGGCCTGTTCATGGTAGTGATTGCGAACAAGATTGCCAAGAAACTAGGAGAAGATGGTGTGTATTAAACACAGGAAGGAGTGAAAGACATGCTGCAATCATTGGATAAGATAAATGGTCGTTTGAACCGTTTATTGCAGTTAGTGTATTTGAATTTTTTATGGGGCGGTTTGGTCATTGCAGGCCTGGGGATTTTTACCTTGGGACCAGCAACTTATGCAATGGTCGCAGTAATTCGTCAATTATTACGCTCTAAAGAATCATTTCCAGTAACACGAACCTATTTCAACTATTTTAAAGAAGGTTATCGCGAAGCATTGATAATGAGCTGGATCTATAGCATCATCGGCGGGATACTGTTTGTTGATCTGCTATTTGTACAGAATTGGTATTTGCGGATTGCACTATTTGTCATTGTATTTTTTTACTTGCTTTCGGCAATCTACATCTATCCAATCATGGCTCATTATGAATGGAAAGGGTACTTTTTCAAAATGAAAATGGCATTTTTGTTCGGCTTTTCCCACTTGCACTATTCACTTGTTCTAATGGTAGTTGTAGGAAGTGTTTATTTGCTCTTGATACAAGCAATACCGGGTGTTTTAACTTTTATTGGTGGTAGCTTCTTCTTTTTCGCGATTACTTGGACAGCCAACCAAATCTTTTGTCGTCTGGAATTGAAGAACTCATATATAGAAAAAACAGAAAATGACAAAAAAATACTAACAATAGTGAAGGAGAAAATTTATGAAAAAAGCAACGCTCGTAAAATTAGGTCTTAGTTTCGCCGGGATACTCGCATTAGCAGCATGTGGTAGTAACTCAACAAAAAGTGCATCAGAAACAGAAGATGGGAAAACGAAAGTCACTTGGTTGAATGTACTGCACACAGCTTCTCCACCAACTGATAAAATCGTTGATCTGATCGAAGAAAAAACAGATACAGAAATTACGTTCAACTGGATACCTGATGCTTCGAAAGAGGAACGCCTAACTACAGCTTTAGCTTCAAATGAACTGGGCGATATTGTTACATTGCAAATCGCTATGCTGAAGAATTCCTCTGTACGTAACGCACTAAAATCAGGCGTTTTCTGGGATGTTTCTGATTATATTTCTGATTATAAAAATTTAAGTAAAATATCTGAAGACAGAATAAATGCTGCCAGCATCGATGGAGCTTTGTATGGTGTGCCTTTACAAAAAGATTATGCACGTGCGGGTTTAGTTATCCGTAAAGACTGGTTAGATAATTTGGGATTAGACGTTCCGACAACGACAGAAGAATTATATGAAGTAGCAAAACAATTTACAGAAAACGACCCAGATGGTAACGGTGTTGCTGATACTGTAGGGTTTGGGGATCGTGCACCAAGTGATATCCGTTATACTAGCTTCAAATTATTTACTTCTTATTTTGGAGCGCCAAATGGCTGGGCAGTCGATGATAAAGGGAAATTCACACCAGAATTTGATACAGAAGAATATATGAAAGCAATGAACTATTCAAGAGACCTATATAAAAACGGCTATCTTGCTCAAGATTTTGCGGTAACGCAAAAGACTGACCAACAAGAGCAATTTGCACAAGGTAAAACAGGGATTTACACTGGAATGATCGACATCAAAAACTTGAAGAAAATGGGTCAAGGCATTCAAGAAGGAATGGAATTAGTACCAGTAAATAAAATCTCTGATGGTAAAGACGGCGACTATCATGTATGGTCCGAAGGAAACGGTGTAGGTGGATTGTTGGCATTCCCTAAATCTTCTGTAAAAGATGAAGCACAGCTGAAAAAATTATTGAAATTCGTAGATGATCTATTGGAAGAAGACGTGTACAAGTTGATGACTGGTGGGATCGAAGGAACGCATTATGAACTTCAAGATGATGGCGCGATCAATTTTATCGACATGGATCTATGGCAACAAGATGTGCAACCGTTATCAAGTTCAAGACCAAGTGAAATCACATTCTCATTCAAAGATGCTGATCCTGAAAAAGAGTTATCGAATCAGTTAGTTGAAGAAAATACAAAATTTGCTGTTCTTGATCCAACAGTACCTTTAGATTCAGAAAAAAATAATGAAGTTGGTTCAGAAATCCAAAAAATCGTAGTCGATGCCACTGTGCAATATATCATGGGTCAAACCGATGAAGCTGGGTTCAAAAAAGCCGTAGCTGATTGGAAAGCACAAGGTGGAGATCAAATCACGAAAGAATATGAAGCCGCATACAAAGCAGCGCAAAAGTAAGACTAGGATAGAAAGAATATGAAAAATTCTTAATTGTGTTGAATGAGCGTGAGGCAAAAGTAAGTAACACTTTTGCCTCACGCTCTAAATACGAATAAATGGCAGAAATAGAAACAGCTCCTTGGAAAATAAGCCGAAGTTCAGAAGAATTTGCATAGTGATCTTTCTGAATATCTTCTTATTTAACGGAGCCAAATCCTTCTTTTCTAGCCTCTAGTTTTTTTAATTGAACGATAAAGGAGAAAAATAGTGGAAAAATTGTCACAAAAATTAGCGCAAAGTATCATGGAACGAACACCTCTTTTATATGAAGAAAAATGGTACAAAGGGAAATGGTCGTATGACTATGGTGTTGTCTTAAAAGGATTTCAATTATTATGGAAGAAAACGAAGGAACAGGAATATTTTGATTTCATCAAAACGAATATCGATTATTTTGTTCAAGAGGATGGATCTATTCGTGGCTATAGCGTGAAAGAATTCAATATTGATCATGTGAACACAGGAAAATTGTTCTTTCTACTTTATCAAGAAACTGGTGAAGTGAAGTATAAAAAAGCTGCGGAATTATTGATGCAACAGTTGGACAATCATCCACGGACATCGGAAGGTGCGTTTTGGCACAAAGAAATCTATCCGTACCAAATCTGGTTAGATGGATTGTACATGGGGGCACCTTTTTATGCAGAATTCATCCATCAGTTTGCGGAAGAGAAAGAGTATCAAGATGTATTACAACAATTTGAAATCAGCTATAAACATTTATTCGATGCTAAGACGAAGTTGTTGATCCATGCATGGGATGAGAAAAAAGTCCAACCTTGGGCGGACCCAGAGACAGGTTTGTCACACCATTTTTGGAGTCGATCAATTGGTTGGTACTTGATGGCAGCTGCTGATACGTATGAACTTTTACATGAAGAAATCGATTGTTCATTACTGAAAGAGATCTTAGTTACAACGCTGCAAGCATTATTACCTTACCAAGAAACGAATAGTGGAACGTGGTATCAAGTAACGACTGAAACCCAGCGTAAAGGAAATTATTTGGAGGCATCAGGAAGTAGCATGTTCGTCTATGCAATGGCGAAAGCAGTCCGTCTAGGCATTTTAAAGAAAGAAGAATGGTACGACCAAATCAAGAAATCACATCAAGGGTTACTTGATGAGTTTGTATTAGAAACAAAAGAAGGGTGGCTTAACCTAAATAAGAATTGCCAAGTCGCTGGTCTTGGAGGTGCTGATCAAAGAGATGGTTCTTATGCTTACTACATCAGTGAACCAATTATTTGTAATGATCAGAAAGGTGTCGGTGCTTTTCTACAAGCATTGATTGAAGTGGAGGAATTGTAATGTATGACATTCTAGAATTTGAGGCATCTACAGAAAAAATGAATACCGAAGCCATTCAACAGGCAATTGATCAAGCAAATAAAAATGGTGGCGGTTGTGTGTTCATACCGACAGGCGAATTTTTAACTGGGGCATTATTTTTGAAAAGTAACGTCGAATTGCACTTGTCAGCTGGAGCTGTACTGAAATTTTCAGACGATCCGAATGATTACCCAGTTGTTTCCTCTCGGTGGGAAGGGGTGCATCAAAAAGTTTATGCTTCTTGTATTTATGCTGAAGGACAAACGAATATTTCGGTAACCGGATTTGGAAAATTAGATGGTAATGGAAAGAAGTGGTGGGATACTTTTAGAAATGATCGACAGAATTTGGCATATCCTCGTCCTAAGTTGATTAGTTTCCACCATTGTCAACGTATTACTGTTAAAGATATCCAACTAATCAATTCCCCTAGTTGGACAATCAATCCAATTTTATGTGAGAATCTTACCTTTGACAATCTGACTATTTTGAATCCAGCTGATTCTCCAAATACAGATGGAATTGATCCAGAATCTTGTAAGAACATCCGAATCAGTAATTGCCATATCGATGTGGGAGATGATTGCATCGCTATCAAATCTGGCACGGAAGACACTAGTGAAAAAGTTGCGTGTGAAAATATCACGATTGTCAATTGTACGATGGTCCATGGTCATGGTGCAGTGGTATTAGGGAGTGAAATGAGTGGAGATATTCGAAACGTAGTCATCTCGAATTGCGTATTTCAAGAAACAGACCGAGGAATCCGACTGAAATCGAGACGTGGTCGTGGTGGTATCGTGGAAGATGTGCGTATCAATAATATTGTCATGGACCAAGTGATGTGTCCGTTCATCTTGAATCTGTATTACTTCTGTGGGCCTCGCGGTAAGGAACCATATGTTTGGGAAAAAACACTTTATCCAATTGATGAACGTACGCCGAAGTTTCGCAGAATCCATTTTTCCGATATTACAGCAAGAAATGTTCATGCATCAGCAGGATTTATTTATGGATTGGCAGAGCAGTTTATTCAAGAAATCACCTTTGACCGCATTGCTATTTCAATGGCAGAAGAGGCGATTTCGGGAGTGCCAGCAATGATGACCGGGTTAAGTGAGATGAGTAAACAAGGATTTTACCTAGGGTTTGCAAAACAAGTGACATTCAACCAGATTTCTATAGAAAATCACGATGGACCGGCTTTTGTGTTAGAAAATACGGAACAAATAGAAATTTCTGGATTGCATTCTACACAATCAGACGATCCGGAAGAATTGATCGTGAAAAAGCAGTTTTCTTATGAAACTAATTGAGTTATTAGGTACATCTTCTTTCCGAAAAAAACCGCAAGGAAAAAAATTGACTCGTCGGAAGCAAGATGGGTATGTAGTTGAATGTTATCAACTAGAATTGAATGAATTGGAAACGGTACCTGCGATTTTTGCATTTCCAGATAAATCGGGGCCGTTTCCAACGGTGATCTACCTTCATTCACACGGCGGTGATTTTACTAAAGGTAAAAGCGAGTTGCTGTATGGTGAAAAATACCTTGCATCCCCTTCTTTTGCAAAGGAATTAACAGACATGGGGTACGCCGTTTGGGCAATTGATGCTTGGGGATTTGAAGAACGTGGAGGAATTTCAGAAAGTGAATTATATAAGCGTTTTTTGTTAACTGGTAAAACATTATGGGGCATGAGGATCTTTGATGTCATCAGTTTGATCAACTATTTAGCGACAAGAGAGGATGTTGATATAAATAGATTAGCGACCATCGGGATGTCTATGGGAGGTTTAATGAGCTGGTGGACGAGTGCGTTAGATGACAGAGTGAAGGTGTGCATTGATCTAGCGGCACAAGTGGATATTGAAACGTTACTCGAACATCGTCGACTTGATCATCATGGCTTTTATTATTACGTACCTAATTTACTAACAGAATATTCAACTTTAGAAATACAAGAGCGGATTGCACCAAGACATAGGCTGAGTCTAGTGGGGAAAAACGATACGATGTGCTTAGATGAAGGTGTTGTAAAATTACGACAAGGATTGAATGAAAAATACGAACGACTTGGTTATCCTGAAAAATTCGTTTCCCAATCAGTTACTGGTGGTCACATGGAAACCCAGGAAATGAGAAAAATATGGAAAGATTTTCTAAAGGAGCGGTTGTAGTATGAAAATTGAAAAATGGGTCAGCAAGAAAAGTGAGAAAAATCCCGCGGCTTTTTCAACGATTCAAGAAGGAGTCGCCTATATGGCGAAACAGCCAAACGAAACTAAGAAAGTTTTGTATATCGAAGAAGGAGTGTATCTGGAAAACGTTGCGTGTCGCTTAGCTAATTTTACTATGAGTGGTCATGGAAATGTTGAGATACGAGGAAATCATTACGCTAAGCAGAAATTATCTGATGACTCTGAACGGGGAACTTTTCGAACAAGTACTGTTTTAATAGAAGGAAATAGCATCACTTTAGAGAACTTAACCATTTCAAACACGGCTGGTCCTGGCGAAAAGGTGGGACAAGCAGTGGCGTTATTCAATATGGGTCATCAAACAGTGGTTAAAAATTGTCGTTTGAGTGGCTACCAGGATACACTTTGCACTGGTCCATTACCTCTGCTTCAAAAAGATGGTACTCCTTTCGTTACACCGGCAGATGACGTGCATCGTTTTTGTAGACAATTATACGAAGATTGTTGGATCGAAGGGACGATCGATTTCATTTTCGGTGGAGCACAAGCTGACTTTATTCATTGTACGATCCATAGCCGTCAGAGTAACAATGTTGGGTATATTACAGCCGCCTCCACTCCTCAAGATCAAGAAAACGGCTATCACTTTAAAAATTGCGTAGTAACGGCAGATGAAAATACAGCGCCGGTTTATCTAGGCCGTCCATGGCGCCCCTTTGCTAAGGTCGTTTTTGAAAGTTGTAAGATGGCGAACCATATCCATCCAGCAGGTTGGGACAATTGGCAAAATAAAGAGAATGAAAAGAGTGCTTACTTTTTTGAACGGAACAATTGGTATCCAGGAACGGTAATAAGACCATCTTGGATACACTTTGAAAGGAGGGAATAAGATGAAAAGAAAGTGGGAAGCAATAGTAGGTATAATTGGCGGAATACTGGCGCTAGTCTTTTTTGGCGGTTTAGCAGTAACACTGAAAAAAATGTCCGTAAAAGATTTTGAAACAAGTTATCAGGCATTGAAACTGGAAAAAACAGGAACGCTAGACAATACATTTCACTTATTACAAGATATGACGGGGCTGTTCGCCATCACCTTGTTTATTTCATTGATTTTTCTTGTAGTCGCTGTATTCTTTTCAATAAAAGAAAAATATTTGATCATCGCTGCTAGTTTATACCTTGTTGCAGGATTGATATTATTACTGGGTACGCAATTTATTGCTTTTCCATTTACCTTCTTCTATTTTATGGCTGCTGTTTTAACAGTCTATCGAATCAAGATCAAGAAAGGACAAGTGGGGAATGTATGAAGTAAAAGTTGAAAATCCTATTTTAAGAGGATTTAATCCAGATCCTAATATTTTGAGGGTCAATGATATGTATTACATTGTTGTCTCTTCATTTGAGTGGTTGCCAGGTGCAAGAGTTTATGGATCTACAGATTTAGTCAATTGGCATTATGTAACAGATATCTTGCACCACCAAGTAGGTTTAAAGGGGAATCCAACGAACGGCAGCATCTGGGCTCCGCAACTTAGTTATGCTGATGGACAATTCTACTTTGTTTTTACAGATGTAAAAAGTGTTGCTCGCCCTTTTAAAGATGCGCATAATTATTTGATGACAGCAAAAGATATCAATGGGCCATGGACTGATCCAATTTATTTAAATAGCAGTGGTTTTGATCCTTCCTTGTTTCATGACATACACACAGGGAAAAAATGGCTCTTAAATGAACAGTGGGATTATCGGATAGAAACTCCTAATAAATCAGCAGGAATTGTTTTGCAAGAATATGATCCTAAAGAAGAGGCGCTAATAGGCGAAATCTACCCAATATTTTCTGGTACTGTTCTTGCAAAAACAGAAGCACCACATTTGTATTTTGTAAATGGCTATTATTACTTATTAACGGCGGAAGGTGGAACGGGAAGAGGGCATTCGGTTACTGTCTGCCGGAGTAAAGCAATAACCGGTCCTTATGAACTAGCCCCCAACTCACCAATATTAACAGCAAGTGATAAACCGGATTCTTCTCTACAGTGCACAGGTCATGGTAGTTTAGTCCAAACGGAGAATGGACAGTGGTATATGGCCTATCTCTGTACAAGACCTCTAAAAGATGCAGCGATTTTAGGGCGGGAAACAGCTATTCAGGAGGTATATTGGACAGAGGATCACTGGTTGAGTCTAAAGAGTGAGGGAAATTCGCCACAAAAAAATACGACAGTTCAGACAGTAGATAAAGTCGAACAACAGGTAAATCATCATTTTTTGGATACTTTTGAACGAGGTATCAGTCCGATATGGAATACCCGTCGTATTCTACCAGAACGTACATGGTGTGATGTAAATAGTCGTCAGGGCTACTTGAGAATCCATGCTGGAGAATCGATCCAATCTACATTTGATCATCATTTGCTTGCTATACGTCAAACAGATTTTTCTTTTGAAGTGACTACCTCATTTGAGTATGAACCAACACACTTTAACCAGATGGCTGGATTAACATTGTATCTTAATGAAGAAAATTATTACTACTGCTATGTTACTTGGGATGAAACGGTAGGGAAATGCTTGCGTATGATCCAATCAGTGAAAGGAGAAGTGTATTTAGATACTTGGGCAATTCCTTTACATGGAGAGCAAGTCTATTTAAAAGTTGATGTGAAGGATACTCAGGCTTTTTTCCAAGTGAAGGAAAAAAAGAGTGAACGGTGGGAAGTGGTAGGATCTGCAAAAGACGTGACCACTTTATCTGGAGGCTTTACAGGGAACTTTGTTGGAGTTGGGGTCCATGATCTCAATAAAAAGAAAGGCAGCTACGCAGATTTTTCTTTCTTTGAATACAAAGGTAGAGATTAAAAGAATAAGAAGAAAAAAATAAGGTCTAGCTAAAATTTATTTTTAACTTGACCTTTTATTTTTTTAATGGTAAAGTAAACAACGTTGTTGAAACGTGAAAACTTCAATGAAATTTATTTAGAAAAATTCATTGACAAACATAAAAACACGTGATAAGATAACTAAGTCGTTTGAAAAGAACCTATTGAAAAGCTTGATCTAATCAAGAAAAACTTCAAAAAAGTTCTTGACAAATAACAAAAGATAAGTTATGATATACGAGTTGCTGAAAGATTTCTAAAAACGAAATCAAAAATAACTTTTAAAAAA
>SKEH01000064.1_pt1 | contig 73104 bp, 73 predicted proteins | sample 4826571 | NCBI WGS metagenome assembly SKEH01 (sample SAMN11008814, study PRJNA524170) | human gut metagenome | biome: Human fecal sample; material: Feces; isolation source: fecal sample from pouch patient p29 | host: Homo sapiens | place: Israel: Tel-Aviv | collected 2016-09-14 | reverse complement strand
TGAGTCATGAAATTCAAGAAAAAATTCTTGACGGAATGAAAGAAAACTCTGAAACAGTAACAACAGGTAAAGAATACTTGTTGACACTGGTTTACTTAGAACGAATTACCGGTTATGCGGTCAATCTCTGTGAGTGGATTGTTTACTTGAATTCTGGAAACATTATTGAACTATAAAATAAAAAGTTACAAAATTGATTATAATAAAGGCATAAGGTTTTATTGGATGATCTATATAAATTTATGCATAGAATCGATAAATCTTTAACGAAATTTCCAAAAAAGAGTATAAAGAGAAAGATGCGAATTATGTTTTGAATATGTTGAGAATATTTACTTAAAAGTTAAGAAAGCTGATATAATATGAATTAATATCTCTATTTAATACTCAGGCATTGTAAATAGCGATAAAGCTTGGTACAGACGGATTGATAAGAATTGTGTCAAGCTTTTTTTAGTGATGTTCATTATATTATCTAGCTTTATGACAAATAACTTGCTAGTATTTAAAGCGAAAGGAGTCACATGGAATTATCAGAAAAACTAAAACAACTCAGAGCTGATAAAAAAATAACTCAAGAGAAACTTGCAGAGATTTTGCATGTTTCCAGAACAACAATATCTAGTTGGGAAACTGGGAGGAGCTATCCTGATTTACAGATGATTGTAGAAATCAGTGATTATTTTAATGTTTCTCTTGATTTTCTCTTAAGAGAGGATAAAAAAATGATAACGAAATTAACGTTTGATACAAAAAACAAAAGGAGATTCAAAGCTCTTATTTCTGTGATGATAGCATTATTTATTGTAGGTATAGGAATGTTTATTTCTATATGGAATAATCAGATTAATGAAATGAACCCTAATAGCATCCAAATTGAAAAGGTAGAAAAAGTAGCAATTCATTCAAGGGTTATTGATGGAAAAGAGATTGGAAAAGACTATAAATATTATGTTTATGTAAGAATGAATGACCCACTTCATAGATTTGATGAGGTCACCGGTAGTTCTAATGGTTACGACAGTAAAGAGAATGCTGTATATGCTCATTTTCAGGTTCGGAACTCTCTCAATATTTTTAGTAATTTGAAAAATAATAAAAAGTTAAAACGTCTTGTCGTAGATAGCTTTGGAGCACAAGAATTTGTTAATGGAGTAAAAGGAAAATATAATATAAATAAAAATATTTTCTTAGGTGGTCCAGATTCAAATAAAAAATTAATCATTGATGCAGAAAACAATAAATAAGGAATAGAGGAAATAAATTTGCCAATTTCTATAAATAAAATAAAAAAATATAAAAATTCAATTATAATTATCTTAGGAATTTTTTACTGATTGTAGTAATCTTTCGGATATATCTGACCGTTTCGATTGCAAAAGCAGAATTTATTCACTATGATGACTTTAAAACACCCACACGTTATGTAACTTATACTCATAGAAATGATAAAATAATTAAGCAAAATACAACTGTATCTACTCCATATATAAATAAAAGAAATGGCAACTACTCAAGTGTCACTGATAAACTTAAAAATATTAGTGGAATAAGAACAACAAAAAAATATGAGAAATCGGTCATTTTTGAAACGATAGAAGTTAATTTTAATAAATTGTCTAAAAATAACTTAAACAGATATCAAGAAATTATGTCTGAAATTGACACTCCAATTACTACTGATTTAAACCTTAAAAACTCAACGAAACTTTTAGAGAAACAAAGATTTCTAACTGCTGAAAAGTATCAAGAACTAAAAGAAGACAAGGAACCCTAAAGCATTTAGGAAAAATGGTTTAAAATAGAGAATACTTTTCATAATCTTCTTAATTCATAATATAGAGCTTATGAAATTTTAAAAAGACGTAGGATATTTGTTAATAACTACCACATAATACATTCATATCCTGATATTCAAAAAATGGTTATTTAAATATTTGATGATTTTGAATAAAAAAACCTCCTGATGTAATCTTATACATTCAGGAGGAAAAGGAGTAAGCATATTGGTCACTGGATATTCTATAATTTTTTCAAATAGGGTAGAAAAATCCATTTATAAAAGGAGTCAAGGGGATTTGAACCCCTGCGCCGTTTTACACGGTTCGACGGATTTCGAGTCCGCTGCATTACCACTCTGCCATGGCTCCACTCCTTTATCTAAATTAATTATATCACAGTTGATTCTCTTCTTGAAATAATATGAAATTGCTAGAAGGAAAATAAAACGCATATTTATACAAAAATGTTGACAAATGAATAAATATGCTGTACAATTGCATTTATATTAATTTGAAAGAAGAAAAATGATGGGAAACAAAAAAATTGTCTTGGCATATTCGGGTGGATTGGATACAAGTGTTGCTGTAAAATGGTTGACTGATAAAGGATTTGACGTCATTGCTGCCTGCATGGATGTTGGTGAAGGAAAAGACTTGAATTTTATTCATGATAAGGCACTTCAAGTAGGGGCAGTGGAATCTGTTGTTTTGGATTGCAAGGAAGAATTCGCTAAAATATTTGTTGGAGCAGCACTCAAAGGAAATTTAATGTATGAAAATAAATATCCTTTAGTATCCGCTTTGAGTCGCCCTTTGATTGCTCAAAAATTAGTAGAAGTAGCCAAAGAAAAAGGGGCAACGGCTATTGCTCATGGTTGTACAGGAAAAGGAAATGACCAAGTGCGTTTTGAAGTAGCCATCCATTCTCTTGCGCCTGAGCTTGAAGTCATTGCTCCTGTTCGTGAGTGGCATTGGGCTCGTGAAGAAGAAATCGAATATGCCAATCAAAATGGTGTTCCTATTCCTGCTGATTTAGACAATCCCTACTCAATTGACATGAATTTATGGGGACGTGCGATTGAAGCTGGTGTTCTTGAAAATCCTTGGAATACTTGTCCAGAGGATGCTTTCTTTATGACTAATTCTGTGGAGGACGCTCCGAACGAAGCTGAATTTATTGAGGTTGAGTTTAAAGAAGGATTACCAATCGCCTTAAATGGAAAAAGCTTAGAATTGCATGAAATCATCAAAGAAGTGAATATTATTGCAGGAAAACATGGAATTGGTCGGATTGACCATATTGAAAATCGTCTGGTTGGGATTAAATCACGTGAATTTTATGAATGTCCTGCTGCCATTACTTTATTAAAAGCACATAAAGATTTGGAAGACTTAACTTTCGTTCGAGAACTTGCACATTTTAAACCAGTTCTTGAAAATGAATTAGCAAACTTGATTTACAATGGTTTATGGTTCAATCCTGCTACTAAGGCTTTGATTGCTTATCTTGATGAAACTCAAAAAGTAGTTAACGGGATTGTAAAAATAAAATTATATAAAGGTTTAGCAACGCCAGTGGGACGTAAATCAACTAATTCGCTTTACAGCGAAAAATTGGCAACATACACTGCTGCAGATGAGTTTGACCAAGCAGCGGCAGTTGGATTTATTAAATTGTGGGGTCTACCTACTCAAGTCAATGCTCAAGTAAATCTCAAATAATAGCTATAGGAAAATTTGGAAAGTGAGAGAATGGTAGAAAAACTTTGGGGAGGACGTTTTGAGGCGTCACTAGATAAACAAACGGAAGAATTTGGAGCATCAATTAAATTTGAGCAACGACTTGCTCCTTTTGATTTAAAAGGCTCATTAGCTCATGTAAAGATGTTGGGTGAAACAGGAATTATTACTACTGAGGAATCCCAAAAAATTGCCGAAGGTCTGAAAAAAGTAGAAGAAAAGCTTCTTAATGGCCAAATTGAATTCAAGATGGAAAATGAAGATATCCATATGAATATGGAATCTTATCTTCATCAAGAAATTGGTCCACTAGCTGGTAAATTGCATACGGCTCGCTCTAGAAATGATCAAGTGGCAACAGATATGCATCTATACCTCAAAAGTATCTTAGAGGCCGTTTTAGAAGCTTTAAAAGGGTTAAGAGAAACAATTGTAAAGCTCGCTGTAAACCAAATTGACACTATTATGCCTGGTTATACTCACTTGCAACATGCACAACCGATTTCCTTTGGTCAACATCTAATGGCTTATTATCAAATGCTGACACGTGATTTTGAACGTTTTGAATTTAATGTTAAGCATACAGATATGAATCCTTTAGGAGCGGCAGCTCTAGCTGGGACGACGTTTCCGATTGATAGAATGTTGACGACAAGATTACTTGGTTTTGAGAAGGCTTATGATAATTCAATGGATGCGGTCAGTGACCGTGACTTTATTTTAGAATTTCTATCAAATGCAAGTTTGTTAATGATGCACTTATCAAGATTTTGTGAGGAGCTTTTACTATGGTCTAGTCATGAATTCAAATTTGTCAGTCTGTCTGATGCATATTCTACGGGTTCTTCTATTATGCCACAGAAGAAGAATCCAGATATGGCAGAATTAATCAGAGGAAAAACAGGCCGCGTTTATGGAAATCTTACGGCTTTATTGACTGTGATGAAAGGTTTACCTTTAGCTTATAACAAAGATTTGCAAGAAGATAAAGAAGGAATGTTTGATAGTGCTGATACTATAATAACTTCTTTAACAGTTATGAATGGGATGTTGTCAACTTTAACTGTAAACCGTGTAAACATGGAAAAATCAACTGAACAAGATTTTTCTAATGCGACAGAGTTGGCCGATTACCTTGCAGCAAAGGGCCTTCCTTTTAGAAAAGCTCATGAATTAGTTGGTCTCTTAGTGTTAGATTGTATAAAAAAAGGAATTTACCTTCAAGATGTAAATTTACAAGATTATCAAATGTTATCTCCATTAATCAATGAAGATGTTTATGAAGTTTTAAAATCAAGAATGGCAGTTTCAAGAAGAAATTCTCTAGGTGGTACGGGATTTGAATCGGTTAAAAAACAAATAGAAGAAGCAAAAAAAGAACTTCAAATTTGAAGTTCTTTTTTATAATTAGTTTTTTACAGCAAGTGATTTAGTATGTGTAAAGTAGTTTATTAAATTAAAGACAACCAGAATTGCTGAACCCACAAAGACATAACGATAGTCAATAAAGCCAGCAATAGCTGACCCCAGTAAGGGGCCTGCAAAAGCACCAATAGATTGAGCAGATTGATTATAAGAGAAAATTCGACCAGTAATAGCTTGAGGAGATTCTTTTGCTAAAATTGCTTGCACTGAAGGGAGAATTGCTGCATCAGAAACTCCGACAAGTAGTCGCATAACAATTAAAAACCAAACATTAGTTGTCATTGCTGTGATTGAGAAGACGATTAGTGAAAAGAAAAGTCCAAAACCTAGGATTTTTCTTTGGCCAACTTTATCGCCTAGACGACCTAAGAATGGAGCAGCCACTAATGTAACGATTCCTGGGGCAGCAGCGACAATTCCGGCCATGAAAGTAATGTTTCCTTGACCATGCATAAGTTCTTGGACATAGAGTGAAAGAACGGGATTAATCGATTGGTTGGTCATTTGAGTAATGAGGGTTGCAAAAAACATACCCCAAATAATGGCTGGGTGGGTAACAACTTCCCAAACTTGTTTATAGGAAAGCATGTTTTTCTTCTCAACGGGCTTAAATGTTTCTTTGACAAAAAATAAAGCAAGGAAAAAGACGAGAAACATAATGATTCCTGTGACGCTAAAAACGCGACGATAACCAGTTATATTAACAAGTATTCCGCCAATGATTGGACCGATAAGAGTTCCAGCAACAGATCCTGTTGTAAGGAGCGATAAGACGGCCCCTGATTTTTCCTTTGGTGCAGAACTGGCCATTAAGGCCATTGAATTAGAAACAAAACCGGAAAAGGCCCCAAGTAGCATGCGTAAAATAAGCAATTGCCAAGCAGCTGTAACAAAAGCCATTAATGAAATTGAAATTGCCATACCAAGAGAAGCGCGTAAGAGCATCAATTTCCGGCCTTTTTGGTCAGCTAATCTTCCCCAGAGGGGAGAAACGATTGCTAAAACAATAAAAGTGGATGAGAAGACCAAGCCTGACCAGATGTTTAATTCCGTTTTTGAGTAATGGCCAAGTGTACTGATGTAAAGTGATATAAAAGGGGCGATAAGGCTTGAACCTATCCCCGTCATAAATGTCCCAAACCAAAGGACAATTAAATTTCGTTGCCATGATTCTTTCATGAGTGAATGTCCTTCTTTCTTGATGTATTCATAATAATATTATAAAACTATTATTCGTAGTTTGTCAATAATGGACCATTGCTTGAAAAAGATTGAAAATAGTTTTATACTGATAGTAAGATAGTTTGAATCGACTATAAAAGTTCAAACTTCGAGTAAACTTTCGGCATCGAAAGTATTGAAAGGAATCCAATTATGGCAAGGATTGCATTGACTCGTGATAAAATTGTTCAAGCTACTATTGAACTAGCTGGTAAAATTGGTCTCTCTAATGTTAGTTTTCCGCGCTTAGCTGAGTATTTTGGAATTAAAGCTCCGTCACTTTATAATCATTTTAAAAATATGGAAGAAGTACGTGTGGCAACGGCAGTCTACCTCCAAAAAGAATTAAACTATGAACTAACTCATGCAATGGTGGGGCTAACACCTTTGGCAGCACTTAGGGCTTATGCTGAGAGTTATAAAAAATTTGCTGAAAAATATGAAGCAGTTTATGAACTTATTAATGTAATACATCAAACAAATAATGGAGAACTTGAATATTTAGCAAAAGAAAATATTCGTTTGGTTCGACGAAGCTTGGAAAATTTTCATTTGTCAGAAGAAGAAAATTTTCATATCAGTCGGATGTTTCGCTCAACGCTTCATGGATTTATCACTTTAACACAATTAGGATATTTCCGTCAGTCTGGATCAATTTCTAAAGAAGAATCCTTTACTTACATGGTCAATCATCTGCTTAGTCGTCTAGATAATCCAGAAAATATTTAAAAATACCATGTTAAATACATGGTATTTTTAAATGCTAAATGTAACTGTTAATCCCTTCAATAAAATAGAACGTTTTCAGGTGATATAGTGACTTTTTAGCAAGTTTATGGTAAAATTAATACGATAATTTCTAAAATGGGAGAGAGTGGCTTGGCTATAAAAAAAACATATCGCGTTAAACGCTCAAAGGATTTTGACCAAATTTTTTCAGCGAAACATAGCTTTGCCAATAAAAAATTTGTGGTCTATAAATTAAACACAAATCAACCTCATTTTCGTGTAGGTCTATCAGTAAGCAAAAAGCTTGGTCATGCGGTTTTACGTAATCGAATTAAACGTCTTTTACGCCATGCCATTGCTGAATTTAAGCCTTATTTGACAGATGAAGATTTTGTAATTATTGCACGTTCGGGTGTTGAAACACTTAGCTTTGAGGAAGTAAAGAAAAATCTAAAACACGTTTTGAAGTTGTCAAAAATCTATGTGGATGGAGAAAACGATTGAAAAAGAAATTTAGTTTGATCGCAATGGCAGGGGCAGCTCTTTTGTTGCTTACAGCTTGTGGAACAACAGCTGTGACAAGTAGTTCAACCAACCTTTGGGACCAAATTGTATATGGCTTTGCACAGGTTATTCGTTTCTTGTCATTTGGTGGTTTGACCGGAGTTGGTATTATTTTATTCACGATTGTTATTCGGGCAGCATTGCTTCCCTTGATGAATATCCAAATCAAATCTAGCCAACGTATGCAAGAAATTCAGCCAGAAATCAAAAAAATTCAGGCTAAATACCCAAGCAAAGATATGGAATCTCGTCGTTTGATGAACGAGGAAATTCAAAAACTTTATGCAGAAAATAAAGTCAACCCTTACATGGGTTGTTTACCACTAGTTGTTCAAATGCCAGTGCTATGGGCACTTTATCAAGCCTTGTCTCGTGTGGACTTTTTGAAACACGGAACTTTCCTATGGTTTGAAATTGGTGCTAAAGACCCTACTTTTATTTTGCCTATATTGGCTGCGGTCTTTACTTTCTTGAGTTCATACTTGATGATGAAATCTGCTCCAGAAAGAAATGCAATGACAACTTCAATGACTTATATCATGCCTATTTTCATCTTGATTATGGGGGTTAACTTTGCTGCTGGGATTGCGCTCTACTGGGTAATCTCTAATGCTTTCCAAGTATTCCAAACAATGTTGTTGGCAAATCCATACAAAATTATTGCGGCGCGTGAAGCTAAGGTACAGGTCGAAAAAGACAAAATTAAAGCTCGCGAAAAAGCATTGAAGAAAGCAAGAAAAAAATAAAAAATACCATTGGCAGTTTTTATTTTAATTTGGAAGTTGTGCTAGAAATTGTCAATAGGCTTTATCATATGACAGGAGTAGTTTTATTATGGCTATTTTTACTGGTGAAACGGTCGAAGATGCAATCGAACGTGGCTTAAATCGCTTAAATGTTAAGCGTGAAAATGTTCATATTCATATTGAACAAAAAGAAAAAAAGGGTTTCTTAGGATTTGGAAAGAAACGGGCTCGGGTTAATATTGAGCCAATCCATGAAGAAACAGTGCGTAAAGCTGACCATTTAGCAGAACGTGGTGTGGATGATACAATTAATCTTGGTGTGCCTAAGTCACAATCTGCTATGGAAGCAACACTTGAATTAAGCCAAGTGGTTAAAGCTGTCCGTGCGGCTGAGAGAGAACAAAATGGTGAAATCACTGAAGAAGAGCGTAATGCGATTATTGAAGTGGCTAAAAAGACGGTTGTTCAAAATCGTCAAGGAACAGCAGACCTCTCTGATGTGGTTTCTGCTGTTAAAGAAGAAGTTGAAGCGAAGAAAGAAGTTTCAAACGAAGATGAAAAAATTGCTTCAAAAATTTCAAGCTATTTAACAACTATCACACAAGAAATGGGAATTGCAACGCGTGTTTCAGTTTCTCGTGACGGAAATTTAACAGTTTTCAATTTGACTTCTAATCATGATGCTTTGCTTATTGGCAAACATGGTAAAATTTTACAAAGTTTGCAAATTTTAGCAAAAGCTTACGCTAATAGTATTTTGAATACAAGAATGAATATTGCTGTTAATGTGGGTGATTATCATGAAAAACGCAAAGCTTATATCGTAAGCCTTGCTCATCGTGCAGCGGAACGTGCGCGTGGCGGTGAAACTGTTTATATTAATGATTTACAGTCTAATGAACGTAAAATTGTTCACACTATTATTGGTCAGGAAAATGGTGTATCAAGTCATTCAGAAGGACAGGAATATAATCGCTATATTGTTGTGGCTAAAGAGATTTAGCCTTGACAAAAGACCTTTCATAGTGTAGAATTGTAAGGTATGCTTTTAATAGCAGTAAAAAGATGAAAGGAACACCGAAAAGGTGGAGCTACTTTCAACCAAAAGTGAAGTAGCCCAGGGACTTATATAAAATGAAACGTACTTACCAACCACACAAAAAATCTCGTAAGACTACTCACGGATTCCGTAGCCGTATGGCAACTAAAAACGGACGTCGTGTCCTTGCAGCTCGTCGTCGTAAAGGACGTGCTTCACTTACAGTTTAATTTGTAAATGAAATTGAAATCAGCTTATGGCTGATTTTTTTATTTGATTATTCCTAAATAAAGCGGGAGTCGGTTGATGATTAAATATATTTTGTTAAACGGTTTCATTAATTGTGTTATAATAGTTTTATTAAATAATTAGTGAAATTTTTTCCTTTGTTGATTGAAGATAAGGTGAAATCTCACGCTTAAAGGAGAGTTTTGTCGTGAAAAAATTCAAAATTGGTGAACTTGAAGCTTCTCAAATTATTTTAGGTTGTATGAGAATTAATGAAGAGGGAAAAGATCCGGTTGCTGTCATTGAAAAATCAGTGGAGCAAGGGATAAATTTCTTTGACCATGCTGATATCTATGGGGGTGGAGCTTGTGAATCGATTTTTGCAGATGCTCTAGAAAAATCGTCAGTAAAACGAGAAGATATTATTTTACAGTCAAAATGTGGAATTGTTCCTGGAAAAATGTTCGATTTTTCAAAAAAACATATTATTGAATCGGTTGAGGGGAGTTTATCTCGTTTAAAAACTGATTATTTGGATACTTTGCTCTTGCACCGTCCAGATACTTTAGTCGAACCTGAAGAAGTAGCTGAGACTTTCTATGAATTGGAAAAAGCAGGGAAAGTACGTTATTTTGGGGTTTCTAATCAAAACCCTGGTCAAGTTGAACTGTTGAAAACAGCGGTTAAAGAGCCGTTGTTGTTTAACCAATTACAGTTTGGCTTAAAACATACGGGAATGATTGATGCTGGGATTCATGTAAATATGAGTGATGAAGGTTCTTTTGTTCATGATAATGGAATTTTAGAGTATTCTCGTATTAATAAGATGACTATTCAGGCTTGGTCACCTTTCCAATATGGTTTCTTTGAAGGCGTCTTTGTTGGAAATGAAAAATTCCCTGATTTGAATAAAAAATTGGAATTTTATGCAGAAAAATACAATTCTACTCCAACTGGAATTGCTGTCGCTTGGATTAATCGGCATCCTGCCAATATCCAAACAATTATTGGAACGATGACATTGAGTCGAATTGAAGAAATTGCGGCTGCTTCAGATATTGTCTTGGAACGTGCGGAATGGTACGACTTGTACATGGCAGCTGGAAATATTTTACCTTAAATATAATTAAAGTAGGAGACTAGTGTAAAAAAACTAGTCTTTTGATTACTTTTTTGGGAGGAAATCTGATGGATTTTTCTAAATATTTCAAGAAAAAGAATGACAGTAAGGTAAAAAATTTTTCAAAGTTAGAAATTTTTGAGAAAGTCAATGACGAAGAATTGATAGAGGTTTCTGGAGGAAATTTTTCTAGTAATCTTCGACAAAAAAGGGCTATAGCGGGGCTGACACAAAAAGAACTTGGGAAACTGCTTTATTCGAGTAAACAAGCTGTCTGTAATTGGGAGCACGGGCGACGTGAACCGAGTTTAGAAGTTGTTCAAGAGATGGCAAATGTGTTTAAATGTTCAATAGATGATTTGTTAAAAGATAGTGAAAATATAAACTAAAAGTACACAAAAAGAATATTAAAGTAGTATTGACTAAATATTCAGAAAAGTTTAAAATATACTTGTAATTAATTACGGAGATGCCGAAAATTTGATGAGCCTTTCTAGTGGAAATGTTTATTGACTAAAAATGCTCAAAACGAGTCCGGAGTGGACTAGAAAGTGTGTTTTTATGGAATTGCAAACTATTTTTGAAAAATTTGAAGTGTTGACTGATGAGGAATTGATGGAAGTTAGTGGAGGAGGCGTGACTGGGAATCATTCCTTGAATTCTTTACTATGTGACGGTGGGTCAGGCGGTGGAGGAGGTTATGATGTTGTTGAAAATTACACTAATAACTTCCTTAAACGTGGATAAATAAATAAGTAATTTTAACTTTTGATAAGGAATGCGAATGTTTTGCATTCCTTATTTTGAATGTGTGAGGTTAAAAATGAGGAAAACAGATAAAACAACGATATTGAATAAGTTAAAGAGCATACTTTTAGTCTTCGGGACGGCATACTTTATCTTGGACCTGGTGCTTTTGTTCCAATGGAGGCCGTGCATGATTTTTATCCAATTTTATTTTTAGTAATTTTGTTTATTGTTTTGTATATTGCAATTAAAACTGGTGTTTTTGCGCATTTTAAAGAAACTTTTCGCTTGCAAAATTTGCTTTGGCTTCTTGGGTTTGTAATTGTGGGATATATTCTCGGTAATATTGCATACTATTTATATCTGCGATTTGTTCCTGCACTTGATACAATCGTGGAAAATGAAGCTACTAATAATTTCGTTGACTCTTTTTTACCAACTTGGTTTGTATATATTCTTATGGTTGTCATTGCTCCAATTTATGAAGAGCTGATGTTTAGGGAATATTTTTATCGTTTTTTTAGTCATAAATGGCTAGCTTATATTTTAAGTATTCTTCTATTTACATTAATTCATACTAGGTTGACATGGAGTTTTTTTGAATACTTACCAATGAGTGTAATCGTCACAAGTACTTTTCACCGATATAAGCGTGTGAGTGATAGTATTATCGTGCATGGAGGATATAATCTAATGGTTTTGATTTTTCATATTATTATTTAATATAGAATTTATTATAAGTAGATTTGTTATTTTTTATTAACGTGGGGCTTTTATGATTGAACATATAAAAAAATCTTTACAGACTAAATTAAAAGTAGTGCTATTGCTATTAGTGACATTGATTCTCTACAACGGTTGGGAACCTGGACTAGATATTTTTCCACCAACTTTCTATGATTTTGCTTTTAATTATTATGGATTTGTGGATATTTTAACTTTTTTAGTAATAATAGTTATTGCTTATAAAAATGATGCTTTTAAAAAGATTTTTGATATATTTCGTCCAAAAAATTTGTTATTTATTTTGTTTTTTATTGTTGGTGGAAATATTTTTATTGCTTTGGCACATCATTTATATTTTCAGATGACACCAGCTTTAGAAGCTTTTCCAGAACATTCAATAGATTTGGCAAATTATTTTGCACGGACTCCTTTTTGGTCGCATTCATTAGATTTATTCGTGATTAGACCGATTAGTGAAGAGTTGATTTATCGGGAATATCTTTATCGACTTATTGACAAAAAATGCTTGGCTTGTTTTGTGAGCGTCACTATGTTTGCATGGGTGCATACTGGTTTTACTTTCTCTTTCTTTTTATATCTGCCTATAAGTTTAGTTGTTACTTTGGCCTATCACCGGCGTAAAGCAATTGGGGAAAGTATCGCTCTTCACAGTTCAATAAATCTGATAAATACTTATTTACCAAATTTATTAAGCTTTTGGGTATTCTGAGTAACTAGTGATTAGGCTTCTTATTCTTTAGTAATTTTCAAATTAAAATTCGCTTTTTATTTAAAATTTAAAAGCCTTGATAGAAGGCTTTTATTTACTTTAATGGAGAAAACGGTTGAATTCAAGCAAAAAATAACGTATAATTAACATGTATCTAAGAAATTTTTAATGGGATATTTCTGTCAGTAAATAAAATGATTGTCTTCTAAAAATGTGGACATCAGTTGGCTGACGGGATGGAAATTATTGATTTTTAGTTTAATCTGGCTTTACAGATAAATTTAAAGGAGGTGTCTTATGAGTTTTACAGATGAAACAGTCCGTTTTGAATTTGGTGATTCGGACAAGAAAGAAATTGGCGAAACACTCGTTGATGTTTACAATGTGCTTGAGGCTAAGGGTTACAATCCTATCAATCAAATCGTGGGTTATGTTTTGTCGGGAGACCCTGCTTATATCCCTCGTCATGATGATGCACGTAATAAAATTCGTCGTTTTGACCGAGATGATATTGTTGAGGAATTAATCAAGAATTATTTGAAAGATAATGGTGTCAATTTATAGTGTTTGCACGAATTTTAGGGCTTGATGTCGGAACAAAAACTGTGGGAGTTTCTGTCAGTGATTTACTTGGGATGACCGCTCAACCTGTTGAAACCATTAAGATTGATAGTGAAGCTGGTGAGCTTGGCTTTGAACGTTTGGGCGTTTTGATTAAAGAATACAAACCTGAAAAGGTAGTTCTTGGTCTTCCAAAACATATGAACGGTGATGAAGGGATTCGTGCCGAAGCATCACGGGATTATGGTACAAAATTAGCCAATGAATTTGGTTTGGAAGTCGCTTATCAAGATGAACGATTGACAACTGCGCAAGCTGAAAAAGTATTGATTGATGGGGGAGTGCGTCGTAAAGATCGCAAAAAATCGATTGATAAATTGGCTGCTGTTTTGATTTTACAAAATTATTTGGATGCTCATGCATTAAAATTATAATTTTTGGTTTACTGATGAAAGCTTTAGTTTATTTGTTAAGTATAAAAATACTGACAAGTATTCGTAGGATTTTCTGTCAGTAAAAGTTGTCTATTTATTTTATTATGAATAGCAGAAAATTCCTCTAATTAAGGATGAAGAAAAGGAAATAAAATGACTCATACACATGATCACGAACATGACCATAATCATGAACCTGACTATATTACTTTGGTTGATGAAAATGGAAACGAAAGCTTGTTCCAAATTTTGATTACCATTGATGGACAAGAAGAATTTGGCAAAAACTATGTTGTTTTACAACCTACTGAGTTTGAAGAAGATGAACAAGGTCTTATCGATGTTTTGGCTTACTCATTTACTGAGAATGCTGACGGTACTGAAGGTGACTTGCAACCAATCCCTGAAGATGCTGAAGATGAATGGGATATGATTGAAGAAGTCTTCAATAGCTTTATGGATGAACAAGAAGATTAAAATAAAAAGCTGTCATTAACTGACAGCTTTTTATTTCTTTAAGAAACTTATGAGGGATATTGTAGCAAGCATAGCAACGCAAACTAAGCCGATAGGAGGCCAAAACCAAACGATAACAATAGAAAGAAAGTTGATGAGAAAAAGATTTCTACCTGAAAGACTGTGTGTGAGTTCTTTGTATTCTTTATCAGGATTTTCTTTGAGCAGCTCATGGTCCATAAGATGAAAAACAGCCGCCCAGAGAAAAATAACAATCAAATAGAAAAATTCAGGGAGAAACTCACTTGCATGTTTTCCGACCCAACCCGTGGTGAAGGGGAAAAATGACATAATGAATAGCCAGAGCGTATTCAATAAGAATATTCGAGGAGTAATATTTTTAATATCACGATAAAGTTGATGATGATTATACCATACGGTCATAATCATAAAAAAGCTCAAAGCATAAGCTAAAAGTGGGATGGTTAATTCTGCCAGAGCAGGCCAGCCACTTTTATCAGGGGTTTTAAATTCTAAAACCATAATCGTTGCAATGATGGCAATAATAGCATCTGTAAAAGCCAAAAATCTTTCTTTTTCCATGGAATTATTTTATCATAAATGTTAAGATTTGCTTATGCTTTTTTCAAAAAACAATAAAAAAGTTGCTGACCAATCTGTCAGTAACTTTTTTATTTATTTTTTAAATTTACGCTTTAAACCATTTTTAGCGACATCTTTAATGACTTTGTTACGTAAGCCTGGTTCATAGTTATCATAAATTGTTCCGTCAAAATTAATAATTTGAGCATTATGATTTTTGTCATCAAAAATAAATTTACTAATCATTTGAGCTGTTTCTTCAGGAGATTTTACAAATGGACTATCCCCAACTTTTGCACCGTTCAAATCTGTTGCAACTGCACCAGGCATAACAGCAAAGATTTGTTTTTTAGATTTATCTTTTTTGAATTGATGACCAAAAGCAAAGGTCATGGCATTTTGTGCGGCTTTTGAAGTGACATAAGCAAGTGGCATCCAATATTCTTGAGAAACAGGTACGGTGATGTTAATAATTTTAGCATTTTCTGTCAGTGAATGTGGAAGAAGTTCTTTGATCACAGCATGTGTTCCCAAAAAATTGGTTTTAATTGTTTCTTCTAAATCAGTTGTTGAATAATCAAAAGCTGATTTTTCCATATCAAGATGCCCTTTATCTGAATGAATATTCCCAGAAATTCCAGCATTATTAATAAGTAAATCAATCTCTGTCAGTGCTGACAGACTCGTCAATTGATTTAAGTCATCTAAATCTACTTTGACAAATTTGGCAGTAATTCCTTCGGCCTTCAGTTTTTCAACGGCTTCTTGTCCACGCGTTTCATTACGGGCTCCGACCAAGACTTCATAGCCACGATGACCAAGGTTTTGAGCAAGTGCAAAACCAATTCCTTTATTTGCGCCAGTGATAAGTGTTTTCATGATTTTTCTCCTTTGAGTTTTAGTTGTCGCCTTTAGACATTTGTTGTTGGTCAATTAGATTGGAGTTTAAAAACCAGTGACGGTGCCAATCTCCAGATAAAGCGGTAAAGGGAACAGGTTGTTGACCTATTTTTTCTACTTTTTCTAGTAAATAATTTCGTAAAATCCAAGTGTCTTCGAGTGTTCTTTGTTTAAGATTAAATATTTTTTCAAGTTTTACTTCGCTAATTTTTAAATCAGTAGCAACTTCAGATTTGCTAAGTCTTGTGAGTTCAAATTTTTTACGGAGTTCTTTTTTGGTATTATGCATTTGAAGGGGATTAAGTGACATTTTTCTTCTCTAATCTTTCATTTTGGGAAAATAATTGCTGAGCATTTGTTGAGAAAGTAGTTTGGTGTTTTCGTCACTATTTACTTTGCCCATTTGGTGAAGTTGTTTAGCAAAACCAGCGTCAATCCGGTCTAAGCCATTTTCAAGCCCGGCTAAAGTTTCACTAATTAAGTCTGAAAGTGCCATGTTATTGGGTGCGTCAGTATTTGTATGGCTTTCGAGATTTGTTTCAGCAACTAATGGTGGAACTAATTCGATGACTTTTAAAGTCTTTTCAAAATATTTAGCTTGTTCTCGAAGCGCATCAGAGTAAAAATGAACCCCAGCTTTGGTCAAATTGTAAATAGGGTGTGCACCGTCAGCCAGATTTGATAATCCTGATGAAACATTAATGACTAGTCCATTATTTGCGACAAGGATTTTCAAAAATGCTTGTGTCACAGCAATTGTTCCTAATAAATTAATATGAATTTCTTCTGTCAGTACTTCCAGAGAATTGTCAGCTTGTTCAAATAAATTAATCGCACGCATAATTCCGGCACAGTTCATAATGACATCAAGTTGAGGGAAATTTTCTTTGATGAATTTGACTAATTGGGGGAGGGAGTCTTTGGCAGCAACATCACTGACAAATCCTGTAAAAGTTGGATTTTCATTTAAAATTTGATTAAGACGTTTTTCATTTCGGGCGGTAATGATGACTTTATTTCCTAATTCGGAAAACTTTTTAGCAAAACCAAGTCCGATTCCGCTTGTACCACCTGTGATTAAAATCGTATGTCCTGTAAATGTCATGATTTCTCCTTTTTATGAGGTTATTTTTTTTAACTTTTATAACCAACAAAATGAATTATAAACCAGAAAGTTATATTTGTCAATAATTATAACTTGTGTTACAATTAATTTATGAATACACGTGAAAAGATATTAGGAAAAACAGAAGAATTTATCTTAGAGAATGGAATAGAGAAACTCACCATTTCAAAAATTGCTAAGGAACTCAATATTAGTCAACCAGCTATTTATAAGCATTTTAAAAGTAAAGATGAACTTTTAACAATACTTGCCCTTCGTTGGCTCAATGGTCAGACACTTGTAAAAATATTTCCTTTTGACACAAGCAAGTATGAACATCAAAAAGAGATTGTTCATGACTGGCTCTGGTCAGTCGCCATTGCCAAATATGAAGCACATCGAAAAACTCCAGAAATGTTTGCCTTATACACAACCTACATTGGAGAAAATTTAGAATTGGGGCGTAAACATATTTTAGAAATGGTTGAGAGTCTAAAGACAGCTGCTAAATTTGAAAGTGAAGAGGAAGCTGCTGCATATATTCAAGCTTTTGTTTATTTTCATCACCCAAAAATTGCCCCACAGTGGGATGACCAATTTCGAAATCAATTTGAAAATCTCTGGACTTTGCTTGAACCGAATTTAAATGCCTTTTAAAGTTACTGACAGACTTTTTGGATTTCTGTCAGTAAAAAAACCTGTCAATTGACAGGTTTTTATTCTTTAATTTGGAAAACCATGGCAGTTCTAGGTTCAAGGATTAGATTTAAATGCCCTTTTGACCAACCAAAACTACTTCTTGGACCAAAACCACCAAATTTTTGGTCATCACTATCGAAGATAAGTTCTGGTTTTTCAGGAAATTGGAGTTGAAGCTCTTGTTCATAACTAGGATGGAAATTGAAAACGAAAAGAAGTTGCCCTTTTTTATAAGCTAGTAATTTATCCGAATTTTTTATCCAGAGTTGTTGGACAGGTTCTGGGCTTTCTAAAAACTTGTAATGTCGCTCTAAATTAATCATCGCTTGGTCAAATGTCAATAAATATTGGAAACGCAAATCTTTATTATCAGCTAAAGACCATTGTCTTCTGGCATGTTGGAAATCATCATGATTTTCTTGACGCGGAAAATCAAGCCATTCAGGGTGGCCAAATTCATTACCCATGAAATTTAAATAACCCTCACCAGCCAAACTAAAAGTAATGAGGCGAATTAATTTATGCAACGCTATGGCACGGTCAATTTTTAGAGATTGACTATTAAGGTCCATTTTCCAATAAATCTCTTCATCAGCTAACCACATCATAATCGTTTTATCACCAACTAAAGCTTGGTCATGACTTTCAGAATAACCAATATTTTTTTCACCAGGACGTCGCGTCGTTAATTCCCACCAAAGACTCAATAAGTCAAGACTATTATCCGTTTTTTCTTTCAATTGTTTAATCCAAAAATCAGGAATTCCCATTGATAAACGGTAGTCAAAACCAATTCCACCACTTGAAATAGGTAGGGCCATTCCCGGCATGGCTGACATATCTTCAGCGATTGTTGTTGCTGATGGATTGAATAAATGTGTTAATTCATTTGCCAACATCAAATAAGTCACCGCTTCGATATCTGTATTGAGCGAAAAATATTTGCTGTAATCAGTAAAAGCAGTCCCTAAACCATGATCATGATAAAGCATTGAAGTCACACCGTCAAAACGAAAACCGTCAAAATGATAGGTATCCAACCAAAATTTAAGATTTGAAAGTAGAAAATGAATCACTTCATCTTTGCCATAATTAAAAAGTTTTGTTTTCCAAGCTGGATGATTTCCTCGTTCACCTTCATGAAAATACTGATTTTCTGTCCCATCAAAATAGTTGAGACCATCTTCGATATTTTTTACAGCATGTGAATGAACCACATCTAAAAGCACTCGCAAACCCATACCATGAGCTTGATCAATCAATTCCATCAAATCTTCTGGCTGACCAAAGCGACTAGAAATTGCAAAGAAATTGGAAACTTGATAACCAAAACTAGCATAGAGCGGATGTTCCATAATTGCCATCAGTTGAATAGTATTGTAACCAGCCTTTTTAATTCTTGGTAAGACATCGCGCGTGAATTCTTTATAAGAATTAATTTTATATTCTTCAGTTGAAATACCAATATGTGCTTCATAAATCAAAGGAGCTTCTTTTAACTGAGGGGCTTTATTCTTCCAATCATATTTTGGTTGAACAATCACTCCATCCAATTCATGGCGCTCATTGGGGATAGCAAACATAATATAAGAGGGAACACGATAAACTGTTTCACCAGACGGTAAAAGCAGCTTAATCTTCACCTTAGAACCCACAGGTAGCATACCCGGAATTGAAATTTCCCAAGTCCCACCATAGGCCTGTTTCAACTCAAAATTGTTTTCCCAATTATTGAAATCTCCAACCAACCAAGCTCTTTTAGCATTTGGTGCCCATTCGCGAAAAGTCCAGTGTTTACTTTCTTGTTGGAAGCCAAAATACTTATAACCATTAGCAAAATCAACAAGCGAACCATCAGTTCCTAAAAGCCGTTTTTTTGTTCGAGCAAATTCAAAAAGCCGCAAAGACAAATCTTCTTTGAAAGGTTCCAAATAAGGGTCGTAATCCAAAATATTTAGAGGCATAAGCTATTCTCCTTTTTACTGAAAATCATTTCTAGCTCTATTTTATCACTTTTGCAAAGGTTTACACAATGAAATTCCCATATAAAATAAAAAATATTTACTGACAGAATGGGTCAGTAAATATTTTTATTCATCATTAAAACCAAACCAAGGGTCTTCCTCACCTCCGAGTGCTTCTTGACCAAAAGAAAGTGTTTCTGTAATTTTGGGAGCATTAAAAAATTGCGAAGGAGTTGCTACATTTTCTGTCAGTAAATTTTTTTGGTCAGCAACTTTTTCGTCATTAAAAAAATGAGCCTCTAGGCTTTGAATATAATCATAAAACTCTGTCAGTAAATCATGATAAGCCTTTAATTCACTTGTTTTATTTAAATTTTTATAATTAGCCTGAAACTCTCCCCAACGTTCAGCAATGTGCTTACTTTTCATAAAATCATTATAATCCATATTTGTTCCTCGTTCCTTTCTCTTTATTATACATCATTATCCTTAATGCTTAAGCGGTAATATTTATTATTTAAAACAAGACTCAATTTAGAAGAGTGATGTAAAAATAATAAAACGAAAGTGAAACTTTACTCTTTTAAAAAAGCCTTAACTTGTTTTTTTGTTACAAAAGTCGATTTAGAATCAAATTTTTAATTTTTATCGGTCTTTTTTTATTAATCATTTAAATATTTATGAAATACCAAAAAAAGATTAATAGCTCAATGGTGCCGTTTTTTTGCAAAAAAGGCATATTAGGAACTAACAAAAATATAAACAAAAGTAAAATAATAGAATTTAATGTACGAAATTTATTACAAATTTGTATTATATTATGCTATAATATCCTAGAATCGGTAATTTTTATAAGAAAATGTAATCAATAAAATACATCTCTTGCAAAAATGATTTAAAATCAAAAGGAGGACATTATGAAAAGTAGAAAAAAAGTTATTTCTATAATTTTAGGTTTAATGTTGCTTTTACAATATGTTATTACCCCAGTTGGAGCAATTGCAGGAGCAATAAATGAAGAAACAAATGATTCGGATATAACATTAAGTCAATTTAAAATAGATGAATCCGAAAGTAATGCTGATTTAATGACATTTGATTTAAGTCTCAAGATTAATCAGTCAACATTGAAAAGTAAAACAACTGCTATTGAATTAGATAAATCAATTAAAATTAATGAACCAAATGAGGTTAACAGACAAAAGTCAACAGCATCTTATACTGCTGACGAAAATAGATTGACAATAGACCTTAATTCAATAAATACAAGTGAAGTGAAAATCAATTTTTCAATCTCTAAAGAACTTTTGAAAAACTTTGAGCGATTAACAGCCAAATTAAATGATAGTCAGGTTGATGTATTGTTGCCAAAAACGAGTTCGACTTCAGAAGCTCCAAGTCAGTCAACCTCCACTGTGACTCAAAATACTGTTACGCCTGAAATCAAAGAAAAAGAAAGCACTACGACTAAACATTCAGAACAAGCTAAAAAATCTGTTGAGAATCAAGATATTCGTAAACTTCTAGAAGAATCAGGAATTTCACCAGCGACTATTATCGACTCAGCTAAGGTCATATATCTTGATAAAGAAGGAAAACCTTATCCAGATCAAACAGATGTTCCGATAGATGCAGAAGTTCAAATCGATTATACCTGGAGTATTCCAGAAGATATCTTACCATTGAAATCAGGAGATTATTTTGATTTTAAACTTCCTGATGGGGTAACAATTGAGCAAGCGACATCATCATTGGGAGATTATGGAACCTATACAGTTAATGCAGATGGAACCGTTCGTTTCGTCTTCAATGAAAAAGTTGAAAACTATCATGATATCAATGGTACCTTTCATTATGATGCACATTTCGATAAGACAATCGTTCCAGGAGAAGTTGTAATTGATACACCAACGGAGGAAAATTTTCCCCCTTCAGAAATCCATGTTCGGCCAAACTATGACCAAGCAATTGATAAATCAGGACATTTCGATAAAACTCCAAATCCTAGTAAAGTTATTTGGGAAATAAATATTAACCGTCCATTAAATACAATGGAAAATGCTACACTTACCGATCCAATGCCAGAAGGAACAACTTATGAATCCGTCGAAATTTACCCTGAGACAGTTGGAAAAAATGGAGAAATCATTTCCATTGATAAAGAACATCCTTTAGTAAAAGGTACAGATTATACTGTTGATTCAAATGGAAAAATTACTTTTATTGGTAAGTACGCTACCACCGAACAAGCATTCAATGTTGTCTACACAACAACTATTGATGAAAGTAGCATTCCAGAAAAAGAGGGAACTGTAAGTTTTAAAAATACAGCGACATTAAATGATGGAAAAACAGATACCAATGCAAGTGCCTCTGTTACTGCACAATATAAAGGACCAATTAAAAAAAATGGACCATTTACAACAGGGAACGATCAAATTTATAATTGGAATATAGAATACAATTATAATGAAAAAAATCATAAAGCTGGGGCATTTATTGAAGATAACATGAGTGATGCCATCGAGCTGGTGAACGGAAGTGTTAAACTTTATAAAATTACTTTTGATAGTAACGGAAAAGAAATTAAAGGTGCTCAATTAAAAGAAGGGGAAGATTATAAACTTGTACAAGACCCTAATAATCCTCAAAAATTTAAAATTGAGTTTATTACTGATATCGATTATGCAGTAAAAGTTGAATATCAAACGAAGGTTAAAGATATCGTAGATGGAAATGTCACTATTGATAACTCAGTAACAACTGATACAGGAGATAACAGCGAGTCAGGTGGTAATGCGACTCAACAAGGAATCGTTAAAAATATTGACGGAGCTATTGATTACGAGAATAGAGAAATTCCATGGAAAATAGATATTAATAGTGCAGGCTATTGGATGGAAAACTGGTCACTTGAAGACAAAATGTCTGAAGGTTTGACTTTCCTTGAAAATACTTTCCAAATTATTGATAAAACTGCTGGAAATAAAGTACTCTCCCCAACAGAATATACACTGGTAAAAACAGCAACAGGCTTTTCAGTTTCCTTTAATTCCCCACTTAAGGAGGGAACAGATCATAAATATCAAATTAAATACAAAACAAAATTTGATACTAGTGTGATTGATAATGGGTCTGGTCATGAAGGAGATATCAAATTTGTAAATGATGCTTCAATGACTTGGAAGGATCAAAATGGAGGAGATCATACTAATAATGATCATAAAGAATTTAAACCAATACCTCCGTTCCAATATAATGGACAAAAATCTGGTTCATATAATGCAACCAGCAAAAAAATTACATGGACAATTGCAGCAAATTTCAATCAACAAGAATTAAGCAGTGCCTCAATAATTGATCCAATCTCTGATGATCAAAACTATGTTTCTGGAAGTGCTAAAGTCTATGAAGCTACGATTAATAAAAATGGTACTTATACTTTAGGTGCTGAAGTTACTTCAGATATGGGAATAAAAATAATAGAAAGCAAGGGAAGTGTTAAGGTAGAACTACCAGATGGAAGCACAAAAGCCTATGTTCTAATATTTGAAACAAGTCTAGAAGGTAACCTCATCAATCAGAAGGAATACAAAAACAAAGCGACATTTACAAATAAGGACATTTCACATGATTTAAGCGCTAGTGTCACTCCTGCACATCAAGGAGAATTCGTAACGAAAGATGGCTCACAGTCGAGTACAGATTCTAATTATGTAAATTGGAAACTTACAGTAAACGCCTCGCAATCTACCTTAAAAAATGTTGAAGTTACCGATAATCCTTCTTCAAATCAGTATATTGTAGCAAAAGATATTCTTATTTATGGAACAAGTATTGATGCCTCTGGTAATATTACTGAGAATAAAAATATTATACTTGAACAAGGCAAAGATTATTCTGTTGATATCCAAACTGATAATTCTACAGGTGCTCAAACAGTTAAAATTAAATTTTTATCAGAAATTAACACTGCATATGTTGTAGAATATCGTGCATTAATTACCTCTGACAAATCTAATGATGTTGTAAGTAATCAAGCCCGTATTACTGGAGACAACGAGAAAACAATAGAACAAGATGTTGAAAAAGACGTGCCCGTAATTAATCATAACGGAAGTGCAAACGGATCAAAAGGTTCAGTTACATTTGAAAAGGTTGGACCCCAAAAGGAAAAACTTGCAGGAGCACATTTACAACTATGGTCTATTGGAAAAGATGGTAAAAAAGATAAATTAATTCGTGAAGGTGATACAGATGGCAGTGGTGATTTAAAACTTGGTAATCTTAGAGTGGGAGATTATCTTTTAATAGAAACGAAGGCTCCAACGGGATATACAATTGATGAAGAATTAGCGAGTGGTAAAAAGGTAACAATTGCACAAGATGGAAAGAATTCTAATTTTCCACTTCAAGATATTCTAAATGATCCTACAAAAGTTGTTTTGAAAAAATTTGGGTTAACAATCAAAAATGGCGAAGAAGTAAAAAACCCTCTTCAAGGTGCAGAATTTGAAGTTTTGGATAGTACAGGACAAGTCGTTTCAGGTTATGAAAAAATTACCTCGGATAACTCAGGAAATGTAACGATTGAAAAACTATTGCCTGGTAAATATTCACTTGTCGAAATAAAAGCACCGACAGGTTATATTTTAGATCCTACGCCAATTGAATTTGAACTTAAAGCCAATGAAGAAGGAATCATACCAGATATCAACTTGGAAAAAGTTAACTATCAAGGTTCAGCTCAACTGATTAAACATGATAATAATGGTCAAGCTCTTTCTGGAGCGGTCTTTAAAGTTGTTGATAAAGATGGAAAACCGATACAAACAGGTTTAACTTCTGGTAAAGATGGTAAAGTTATCGCTAATAATTTAGCTCCCGGTGAGTACTCATTTGTTGAAACACAGGCTCCTACAGGATATATTCTAAATACAAGTCCTGTTCACTTTACAATTTCAGACAAAGAAGAAGGCCAACCAAAAGTTGTTAATGCCTCGGATAATTTTATCAATTATAAAGGATCAGCTGAATTAATTAAAGAAGATAGCCAAGGCCAACCACTTTCAGATGCAATCTTTAAAATTGTTGATAAAGCAGGAAATACTATACAGTCTAATTTAACATCTGGTAAAGATGGTAAGGTTACAGTTACAGGCTTGGCTCCAGGTGACTATTCATTTATTGAAACCCAAGCACCAACAGGATATATTCTAAACACAAATCCTGTTCACTTTACGATTTCAGATAAAGAAGACGGTCAACCCAAAATAATTATAGCCTCAGATAGCTTTGTTAATTACCAAGGATCAGCCCAATTAATTAAACGAGATAGCCAAGGCCAACCACTTTCAGGTGCAATTTTTAAAGTAGTCGATAACACTGGAAAACTAGTAAAAGAAGGTTTAACATCTGATAAAGCTGGTAAAGTAAATGTTACAAGCTTGGCTCCGGGTGACTATTCATTTATCGAAACACAGGCTCCGACAGGTTATGTTTTAAATACTAAGCCTATTGATTTTAAAATCTTAGATGAAAGTGAAGGCCAGCCTCAACTTGTTGTCGCTTCAGATAACTTTATTAATTATCAAGGATCAGCTGAATTGATTAAGCATGATATCAACGGTCAAGCTTTATCAGGTGCAATCTTTAAGGTGATTGATGCAGATGGAAAAACCATAAAAGAAGGTTTAACTTCTGATGAAACTGGTAAGGTATTAATTGAAGGTTTGGCTCCAGGTGAATATTCATTTGTTGAGACTCAAGCCCCTAAAGGATATATTTTGAATACTCTGCCAGTTAACTTTAGCATCTCAGATGAAGAAGAAGGTGAAGTAAAAGTAGTCATGGCTTCAGATAACTTTATTAATTATCAAGGATCAGCTGAGTTGATTAAACATGATAGTCAAGGTCAAGCTTTAGAAGGTGCAATCTTTAAAGTTATTGATTCAAAAGGAAAAATAATCAAAGAAGATTTGGCTTCCGATAAAACTGGTAAAGTATTAATTGACAATTTGGCACCAGGAGATTATTCATTTGTTGAGACAAAAGCTCCAAGTGGCTATATCTTGAATACTTCAAAAGTTGATTTTACTATTTCAACAAAAGAAGAGGGTCAACCCAAAGTAGTCATGGCTTCCGATAATTTCATCAACTATCAAGGCTCTGCTGAATTAATTAAACATGACAGCCAAGGTCAAGCTTTAGAAGGCGCAATCTTTAAGGTTATTGATTCAAAAGGAAAAATAATCAAAGAAGATTTGGCTTCCGATAAAACTGGTAAAGTTTTAATTGAAAATCTTGTACCAGGAGATTATTCATTTGTTGAGACAAAAGCTCCAAGTGGCTATATCTTGAATACTTCAAAAGTTGATTTTACTATTTCAGCAAAAGAAAAGAATCAACCAAAAATAGTTATGGCTTCCGATAATTTTATCAATTATCAAGGCTCTGCTGAATTAATTAAGGTAGATGAGAATGGTAAATCTCTTTCAGGTGCAGTCTTTAATATTACTAATAGTGAAACTCATGAAGTAGTTATTAAGGGGGTCAAAACTGATGCAAATGGAGTAATTAAGGCAAATTATCTAAAACCAGGTAAATACACTTTTGTTGAAACAAAGGCTCCAAAAGGTTATCAATTAAGTCAAGAAACTAGAGCTTTTGAAATTAAAGCAAGCGCAGAAAACAAACCACAAGTTGTTAATACTGGAAAGTTCGTCAATAAAAAACTTCCAATTACACCTAAAAAACCAGAATTACCTAAGACAGGAGAAGAACGAAATACTTTCTTGCCTATAGTTGGCGTTGGACTATTAATGGTGGGTGCTACTTTATATGTATTTTTTAAAAGACGTAAAATGTAAAATTATATAAAAACATGGCTTTAGCCATGTTTTTGATTTGGAAAAAGTGGTAGTGACTTAATACAAAAATATTTTAGTTTGTAATACGATGAAATCATGGTTCGTTATAATGTCAAATTATTTTCAAATAGTCAAGGTTCGATTTTTTTTTAAAAAATTAACCAAAAAATAAAGAAATATATAGGAGTATTTGTGACGATAAATACGAAAATTTATAAAATAAAAAGTCACTAAGAAGATTTTTAGTGGCTTTTTATTTTATAAATTAATCAGAATTTGTGGTTTCATGCCGAGTGCAGGAATCGAACCTGTGACCCCTTCGTTACGAGTGAAGTGCTCTACCGACTGAGCTAACTCGGCACATAATGAAAGTGGTTACCCACTTTTATTATGATACAACTTTTTAAGCCTATTTTCAAGAACTAGAAGTCTTTAGCATTTGGTTGATTGTAGCCGTAACGCTCACAGAAATCTTCTCGGAATTCCAGAAGGTTATCATCCATAATGGCCCCGCGAACGTCTTTCATTAGATTTACGAGGAAGTGAAGATTGTGGTATGAACAAAGACGAAGACCAAAAGTTTCATCGGCTTTGATTAAATGACGAAGGTAGGCGCGTGTATAGTTAGTGCATGTGTAGCAATCGCACATTGGGTCAAGTGGAGTAAAATCGTGTTCGTATTTAGCATTACGAATATTAACTCGACCGAAATGAGTCATTAGAGTTCCATTACGAGCAATTCGTGTAGGAAGAACGCAGTCAAACATATCAACTCCACGAATAACGCCATCAATCAAGCTGTCTGGTGCACCAACACCCATTAAATAGCGGGGTTTGTCTTCTGGAAGCATTGGTGTTGTAAAGTCAAGGACAGCATTCATTTCTTTATGAGATTCACCAACGGCAAGGCCACCGATAGAATAACCAGCGAAATCCATTGAAGTCAAGTCTCTAGCTGATTGACGACGTAAATCTTCAAAACCAGCTCCTTGAACAATCCCGAAAAGTCCTTGGTCATTTGGACGACGATGAGCATTGAGTCCACGCTCAGCCCAACGGGAAGTTCTTTCAACAGAGGCTTTGACATAGTCATAGGGTTGATAGAAGGGTGGACATTCATCAAAGGACATCATGATATCAGAGCCAAGATTATTTTGAATGCTTATTGCTTTTTCGGGGTTAAGAAAAAGTTCACGTCCGTCCAAATGGCTCTTGAACTTAACGCCTTCTTCTGTGATATTTTTTTTGTTTTGAACTAGGCTGTAAACCTGGAAACCACCACTATCAGTCAGGATAGGTTGGTCCCAATTCATAAATTTGTGAAGACCGCCAGCTTCAGCTACGAGTTCATCTCCGGGTCGTAACCAGAGGTGGTAAGTGTTTGAGAGAATAATCCCTGAGCCTAATGTTTTGAGTTCTTCTGGGCTCATTGTTTTAACGGTAGCTTGAGTACCTACGGGCATAAACATTGGAGTTGGGAAGGTACCATGTGGTGTGATGATTTCTCCTAATCTTGCTCCTGTATGTTTTTCTTTTTTTATTAATCTGTATTTTATTGCGTGTTCTGTCATAAGATTCCTTTATTTACTCGTAGAATCGAGTCTTCTTGTAGCTTAAAAAGCAAGCACTTATAAGTATAACAAAAATTAAACGCTTTTTATAGATGATTTTTTGAAAATCGGGCGAAAGTCTTAGAGATTTTACCTATTTATTGGTATAATTAAGTAAATATAATGTAAGACAAATTATTGGGAGGTATTTTATGTCAAGATGGGAATTGAAAAATCAGGCCAAAGGAGCTTTAAAAGATAATTTTGGTTCAAAAATGTTACTCTTTATTATTCCAATTATTGCGGGGATTTTAGGTGGAGGAAATGGTGTAAAGCAGTCCATGGACTACAATACTTCTAATTTTGATAGTATTCCAGGTAGTGTTTGGATGGTGATTAGCTTTGCGACTTTGCTTATTGCTATTTTAATGATCGTTGTAGCCTTGTTTGTTTCAGTTGTAACAGTTGGGGCAATTTTTAACTATATCAAAATTTTCCGTGGTGAACGAAATAATCCACAATTTAAAAATGTTTTTGGGCCTTTCTATGATGGTTCAGCTGGCAAAATTATTCTTTTAAGTATTGTCAAAGGGGTGATTTTTGTTGCCTTGATGTTTATCCCAGTGATTGGTTGGGCATTTGCAATTTATTTGGGACTTGGTTGGTCACAAGCAACTTATGTTTTGTTTGATCAGTTAGAAGAAGGGCGTTACAGCGGTGTTATGGGCGTTCTTAGCGAATCAGCAACAATGATGAAAGGTTTGCGTGGAAATTACTTCATTTTCAAATTGAGTTTCTTCTGGTGGTATGTTCTTTATGGTATCTCAGGTGGTTTAGCAGGATTCTGGACTACTCCTTACCTCAACATGGCTTCAATTGCTTATTACGAAAATATTGGTAAATAATAAAAAAGCTGTCAAAGTTACTGACAGCTTTTTTTTATTTACTGACAGAACAATCAGTAGCTTAATTTTCACGTTTAGCATGACGTCCATGAACAAAATGGTAAATGACAGCAATTAGAAGTGCAAGAATTGCTGAGGCAAAATAGAGATTACGATAGCCTAATAGAGGCATAAACATTCCTAAAATAAAGGGTCCAAAACCGACACCCATATCCATAAAGCCAAAGAAAGTAGAAGTTGTGATTCCTAAACGATGAGCTTCTGAATTACGGATGGCAATTGCTTGTCCAAAAGGCGAAAATGAGCCGTAGCCTAAACCGATAAATATAGCAGCAAGGAGCAACATCCAACCAGAATGAGCAAAACCAATCAGTAAAAGGCCAAGTGCAAAGAAGAGGTAGGTTGGATACATTACAAAGTTATCACCAAAGCCGTCAAAGACACGACCAGTAATTGGACGAGAAAGAAGGACAGTAATGGCATAAACTAAGAAGAAAAATGAGGCAGCCTCTGAAAGGTGAATATTACGAGCGTAAGCATCCATAAATGACAGAACACTTGAGTATGAAATACCTATGAGAAAGGCAATTAATGAAATTGGTAAAGCTTCTTTTTCAAAGTAATTTGACCAAGCGAATTTTTTATGGACTTTATTATCGACAGAATTAGAGCTGTCAGTAGTTTTTTCAACATGTATGAAGAAAATTCCGACTAAGGCAATAAATAAAAGTAAGGCAGAAAGCCAAATTAATGAATAAAAACCTGATGTCCGGTAAAGAAACATTGATAAAAAGGGACCAACTGCTGACGATAATGTAACAGAAAGCGCATAATAACCAATTCCTTCACCACGTCTTGAAGAAGGAACAATGGCACCAGCCAAAGTTCCAGAAGCTGTTGCAGCAATACCAAATCCAAGTCCGTGTACAAGACGTAAAATTAATAGTAAAACGACACTATGCACAAAGAAATAAGCAAAGGTAAGCAAGAAATAAATGAGTGTTCCTATGTACAAAAGTTTTTTTGCACCAAGGCGTTTCATATTATTTCCAGCCCAAAGTCGAGCAATAAATCCGCCGACAATAAAAATTCCAGATAAAATACCAGCGATACTAGCAGAAGCGTGATAACGTTCCATAGCCATTGTACCAATAACAACAGTAGGGAGATAAAAAACAAGATAAAAAATAAAATTAAGTAACATATTAACAACGAAAGTTGTTGTCCAAAGTTTTTCTTTCATAAAGTTCCTTTCTTTGAGAAAAATTTATGAATGCGTAAACATCCGCCTAAAAAACAGATAAAACTCCCGCTTTTTAGACGAGAGTTTTGTGTTTGCGTAATTCAACTTTATTATTGTATCAAAAAAAATCGAAAAAATGTTGCCGGGGAAACGTAATAGTCTATAGAATAACTTTTGTAGTCATTTTTTTCCTAAGCCTGAATAGGCATATTCAATTTTAATACAGCGATTCATCACAATTTTATTTCTTCCTGCTTCTCGAAGAATTTGTTCAGCTTCTTGAGATTGTAAGCCCAATTGCGCCCAGAAAATATCGGCGTCAGTTTCAATGAAGTCACGAGCAACATCCGCCAAAAACTCACTTCGACGAAAGATATCAACGATATCAATATGAAAAGGAACTTCTTTGATAGAAGCGTAGACTTTTTCACCTAGTAATTCACGGCCAGCAAGTCTTGGATTGACTGGAATAACATGGTAGCCATTTTGTTGTAATCCTTGAGCAATTAAAAAAGATGAACGGTCTGTTTTATCGCTAATCCCAACGACAGCGATGGTTTTTGCATTTTTGAGATAATCAAACATTACCTCTTGTTCTGGATTTTCAAATTCGTACATTAGATTTCCTCCTCCTGCTTTGTTTTTATTATACAATATTAAGGGAAGTGGTGTGGTTTAAAAGCATCTTTAAAATGATTATAAAAATTTTTCAGAATTGTAAAATCCTTGAAATTTTTTGCTATAATTAAGCTATGAATAAGAAACAAATAAAAACACTAACAAGCGTCATTGTAGTCATTATTGCACTGGCTGTAGGATATTTTGGTTCGGGACGTCTGCATTTGGGACAAGGAAATAATTCGGCTACTGATAATAGTAGCCAAGTTTCCACAAAATCACTGGCAAGTTCGGTTAAACAAGCTCCTTTAACTTTTAAAAATCAAAGACAAATGGTCATGGCTAATACTGATGCTTTAGGTCGTGCGGTTGATTCACATATTCAATTGAAAGATTCTCAAGAACCTAAAGTCAAACGTGAACCCTTGACCTATAATCCGGTTGGTTGGCATAATTATAATTTTTATTATAAAAAATCAGATGGTTCGATTGGTAAAATGTGGCTAATGGCTCGTGGCCATTTGGTGGGTTATCAATTTTCAGGTCTAAATAATGAAGCAAGAAATTTAGTGCCAGAAACGGCTTGGTTCAATGGTGGAAATTTCACTGGAACGAACGATGGAAATACAGCCAGCATGCTTTATTACGAAAATCGTTTGGACAGTTGGCTTGCAAATCATCCCAATTATTATTTAGATTACCAAGTGACCCCTCTCTACGAAGGAAATGAACTTTTGCCTCGACAAATTCGTTTGGCTTATGTTGGAATTGATAAAAATGGTCAAACCTTGTCTATCAAACTCGGTGGTGGTCGTGAAAAGTCAGGAAATGGTGGAGCAACTGTCGTTGTTCTTGACAATGTCGCTCCAAATGCAAAAATTAATTATGCTGACGGGACCGCAGTTAACACGGTCAGCCCTAAATAGTTACTGACAGACTGTTCTGTCAGTAAAATAAAGCTCTGTCAGTAAAAAAATGCTTGAAAAATCAGTCAAAAGACTGAGAATTCGGGCTTTTTTTCTTGCTATAATTAATGTATAAATACAAATTCATGAGTGATGAGAATTTGTTAATTATCGGAGGAAAGAGAATGTTTTTACTACTTATACTATTTTTAGCTATGTTACTTTTTATAAAAGGATTCTTTAAAATTGTTTTACCTGCTTTGATTATATTAATGATTTTGAAATTTTTGTTCGGTGGTTTAATGCTCTTACTTAGTCCGCATTTTTGGGGGACTTTGCTCGTAATTAGTATTATTGTATGGCTTGTGAGAGCCAGTCGTAGTCGTTACTACTAAAAGGAGAAAAAATGTTTGTAGGATTTTTATCAGGTTTGATTGTAATGGGGGCTTTGCTTTCAATTTTGTTAGTGCTTTTGGGAGTGATGGCATTGAGAGTATTTGTACGCTATATCTTGCCCATTTTACTTATTTTACTGATTATTCGTTTGATTATTTCAGGGATTGTACTTTTGTTTAACCCACACTTTTGGTTATTCATTGCGGTTGTCGCTTTGGTCCTTTGGATTCTTGGTAAAATTAGGAATTAAGTCGTTTATAAATAATATTAACTTATAGGATTACTGACCTTTTTGTCAGTAATTTTTTGCTTATAATATTATAATCATTTTTAACTTTATTGAGTGTTTTCCAAAAATTTGATATAATTTTTTTACAACTGTGTATTTGAAACAAGCATTTTGTTTATAAAAAAGATTTCCGCTAAGGAAACATCGGAGGACGTCATGTCAAATGAATACAGATCCCGCTCGTCACGTCATGAGCGGAGAAGCTCTCGTTGGGCAAATAAAGATTCTGATGTCGTGGAAGCGGCAGCGAATCAAGCAATCAGGCATTTAGAAGAAGAACCAGAAGGTCAAAACGTCGAACGAACTTCAAGACAAAAATTAACACATGAAAAAACACTCAGAATTCCTTTAGCTGTCTATGGATTACTTACGGGTCTGTCAGTGCTTTTAGCATTAACTTTTTATGCATTTCCTTTGTGGAAACCATTAGCCACAGCCAGCCAATCACAAAACCTTTATTCAGGATTTGCGATGCATCATGGTTTAGTTCCTTTTAATGATTTTTATGGGACAGGTGGTACGGTTTTTTATCTCATTAATTGGTTAGGGAATATTGGTGGGACGACTTGGCTTTTATGGCTTTTTGAAATTATTGCTTTACTAATCAGTGGGATTTTAGTTTACCGCTTAGTGGGTCAACAAACGAAAAATCAAACGGCATCACTAACTGTATCGGTTTTTACCTTAGTGATTATTGCTGGTTTGGCAAGAGGAGGAGATAGCCCAACGCTCTTTGCTCTTCCTTTTGCCTTATGGGCGGCACGATTTTTGAGTTCTTATTTCCAAGACAGCTCTACGGATAGGGGATTTATTCGATTTGGAATGGCAGCTGCCTTTGCCTTGGTCATTTCTCCTGTCATGTCAGTTTTCTTTATTTTATCTGCTATCGCTCTCATTATTCATAATGTGGGTAGCCGTAAAATTGGACGTGGTTTTTACCAAATGCTGGCAACAATTTTGGGAGTTCTATTAGTAGGTTACTCAGTCGCTTATTATTCTCTTGAAGAACAAACAATCTATACTTCTATTGAACAATCTATTTTAATTCCCTTTACACATTTTGGTCCAGGGAGTGATTTATTATTAACTCTTGCTAAAGCTTTAGTTCTCACTCTTATTTTTGGAATTGTTGCAGGTTTCGTCCAAGGAATTGTACAACTCAAAAAGGGTGGACCAGCCAGAGTTTGGTACGTCATGATGCTTATTGGAATTGTTGGATTGACAACAATGATTGTTTTTGCTCAGACTTTTGATAGTTCTAATCTTTTGGCTGTCCTGCCATTTACAATAGTTTTTGCAGGTCTTGGGTTGACAGATAGTGATCAAATTTTGTTGAAATATCTGCAAAATCGTTTATTTGCTCCGATTTTGGCAATACTTTTTGTCATTTTTACACCAATTAGTTATCATTTCATGAACCGAACAATTGCTTCAGAAGAGCAAAGTGTGGCACAATATATTAAGGCAAATGCCACAGGTTCTGACCGAGTTTATGTTGTCGCTGATGGTAAAAATATTAACAATTTGACCAAAACAATTTCAACTTTAGATAATGTTCCAGCAAATTATCCAATTAAATTTACCCAAAGTTATGATTTGAAAGTGGGTAAATTGTCAGATAAATTCGTTGTTTTACAGGCCAGTGAGAAAGCTCCGACTAGTTTGAAAAAAGTTTTAGATAAAGACTATAAAGTGACTAACTATGCTGGAAAATATTTCCAAGTCTATAAAAAGAAATAAACTAGTGCTACCAGAATCTGTTTGTAAGTTTTGAAAATCAAAACTTCATAATATTACGGAGGTCAATAATGAGAAAATTTGAAAAATCGCATAAACTTGATAATGTCAGCTATGATATTCGTGGTCCAGTATTGGATGAAGCACAAAGAATGCGAGCCAATGGTGAAAAAATTCTTCGATTGAATACAGGAAATCCAGCTGAATTTGGCTTTCTTGCTCCTGATGAAGTCATTAGTGACTTGATTCAACATGCTGTGGATAGCGAAGGATATTCAGATTCTAAAGGGATTTTCTCGGCTCGTAAAGCGATTATGCAATACTGTCAGCTCAAGGGTTTTCCTAATCTTGATATCAATGATATTTTCACAGGTAATGGGGTTTCTGAATTGATTGTTATGGCCATGCAGGGACTTTTGGACACAGGGGATGAGGTTTTGATTCCTATGCCTGATTATCCACTTTGGACGGCTTCTGTCAGCTTAGCTGGAGGAACAGCTGTTCATTACCTCTGTGATGAACAGGCTGGTTGGTTCCCTGACATTGATGATATTCGCTCAAAAATCACAAGTAATACAAAAGCCATTGTTTTGATTAATCCTAATAATCCAACGGGTGCGCTGTATTCTAAAGATTTATTGCTTGAAATTGTTCAAGTGGCTAGAGAAAATAATTTAATTATTTTCTCTGACGAAATTTATGACCGATTGGTTATGGATGGAGCAGTTCATGTTCCGATTGCTAGCTTGGCACCAGATCTTTTTGTGGTCACAATGAATGGACTCTCAAAATCACACCGCATTGCAGGGTTCCGTGTGGGGTGGATGGTTTTGTCAGGTGAAAAATCACATGTCAAGGGTTATATTGAAGGTTTGAATATGCTGGCTTCAATGCGACTTTGTTCCAATGTTTTAGCTCAATCAGTCGTACAAACTTCACTTGGTGGCACTCAATCGGTTGATAAATTGCTGTTGCCGGGTGGACGAGTTTATGAACAAAGAGAATTCATTTATAAAGCCATCAATGATATTCCAGGATTATCTGCGGTCAAACCTCAAGCAGCTTTCTATATTTTCCCTAAAATTGACAGAGAAATGTATAAAATTGATAATGATGAACAATTTGTCTTGGACTTTTTGAAGCAGGAAAAAATCCTGCTTGTTCATGGTCGAGGATTTAATTGGAAAGAGCCAGACCATTTCCGAATTGTTTATCTGCCTCGTGTGGACGAATTAGCGGAAATACAAGAAAAAATGGAACGTTTCCTTTGGCAATATCGTAAATAATAAATAGAAAAAGATGTATGAATAATTCGTATATCTTTTTTTGTTGAGAGTAATTTTCTGACAATTTTTATTGTTTTTCATGCTTTTTTATGTTATACTGATTATGAAAAATTTTGTATAAAAACAAGAATATAAAAAAATAGGAGAACAAAGTGGCTACATTACTTGAAAAAACACGTAAAATCACCGCGATTTTGCAAGATGGAGTGACCGATTTGCAACAAGAGTTGCCATATAACAGTATGACTGAACGCTTGGCAAACGTCATTGATTGCAATGCATGTGTGATTAATACGAAGGGCGAGTTGCTTGGTTACTCATTGCCTTATAATACAAACAATGACCGTGTTGACCAATTTTTCTATGATCGTAAATTGCCTGATGAATATGTTCGTGCGGCAGTACGTATCTACGATACAATGGCAAACGTTCCTGTTGACCGTCCATTAGCAATTTTCCCAGAAGAAAGCCTTGGCGATTTTCCAAAAGGTGTGACAACTTTAGCACCTATTTATGGTTCTGGAATGCGTTTGGGAACATTTATCATGTGGCGTGAAGACGGCGAATTCACTGATGATGATTTGGTCTTAGTTGAACTTGCAACAACAGTAATTGGTGTTCAACTCTCAAATCTTAAACTTGAACAAATGGAAGAAAATATCCGTAAAGACACCATGGCAACTATGGCTGTTAACACACTTTCATATTCAGAAATGAAAGCTGTTAAAGCAATCATTGAAGAGCTTGATGGTGAAGAAGGACATGTTATTGCTTCTGTCATTGCTGACAAGATTGGGATTACACGTTCAGTCATCGTTAACGCTTTGCGTAAACTTGAATCTGCTGGTGTAATTGAATCACGTTCACTTGGTATGAAAGGAACTTATCTTAAAGTTCTTAATACTGGTTTATTTGATAAACTTGCAGGACGTAATTTCTAAAAGCCAGGGTCTTAGCGCTTTGCCCTTTTATCATTCGCTTTAGCGGATAGATAAAATGGACAGCGTAGTGCGAAGCACGTAGGTAGCGCTTAGACTTCGGCTTCACAAAAAGCTCCTATCGCAGATGGGAGCTTTTCGTGCTTTATAAGAGTTTCAAACAAATTTTTATTAGTTTAGAACGTGAAAGTTATCAGCGAAGCCGAAGTCTTTTAATCAAAATCCTATCAGGTTAGGTCAGAAGGTTGAACTTGCTGACAGAAGCCACATACATGGTTAGAGTACTATTTAGTTTCACAAACAGCTCCTATCTTAGATGGGAGTTGTTTGTGTCTTATAAAGATTATCGATTTATAATAACTGACGAAATTATTTGTCAGCAATTTTTAAAATTTTATCAGAGATAAATTTTTCTGTCAGTAATTTTGCTTTCTATTTTTACTGACAAAAAGTTCTATCAGTAAAAAAATGACTGGTAAATGGTTTAAAATCACTGATAGACTGTTAAAATGCCGATTTTTTGTTATAATTAACAAGAATAAACTCTAAAAAATGGAGATTGAAAATATGAGTCAAATTACAGAGGAACAAGTCAAGCACGTGGCGCTTTTGTCAAAGCTTGAATTCTCGGAAAATGAAGTAAAATCATTTACCGATACTTTTGGAAAAATCATTGATATGGTTGAAATGTTAGATGAAGTTGATGGTGAAGGTGTCCCATTTACTATGAATGTGGCAGATAATCTCAACTTCATGCGTGAAGATGTGGCAGAAAAAGGACTTGACCGTGAAAAACTCATGGCAGCCGTTCCTGAAAAAGAAGACGGCTTTATCAAAGTTCCAGCAATGCTTTCTGATGGAGGAGATGCTTAATGTCATACAATAACAAATCAATCAAAGAGCTTCATGAGCTACTTGTAAATAAAGAAATATCTGCTCTTGAACTGACAAAAGCAACGCTTTCTGATATTTCTGCACGTGAACCACAAATTGATGCTTTTTTGAAAATTACAGAAGAAAAAGCTTTGCAAGATGCCGCCGCAATTGATGCTCGTGGAATTAATCCAGACGTTGTGACTGACGGAATCTCAATTGCTGTCAAAGATAATATTGTTACAGAAGGAATTGAAACAACAGCTGCCTCAAAAATTCTTGGAGGTTGGATTCCACCTTATAATGCAACGGTTGCGAATAAATTGAGCGAATCTGGGTTAATTACAATTGGTAAACTCAATATGGATGAGTTTGCGATGGGTGGTTCTGGTGAAAATTCTTCAGTTAAGCCAACCAAAAACGCTTGGGATCAAACAAAAGTACCTGGTGGTTCTTCATCTGGTTCTGCGGCTTCAGTTGCTTCTGGTCAAGTTCGTTTATCATTGGGTTCAGATACGGGTGGCTCAATTCGCCAACCTGCCGCATTCAATGGGATTGTTGGTTTGAAACCAACTTATGGTCGTGTGAGTCGTTTTGGTTTAATTGCTTTTGCTTCATCATTAGACCAAATCGGTCCATTGGCGCCAACAGTCGAAGAAAATGCTCAACTTTTGAATGTCATTTCTGGCTTTGATAAAAATGATAGCACATCATCAAATGTTGCAGTTCCTGACTTTACAAGTAAAATTGGTCAAGATATTAAGGGAATGAAAATTGCTTTGCCTAAAGAATATTTTGGTGAAGGAATTGATGAAAAAGTAAAAGAACAAATTTTGGCAGCAGCTAAACATTTGGAAAAATTGGGTGCCATCGTTGAAGAAGTTAGTCTTCCTCATAGTAAATATGGTGTTGCAGTTTATTATATTATTGCCTCTTCTGAAGCCAGCTCAAATCTTCAACGTTTTGATGGTATTCGTTACGGTTATCGTGCACAAGACATCAAAAATCTTGAAGATTTGTATGTGAAATCACGTTCTGAAGGATTTGGTCCAGAAGTTCAACGTCGAATTATGTTAGGAACTTTCAGTCTTTCAGCAGGTTCTTATGAGAAACATTTCAAAAAAGCAGGTCAAGTTCGTACTTTAATCATCAATGATTTTGCAAAAGTTTTTGAAAAATATGATTTAATCTTAGGCCCAACAACTCCGACACCAGCTTGGGACTTGGGAGCACGTGTTGATGATCCACTTTCAATGTATTTGGCGGATTTATTGACAATTCCAGTCAACCTAGCTGGACTTCCAGGAATTTCAATTCCTGCTGGTTTTGCCGATGGACTACCTGTGGGAATGCAATTGATTGGTAAACGTTACGATGAAGAAACGATTTATCAAGTAGCGGCTGCTTTTGAAGCAACTACTGATTTCCACAAAAAACAACCGATTATTTTTGGAAAGGTGCAATAATGAACTTTGAAACAGTAATTGGGCTTGAAGTCCACGTTGAGTTAAGTACAAACTCAAAAATTTTCAGTCCCGCCTCAACAAAATTTGGTGGAGACCCTAATACAAATACAAATGTGATTGACTGGTCACTTCCTGGTGTTTTACCAGTAATGAATAAAGGGGTAATTGATAGCGGAATTAAAGCGGCTCTTGCTTTGAATATGGATATTCACAAATCAATGCATTTTGACCGCAAAAATTATTTCTATCCTGATAATCCCAAAGCTTACCAAATTTCACAATTTGATGAGCCAATTGGTTACAATGGTTCCATTGAAATTGAACTTGAAGATGGTCATAAAGCGACGATTCGCATTGAGCGCGCTCATTTAGAAGAAGATGCTGGGAAAAATACGCACGGAACGGATGGTTATTCTTATGTCGATTTGAATCGTCAAGGAGTACCATTGATTGAGATTGTCTCAGAAGCTGACATGCGCACTCCTGAGGAAGCTTATGCTTATCTGACAGCACTTAAAGAAGCCATTCTTTACACAGGAATTTCTGATGTGAAGATGGAAGAAGGTTCAATGCGTTGTGATGCCAATGTTTCGCTCCGTCCTTATGGTCAAGAAGCTTTTGGTGTGAAGACAGAAGTTAAAAACATGAACTCATTTAGCAATGTCAAAAAAGCATTGGACTTTGAAGTCGACAGGCAAGCTAAGATTTTGCGCGCTGGTGGCGAAATTCGTCAAGAAACGCGTCGTTTTAATGACAAAACGGGTGAAACAATTTTGATGCGTGTTAAAGAAGGCGCTTCTGATTATCGTTACTTCCCAGAGCCAGATGTCCCTCGTTTTGAGATTTCTGACGAATGGATCGAAGAAATGCGTCAAAGTTTGCCAATGACGGCAAGCGCTCGTCGGGTGCATTACATCAATGATTTGGGCTTGTCAGACTACGATGCGCGTCAGTTGACCGCAACGAAAGAAGTGTCTGATTTCTTTGATCAAGCGATTAAATTTGATACTGACCCTAAATTGGTGTCAAACTGGTTGCAAGGGGAAGTGGCTCAATATTTGAATAGTGAGAAAAAAGAACTTCATGAGATTGGCTTGACTCCAGAGAATCTGACAGAAATGATTCGTTTGATTTCAGATGGAACAATTTCTTCAAAAATTGCTAAAAAAGTCTTTATTGAATTAGCAAAAAATGGTGGTTCTGCCGAAGAATTTGTCAAGAAAGCTGGTTTGGTTCAAATTTCTGACCCTGCAGTGCTTTTGCCAATCATTCATGATGTATTTGCTAAGAATGAACAATCTGTAGCAGATTATCGTGGTGGGAAGCAAAATGCGGCGAAAGCTTTGGTTGGTCAATTGATGAAAGCAACTAAAGGACAAGCTAACCCAACGGTTGCACAACAGCTTTTGTATCAAGAATTGGATAATTTCTAAGGATCAGCTGTATGAAACAGCTATCCTACATTTCGTTCGGTCATAAGTTAGTGGAAGACAGCAATATGAAAACTTTATTTTGTTTTGCTAGTTATAATAATAAAAAATATCCGTCCTAATTTGGAACGGATATTTTTTATTATGCTTGATAAGTATGATAAAATGTTGGCAGAATGAGTTTGTCAGCAAATATATAAAACTCAGCTTTTAAAGGAGAATCATGCTTGAAATTAAAGATGCAACTTATTGGGCGGAGCAATTAAAATCAGGAAATCTTTCTGCCAAAGCGTTATTAGAAATGACAAATGACAAGATTCAAAAGCTCAATCCGCGTTACAATGCGATTGTTGCTTATGATTTAGAAAAGGCAAAAGCTGATTTAGCTTTAACGAGTCAAGGTTTTTTTGCTGGTCTTCCTTTTGCTTTGAAAATGTTGGGACAAACTCATAAAGGATTGCCTGATACGGCTAGTTCTCAGCTCTTTTCAGAGAATGTGGCATCAGAGGATGACAACTATGTTAAAGGACTCTTAGAAGCTGGTTTCACGCCATTTGGACAAACGAATTCTCCAGAGTTTGGCTTTAAAAACATTTCTGATTCAAAACTCTACGGAGATACACGAAATGTCTGGAATGAAGCTTATTATTCGGGAGGGTCTTCTGGCGGAGCAGCGTCTGCCGTGGCTTCTGGGATGTTTGCAATTGCTGGAGCTTCAGATGGCGGTGGATCGATTCGGATTCCAGCCTCATTTTCGGGCTTGATTGGACTTAAAATGACGAGAGGGCGGATGCCACAAGGGCCTGATTCTTACCGAGGATGGCAAGGAGCATCGATTTCTGGAGCTCTTACTGTGTCTGTGCGAGATACAGCTCGTTTTGTGCTTGAAATGCAGACCCTACAAGAAGCAGCACCTTATCAGGCAAAATTGTTGGACGAAAAAGAACTTATAGCGCTCACTAAAAGTACTGACCAAGCTGTCAGCAATAATTTATCAAGAAAATTGAAAATTGCTTATTCACTCCAAAGCCCGATTTCTGGAATTGAATTATCAAAAGATGCCATAAATGCAAGCCTAAAAGCAGTAGAATTTTTAGAGCGTCAAGGTCATGAATTGACAGAAGTTGATTTTCCTATAGATGCTCGTCCTTTGATTCAGTCTTATTATCGCATGAATGCCGCTGAAACAGTGGCCATGTTAGAACCTTGGGAACGGGCTGCCGGACGAAAATTGACGAGCCAAGATGTTGAACTTTTGACTTATGCGCTTTTAGAAGCCGGAAGAAAAGCTCCAGTGTCTTCTTATATCAATGCTTTAGCTCAGTGGGATCTTGCGGCTAGAGATTGTACTGACAAAATTTATAAAGATTATGATTTATTTTTGACGGCAACAACTGCTAAAACAGCTCCCAAAATTGGTCAGGAATTAATGACAGCGGAAGTATTAAAAGAAATGTCAGAAATTAGCCAATATGAATTTGAACAACAAATAGAGATTATTGAAGCCGCATTTGAGCGTTCATTAGCTTTTACACCTTATAACTTCATCAGTAATTTAACGGGTCAGCCTGCGCTTTCTCTGCCCGTTTATGTTAATGAAGAAACGAATCTGCCACTTGGAATTCAACTTTGGGGACCAAAAAATTCTGAAATTGAATTGTTGAAAGTTGCTAAAGAATTTGAAGAAGCGGCTCAATTTATTTTACCCAAAGCTTATCAATGAGTTTGATGATATTTTACTGACAGAAATTTTAAATCAAATCTGTCAGTAAATTTAAAAGAAAAACCGCCCTAAGTGGCGGTTTTACGCTAAATCCTGATTTTGTCTAAAACGTTTAATCATGCGGATGGTTGTTGGAATTAAGATAGAGGTTGAACCCAGCCAAGCGGCAGGATTACTTGAGATAATTACCGTATAATTGAGTAAAAGAACACCAATGATAGCGACTCCTGCCCGCATGAAAAGCTCTGCAAAGCCACACAATGTTGGAATCTTGGCATTACCTAAGCCTTGAATTGTTGAGCGGGTAACGAATAAAATAGCTAACAACCAGTAGAAGCTTCCGTTCACAAGATAATAGTGACTCGACATCTCAATAACGGCTGTTTGGCTACTTGAAATGAAAGCAGTGGTGAAATAGAAGTGAGCAAGGTTTAAGATAATGGCAAAGATAATTGACCAACCGACAGCAATTGTAAGAGCCCGTGTTAAGCCTTGATTAATTCGTTTGTACTGTTTAGCTCCATAATTTTGTGCTCCAAAGGTTGCCATGGCAAGGCCGATTGAAATCATCGGGAGCATAGCAAATTGGTCAATTTTAGAAACGATGGCTTGGGTAGCGACAGCATTTGTTCCCATTTTATTCAAAGCGACTTGGAGCGTGATAGAGCCGATGGCAATGATACTTGATTGAAAGCCCATTGGAATACCAAGTCTAGCATGGTGGATAATTTCGGCACGATCTAGCCGCCATAAATTTTTTGAAATTTGAAATTCGGGAACTTTTCGTTTGATGTGCCAAAAAAGAAATAATACCGAAATCATTTGGGCTAAAATTGTTGCTCCACTTGCTCCAGCAATTCCTAATTTTAAGACTAAAATAGCAAAATATTCAAAGGCAATATTTAAAATTGAGGCAGCAATCAAAGCATATAATGGCGTTTTAGAATCGCCCAAAGCCCTTAGAGCATTAGACAGATAAGCGTAGAGATTAGTGGCAATCATTCCGCCTAACATAATGCTTAGAAAGGTCTTGGCACCTTCAAAAATTTGGCTTGGGGTCTGCATAACTTGAAGCAAAGGTCCCACAAAAATAAGGGACAATATACTGAGCAAAATAGAAATCGCAATTGTAAAGTAGAGGCCCGTGACATAGGATTTTTTTATGGCTAACTCATCTTTTGCGCCGAAACGTTGGGCCGTTAAAATTGTCAAACCAGCAGTCATTCCTTGAGCAAAACCGACAATTAAAAAGTTGATAGAGCCTGTCGCTCCAACGGAAGCCAAAGCATCTTTTCCCAAGGTTTGACCGACAATCAGAGTATCTGCCGTGTTATAGAGGACCTGAAAAAAGTTACCCATAAGTAAGGGCAAAGTAAATGCAATAAGTCCTGTTAAAATATTTCCTTTAGTTAAATCTTTCATTTTTTCCCTAAACAAACTAAGTTGATTTCTTTATTTTAGCCCATTTTAGTCGTTTTTACAATAGTATTTTTGATAAAATATAAATTATTTGTAAAGGCTTACGAAAAATAGTCTGTCAGTAAAATTGACAATAAAAAATCACTGACAAAACTGTCAGTGATTTTTATTTAAAGCTGTAATTATTTTTGGATGTTAACAGCTTGAGGTCCACGAGGGCCATCTTCAACGTCAAAAGTAACTTTTTGACCTTCGTCAAGTGTTTTGAATCCGTCAGTTTGGATAGCTGAGAAGTGAGCGAAAACATCGTTTCCTTCTTCAGTAGTGATAAAGCCGAAGCCTTTAGTTGCGTTAAACCATTTAACAGTTCCTTGTGCCATTTTTGGTACTTCCTTATTTATAAATTTGTAAATCTAATTTCTTGAATAGGAATGAACCCAAAAGCACAGAACTAATCGTAAAACAAAAACTTACACTTTCATGTTATCATAGTTAATATGGAAAGTAAAGCAGAAAATCGTAAAAAAATATTACAAATGTTAAAAAATTTTTCAGACTACGAGAAAAGGCGTCAGAATAAGGATGTTTTAAAGCAGTTAACCGCTTCCTCAAAATGGAAATCTGCAAAAAAAATAGCGCTTTATATGTCAATGCCAATTGAATTTAATTTGACAGAACTTTTCGACCAATCTGACGACAAAGAAATTTTGATTCCTAAATGCTTACCTGAGCGTCAAATGATTTTTGCCAAGTATGATAAAGAAAATCTTGTTCGCTCAAAATTTGGCTTGCTTGAGCCAAAATCTGAAATTGCAGTTGAGCCTGATTTTATCCTTGTTCCAGGCTTAATTTGGAATGATGAGGGTTATCGAATCGGTTTTGGTGGTGGTTATTATGACCGGTATTTGGCTAATTTTGAAGGAACAACGGCCTCTGTGCTTTATGATTTTCAAAAAATGGATTTTGAGGCGGAAAGCCATGACATCGCAGTACAAGAACTTTTTATAGGGAGAAAAAATAATGAATTTTAATGAAATTAAACGAGATTTTACACGTTACAAGGCAACTTATATCTTATCAATTATCACACTCTTAGTTTGGTTATGGCAATTTTTTACTTACGGAATATCGGCAACTTCAGCAATTAACTTGTTCAATAGTGGAGCCATACTTGGTCAAGTTATGCTGTTTGACCCAAGCCAAATTTGGCGTTTGTTTACGGCACTCTTTATCCATATTGGTTGGGCACACGTTTTATTAAATGTGGCGACGCTCTTTTTCATCGGTCGGCAAATTGAAAATGTTTTTGGTTGGCTACGTTTTACTCTGATTTATCTTTTGTCAGGAATTTTTGGTAATGCTATGGTTTTTCTTTTGACACCTAGAGTGGTTTCGGCAGGGGCATCCACTTCTATATTTGGCCTCTTTGCGGCAGTTGTTGGTTTAGCATTTTTTACAAAACATCCATTTTTACAACAAATCGGTCGAATGTTTACTGTGTTGATTGTTGCTAACTTGGTTATGAATCTCTTTTCTTTAGGAAATGTAAGCATTTGGGCACATATTGGCGGGGCAATTGGTGGACTGCTTTTGTCAGCAATTTTTGCGCCTAAGGCTTTCATTCCATCTATTCCCAAACAATACCGTGTTTTTGCAACAGGCGCCTTTGTTATTCTCTTGGTTCTCTTTATCGGTTTACCATTTTTCAAGTAAAAATATGTTTTGCTTTTGAAAACATGAAAGTGCTTGCAAAGAATCTTTAATCTTGTTAGAATAAACTTAGTTAAAAAACTTGCTGAGGGAGAAAAAAAGATGAGAATTGATAAAATAGTTGATGCCCCGAGAGAATTTATCTTTGAAAAAATAATTGATTCGTGTCTATTTGACATTGAAAAAAATACAGGGAAACGTCCGAAAGTTAGAAGCTTAAATGGTTATGAATATAGTAAGAGCTTTGGGAAAAACCAAAGAGGAAGTATTAAAATTACAGAACTGACAGAACCAAGCATTTACGCTTTTACGACTAAAACAAATCGCAATACTTTTAGTACTCGCTGGGAATTGCATAAAATTGATGACCGGAGCACTCAGGTGGTCATTGAAGAGAACCAAACATCAAATGGTTTTATTCAAATGATTAACGACAAAGCCGTTGGTTTTTTCTTGGGACGTTTTAAAAAGCGCCAAATGGTTGCTGTTTTGGATAATGTCAATCGAGCTTACAATGGCGGTAGAGCAAGATAAGTAAAGTGTCAGACAATGAAAATTTTAAGACTTTCAGATTTACAAAGAAATAAGTTGTTTTCATGCGCTTTATTTTCAGTGATAAGCTAGGCGGAAAGATTATAATACTAAACTGAATTTTCAGTTTTACTGTTTGACTTTACTGACAGAATCAGCCTTGAATGATGATTTTGAATTGGAAAGAATTAAAAAGTACTGATTGCTCTAAAGAACAAGATACTGAAAGCTGTCAGTAATTTTGGGCTAAATATTTGGTCTCGAAGAAATTAAAATTTTGATTTGAAACAGCCGATTTTGGCTGTTTTTCTATTGGACGATTAGAAAAATCAAAAAAGTAAACGTTAACAAAAATGTTTTCTTATTCCTACAAATTTGTGTTAAAATGAATTTATGAATGCGAATACAAAAAATAATAAAGAATTTTTAGATTTGGCAACTTATGCCTTTCATAAGCCTAAAACAAAGGAACGGGCAAAAGCTTTTGACAAATTACTTGAATTTTCAACTCCTTATGGACACTACGAAAATCAAAAACTGACGTCAATGGTGATTGACTCACACTTTAATGTTTATTGGAAAAATCAAGAAGTCAAAACTTCTGGAATTGGTTATGTTGCCAGTTATCCTGAGTTTCGAGGCAATGGAGCCATTCGACAATTAATGACCAAAAGTTTGCGAGATAATTATGAAAAAGGAGTGATTTTTTCATATTTAGCACCATTTTCATATGCTTTTTATGAAAAATTTGGTTATCATTATGCTTTTAATCAAAAACATTATCGACTAGCAGCTCAAGATTTTCCTAAAGGTAAGAGAAGTGCGGGCGAAATTAGTCGAGAAAAGTTTGAGTTTGATGATGAAAATGCTAGTGAATTTTCTGTCAGTAAAAATACAGCCCTTTTTAAAGTACTGACAGAAGTTCATCAAAAGGCTGATAATCAAGGCTCACTTGTTCGCTCTCCAGAACTTTGGTCTTACTTTTTCAGTTTTAAATCACAACCTCACTGTGCGATTTATCGCGAAAATGGTAAGGCTTTGGGCTATCTTCTCTATGAATTTTCAGAAATGACATTTGTTATCAAAGAACTGATAACTTTGACTGACGAGGCAAAACAAGCATTTTATCGTTTTATTTCAAGCCATGCCGGTTCATTTTCGGAAATTAGTTGGCAAGCACCCTCAGATATTCTCCTTGAAGAAGAACTGACAGAGCCACAGCGAGCGGAAATTAAACTTGTTCCTTATATGCAGGCACGGATTGTTAATTTACAGGAATTTTTAAAAGTACACGGTCAGCCCGATTTTTCAGTTGAAATTACTGACGAAACTATTCCTGAAAACAATATTAGTCTCGGAGAAGGAAAAAGAGAAAAAATGACCATTGGCCAATTTACGGCAAAAATTTTAAAAGAGAATCAGGCGATTCTTCGTGAATATTTTTAAAAAAGTTACTGACAGCTTTGTCAGTAACTTTTTTGATAAAAATTAAAGAAATTAAAAAATTAGAATATTGTGGGAGGAGTAGTTTGTTTGTTACACTGATATTACTGGCAAAAATTGGTATAGGTCAATTTGCCTTACTTTAAAGATTTTAACGAAAGAAAGCGTTAAACCTATCTAAAAATGAGAATTTATCGTTAATGTTTCAATTTAAGAAACATGTTTTTTTTGAGATGATATCGCTTGCAAAAACGAAATGAAAGCCTTATCATAGACTTAAGGTTTATTTCAGAAATAAAAAAGGAAATAAACAAATAAGAAAAAGGAGAAAAAAATGGGAAAATTAGGGGTATCTATCTATCCAGAACGATCAAACTTTGAGGCGGATAAAGCTTATCTTGATTTAGCGCATCAATATGGATTTAAGCGTGTCTTCACTTCTTTACTCGAAATTGATGGAGATAAAGAAGGGGTGCTTGCAGCTTTCAAAAAAGTTGTTGATTACGCCAATCAGTTAGGAATGGAAGTCATGGTGGATATCAATCCAGGTCTCTTTACACAACTTAACATTAGTTATGATGACCTCAGCTTTTTCCATGAAATGGGTGCAGATGGAGTTCGACTTGACATAGGATTCACAGGAGCCGAAGAAGCCAGAATGACCCGAAATCCTTACGGAATCAAAATTGAAATCAACATGAGTCAGGGAACAACCTATGTTGATTCAATAATGGATTACTCACCTGATACTGAAAAACTGTTGGGAAGTCACAATTTCTACCCACATCGTTACACAGGATTGGAATTTAACCATTATCTTAAATGTACAGAAAAATTCAAGGGCTATAATTTAAACACCATGGCCTTTGTCAATTCGCAAGCAGCAACATTTGGTCCTTGGCCAACTCAAGATGGCCTTTGTACTCTTGAAGACCACAGAAGCCTTGAAATTGCGACACAAGTTAAACATTACAAACTCCTCGGTGGAATTGATGATGTGACTATTGCCAATGCTTATGCGAGCGAAGAAGAACTTAAAGCAATGAGCCAAGCATTTAACGCAAGCATGCCTGAGATTAAAGTCGTTCCACGTGAAACAATCAGTGAAAATGAACGCAAATGTCTTTTTGAAGCGACACATAGCTATCGTGGTGATAAATCAGCTTACATGCTCCGTTCAACAATGACAAGAATCACTTATAAAGACCTTGAATTCACCGCTCACGATACTGATAAAATTCAACGTGGCGATGTCATTATTGACAACGAAGGCTATGGTCAATATAAAGGTGAGACTCAAATCGCCTTACGTGAAATGGAAAATGATGGTCGAGTCAATGTCGTTGGACGTATCGCTGATGATGAATTATTCCTACTCGATTTCCTAAAACCATGGAGCTCATTTAAACTTATCGAGAGCAAAAAATAATCGATAATCTATGCCTGTCAGTACTGACAGAACCTTAATTATGTTCAAAAAGTTTTTTTGAAAGTTATTTATTATTATATTATAAAGGAGGAATTCCATGAACGGAATTACTGCGTGGATGGAGAAATATCTCGTCCCTGTTGCGGCAAAGATTGGGTCTCAAAAACACCTAGTTGCGCTGCGTGACTCATTTATCGGTATGTTGCCAGCAACACTTGCTGGTGCCTTAGCTGCCATGATTTCAGCTATCGTAACAACATTCCCGTCAGCTATCCAACAAATGATGTTGGGAGCAACAGCATTCTCAAAATTAGCACCAGAGAAAGTCTGGACACTTGCTAATACACCAATCATTGGTGATTTGAACAATATTTCAGCCCTTGTTAACCAAGGAACACTGACAGTTATTGGTCTTATCTTTGCCTTTTCTTGGGGTTACAATTTGGCCCGTGCTTACGGAGTCAATGACCTCGCTGGTGGTATCGTATCAGTTGCAACCTTATTTGCAGGTTTGCCAAACCAAATGGGTAAATTTACAGCAGCCCTCGGTACAGGTAAAGCTGGTGTAGCAGCAACTGACAAGCTTAATGGCGTTCTTGGTGATCAAGGGCTTGCCGCTTGGAAACCACTCTTTGCCTCAGCTCACCTCGATGCTGGAGCTTACTTCACAGTTATTATTATGGGTGCCCTTGCAGTTATTATTTATGCAAAACTCATGCTTGCTGACATCACAATTAAGATGCCAGAATCAGTTCCACCTGCAGTAGCAAAAGCTTTCTTGGCTATCATTCCTACAATCGCAGCCCTTTATATCGTCGGCTTAATCTACTACATCATTGGTAAATTAACTAATGACTCTGTCATTAACCTTATCACTCACTACATCGCAGAACCGTTCCAAATTCTGTCACAAAATATCTTCTCAGTACTGATTGTTACACTCTTTGTTTCAGTTTTCTGGTTCTTCGGACTTCACGGACCAAACGTTTTGGCACCAGTACTCGATGGTATCTGGGGACCTCTTGGACTTAATAACCAAGCCCTCTACTTCCAAGTTCACTCACAAGGTATCCGTGACTTGATTGCTAAAGGTGCGGTTGATAAAGCACACGCCATTAATGGTGACTACGTTAACCTTTGGGTACGTGGTTCATGGGACGCCTTTGCATGGTTTGGTGGATCAGGTGGTACAATTACACTTGTTATTGCAATCATCCTCTTCTCTAAACGTAAAGACTACAAGATTGTTGGACGTCTCGGACTTGCACCTGGTATCTTCAACATCAACGAACCAGTCCTCTTCGGTCTGCCAGTTGTCTTGAATGCAATCTTCTTTATTCCATTTGCAGTCGCTCCATTGATTTCTGTAATCATTGCCTATACTGCAACAGCCCTTCACTTGGTTGACCCAGTTGTCAATGCTGTGCCATGGGTAACACCACCAATTATGAATGCCTTCATGGCAACCGGTTTTGACTGGCGGGCAATTGTCCTTACAATTATCAACTTGATCATTACCTTTGTTATCTGGGTACCATTCGTTATCGCAGCTAACAAGTTGGAAGAAACTGAACTCGACTAAATTTGAAATTAATGGTAGAGCAAGTAAGAAAACTTGCTCTACACATTTTTTGTTAAATCTGGTAAGATTTATAATATAAACCTTATCAGATGTGATAAAAAACACTCATAGAGGAGGAAATACTATGATACTCGTAAATTCTGCAATGATGCAAAAAGAAATTATTCAACTTTTAGAAGAAAATGGTTTTAAACATACAAAAAAACAAGGATTAAAACTTTTCTTTGAAACACCGACAGATGATGCAACGACTGATGCAGCAATGGCTAAACAGCTAATTAAAGGAAGCTCATTTGGAGCAGCTGTCTTCTTTAATGTGAGTGTTGTATGAGTACCTGGGGTATCGCTTTTATCAGTTTAGGTCTATTGCTTGTGGCTTATCATAACTGGCTTGGTTTAGCAATCGTTTTAATTGGCTTTGCAATGATTCTTATTGCACGCAGCCAAAAAAAGAAAGCCAACAAAATAGAAGCAGAAAATCAACAAGCACATAAAGATATAAAAATAAAATCAAGAAAATAAAGTTGTCTTTTAAGACAACTTTTTTAGGATAATCTCGTAAAAATAAAAAAACAAATTCCAAAAGATAAAACAAAATAAAACGGTTACAAATGTTATAATATAGACTATAAACAAGTAATGGGGGAATAAAATGGAGCACAAAAAATTAAAAGCATTTCCAAATGATTTTCTATGGGGTTCAGCTTCGGCAGCCTATCAAGTTGAGGGAGCACCTTTTGAAGATGGCAAAAAAGCCAGTGTCTGGGATAATTTTGTCCGTATTCCAGGCAAGACTTTTAAAGGAACGAATGGGGATGTCGCTGTTGATCATTATCATCGCTATAAAGAAGATGTGGCTTTAATGAAAGAGTTGGGCCTTAAATCCTACCGTTTTTCAATTGCTTGGACGCGGATTATACCTGACGGACGTGGCGAAGTCAATCAAGCAGGCTTGAAATTCTATGAAGATTTGATTGATGAGTTGATTGCTAATGAGATTGAACCAATTGTCACGATTTATCATTGGGATTTGCCCCAAGCCTTAGAAGATTTATATGGTGGTTGGGAATCACGAGAAATTATCGCAGATTTTGTTAACTATGCTGAAGTTTTGTTTAATGCTTTCAAAGGTAAAGTAAAATATTGGGTATCGCTTAATGAACAAAATATTTTTACAAGTCAAGGTTGGTCACTCGCGACTCACCCACCTGGAAAAAGAGATATGAAACTTTTTTATCAGGTCAATCATATTGCTAATCTGGCAAATGCTGCGGTAATCAATAAATTTCATGAACTTGAAATGGATGGACAAATTGGCCCTTCGTTTGCCTATACGCCACAATATGCTAAGGATTCTGACCCACTCAATGTTTTAGCGGCTGAAAATGCAGAAGAGCTTTATAGTCACTTTTGGATGGATGTTTATCTTTACGGAGAATACCCAATTGCGGCAATGACTTATTTACGTGAAAATGGTCTAGCACCTGAATTTGAAGCAGGGGATGCTGAACTTTTGAAATCAGCTAAACCTGATTTTCTAGGTATTAATTATTACCAGACAGCTACTAACGCATGGAATCCAGTTGACGGAGGAGTTGGAGTCGGTTCCTTTAATACAAGTGGTAAAAAAGGAACAACCAAAGAATCAGGAATTCCAGGCCTCCATAAAAAAATTCAAAATCCTTTTATTGACCGAACAAATTGGGATTGGGAAATTGACCCTGAAGGCCTGAGAATTGCACTTCGTCGTATCACTTCTCGTTATCGTATTCCAGTGATGATTACAGAAAATGGCTTGGGCGAATATGATAAAGTTGAAGATGGAAAAATTCATGATGATTATCGAATCAAATATCTAGAAAGTCATGTTAAAGCAATCAAAGAAGCGATGACGGATGGAGCAAAAGTCATTGGTTATCACACTTGGTCTTATACTGACCTTCTTTCTTGGTTAAATGGCTACCAAAAACGTTATGGTTTTGTCTATGTTGACCAAGATGAAACAATGGAAGGTTCATTGAAACGGATACCGAAGGATTCTTATTACTGGTATCAACATCTCATCGAAACAAATGCTGAAGAAGTCTAAATGAAAAGCGCTCTCTGAGTGCTTTTTTTATGATATAATAGAAAAAAACAAATGAGGTAAGAGATGAAAATTCGTGGATTTGAAGTGGTAACTAAATATAAAAATGCTGGAATTAATATACCAAAACGTTCAACTGAACATTCAGCAGGTTATGACATTGAAGCAGCTGAAACCGTTAGTTTTGCGCCAGGGGAAATTAAATTAATTCCAACAGGTTTGAAGGCCTATATGCAAGCAGGTGAAGTGCTTTACATGTATGACCGTTCATCAAATCCTCGTAAAAAAGGCTTGGTTTTAATCAATTCAGTGGGTGTTATTGACAAGGATTACTATAATAATCCTGATAATGAAGGGCATATGTTCATGCAGATGCGTAATTTCACTGATGAAGAAGTCCTAGTTGAAAAAGGGGAACGCGTGGTTCAGGGAGTCTTCATGCCTTTCTTGGTCGCTGATGGCGATGAAAATCAAGAAAAAGAAGAACGGACTGGTGGTTTTGGGTCAACAGGAGCCTAATCCAAATTAAAGTAATTCAAGAAGCGCAATAGCGCTTTTTATTTTTGCGAACGGAAGCTTTTAAAGCCTATTCATATTACCTGTGTTTGTCCCAAGCAAACTGCTAGGGCATCTGTAGATGCTTTATTGTTCTGAGGAAGATACTATAGCAATCTTAAGTTTCACTTGCTCATAAATTAGGCGAAAGCTAGTAAGACGAAATATTGTTTAGCCTTAGTAGCTATGCTATAATAGTATTATGAATAAACTGCGTATCCTCCATTTGAATGATTTACACTCTCACTTGGAACGTTTCCCTGTGATTGAGCGTTTTTTTGCGGAAAAATCACATGAAGAAGTTGAAAGTTTGTCTTTCGACTTGGGTGACAATGTGGATCGGGTTCATCCTTTGACGGAGGCAACAGAGGGACAATTTAATGTTGAATTGATGAATCGTTTAGATTTGACGGCGGCGACAATAGGTAATAATGAAGGACTAGGACTGACACATGAGATGCTTGCTCATCTCTATGATGAAGCTAATTTTCCTGTTCTCTTGTCAAATTTGGCGACAAATTTTGCACAATCTGAGCCTTTGATAGTCACGACTTCATTTGGCTTACGAATTGGATTAATTGGTTTGACAGCCCCTTATGTTCTTGCTTATCCAGAGGCGGGCTGGGAATTGTCAGACCCTTTTGTGGTTTTAGATGAACTTTTACCAAAACTGGATTGTGATTTTACCATTTTACTTTCTCATTTGGGTAAGAATGTTGATGAGCAAATTGCGAAGGACTATGATGAGATTGACTTGATTATTGGAGCTCATACACATCATTTATTTGAACATGGTGCTCAAATTAATCAAACCCTTCTTGCAGCTGCTGGACGCTATGGCGAATATGTGGGGCAAATTGATTTAACTTTTAATGAAAATAATCAATTAGTTGATGCACAAATTGAAGCGACAGCAACCAATACGCTTCCTCAAAGAAAATCGGATTTGGTAGAAACCAATGGTTGGGAACTGAGAGGGCATAAACTCTTAGAGGGAACAGTCGTTGCTGATTTACCTAAAGCCTTACCTAATGTTTTACCGGATTTCAAAGCAAGTCATTATTTGGCAAAAATCTTTGCGGATTATGGAAATACAAAACTTTGTCTCATGAATTCCGGCTTGTTGGTGACGGATGAATTACCAAATCATTTAACTTTAGATGATTTACATGAATTTTTACCCCATTCGATTCGTTTAGTTCGTTTCACATTTACAGGTGAAGAACTTAGACAAGTTTTGCTTGAAATTATGGATGTTTCGGATTTCCTTGCCACCCAAAAAATTCAAGGAATGGGTTTTCGTGGAAAAACATTTGGTTCTCTTATATTTCATGGTATTGAGCCACACGAAGGTAATTTTTACATAAAAAATTCGGAAAATCAGTCACTTGAAAAAATTTCTGATGAAGAGAGTTATCAAATTGTTTTACCTGACCAATATTTGTTTGCTTGGTATTTTCCTTTATTGAAAAAATTGGGAAAATCAGAAATTTTATTCCCTTATTTCTTGCGAGAAATTGTAGCAGAACATTTTAAAAATAAATAGAAATAGAAAAATTAATGGCTAAAGTAATAGACGAAAGTAAGTTAAATTATAATAAATATCCTGGCGAACATGTTATGGCAGTAGGGGAAGTTGTTCAAGTTGGACAACGAACTTTTCATATTGTTCATAATTATCGTGAGGCTTTTGATGCGGAAAAATTAGAACAACGTTTTTCTGATGTTTTAGATAAGTATGATTATATTGTGGGAGATTGGGGCTTTGAGCAACTGCGTTTGAAGGGTTTTTTCTCAACCAGTCGTAGAAAAATGTTGGCAGACAATAAAATTGATCATCTTGAAGATTATGTCAATGAATATTGTAATTACGGTTGTGCTTATTTTGTTTTACGGCGGATTCGGACAAAAGATGAAGCTTTTGTTTCTGAGAAACTTTTTACCGAAAAAGAGTTGAAGCAAGGATTTGATAAGCCACGTCGTAAGAGAAATCGCAATCGCAATCGGGCGCGTGATGAGCAAAAAGTTAATGCTAAAGAAGACAAACGTTCAGAAAATTCATCAGAAGCTCGAAAAGATTTTAAAATTCGTGAAAAATCTACTGACAGAAAACCAAAAGTTACTGACAAAAATAAAAAAGTTTCTGTCAGTAAAAAATCTCAAGAGAGAAAAACAGACAATAAAAAACAAAATCCAGCTAAAGATTCTGATAAAAAATTTACAATGAAAAAACGGAATCCTCGTAAAAAAGTTGAGCAAACAGAGACTAAAAAGCAAGAGAATCAAGGCTTTGTCATTCGTAATCGTAAAAAGGATTGAGGATTTTGTAAAAGTTATTTGACGGTCAGCCAACTTGTCAAAGACTAAAAATTATCGTAGAATTAACATTTATGGACTTCTAAGTGATTTAGTTTTTCATAAATAAATGATAATAATTTAAATTGATTTTATGAGTGTATTCAAGGGATATGAAAAATTGCACGATTAAAATTTGAGATACTTAAGGAAAATAATGACAGAGAATATAATAACAGAAACGCGTCCTTCAATTTATGGATTGACACGTGACCAATTAATTGAATGGGCAATTGAAAATGGAGAAAAGAAATTCCGAGCAACTCAGGTTTGGGATTGGCTTTACCGTAAACGTGTTCAATCTTTTGAAGAAATGAGCAATTTATCAGCTGCTTTTATTGATAAACTTAATGAGCATTTTATTTTGAATCCATTAGAACAAGTTGTTGTTCAAGAATCTGCTGACGGAACAGTGAAATATCTATTTATGCTTCCTGACAAGATGATGATTGAAACAGTTTTGATGCGTCAATCTTATGGTTTGTCTGTTTGTGTTACAACTCAAGTAGGTTGTAATATGGGTTGTACTTTCTGTGCTTCTGGGATTTTGAAAAAAGAACGTGATGTGACTGCTGGGGAAATTGTCAGCCAAATCATGCTCGTTCAAAAATACTTTGATGAACGTGGTTTAGATGAACGTGTTTCACACGTGGTAGTTATGGGAATTGGTGAACCTTTTGATAATTACGAACATCTAATGAACTTCTTGCGTGTTATTAATGATGATAATGGACTGGCAATTGGGGCCCGTCACATCACAGTTTCAACTTGTGGATTTATGCCAGCAAAAATTAAAGAATTTGCGCATGAAAATCTACAAATTAATTTAGCGATTTCACTTCATGCTCCAAATAATGAGTTGCGGACTTCATTAATGCGTATTACTCGTAATGCACCACTTGAAAAACTTTTTGAAGCGATTGACTATTACACAGAAACAACCAATCGACGTGTGACTTACGAATATATTATGCTTTCTGGTGAAAATGACAGTCCAGAAATTGCTCAACAATTGGCTGACTTGATAAAACCTAGAAATAAATTGTCTTATGTTAACTTGATTCCATACAATCCAGTTGCGGAACATATTAAATATGAACGTTCAACAAAAGATAATACGGCAAAATTTTATGATGTTTTGAAGAAAAATGGTATTAACTGTGTCGTTCGTCAAGAACATGGAACAGATATTGATGCAGCTTGTGGACAATTACGTTCAAAACAAATTAAGAAAAATAAGGCCAAATTAGCCTAATAGAAAAACTGCTGACCAGGCAGTTTTTTTATTTCCACTTTTGTCAGTAAAATATTTCGGAAATAACCTATATTTAATAAAAAAATTAAATATAATGAATAAATATGCTATGCAAAAGTGACAAAAATTTGCTAAAATATAAACAAAGAAAAAACGGGTGTCTGCTCTACTAGACTTAGAAATTGATGCAAACAATTTCAGAGAAACTATTCAGCTACATCTCATAAGAGGAATAGAGGAGTATCATGGATTACGTAAAGCTCAATAAATCACGACACAAAGTAAAAAACTTTGACGGTAAAAAAATTCCCACAGTGGATGTTAAACAAATTATTTCTGCAGCAAGTTTAGCTCCTTCTGCCCACAATATTCAAAGTTGGCATTTTGTCATTGTAGAATCAGAAGAAAAACGGGAAGCATTACTTTCTGAAGTTGATCCTGGCAATCACGAACAAATCAAACAAGCTGGTGCAGTCATTGTCCTCTTTAGCGATACAGATTTAGTTGAACGTTCTCGTGATATTGCTAGATTAGGAGCTGGAGAGTTGGATGATGAACAACTTCTGCGCTTCAATAGTCGTTATCCACAAATGTATGAAGGATTTGAAGAACTTCATGAAAGTAATTATCTTTCAATCAATATTGGTTTGGTTACAATGAATCTTGTTTTGGCTATTAAAAATTACGGTTATGAAAGCAACATCATCATGGGCTTTAATCGAACTCAAAAAGTGAATGAACTTTTAGAAGTTGAAAAACGTTATCGCCCAGAACTAATTATTCCGCTTGGAAATTCAGAAGACAAAGGAAAACCAAGTTACCGCCTACCTCAAAGTCAAATTATGGAAATTCGATAAAAAAGGAGTTCATCTGAACTTCTTTTTACTTATGAAAAAAAGCCATTATGTTCGCAACATTGGGTCTATTTTGCTAAAATGGAGTAAGATATTTGATAAGTCATTATCAAAAGAAATGAATGAATTATCGAGAGGAAAGAGAAAAAACATTGCTCACATTTTGGCAGGATTATCCCGAAATTCAGAATAAATTAAAGGATGTTCAAGCGCTCATGATTGAGCGTTTAAAAATTAATAATCAAGAGATAGAAGCAGCACTAGAGAAATTTGCATCACGTGGCGGGAAAATGGTTCGTCCTGCGCTTTTTTTGCTGTTCGCTGGGATTGTCCCTAATGGCTCTAAAGATGAAGAGAAGCTCATTAAAATCGCTGCATCATTAGAGATGCTTCATTCAGCAACATTGATTCACGATGATATTATCGACGACTCCCCTTTAAGACGTGGTTTACCGTCAATAGAGTCACAATTTGGCAAAGATGTAGCTGTTTATGCTGGAGATTTTGTTTATACTGTTTATTTTGAATTATTGATTGAAACCATGAATGGGACAAGTTTTGTCGCTAAAAATGCTCAATCAATGAAAAAAATTCTTCAGGGTGAATTGACTCAAATGCAATCTGCTTTTGACAAAAATAATACAGCGAGACGCTATATGAAAGCAATTAGCGGAAAAACAGCTGAATTACTGAGTCTTAGCTGTTTAGAAGGCGTTTATTTTGCTGGTGGGGATAAAAAATTACAACATTCTGCCCGTAAAATTGGTCGAGCAATTGGTCTTGCTTTTCAAGTTTATGATGACATTTTAAATTTTACAGTAGGACTTGATGAAGCTGATAAACCTATTTTGACAGATTTCCGTCAAGGGATTTATACATTACCTTTACTCTTGGCTCGTGAAGTAAATGATGAAGCGATTGCTCCTTATTTAGAAGCGCCAGAAAATTTGTCAAGACAAGAATGTTTAGATTTAGCAGAATTAGTGACAGAATCAGGGGGGATAGCAGGAGCGCTCCTTGTTGCTGGAAGATTAACAGAACTGGCTTTGAATGAAATTCGGAAATTACCAGAGTCGCCAAATCGGCAGATTTTAGAAGAAGCAACACAAATTTTATTGGAAAGAAATTATTGAAAACCTGTCACTGACAGGCTTTTTCATAGAAAATTTTACTGACAGCTATTAGGAAATTTTTCTGTCAGTAACTTTTGAGATAAAGCTTTTAAAGCTAGTATTTCTCTAGTTTGATTTTAAAAGATTTGATTTAAAATGTGATAAAATAAGAAATAGTTTTTATAGACGAATTGATAAATAAAAAGAGGAAATAATGAATTTTAAAATATTTGCTGAACTAATTGAATTGAAAGCTAAAACTGCTTCAATTTTTCCATTTTTACTAGGGCTTGCTTACTCGCTTTATCATTATCAGTCAGTCAATTTGTCAGCACTTGCCATTTATTTTGTGGCAATGTTTATGTTCAACTGTTTTGTTGATATTTGGGACAACTATAATGATTATCATAAAGCAGTAGATACAGATGATTATCAAAAAAATACAAATATTATCGGACGCGAGAACTTATCAATGGGACTCATCAAAAGTTTATTGGCCTTTTTCTTTTTTGGTAGTCTGATTTTAGGAATTATTGTCGCTTTAATGACTGGTTGGGCAGTCTTTTGGTTGGGATTACTCTGTTATGCTGTTGGAGTTTTCTATGCTGGCGGGCCAAAACCACTCTCATCACTTCCACTTGGGGAACTTTTATCAGGTTTGACAATGGGTTATGTCATTTTTCTGATTTGCCTTTATATCAATAGTTCTCAGAATTTTGTTTGGTCATTTGCGAATCTGGCAACAACTTTCTTGATTGCTTTACCTAATACATTATTGATTGCAAATCTGATGTTAGCCAATAACACCTGCGATTTAGAAGAAGATGAAGCCAATCACCGCTACACAATCGTGCATTATATTGGGAAAAAGGCAGCACTTATTTGGTGGACTACAGCTTTAATTTTGGCTTTTGTTGCCATTGTTGTTGCAGTAATTTTAGGATTACTTTCTCCAATTATGCTTTTAATTCTGTTAATTGCACCATTGATGATAAAATTTGCTCGACCATATTTGCAAAAACAAGTAAAAAAAGAAACATTTATTTCATCAGTTAAAATCTTAATGGTTTTTCAACTTGTACAAGTCCTACTATTCTTTGTTAGTTTAATTAAATTTTAAAAAAGAAAAACTCCAAATGAATTAATTTGGAGTTTTATTATTGATTGTTTTAGATTGATTTGTTTTTTCAGTTAGTGGTCTTGCACCATTAACCAGAGCGATTAAAGCAAAGACTGGACCACCGATATAAGGAAGTAATAACCAGCAAAGATTTCCTAAGTGGAAATCAAAGAAAACAATTAAAAAGACATATAGGGCGATTCCTAGAAGAAATAAAAGATAAATAGGTAATGCTTTATTTGCAATTTCTGCTCGACTGCCAGCACTAGTAGATATTTTTGAAAAAAGGAGCATCGTTGGTAAAATCAAAATGCCATAAATCATTGAAACTAGGGCAAAAATTCTACGGAAAGTTGAACTTTGAGCAAGAGTAGGTAACTTACGGGCCGTAAGTTGTGGACTACGTTCTTGAATGGCGGCAATGAATTTTTCTCTTTGAGTCCAACCCGTGTAAAATAATGCGAAAGCGAGTGTACCAAAAATAAACCATTCGTAGAGAATTGTCAGAGGGTTGGTTTGTTGTGAAGATAAACTACCCGAACTGGCCATGATTGCCATGAAATCATTCATGGCATGTACCACAATCGCAAAAATCAAATTGCTTGTTTTCATGTAAACCACAGCTGCGAAAAGTCCAAAAGCCATAACTCCAAGAACTTGGATGATAGTATTTCCTAAAGGCTGATTACGAATATTGACCAAATGCATGAGTCCAAATAGTATACTTGAAATAAATAAAGGAACAATAATCTTATCTTTAGAATTTTTAACTAAAATACCAAAAATCAAACCTCTAAAAGAGAGTTCTTCAGCAAAACCAATTAATAAAGTGGCTCCAATGGCTAGAAAAATATACGAAGCGGGGGCATGTTTTCCTATTGCAAGAACTAAACCTGCCAAAAACATGACTAAAGGAAGAATGAGCATTCCTAATGCTTTTTTCCAGTTATATCCTTTAAATAGCAATTTTTGATGCCAGAAAAAATGATTGAGTAGCAGTAAGATGATGATAATTGGAATTTCTTGAATAATAATAGAGGTTAGTGAAGCAAAATGTCCGAGGCTGCGTAACCAATTGATAAGACCAAGAGCCTTGAGAATAGGATTGAGTGCCAGTAAGTAGGCAAGCCAGACCAAGAAAACACTAAAGACGCTGATGTATTTTTTCATAGAAGACCTTTCTTGAGTTAAAAAATAGTTGTCAGTGAGCCTTTGTGAAAAAACTTTGACAGATTTTGCATAATGTTTCAGTTATATTTTGATTATAGTTATAAATTTTCTTCTTGTCAATTATAAACAAAGGGTAAGTGATAAGCAGATCAAGATTATTAAGTAAAAAGTACTGACAAATTTATCGATATTCTAAAACATTCAAAATAAGCTTAAAAAAAATACTGACAGACTTGTTATGGTAGTAAATTTAACCATAATAAATCTGTCAGTAACTTTTTTTAATTACAACAATCATGTTTAACATCTGTTTTTTTAGTTGAATGAGATTCAGCTGAAACGGGTAGAGCCGCCGCTCCCTTGACCGGACAAGTGTTAACATTGCAGTCTTCGCAAGCCCCTTTGCTACGAACAGTTTTAAAAATGGCAAATCCAGTAATAATGAGGATGACAGCCAAAATGACAATACTAGCTAAGTTCATAAGTAAGACCTTTCCCTTTTCTGAAAATGAAATATAAACCAACCGACAATACAATTAATGCTAATAAACTAAAAACATCAAAGTTTTGTGAGCTAAACAAACTACCCAATTGATAAATAATGAAACTCATGCTATAAGCAACTAAAGTTTGAAAACCAACCGCTCGTAAAGTCCAACGAACATCGCCCATTTCTTTATAAATTGTTGAGATTGCAGCAACACATGGCGCGCAAAGCAGATTGAAAACAAGGAGAGAATAAGCGGAAAGAGGAGTATAGGTGGCTTGAACAGCAGACCAGAGTTGGTGACTGTCAGAAGAATTATGAGCAAACAGGACACCCATTGTTCCGACGATTGTTTCTTTTGCAATTAGTCCAGTAATTGTAGCGACTGTTGCACGCCACTCGCCAAAACCAAGAGGAGCAAAGATAACAGCAACAACTTTACCAACATCAGCAAGAATGGATTGACTCGCATCAACATGTGCCAAGGTCCAATTATAATTTGAAGTGAACCAAATCAAAACATTCATAGCGAAAATGATCGTACCAGCCCGCTTGACGAAAGAAAACGCACGGTCAAAAGCATATTTTAAAACAGTCATCGCATAAGGTAAATGATAGGCAGGAAGTTCCATGATGAAAGCCGAAGTATCACCAGAAAACATCCTTGTTTTTTTCAAAATAATACCGGATAGAATAATCATGGACATTCCCAAAAAGTAAGCACTAGGAGCAACCCAAGAAGCATGAGGGAAAAAAGCACCAGAAACTAATGCGATAATAGGGAGTTTGGCAGAACAAGGCATAAAAGTTGTGACCATAATTGTAATTTTTCGGTCACGCTCTTGCTCAATCGTTCTCGTCGCCATAATTCCAGGCACGCCACAGCCGGAAGCAATAAGCATGGGAATAAAAGACTTACCAGAAAGGCCAAATCGTCTAAAAATTCGGTCCATGACAAAGGCTACCCGAGCCATATATCCAGAATCTTCCAGAATTCCTAAAAGTAAAAAGAGCACAAAAATCTGTGGAACAAAACCTAAAATTGCTCCGATTCCAGCAACGACACCATTTAAAACTAAATCTTGAACCCAAGGGGTAACCGCTAAAGCATTCATTCCATTGGCAATTAAATCAGGAAGCCATTGACCAAAGAAGACATCATTGAGCCAATCGGTCGCTGCTGTTCCGACAGTTTGAATAGAAATAAAATAGACCAACCACATGATGAAAACAAAAATAGGAAGTCCCAACCATTTATGGGTAATAATCTGGTCGATTCGATCTGTCAGATTAATTTTACCAGTTTCAGTCTGAGTAACGCAAAGTTGAACAATATGACCAATTAAATCATAACGTTCATTAACGATAATTGATTCACGGTCATCTGCCATTAATTTTTCGGTGATAGAAACAATTTCCTCAATTTCAGCTAGTTGTTTTATTGATAAGCCAGCTTGAGAATTGTCAGTATGAACTTGCTGGCTTAGCGTTTTATCTATTTCTCCAGCTAATAAAAGTTTGTCGCCTTCGAAAACTTTTATTTGTTCAAAACGATTGGTAAAACCAGTTACTTTACCAATTTCCGAGAGCGCCCCTTCAAGTCGATGGTCATAATCTAAAGGCTGACTTTCATGACTTTTAAGTGCTGCTTTAACAACCTCATCTAAACCTTTATTTTTAATGGCCGAGGTTGTAACAACAGGAATTCCAAGGCTATAAGAAAGTTTTTCAATGTCGATTTTTTTTCCTTGACCAGCCAAAAGGTCGCTCATATTAAGCGCTAAAACCATAGGGATTCCAAGTTCCATCAGCTGTAAAGTCAAATAAAGTGAACGCTCTAAATTCGTTGAATCCACAATATTAATGAGGGCATCCGGTGGTGTTTTTGTCAAAAAATCTCTGGCAACTTGCTCATCAAGTGAATAAGGAGAAAGAGAGTAAAGACCAGGCAAATCTTGGATACAAATACTTTTATCTTTTCGATAAAACCCGGATTTCTTTTCGACCGTAACACCTGGCCAATTACCAACTTGCTGATTTGATCCAGTTAGTTGATTAAAAATACTCGTTTTTCCACTATTGGGGTTTCCGAGTAGTGCAATTATTTTCATATTATTAAAATTTCTTCTTAAATTTCGTTAGACTTTGTTAAGTATTCTAGGACAATTTCTTTACAAAAATAACGATAAAAATAGGTCAACAATTTTGCTTACTATCGTTCAAGAACGACTTTAATTTTTTCAGCATCGGTCTTTCTCAAAGAGAGAGAATAGCCTCGAAGCCTAAGTTCAAGAGGGTCGCCAAGTGGTGCTAATTTTTGCAGATGAACACTTGTTCCTCGCGTAATGCCCATGTCCATCAAGCGGCGCCTGATATCAGACGTTGCGTCAATCATACGAACGACACCAGTTTGGCCAACTTGTAAGTGAGCTAAACCAATGATATCCTCGCTAGAACGTTCTTCTTTTACAAAAATTTGCTCCAAAAATTCAGAACTTAAAGCAAGGCGACTTTCATCAATTTTGACAATTGCATTCTCGCCGTCAGTAGAAATTAATGTTATTTTTTTATCGGAAATCATGCCTAAATCACGCAGTTTAGCTTGGTTTTTCCCAATAATTTTATGAATATAATAAATTTGCCCAATATGGGTATTGTTAAGAGTTTTCATTTTACCTCCCGGAATCAAATGATTACAGAAAATGTCAAGTACGTTTTACATTTATGATTATATCAAAATTTAAAGTACGCTACAAGAATTTTCTGAAAAATAACAGTAACTTTTAATGTTTAAGAAATGGATCTCCTAAAATCTTTAAGTACTTTCAATGGAAATCAATAGCGATTTTTGATAGGATGAATCATATCAGATGAGGACTTGTTTTTGACAAAAAAAGTGTTCGTTGACAGCCTAATGTAAAGGTGTCAAGTCCTTTGTCAACCAAGTTTACATTAGTGTCAAAAAGGTTGACAGTCAATGCTCACATATAGGGAAGGAAAATTGTTGATGGAAAAAGAAGAACTTAAGAAGAAATTAAGCCCACTTGCTTATCGTGTTACCCAAGAAAATGGGACAGAGGCCCCTTTTGCTAATGAGTTTGATGATTTTTTTGAAAAAGGATTGTATGTTGATGTTGTGAGTGGCGAACCGCTATTTACAAGCCTTGATAAATATCAATCAGGCTGTGGTTGGCCAGCCTTTACCCAACCGATTGATAAAGGAGTTGTCAAAGAAAAACGAGATAAATCTTTATTTATGGAACGTACAGAAGTTCGTTCTAGTAATGCTGACAGTCATTTGGGCCATGTTTTTACTGACGGCCCTTTAGATAAGGGAGGCTTGCGTTATTGTATTAATTCGGCCGCTTTGCGTTTCGTCCCTTTTGACCAATTAGAAGCAGAAGGTTATGGAGAGTACATCAAATACTTTTCATAATTCTATACACTCAATAAAAAAGTTACTGACAGAAATTTTAATCGATGAAAAATGCTTCTGTCAGTAACTTTTTATAAAGCAAAAGAAAAATTCTGATGTTTAACATCAGAATTTTTTTATTTCTATATTTTACTCAACTGAGAAGAGATATGGATAAACCGGTTGTTTTCCTTCGTGGATTTCAACTTCAATCTCAGGATATTTTTTCTCAAGTTCTTTAGCAATTTTGTCAGCGTTGGCTTTTTTACCTTCTTCACCGATATAAATCGCTACAATCTCACTGTCTTCATCAATCATTTGGTCAAAGACAGCAAAGATTGCATCATTCATTTTTCGTGTTGAAACAACAATTTTGTTATTCAACATTCCAAGTGTATCTTTTTTATGAATTTCGATACCATCGACATTTGTATCACGAATGGCCGTTGTTACTGAACCAGATTTAACGTCAAGAAGTGCATCAGTCATAGCGGCTTTATTTTCTTCAATTGAACGTGTAGGGTCAAAGCTCAAGAGTGCTGTAAATCCTTGAGGAACAGTGGCAGATTCAATCACTTCAACAGGAATTTCAGCAACTTCAGCAGCAGATTTTGCAGCCATAAAGATATTCTTGTTATTAGGTAAGATAATTACTTTTTCTGCGTTAACAGCTTCAATAGCAGTCAAAATATCTTCTGTCGAAGGATTCATTGTTTGACCACCAGAAACAACATGATTAACACCCATTTCACGGAAAATATCAGCTAAACCTTCACCAGCAGCAATAGCAATTAAGCCCCAGTCTTTTTTAGAAGTAGAAGTTGAAACATTTGTTGATTTTGCTTCTTTTTCAGCGACACCTTCATTTTGCAGGCGCATATTGTCAACTTTAACTTTTACAAGACGTCCATATTTAAGTCCTTCTTGCATAACTAAACCAGGATCTTCTGTATGAACATGGACTTTAACGACTTCCTCATCATCAACAACAAGAAGTGAATTCCCAATTCCTGCAAGATAAGCTTGGAAGTTATCATGGTCGTAACTTTCACGAGAAGTTGGACCTTTACCGAGTTCAACCATGATTTCTGTACAATAACCAAATTTGATGTCCGCTGTTGAAGCATTGGCAACACTTTCGTGTTCAACATTAACCATACGGTCCATTGCGCCAAGTTCGGCAACAGGTGTTTCTGGTACGAATTCACCATTAAGCGCCATTAAAAAGCCTTCATAGATATAAACCAAACCTTGACCACCAGAGTCAACAACTCCAACTTCTTTAAGAACTGGGAGCATATCAGGAGTCATGGCAAGTGCTTTTTTAGCTCCTTCAAGTGCTGCTTCCATAATTTTAACAGCATCATCAGTTTCGTCAGTTTTGCGTTTTGCTAACTCAGCAGCACCACGAGAAACAGTTAAAATTGTTCCCTCAACAGGTTTCATAACTGCCTTATAGGCTACTTCGACCCCATTTCGAAGTGCAGCTGCAAGATGGATTCCATCAATTTCTTCGTAATCTTTAACATATTGAGCGAAACCACGGAAAAGTTGGCTTAAAATAACACCAGAATTTCCACGAGCCCCCATAAGAAGACCTTTTGAAAGAATTTGAGCCACTTGACCAACAGTATCAGCTGGTTTAGAAGCAACATCTTTTGCCCCATTTGTAATGGTCATGCCCATGTTTGTTCCTGTATCTCCATCGGGAACAGGGAAAACATTAAGCGAGTTAACATATTCGGCTTGTTCGTTCAAACGGCTTGCCGCTGCTTGAACCATTTCTTGAAATTTACTTGCATTAATATTTGACACTAATCTTCAACCACCTTCACATTTTGTACATATACGTTTACGCTACTGGCTGTGATGCCAAGTTGATTTTCGAGATTGAAACGAACACGTTCTTGAATATTTTTTGCAACTTCGCTAATTTTTACACCATAAGAAATGACAACATAAACATCGATAGAAGTTTCGTTGTCAGCAGTTGTAACGACAACTCCTTTAGAATAGTTTTCTTGACGCAAAACACTGCGAACATTATCTTTAACAGCAGATTTACTGGTCATGCCGACTACGCCGAAAATTTCAGTTGTAGATGCACCTACAACCGTTGCAATGACTTCGGTAGCAATATCGACATTCCCGTGTTGGTTGTTGATAGTAACACTCATTTTCATAGCTGTACCGTCGTCAATAATTTACAAATTTTTGTAAATAAAGAAAAATTGACTGACAAACGGCACTTTCCTCCATATTATTTAAATATCATTACTCATTTTATCATACTTTTATAAAATAAAACAGCTCTTTTGAACTGCTTTTTGAAATTTACCATTTGTCAGCGCTGACAGAGTTTGTTGGTAACAATTTTATTTACTGACAGAGCTGTCAGTAAATAAAAAAACCCCGTCAGATGACAGGATATTTTTGTGTTTTGCAAAAAACAAAAATTATACGCGTTCAACAATTTGTAAAGTTATGTTTCCAAGAATAGTTATATTTATTGCACATGGTTATAAAATGATTTAACCTTATTCGTCTGATTTTGAACTGTTTGTTCCTAAAGTGTTCTCATTTTCTTTCTTTAGTTCAGCTATTGCACTTTCGAAAATAAATTTAAGATACTTGTCTTCTTTTCCATCATCATCACGAAAGTCAATTGATGATCTAGCTTTTTCAATACCGTGTTTTTTGATGATTTTTTTACAATATTCTTTAAATCTCAAACTGTCTTCAGGATATACATTAATCATTTCATCACGTATTTCTTCAGGAGTTAAGGGAAAGTCAGTGTATTCTTTTTGGATATCTATAAGTTGCTCATCATTTAATTCAAAAAGGTTCACATCATCAAATCCAAGTAAATAATCAGTTGTGGCTTCAAGAATCTTCGCTAATTGAACGACTGTTTCAAGTTTGGGTTCTCTTTTTCCAGTTTCCCAATTAGTGTATCCTCCTTGCTGGATACCAATTTTTTCGGCTAATTCTTTTTGAGTGAGTCCCTTTTTTTTACGTAATTCCTTAAGGCGAGTGGAAAATTTCGTCATTATTCAAATCCTTTCAGAAAGAAATACATCAAAGTGATGTTATTTATTGACAAATACATCAAAATGATGTATAATAAATACATCAAGTTGAAGTGAAATAATTATATCAATTTTGATGAAAAAAATAAAGGGGGTATTGCTTATTGACAAAATAAAATAAAAAATCGTCTTTCACAACCACGAAAAAGACGACTTACTAAAATTAATATCACAATTATAGCACAAACCACACATGAGGCAAAATATGGAAAATCAAGAAAATAAAGTTGAATTAGATGATTTAATCAGAGGCCTGGGAATCATCTCAAATGTCATGTTAATGGGACGACTTCTCCCAACAGAAGCGAGTGATTTGAAAGATGTGTCTAACGAACAAATGATTATGAATTACAATAATCTTTGTGAAATGACAGAAGTTTATACCGACCATTTAATTAGTGGACTTTCAGAAGTTGAGAAAAACTGGCGTACTAATAATGTTGACGCAAGTAAATTCCGAAAAATTGAAGCTGTCATTAAAGCTGGATGAATTATAGAGAGCTTTCTGAAGCAATTGACCGTCCTTATAATACAGTTCGTAAATGGCGTGGAGAAATTACTAAGATTTCAGGAAACGAATTTAAGCGAATTAAAGTAAGAAATGGTCGAGGACGAAACAACAGAACCACTTATGATTTTGACGAACTAGATGTGAAATGCTTTAAAGAGCTGAATAGATTGCTAAAAACTGGAAAAAATAAAGTTGAAGCAATTCATGAAGTCTTTGGCAATAAAGAAGTCGAAGAACTCCAAAAGCAAAATAACGATTTTGGTAGTCTAGAACGAAAAAGCCAAGCATTAAGAGGACAAATTAAAGCTCTTTCTAAGAGAATACAAGACCAACAGAGTGAACTTAATACTCTGAAAACAAAGACAAGTGACCTAACAGAACGAATTGAAGCCCTCGAAAAAAGAGGACTAAAAAATATTTTTAATAAGAAATAAATGGAGAAAAGAATATGAATAATGTATTTAGTCTAAAAGATGAAAACCCAAACCTCTCAGCAGTAGAATTGAATGAAAAACAGTTCAATCTACCAAAACAATTTCTATGTGATTTTTCAAAAGCCCGTCATAACTTTGTTTATGAAAAAGGACATAAAACAGATAAAATTTCAAAAGCTACATTGATTACCATTGCAAAAGATGAAGCAGATAAACTGGCAAGTGTTGGGTTAGATATCAAAGAGTATATGAAACTTCCTGTAGAAATTGAAGATTACAAGAGTATTGACGGTCTAATGGATAGTGAAGAAATGCTTGCGGTTGATTTGGTAGATGTTCGCGTGAAGTTCAAAGTGGATAATTTCCGTGCGGTTGGTTATAAATTGGTCGCTCGGTCGTTGAAAGTAATAGAGGACACAAAAGCGCCTGTTAAGCCTGTCAAATAATAAAACTGACTAACAAATAAAACCTGTTTTAGAGAGTGCGTTGAGGTCTGACTACGTAGCCTGTCGCCCTCAAGGCGATAAGGGCGAGTAGTCAGAAGCTCTGCTAACAAGGCGCTCTCGATAAAAAACAGGTTTTGTTAGAGATAGATTAAATTATCTGACAATGGACAAAAAAGTGCAAGAGTTTCTGGGGATATGTGAGTGGTTAGCCACCACCCTACGCCCGCACCGTTTTAGGGCTTGTCAACAAAAACGGTGTAAACCCCCACTAGCGCTAGCTTTAGGTTAGACACCTCCACCCAACTAATAGCCAAAAATTTCTAAAAAAACAATGGTTTAAGGTGGCTATGAAAGGTGGCTATGAAAAGTGGTTAGCCATTTTATTCCTATTTTTTAGAGTGGTTAGCCACCAATATTTTGAAAAAATACAAGAAAAATCTAAAAGCCATTGATTCACACTTAATAATTAAAAAAATAATAAGAATAGTAGAAAGAATAGAATATGAAAAAACAACGAATTAAAATTTTTGTTTTCGAGCAATACTTTGATTCAGAATTTTGGGATTGGGACGAAAAAAAGTCTTGGTTTCAAAATTGGGAAGAAAATAAAGAAAAAATCTTTCAAGAAATCTATGAGCGTTTAAAATTTTACGATACACCAGAAAAACAATTAAAAATTGCTTTGATTGTTCATGATAAAGATAGAAAAAATAACGGTCAGCTGATTGACCCTCATGTTCATGTCTATGTAGAATTACCTACAAAACGTTCACTTGAATTGGTTGCCGATAGAATAGGAATTTCTCAACATTTTATTGACTACCCCAAAGGAAGAAATAATTATTTTCCGTTTAATCAAAAAGCCTATCTTATCCATGCACAACAACCTACTAAACATCAGTATGAGATTAGTGAAGTTGAAACTTTTGGAACAATAGACTATGAAAAATTCATTTTAGATAATAAAGATGACTTTCTCAAACGGAGTGCGACCGTACGTTATAAAGAAATTAATGAGAGTTTAGACCTTATCTTTGATAAAGTTCTCTTTGGACGAATTACTTATGATGAAATCATGGAAGATGATAGCTTATATCGCCTTTATGCAAACAATGAGCAACGCTTTATTTCAGCCTTTAATTCTTTCTCACAATATAAAGCACGTAAGACTTTAAAAGCCTTGCGAAATAATGAATTTAAATTGAGTGTGGTTTATATTCAAGGGAATTCAGGAATAGGGAAATCACATCTTGCTCAAGAAATTGTAGAAAAATTATGTGATGAATCAGAACAATTAGGATATAACGGAGTTTCTATCTACTCGGCTTCATCCTCTAACCCTTTTGATGAATACAAGGGAGAAGAAATCATTTTACTTGATGACCTTAGACCTGAATCAATGGAACGTGCAGACTGGTTAAAAGTTTTAGATCCTATGAATCGTTCGAGAATTTCTGCAAGGTATCGGAATAAAGTGATTGCGGCTCGTGTGATTGTATTGACGAATACTGAAACAGCAGAATCTTTCTTTAAAAATATTAAAAACGAAGATTTAGATCAGTATGTTCGCAGAATCAATTTAAATGTTGGAATTACTGAGAAACAATTTCCTCGATTTGAATACGATAATTATTATAACTTATCAGAAACAAAGAAATTAGATGAACCTAAGAAAGAGCGAATTTCAGCAAATGAATTTTTAGAGCGTCGCTACGGCTTTCAGCCAGTCTTTTCATCAGATGATAAAGAAATATTTTTAAACAAATTAATCTTTGATGAATTGTTGCCTAAGAGTTTTCCTAAAAATAAAGGAGTGATAAGAGATGTATCTTAAGAAAGTAGATAGTCAAAAAGCTAAGATGTTAAGTGATAATATACCTTTTACCTCTGGGGAATGGTACTTAAAAATAAATGATAATGGAACAATAGCAACGAATAATAAAGGTCAGACACTCTATACATGTATGGAATCACTTGGCTTACAAATAGCATTGAAAAGTAAAGAGTTTACTCATGTAGAGTATTGAAAAAGAAATGGAGAAAAATATGTTTATTGATAAAAATGACTTAGTAAAATGTGGATTCGGACCATATCAAGCGTATATGCTTATTAAACAAGCGAAGGCAATCATGGTGCAAAGAGGTTTCGTTTACTATAACTCTAATGGAGTTGGTAGAGTACCAAAAGAAGTGGTAGAAGAGATTCTGGGGACAAAATTATCTATTGAAAGTGTGGCGGGAATTGCCTAAAATTACGAATGTATACTTGGATAATAAGCGAGGAACTTGGTATGCAAAAGTTTCTTTGGGGTTTGATGATAGAGGAAAACGGGTTACAAAAACTAAGCGAGGTTTTTCTACCCAAAAGGAAGCTAAAAAATGGCATGATGAATTTAAAGCAAATAAGACAGAAGCGCCTTTTCTTGAATATAATACTATGTCATTTGGAAATTTTGTAAATGATTTCTACCTACCAGATTATAAGGGGAGAGTTAGACTAAGAACTTTAAATCAAGCTATGGGTAAAATGAAAAGATTAAAGACATTTTATGATAAAAAGTTGATAGAAATCACTCCTATTCTGATTAAGAAATGGCATAATGACTTACTAAAGGAAAATCTGACAAATAATTATATTAGGTCACTACATCAAATTTTACAGCAAATTTTGGATTTGGCTGTTAAGTTGGATATGCTTACGAATAACGCTGCACGAAAAGTAGGAAATCTAAGAAAAACCAAAGCAAGAGTAGATTTTTGGACAAAAGAGGAATTTGAAACATTTATTGCTACATTTGATAGGAATGATACTCTCGAATTATTAAAGTTTACTTCCATTTGGTTTCTTTTTTTAACAGGTCTTAGATTGGGAGAATTGATGGCACTAAAGTGGGCAGATATAGACTTCCATAATGGGACGGTAAGAATAGATAAATCTATGTATTATAAAAGTAAGCATGAATGGTACATTACTGATACGAAAACAAGTTCTAGTCGCAGATTATTATATATTGATAAAATCACTATGAATCATTTAAAAGTTTGGAAAGAAAAGCAGAAGGAAATTGGAGAAATTGAATTTATTTTTTCCTTAGATGGTCTACCTTTTGGGACTACTTTTCTTAAGAAGGCGATTGACTCCCATAGTAAGTACGCAGGTGTTAAAAGGATAAGAGTCCATGACTTAAGACACTCACATGCCAGCCTTATGCTTTCTTTAGGAATGAATGACCTTGAGATGCAAAATCGTTTAGGTCATGGAGACATACGTACAACGCTGGGGACTTATTCTCATTTGAGATTAGATGCTATGAAAAATGTTGCTGAGAAGTTATCAGGACAAATTGAACTTCTGGAAGAGGATAAGCTCCATTCAAATTTTAGAGGAAACCAACATATTAAAAAATACCCTAAACTTTAAATAGGGTATTTTATTTTACTTTTATATATTTAATGTTTAATACAAACAATATAAATATTGTGTTAAAATAACTTAGAGTCATAATTGTGATATAGTGCGTGATTATTGCTACAATAAATGAATATGGAGAAGGGGAATAGTGACGGGATTAATTTCGCAATTGGAAGAGATATTTAATAATAGAGAACTTGCTGCTGGATTTTGGATAATTGTTGTATTTTTGCTTTCTGTTTTCTCTAAAAATTTTCGTAAGTTTTACAAAGACGTTTTTCCGATACTCTTAAGAAAGAATATTATTATTGCGTTCTTGATTGTTATAGTTTATTATTGCATAGCAATTCGTATATTGTTTATCTTCGGTTTTTGGGAGTTAAATTTATTAAAAGATTCCATATTCTGGTTCCTTTTTTCTGAAATACCTTTACTGTTTACTGTTATAGACAAGGGTAAAGATAAATATTTCTTTTTTAAAATTTTGAAAGAAAGTTTTGCTTTTGCAGTTGTTGTAGATTTTATTTTAAATACTTGGAGTTTCAATTTTTTCATAGAACTATTTATAGTTCCTGTTGCTGTGATTATTACTGCTGTCTATGTTTATTCAGGGAGGAAAAAAGAACTCGCGAATGTAAAAAAACTTTGTGAATATATTTTTATGATTTATGGTATTGCCGTAGTACTGAGAGTAAGTGTACACCTAATAACTGACATGAGCGTTCTGTTAAATATATTCTCGTTAAAGGAATTTGTTTTTCCGATATTTATACTAATTATTAATCTTCCGCTTATATATGGTCTGTCGTTATATAGTATATATGAACAAATTTTTGTATTGATGGATAAAAATAAATTTAAGAAGAAAATTGCTATTATTAAATTTGCAAAAGTATCTATAACTAAGGCTTATGCTGCTAGAACAGATTCAGATATAATA